>Ga0070706_100007087_pt1 | contig 10552 bp, 6 predicted proteins | sample KBSK5501metaG_FD_65476 | JGI IMG/M metagenome (GOLD analysis project Ga0070706, IMG submission 65476) | Corn, switchgrass and miscanthus rhizosphere microbial communities from Kellogg Biological Station, Michigan, USA - KBS K5-50-1 metaG | ecosystem: Host-associated > Plants > Roots >...
AGGTGAAACATTTGCGGATCGAATTTGTGCGCGAATTCGATAACCTGCTTCTCGCTCACCTCCAGCGGCTCGGATTTGAAGCGGTCGCCCACCTTCAAATCATCGAAGTAATGCTCTTTCATTTCTGAGGATGGCGAAGCTACATTCATGAGCCATTGCTCAGGATTGAGCAATGCGTAAAATCCGATGCGATTGTGCAATCACAATCGTGAATAACATTGCACAGTAGATCGATCTGGCAGCGCCACTAAAAACCGTCCGACTTTATTGAAAAGCTCGCCTCCATTTTCGACCATGGACTCACGAGCGCAACGGCATGCGAGGGACGCGCGCGCGAAATTCCGGCTTTGGCAGCAAACGGCACTCATAGCGGCAGTCGTGATTGCTGTTGCCGTGGTTTATCTGCCGGCTCTTCGCGCCGATTTTGTGTGGGACGATTCTCTGCTAATAACCGGCAACCCGTTGTTACAAGGCTTTTCGGGCCTGATGGAAATCTGGTCTGGCGGAAGAACGGCGGATTACTTCCCGCTTACCAACACGGTATTCTGGATCGAGCATCATCTTTTTGGTCAGAACGCAACCGGCTATCACGTCGTTAACATTCTTCTCCAGGTTGCGAACGCGCTACTTGTCTGGCGAGTATTGCAGCGGCTGAACATTCCCGGGGCGTGGCTTGCCGGCCTCATCTTCGGGATTCATCCGGTTCATGCAGCATCGGTTGTGTGGATCTCCGAATTGAAAAATCTCCTCTCGATGTTCTTCGCGTTGTTGTCGATCCTGTGTTTTCTAGAGCTCGACGACAAGCGACTGTTGAACTCAGCGACCGCCTATGTCGCGTCTTTCGTTTTCTTCGCTTTAGCGCTCCTCGCAAAAACGCAAGTCGTGTTTTTGCCAATTGTCCTGCTGCTTTGCGCCTGGTGGCGGGACAAAAAACGCTCCGGGAACAGAAGCAATGCGAACCTCCGCCGCGACGCGATCCGGTCCTGGCCATTTTTCCTGATCGCCATTGTTTTGGGCCTGGTGACGATGTGGTTTCAAAACCGCGGCATTGGTGAAGAAGAAATTGTTATCGGGTCACTCCCCCGCCGGTTCGTGAATGCCGGAATGGCAGTATGGTGGTACGCTGGGCATCTCTTCGCCCCCATTCGATTGATGGCGATCTACCCCAAGTGGCGATTCGATTCTCCTCGCCCATTGGAATGGCTGCCTTTGATTGCGCTTCTCGGTGTCCTCGCTTCTCTCTGGTATTGGCGGAATCGCGGAACACGCGCCGCTTTCTTTGCCGTTGCCTGTTTTGTCGTCGCGCTCCTGCCGGCGCTCGGATTCGTCCGAATGGCTTACGTGCGCAGCGGCACGCTCGTCGCGGATCATCACCAATATTTCGCAGACGTTCCTTTGCTGGCGCTTTTCACCGCGGGCGTCGCGTTCGTGTGGAGACAGCCACCACGGGGAATTAAAATCGCCACGGCTGCCATTGTCACGTTGCTGGTTGGCGGAATGGGGACATATGCCTTCAGTCGGTCGGAAATTTATCGTAACGATGAGACTCTGTGGCAGGACAATCTCTCAAAAAATCCCGACGCATGGCAGGCTCACATCCAAATTGCGCAACGCCGTTTCAATCAGGAAAGATACGCGGAGGCCGCTCATCATTCCCTGCGCGCGACTGAACTGAAGCCGGAGCTGGCCGACATTCATAACCTGCTGGGTCTGGCTTATTGTCGACTGGAGCGATTTGACGAAGGAATCGCCGAGTATCGCAAGGCTTTGCAGTTGAAAGAGGCGAAATCCTCCAGTGCCAGGAGTGCCGGCGTCGCGACCATCCGAACCAATCTGGCAAACGCGCTTACGATTACTGCGAACCGTTTGCGCGATTCGGCTCCGACAATCCCCGAGGAAGCGACGCGCCGTTATGACGAAGCGATCCGGGAATATGAGGAAGCGCTCGAGCTCGAACCGCAGCAGCCGGCAATCCATCGCAATCTCGGAATGCTTCTGGTCAAACTTGGTCGATACGATGAAGCGATACCCCATCTGCGGACGACGTTGCAGATCGTGCCTAACGAACCGGTAGCTCGTGAAATGCTCGATGCGATCGAGGCCAGTCGCCGCTAAACGTTAGGCGCTTGCCCAGGGACATTGCTCAGGATTGAGGAAGGTGTAAAATGCAGCCCCTGCTTGAGTCCTGGGCGGTTAGCTCAGCGGTAGAGCGGCTGGTTTACACCCAGTAGGTCGGAGGTTCGAACCCTTCACCGCCCACATTTCATTTCGATTTTAGATTTGCGATTTTCGATTGCGAATCGCGGATTGAATCTTCATTTCCTCTGGACTCGAATGAACACGAATTTACAAATCTCTTCAGCTTGCCGCGCTGCTCATGCTTTTTGTCCCGAATAAGGAGCGCTAGATTTTTTAATGGATCCGTACGCAAAACCAAAAGAGCGAAAAGTGGGTGTGCGACGACCGAAAATCGTGCATTTGCCGAAGTCAGTCGAAACGCGAACACGAAGAGAACGCCAGGCAGAGAAACAGGCCGTTGCGACTCAACGGCGCGCGATCAAAAAGGCAGCACGCCGACGCTTGCAACGGCAACTGTTGGCCGAATTGGAAGAGGCCGACTGAAGTGGACCTCTTTGCGCTTTCCCACTGGCCACATTCCAATACACTTCTCGCGGTGAGGCTGCCCGAATTCTTCTTCATCGCTTTCGTTTCATGGATTCTCTCTTTGAGCATAACCCGCGCACAGTCGCCTCCTGGACGAAGCCCAGATGTTTCAAACAAGGCGTTGATCACAAAATCCACGCCAAGCATCAGCGCAGACGCTTTTAAGAATCCGAGCGTGAGCGCGGCAACTGCGGCGCTACACAAAATGGCGGGCGATTATTACACGTGGCGGAATGAAAATTATCCCGTTCGCAGCAGCGACGCTGGCCGTCACACCTGGGATGATCGCCTGACGGATTATTCACCGTCAAAAATCGCGGAGCGCGCGCGGCACGTCCATTCGCTGCTGGAAAAGGTCCGTATGATAAAAACCGAGAACTGGCCGAAGGACGAGCGCATCGACTCGATCCTGTTTCGAGCGCAACTCGAGAATGTCGACTTCGGGAATCGCATCCTGAAATTCGAGCGCACAAATCCGCAGGTTTACGTGGCAGAATGCACGAATGCGATCTTTTCCTTACTGAAAAAGGAATACGACACATCGAGGAAACGCGCGCTCGCTGCCACTGCGCGCCTCAAGCAAATGCCGGCATTGTTGAAGCAAGGCCTGAGTAATTTACAGAATCCGGTAAAACTTTATGCGCAGCTCGCCGTCCAATCGGCGCGATCAATCGATCCACTTTTAAATGACAGTTTAATGGCGCTCGATGTCGATCCTTCGACTGGGCTCGGGACAAACCTTGCGCCCAACGAGCACGAGGAGTTGATCAAAGCGCGGGACGCTGCCCTAACTGCTTTGCACAGTTACGCCGATGAACTCGAGAGACGCTTGCCAAAAATGGTGGATTTCGCGCCCATGGGCGAAGCGAATTACAATTATTACTTCAAGCACGTTTTGCTTCTGCCCCTGAACGCGGCCGAAGTGGAAATGATCGGACGTGTCGAGTTGGCGCGTTACCGCGCCTCGGAGGCGCTCTTGCCCGATCCGAAATTAGCCGATCCCGATCCCGCACGGAGCGCGCACATTCCGCCCGATCAAGCATCGTTTCTAAAAGCCTACGAGAGCCGCGAGGCGGAAATGATCAGGTTCTTGAAGGAACATGCTCTCGTGACACTGCCGGATTATCTGGGGCCGTTTCAAATTCGACAGTTGCCGGACGCGTTCAAGCCAACCAGCCCCGGTGGCTTCATGAATCCGCCTGGCGTTTACGATAAGGACCCGACCGGTTTTTATTTCATCCCGACTTACAATCCGCAATCGAAGAATTTTTATATTCGCGCCGCGATTGAAGATCCGAGGCCGATCCTCGGTCACGAAGGAATTCCCGGACATTTTCTTCAGCTCTCAATTGCAAATCATTTAAGCGATGAAATTCGGCGTCAGCATGAGGACGGCGTCTTCGTAGAAGGGTGGGCGCTTTACGGCGAAGAGATGTTGATGCGGACGGGGCTATATCCGAACAACTCGCCGGCGCAGGGACAAATCCTGCGATTATCGCGCTATCGCGCGGCGCGGATCGGTGTCGATGTTAATCTGCACACTGGCCGGTGGACCTTCGAGCAAGCGGTGAAATATTTCATGGACGCCGGCGGACTCGATCGCGAAGCAGCCGAAGGCGAAGCGGCCGGCGCGGCATCGGAGCCGACGCAAAAGATCAGCTACATCATCGGCAAATGGCAGATCATGAACTTGCTCGGCCGCTACAAAGATCGACAAGGCGAAAATTTCCGGCTCGGCCAATTCCACGATGATCTGATTAAGAATGGCAGCCTGCCAGTTTCAATCATCGAATGGATTCTGCTCGACGATCCGACAGCGCTCCAAAAGGTGATGAGTGAGAAGTGACTCGTTGCAGAAGTCGATCGTCGCGAGCACATCAGATTTTTCTGAATCGTCTTGCGTCCCGGAATCCCCGGTAGAAACTCGCCACGCCAAGTCGGTCGGCGATCCCAACAATTTTCAAAAACAATATGAGTAAAAAAATCACTCGAAGAAATTTCATCAAAACCGCGGCTGTCACGACGGGCGCGGGCGCGTTGGGGGGTGCGGCGCTTGCTGCGCAGATGACACCGGCCGCCGCCCAGGGAAGACCGATGCGGCACGCGGATGTCGTCGTCGTGGGCTCCGGATTCGCGGGCCTGACGGCCGCGTTCCGGGTCAGCGAAGCGGGGCGGTCCGTAGTCCTGATCGAGGCTACCCCACGCTTGGGCGGTCGCACGTTTACCTCGCATCTGACGGATGGAACACCGTTCGAAATCGGCGGTGCATGGGTGAGCGGTACGGATACGCAGTCTAACATCAAGCAGCTAATGAAGGAGCTGGGCATCGGAATGTTCCGGCAGTTCGTGGACGGAAACACCATCTTCGAAGTGAGCACGGGGGAGGCGCGCGTGTGGCCGAAGGGCGGTCCGCCGCCTATCAGTGATGAGTCTCTCCTGAATCTCGGCCAGGCGCTGGCGAAAATCGGCTTGATGACCGAAGTGATCGACCTGAAGGAGCCTTGGAAAGATGTAGAATTTCCGCCCGACGTGGGACCAACCAGCTCGATCGGGGCCGACCAAGTTACCGTTCAGAACTGGCTGGACGACGAGATGCTGGACGACGACGGCAAGCTTGTTCTGGCCGGGGGCCTGACCGGCGTATTCGGAATCGATCTCAACGCCGTCTCGCTGCTCCAGATGCTCTGGTTCGTCAAGACGTTTGGCTCCCCTGATGGCTTGCCGCCGACCCCGCTGAACGTCTTTGGCACCGGAATCGGACAGGCCAATGCCTTCCGGATCCCGCAAGGCATGGGTTCGATCACGGACGCGATGATCCGGCGGATCGGCATGCGCAACATTATCACCAATTCCCCGGTCCGCGAGATCGACCAGGACTCTAACGGAGCGACAGTGATTTCGGAACGTGTAACGGTGCATGCGCGCAAGGTGATTGTCGCCTTCGCTACGACGATCCAGAATTTCATCCGCTTCGACCCGATTCTACCTGCCGACCGAGCACAGCTCCAGCAGCGGTACCCCCTGGGCATAATCTGGAAGAACTGGCTGGTCTATGATGAGGCGTTCTGGCGTACTTATATCTATCCGCCGAACGGAAAGCCATTCACCGGACAGACTACGTCGACCCACCAGGATGACTTCTACGCGGTGACCCTGGATTCCGGTCCTGCCAAGAACGCTCCCGGACTGATCGTGGCCTTCGTCGACGGGGACAAGGGACGCGAGTACGCCCGGCTGACCCGAGCCCAGCGGAAGCAGCGCTTCATCGACGAGCTGGCGCACCGCTTCGACGCTATCGGCCTCGGCAACCAAATACGCCAGCCGTCGCAGCATATCCGCTTTCCCGTGGTGCCGCCGCAGAATCCAGTTCCTGACAACTACTTCGAGTTCAACTGGGTGCTCGACGAGTTCGGGCGCGGCGATTATGGCGGCACTCCGGGGCCCGGTGTGCTGACCGCGGTCGGATTCGGACCGGCGATTCGGGAGCGATTCATGCACGTGCACTGGGCCGGCGTGGACACGTCGAACCAGTGCTACGGAACCATCAACTCCGCCATCCAGTCCGGCAACAATGCCGCCGCCGCCGTTCTCGCCCTCTTGTGACAGAAGCGGCCTGACTGGCTGTATATCACGCCGGAATCACAGAAGCGGCTGGATGCCCTGGCAAGGATCATTGGCGTCGATTATACTTTTTGAGCAGCTCACGCAGGCGATCGTGCGGCAAAGCATCGACACGATGATTGTCGCGACCGGTCATGGAGTGGTTGTCGATTAATGCATTCACGACCGCTTCTTCCGTGGCTTGCACGACGCCTGCAAAAAGCGGATCCATGAGATCATTGGGAATTGTTTGCACGTCATGGGTGATTTGATCTGGATTCGCGACGTTCGGATTTGCAGTTGAAAAGGCGATGAACAAATCGCCGGAGCCATTTCCGGAAATTGTTCCTGTCCTGGCCAGACCGAGCGATACCCGGCGGGCGAGCCGCTTCAATTGATTTGGCAGCAGCGGCGCATCCGTCGCGACCACAGCGATGCACGAACCGCTTTCTTCCTTGTAAACTTCACCCGGCATTTCCCTGCCAACCGGGATACCCGCAATCGTGAGCTGCGGACGGCGACCGAAGTTCGCCTGTAAAAACACACCGACGACAAAGCTTCGCGGCGGCGCGTCTTTCGAAGCACGGATGTCGATCTTGCGTGAGGCGGTTCCGTTTCCTCCCTTGAACTCGTAACAGATCATTCCCGTTCCGCCGCCAACGCTCCCCTCTTCGATTGCGCCGTCATGTGCGGAGTCGAGCGCGTGAGAGACGTCCTCGGGCTTAACGTGAAAGCCATTGATGTCATTGAGCCAGCCGTCCCAAGTCTCGGCCACCACGGGCAGGCTCCACCAGTAGCCGGTCTTATCGGCAGCGCCATGTTGAATCCGCCAGGCAATCACAGCATCCCGCGCGACGCCGACGCTGTGCGTATTCGTGATGATGATCGGTCCTTCGAGAAACCCGCTTTCTTCTACCCATGCCGTGCCGGTCATCTCGCCGTTGCCATTCAAGCTGAAGAAGCCGGCGTAAACCGGGTCATTGAGCGAAGCGTGCCCGCGCGGCAGGATCGCGGTGACGCCCGTGCGCACCGGCCCTTTGCCGACATCAAGTTTGCCCTCGCCGCTGATCAGCGTGGTGTAACCAACTTCGACGCCAGCGACATCGGTAATCGCGTTGAATTTCCCGGGTGTTCCTTCAAACGGAATGCCAAGATCACGCGCGCGAACAGTTGCAGTTTTCTTTGTCGATCTTACCGGAGCGGACTTTTGCGGCTCGCGGGCATGAGAATCGAGCGAGAGCAAGAGTAAGAGCAGGAGAGTGGACGTCGATCTCGTAAACATCGCGAAATTTAGTCGAGGCAATGCTTTTCTATTTTCGGGAATGAAGCAACGCATTTAGATTAAATGCGTGAGCTATGAAGTCTTCGCCAGAAAATATCGACCACAGACTTTCGACGATCTGGTGGGCCAGACGCATGTCTCGCGCACGTTGAAAAACGCGGTCGCGCAGAATCGGCTCGCGCATGCGTATCTTTTTGTCGGGCCGCGCGGGGTCGGCAAAACCTCGACTGCGCGTATTCTGGCGAAGTCGCTCAATTGTGTGAAAGGACCGACCGTTACGCCCTGCGGCGTTTGCGATAACTGCCGTGAGATCGCCGCGGGCAACAGCCTCGACGTCATCGAGATCGACGGCGCCAGCAACAACAGTGTCGAAGATGTGCGCCAATTGCGGGATAACGTTCGCTACGCGCCGGCCAAGGGCCGGTACAAAATTTATCTGATCGACGAAGTGCACATGCTGTCTCAGGCAGCGTTTAATGCGCTTTTGAAGACACTCGAGGAGCCACCGCCGCACGTGAAATTTATTTTCGCGACCACTGAACCGCAGAAAGTTTTACCGACGATCCTGAGCCGCTGTCAGCGGTTCGATCTCCATCGTATCCCGGCAAATCTGATTGCGCAGCATCTCCAATTCATTGCCGGAAAAGAAAAAATCACGTTGGAGCCTGCGGCTGCGCATGCAATCGCGCGCGGCGCCGAGGGCGGCCTGCGCGATGCGGAATCGATGCTCGATCAGCTCGTCGCTTTCTGCGGAGAAAAGATCGGCGAGAATGACGTGCTCAACGTATTCGGATTCACGAGCGAACAAACCGTGGTCGATCTCACCGGACAGATTCTGCGTGGTGAAACGCCCGGCGCACTCGAGCTTCTCTACCAACAGTCTGAAAGCGGCAAGGACATGATGCGTCTGATGTCGGACTTGATCGCGTATCTGCGTGACCTGCTCGTTTTCAAGGCCAAGCCTGATGCGCTGAAGGAAGATGTCGATCCGGACGTACAAAAATCCCTCGCTACACATGCGGAATTGATCACAACCGATCGTTTGCTCGAGTTGATCGACCAATTCGCTGCCGCCGAAAGCCGGATGAAATGGGTGCCGAACAAAAAGCTGCATTTCGAAGTCGCGATCATCAAAGCCATCCAGAGCCTCGGGCAAGCCACTCTGGATGAAGTGATCGAAAAACTTGGCGAACTTGGCGACGGCAAGGCTGTAGTCGGCATCGGCCATGCCGGCAGCGGCGAACCCGCACGGAAAGCCGGGGTCAACGCCCCCGGCTACAGCGAAGCCAAGTCCGCCCGTGTGACGGAGTCACCTCCAAAATATAAGGCGGAGCCGAAAGCCGATGTCGATCCTGCACGGCTGTGGGAGCTGCTCACCGCGAAGATTCCTTCGCAAAAAGCTTTTCTGCGAAGCTCGGCAGCAGCAGCTCACGTCCTTGGAATCGAAGGCCGTAATTTTCAACTTGGCTTTTCGCCTGACGACAAAGCGACGATGGAATTTCTGGGGACCCAAGCTAATCGCAAATTTCTCGAATCACTGCTGCACGAAATCACCGGAAAGGACTGGAGCGTGAGGCTGATCGTAAACGAGGAGCTTCCGTCCAAGCGCGCAATAACTTCACAGCATTCTCGGTCTGAGGATTTCAAAGATGACCCGCTCATCCAAGAAGCGCTCGAGATGTTCAAAGGCAGGATAAGATAATGGGTAGGGCGCGACCGCAGGCCGCGCCGCAACGCGAAGACTATGAACTTGAACAAGCTCATGAAGCAGGCGCAGAAGATGCAGGAGCAAATGGTCAAAACACAGGCCGAGCTCGAGAAGAAGACTGTCGAAGTCAGCGCCGGCGGCGGCAAAGTGAAAGTGACGGCAAACGGCGCGGGCGACGTCATCGCGATCAAGATCGACAAGGGGATTGTCGATCCAAACGACGTCGAATTTCTCGAGGACCTTGTCTTGGACGCGGTGAAACAAGCGGTCGAGCAAGGCAAAGCGCTCGCCCAATCCGAGATGACAAAACTCACCGGGGGCTTCGGCGTTTGACACAAACGCCGCTACCATTCATCGAATCTCGCTGGCGCCGAAGTAAGGCTGCAGTTTTTCGGGAACGCGTATTGAACCATCCGGCTGCTGATAACTCTCGATCAGCGCCGCAAATAATCTCGGCAGCGCCAGGCCCGATCCGTTCAACGTGTGGCAAAAGCGGTTTTTCCCATCGCGATCCTTAAATCGAAGATGCATCCGGCGCGCCTGAAAATCTTCAAAGTTCGAGCAGCTCGAAACTTCGAGAAATGCATTTTGCCCGGGTGACCAGACTTCGATGTCATAAGTCTTGGCCGAACCGAACCCCAGATCGCCGGTGCAAAGCTCGACCACCCGATAATGCAAGCCAAGCAATTGCAGGACGCGTTCGGCATCAGCCGCAAGTGTTTCCAATTCTTCGTACGATTTTGCCGGTGCCGTGATTTTCACGAGCTCTACTTTGTCAAACTGATGCACCCGGATGATCCCGCGTGTTTCGCGCCCTGCTGCGCCGGCCTCGCGCCGAAAACACGGCGTATAGGCAACGAACTTTTTCGGAAGATCGCTCAGACCCAGGATTTCTTCGCGATGAAGGTTTGTTAGTTGGACTTCGGCCGTCGGCGCGAGAAAAAGTTCGTTCAATTCGAGCCCGTACATGTCCGCTTCGAATTTTGGCAGTTGCGTCGTGCCAACCATGCAATCGCGCCGGACCAGAAACGGCGGGCTGATCTCGGTATAGCCGTGCTCCCGCGTGTGCAGATCGATCATGAAATTGATCAGAGCGCGTTCCAACTTTGCGCCCGCACCGGTGAAACAGATAAAATCGCTGCCGCTCAGTTTCGCCGCCCGCTCGAGATCGAAAAGCTTCAACTTTGCGCCGAGCGCGACGTGATCGGCAGGTTCGCTTAAGTGAGGTTTCTCGCCCCAAATGCGCGCCACGCGATTCGCACTCGGGTCTTTTCCGACTGGAACGCTCTCGTGCGGCA
>Ga0070706_100007089_pt1 | contig 10551 bp, 10 predicted proteins | sample KBSK5501metaG_FD_65476 | JGI IMG/M metagenome (GOLD analysis project Ga0070706, IMG submission 65476) | Corn, switchgrass and miscanthus rhizosphere microbial communities from Kellogg Biological Station, Michigan, USA - KBS K5-50-1 metaG | ecosystem: Host-associated > Plants > Roots >...
GAAAACGGCGGCCTGTCCCGCGGAGTTTCCTCCGCCCACGACGATGACCTCCTCGCCGCGGCACAGCTGGGACTCGAGGGGCGTGGCGATGTAGTAGACCCCCGCGCCTTCGAAACGCGTCAGGTTCTCGATGGGAAGCTTCCGGTATCGAGCGCCGGTCGCGATGACCACCGCCCGCCCCAGAACGCGGGGGCCGCCGTCGATCTCGATCGCGAACGGTTTCTTCTCGCACGAGAGCCGTCTCGCTCCTTTGGCGATCATCAGCTCGGCGCCGAACTTCTCCGCCTGCGTCAGCGCCCGCCCCGCCAGCTCCTGGCCGGAGATCCCCGTCGGGAACCCGAGGTAGTTCTCGATCCTGGAGCTCGACCCGGCCTGTCCTCCGGGAGCCTCGGATTCCAGGACCAGGACGTCGAGGCCTTCCGAGGCCCCGTAGACGGCCGCGGCGAGACCGGCCGGCCCGGCGCCGACGATGAGGACGTCGCGGATGCGAGCCTGGTCGATCGCCTCGTTGAATCCCAGACAGTCCGCGATCTGCGCGTTGGTCGGGTTCCGGAGCACCACCGTCCCGCGACAGATGAGCACCGGCACGTCGCCCTCGCCAACGCCGAAGCGATCGAGCAGATCCTGCGCACCTGGATCGCGGTCGAGGTCGACGAAGGTGTAGGGATGTCCGTTGCGGGTCAGGAACTCCTTGACGCGCAGCGTGCCCTGACAGAAGGTCGAGCCTGCGAGAACGACGTCTCCGAATCCCTGAGCGATCAGCTCGACGCGGCGGAGAATGAACGCGCGCATCAGGACCTCGCCCAGCTGGTCATCGGTCTGAATGAGGCTCAAGAGGTCGTTTCGATCGACCTCGATGACCTCGGTCGGTTCGGCCGCGCGAATCCTGCCGAGGCTGCGCCGGCCGGAGAGCATGGTCGTTTCGCCGGTGAATTGACCCGAGCGGAACGATGCGACGACCCGCTCGCTGGCGGCGTCCGACCGAACGACGTCGAGCTGCCCCGCGGTGACCACGAAGAACGAGCTGGCCTGATGACCCGCTTCCAGGAGAACTTCGCCGGCGCCGACGGACCGCGCCCGCCCGTGGAGAGCGACGCGCGCGACCTGCTCCGGGGTCAGGGTGGGAAACACATGCTCGACGCGCGAGGTGAGCGTCAGCGGGGGAACGCTCCCCGGCGAGATCGAAGAGCTGCCCGCCGCTTCGTTCATCTCAAACGCTCCATACCATCCATACCATCATTCTTCTCAGCGATCGCCGTAAACGGGGATCGCCGCTCCGTGGATGACCCTGGCGTCGTCGCCGCAGAGGAAGACGATCACCCTCGCGATGTCGCCCGGCTTCGGCCACTTCGCAAAATCCGCTTTCGGCATCATCCGGCGATTCGCCTCCGTGTCGATGATGCTCGGGAGGATCGAGTTGACGCGCACGCCCGTCCCTTTGAGCTCGGCGGCCAGCGAATCCATCATCGCGACCGCCGCGGCCTTCGAGGCGGCGTAGGCGGCTTGGCCGGCGCCATGGTCGAGCGCGGCCTTCGAGGCGACGTTCACGATCGCTCCGTGCCCCTGCCTCAGCATGACCCGCACGGCCGCCCGGGAAAGGGCGTAGCCCGACCGCAGGTTGAGATCAAGCATCTGCTCGAAAACCTTCGTTTCCACCTCCCAGAGCTTCGCGCCGCCGGCGTAGCCGCCGACCGTATTCACGAGGACGTCGAGCCGTCCGTGCCGTGCGATAGCTACTTCGACGAGCTCACTTGCCGCCGTCTCGTCGGTGACGTCCGCCCGCTGACCGTCGAGGCGCGATTCCCCGACGCCGGCCTCGCTCTTCAAGAGATCGAATTCCTCCTGCCGGCGGTACGTGACCACGACGCGGGCGCCTTCTTCGAGAAACGCCAGGGTCACCGCGCTCCCCAGAGCGCCGGTGCCGCCGGCCACCAGCGCCACCTTGCCCGAAAACGTCGAAGTCATCCCGTGGCCTCCTCGGGCCCTCGTTCGAGCTCGGCGCGCGGCCACCCGGCGAGATCCGCCGCGCTGTCGTAGGTGCTCTCGAGGAAATGTCTGAGGTCCGTCGCGGGAGATGCCGCCGTTCGCACGGCCTCGTAGGGCAGGAGGAACTCGCCGAGAGCCGCGCTGTACGACGCCGCGGCGGGGCGGACGCTCGCGGTCTTGAAGCCCGGCGGCTCGGGCGTCGCATAGGCATAGAAGGCGGGCTCGGGAGCCGCTCCGCTGCCTGGCCAGAAACCGTGGCTGATGACCTCGTGCGAGTATGCCTCGCGGGTCATCGCGTCGGCGCCCGGCCGCTCCGGCGCCCGCCGTCCGGAGAAGCGCGTCACGGCCAGATCGAAGCTCCCCCAGAAGAAGTGCACGGGGCTGCACTTTGCGACGAAGGCGCACCGGAAGCTCTCGAACACCGGCTTCATGGCGATGAGGGCCCGCCAGAAGGCGTTCGCCCACGCCGGGTCGTACGACCGGTGCACCGAGTCCGCCTCGAATCGGATGGGGTCCGGCACTTCGACGGGCATCGGCCAGATGCGGACCGCGAAGCTCAAGCGGCCGAGCGCGTCCATCACCGCCCGGTAGAAGTCGGCCACGGTCCACGGCTCGAGCGGGATCAGCTCAGTGGGTCCGTCGGAGCAGTGAAGGACGAGCTCATTCGCGACGAAGTCGAAGGTGATCGTCAGAGCCCGTCCGCGTGAAACCATCGAGGGCGTCGCGAGTCCGCGCGCGGTGACCTCGAAGGCGACGTTCCAGAAGTGGTTGGAGAGCGGCGTGAGCGCCAGGCAAACCTTGCCTACGACCTGCGTCCACATATGGAGCGTGGCATACGTGTCCCGCCACGCGCCGACCGTCAGTCGCGGCCACGCCTCGTCCGCCGTGGACGTCACACAGCTCTCATTTCAGGTCGAAAACCAGGATCTCGGCCGCGGCGCCGCCGAGGAGCCGGAGCGCATCCTCGCCGGTCACACCGGCCCCGTCACCCTCGCGAAGCGGGGTCCCGTTGAGAGAGGCCGACCCGCGAGCTACGTGGATCCAGGCATTGCGGCCCGGCGCGAGCGGGAGGTCACGGCTCTCGCCGTCGGACAGCTGCGTCATCCAGACGTCGACATCCTGCGCGACTTTCAGGCTGCCCTCTCGCCCGTCCCTGGACGCGAGGAGGACGAAGGACCGCTTCGCCCGATCGCGGTCGAAGGCCTGCTGGCCGTACGTCGGCTCGAGGTCGCGCCGGTCGGGCACGATCCAGACCTGCAGGAAGTGCACGGGCTCGACCTTGGAGTGGTTGTATTCGCTGTGCATCACGCCCGATCCCGCCCGCATGAACTGGATCTCTCCGGGCCGGATGACGCCGCCTCCGCCCGAGCTGTCCTGGTGCTCGAGCGCGCCCTCGAGAACGTAGGACAGGATCTCCATGTCGCGATGGCCGTGCGTGCCGAAGCCCCGGCCGGGTTGGACCCGGTCGTCGTTCAGCACGCGCAGGGCGCGAAAGCCCATGTGCCGCGGGTCGTTGTAGTCCCCGAAAGAAAAAGTGTGCCAGCTGTCGAGCCAGCCCCACTGAGTGTGTCCCCGCTCCTCGGCGCGTCGAATCTCGATCACCGCCGTCCTCCTCCCGAGCGCCGCAGCCCGCAAAAAACTCAGGCTTTCACAAACGCGAGCAAGTCGGCGTTGATCTGATCCTTGTTCGTCTGGCACATGCCGTGAGGCAGGCCCTTGTAGATCTTGAGCGTCGCGCCCTTGACGATTTTCGACGGACTCGAAGCGCCCTGCGCCCCGGCGGCCGCGGGCAACGCCGCGGTGGCAGCGATGGCGGCGCCGCTTTTGAGAACGCTGCGGCGCGATGGAGGCGGATTTGCGGCGAGTTTCTGACTGGTCATGGTTTCGCTCCTCATGTTTGCGCTGCAACGCGAGCGCGTGCGGCTCCGCCGTCCCCTCCGCCGGTGCTTCCGGAGGATATATCCGGGCAGAGCTTTGTGGCCGGCTCTACTTCAGAACCCAACCCGGTCGAAGGAGCGGATAAGCGACGAGACCTATCAGAGCTCCGGCCGCCACGATGACGGGCTCGGGCAGCCTCTTCCACAAGGTGAAAGCGAGAAGGCTTCCGATCGCGACGAAGATCGTGAGCGCGTCTCCGATCGCTGTCTCGGCGACCAGATACGTGGTCCCCACCAGGACCCCCACGACCGCGGCCGTGATTCCGCGAACGAAGCCCTGCAGATAGGGATTCGCGGCGTAGCGAACGAAGAGTGGCGTCGCGAGGATCGTGAAGAGAACCGCCGGCGCGAAGATCCCGGCCGAGGCCGCCACGGCTCCCCGAAGCCCATCGAGGAGATAGCCGACGAACGTGGCGGAAATGACGACCGGTCCGGGCGAGATCATGCCGATCGCGACCGAGTCGAGGAACTGCCGATTCCCGAGCCAGTGGTATTGGTCCACGACGTAGGTCTTCAGGAAGGGGACGATGACGAGGCCGCTGCCGAAGACCAGCAGGCCGGTTCTAAAGAAGAAAACGAAGAGTTTTGCCGTCATTCCGGTTGCCGCAGGGACGATCGCGAGGATCAAGGGCGGAGCTAGGATGCGCCGCGCCTGCCCGGCGTCGGGCTGTCCGGGCGAGCGGCCGGGAAAGAGCCAGATGCCCAGGGCCCCGGCGGCGAGGAAAATGACGGTGAGCTCCTTCTTGACGGCAACGGTGACGGCGCACGCGATCGCGAAGAGAGCCCACGCGCGGGCATCCTTCGCCAGCGTCTTTCGGCCGAGGTTCCAGCAGGCCTTCACGATCAGCGCGACGACGACCGGTCCCACGCCGTAGAACAGGGCTCGAAGCTGCCAGCTGCCCGAAAAGCGAGAGTAGACCCAGGCGGCCGCGAGGACGATCAGAAACGGTGGCAGCGCGAACGCGATCGCGACCGCGACTCCGCCGATGATCCCGAGGCGAACGTAACCGCAATAGACGCCGAGCTGGTAGGCGAGGGGACCGGGGCAGGCGGCGGCGATCGCGAGGCCGCGGTCGTATTCCGCTTCCGTCAGCCACCCGCGTTTCTCCGCCAGGTCCCGCCGCATGTGATTCGCGAGGGCGACGGGGCCGCCGAAGCCGAGCGCTCCCAGGCGGAGAAAGTAGAAGACCATCTGGCGCAGCGAGGGCCGGCCCCGCGCCTGGAGCGCGGCCGCTCGCTCGATGCCGGCTGGCTTTTCGCCGGCTTCTCGCTCCGAGGGATCCAGGTCAGTGACCTTCGATCGTGAAGTCGTCGAACCGGATCACCGAGTCCGCCTTCGTCCACAGGCCGACCTTGCCGGCGTCCTTGAACGTCTCGTCCTTGGCGTCGAGAACCTTCGTTCCGTCGAACCACACGACGAAATGGTCGCCGGCGGCGTCGAGCTTCAGCGTGTGCCAGGCGCTCTTCGCGACCTTGATCGGCTTGTTCTGGAAGGGCCGCCGGCGGCCGGCGACGGTGTGGTAGATCGTGCAGTTGTCCTCATCGGCGTTGCAACGCGTGATGTAGTAGTTGTTCGCGTCCTTGTAGCGCCAGACCATCCCGAAGCCCTGGTCGACTCTTCCCGAGACGGGCCTCGCGCGGACCGAGAGGGTCACGTCCTTGTAGGTTCCCTCCTTCACGACGGCGAGCGGGAAGCGGTAGTCCGTGGGATCCGCGCTCTCCTGAACGAGCACGTGCTTGCTCGGTTTGTCCTCATCCGCGCGAACGATCCACTTTCCTTCGGCGCCACGCCCGGTTCGGGCGAACTCGAAGCCGGCCGGCGGGGAGCCGACGGAGTCGGCGTCGAACGTGAACGCTCTGGCGCCGGCCGCCGACGACTGCGCCGCGGCCGGCCAGGCCAGAGCAAGCGAGAAAAGCGCGGCGCCGACATCCCGATACCAACGGTTCCTCATCTGGGTTCTCCTTTCTCGATCGCATCCCGGTTCCGCTGAGCCGCCCACGTCGGTGTGGAGGGGCTCGAAGCGGGGGCGGGACGCAGGACTCCTCCTCGAGACACCTCTCAACATGCAACTTCCCAGTCGCGGCCGATGCCCGCAACTCCGGCCTTCTCGTAAACCAACGCCGCCGCCGCCACGTCCTGGAGAGCCGTACCCGTGCTGTCGAACACGATGATCTCTTCGAGATTCTCCCGGCCGGGTCTTCCCGCGACGATCTCGCCGAGCTCCGCGCGCACCTGGTCGCGGGTCATGACGCCGGCCTCGAGCGCATTGTGCAGTTCGCCGAAGGCGGCGCACTGTTCCAACAGGTCGACGACCAGGGCGCTCGACGCGAGGAGTCGCGGGTCGATCTCCTGCTTGTCCGGGCCGTCCGCGCCGACGGCCGCGAGGAACGCGCCCGGCTTGAGACTCCCAGCCAGGAGCAGCGGCTCGCGCGACGGGGTGCGCGTGACACAGACGTCGCACTCGCGGGAAAGGCCGAGATCCGTTACCGCCTCAACCTCTATTCCCAACCGCTCGGACAGCTCGGCCGCGAAGACGCTCGCACGGCCGGCCACGGCGTCGTAGGCCAAGGCACGCTGGATCGGGAGAACGGCGACGAGCGACTCCAGTTGGATACGCCCCTGATTTCCGCAGCCGCAGATCAGCGCCACGGCGGAGTCCGCTCTGGCCAGGTGCCTGGCGGCGACCGCGGTCGCGGCACCGGTCCGCCGAATCGTGATCTCGATGGAATCCATCAGCGCCAACGGCGCGCCGTTCTCGGCGTCGAAGAGCGCGATCAGCCCCTGGATCGCGGGCAGCCCGAATCGTGCGGGGTTCTCGGGGAAGTTCGCGTTCGTCTTCGCCGCGAAATACGGCCGCGCGAGCCGCAGCCCCGCCGCCTTCATGTGAAAGATTCCCCGATCGCCCACCACGCTCGCGACCGCCGGCATCGAGGCTTCTCCCGTGGCGTAACGGCGGAAGGCCTCCTCGACCGCCGGAATGCACTCCGAGAGCGGGAGAAGAGCCGCGACGTCGTTGCGATCAAGAAGGAGCATCGCGCAGTCGAGGTCTCACGGCTCACGACGCAGCGGATGACTCCGAGAGCACGTCGTCGACGCGACAGATCGGCCGCCGCTCGACCGCTTCCCGCCCCCGGCGAAAGAGGCGAGCTCCGGTCGAGCCGCGCAGTTCGACACGCGCCCCCTCGACGCGCAACATCGCGCCTTCGCGCAATCCCACGACGGGCGTCGCGTTCTCCTCGTGAAACTGCTGAATGCGCTCTTCCTGCGTCTCTCCCATGTGGGTCGAGGAGGGATCGGGATCGAGGTAGTGAGGGCTGATCTGAAAGTCGATCAGGTGGAGAGCCGCGAACGAGCGCGGCTCGACGATCGGCATGTCCTTCGTCGTCGACAGCGTCGGCCCGGCGACGATCGATCCCGCGCTCGAGCCGATGAAGGGCACGCCGTCCGCCACCCGTTCGCGGATCGGGCCGACGAGGTCCATGCTCTGGAGCGACTTCAGGAGCCGAAACGTGTTTCCGCCGCCGATGAAAAAGCCCTCGGCGGATTCCACGTCGGCCCTCGCCGTCCCGGCGGGTTCGCCTGCGGGCTCGAGCGAGTAGCCCATCTCCGAGAATCTCGCCCGAGCCCTGGCCGCATACGCGCGCCGGTCGAAGAGCGCGAAGGGGAAGAAGAGGATCCTCCGCGCGGCTCCGAGAAATTCGCGAATCTCGGCCTCCGCATGATCGAGATACCCGCGGCCATGCTGGGTCGAGTTCGAGATCAGCAAGAGACGGGGAGGGGCGACGGCATCCGTCATGGGGCCACGGCCATTTTGGCGAGCGCGGCCTTGAGCCCCGGCACGATCTTCTCTGGCGCGCCGACTCCCCAGAAATGGAGGAAGAAGAGTCGAGGCGTCTCCCGCAGCATGTGGGAGTGGAGCGCCGTCGGCTCGATGCCCCGAGCCTGAAGCTCCCGGATGACGGGATTGACCTCGCTCGCGACGAGCACGAAGTCTCCGGTGGTCGCGACTCCGGCGCCCGTGATCTCGAAGTTGATCGCCGTGGCCATCCCCATCGCCGCCGGAACCTCGAAAGAGTCCTCGCGAATGGTCTCGGCGCGCGGCGCGGCGACCTGAAGCACTCGTCCGGCCATCGATCCCTTGCGCCCGAGAAGGTCCTGAACTTTTTGGAAGGTCGCCTGCTCGTCCGGCGTCAACGGCTCGGGCGCCTTCGTGGAGGAGGTCAGCGGCGTCTTCGTCTTCTCGAGCGCGCCGCGGAGCGTGCGGGCGACCGCGGCCGGCTCGCCCATCCCGTGGAAGTGGACGTAGAGAACCCTCGGCTCCTCGCCGAGCAGATGGTTGTGAATGGCCAGAATCTCGAATCCCTGCTTCTCGAGCGAGTCGACCACCGGTGCGACCTCCGACTCGAGGAGAACGAGGTCCCCCATCGCCACCGTCTCCTCACCGTGGCTCCTTCGGAACGCCGCCCAGGAGCCGAGCGCCAGCGCGGGCTCGATGGACACGCCGGACTTCCGAACCCGGAGGTCGCTTCGAGGCCAGGAAAACTTGTGCACGCCGTCAGCCAGATCTTTGCCCGTCGATCCGAGAACGGCGTCGACCTCCTGCCAGCCCTTTTCCTGGGCCGGGGCGGCCAGAAGGCAGGCGGCGAACAGGGCGAGCGCAAGGGCAATAGAAACGCTTTTCATCGAGGCACCTCCGTCGAAGAAACCGAACGCTTTCCGCGAAACGACTCATAGAGCTCGTCGAAGAGGACGAGGCCGCGCTCCAGCCGCGCCTCGTCGCGCGAATTGGCGAGAACCAGACCCGTCAACAGCTGCTCCAGCCCGGCGGCTTCGGCCCGTCCGAACTTTCCGTCCTTCAGATCGATGTCGTGAACGATCTCCGCGATCTCCCGCAGCGCCCGATCGGAGACGTGGATTCGCGCGAGGAGAGTCTCGAACGTGCAGCGGTCCCCCTCATGCGTGAAATCCCCTTCGACCATGTCGAAAGAGACCTCGCCCGGCTTTGCGCGCTCCTTGGGATCCACGAACCGAAAGCGAGCCCGTGAATCGACGAATCGCCGGATGAGCCAAGCGGAGGCAATGCGGTCGACGTGGAGGCCTCGGCGCGTGACCCATGTCTTGCGCGAGAGATCCGCTCGAGCCGGATTCGCCGCGGCATCCGAGCCGCGCCGTGCGACGGCTTCCGCTCGTCGAAGGTGCTTTTCGACCCGTCCTCGGGCGGGCGAGTCGAAGAAATCGATCCTGGCGACCTCTTCGAGGCGCTTACGGGCCCGCGCGAGGGAAGCGGTGGCTTTCGGGTCGCCCGCGGACCGGAGGCGTTCCTCGATCGACTCGTAGTCCGCGTTTCGCGTCTGTGCAAAACGCGCCAGAAGGGCTTCCTCGGTCGAGGGGTCGGGGAACTCCGCGACGCAAAGGTAGGCCTCCCCCCCGCCGGCGATCGCCTCCCGGGCGATCCGTTCGAAGTCCTCGAGACACGCGTCGCGCTGCGGCAGCGCGTACAGGCCCTTCTTCAAGGCGATCGCGCCGACCTCCCGGAGTCGGTGCCGGATCTTGGCGCGCAGGTAGAGCGGCTTCGCCGGCAGCTGGTGGATCAGCAAATACCATCGGCGGCGAGGTTCTCTCTCCGGGTTCGACTGCCTGGCGCTCGGTGCCAATCGATGTCCCTCAACACGTTGATATAGCACTTGATCGAATATCTAGCAAGTGCTAGAAGAACGATCGGGAGGTGCGCATGCTCTTCCGGCTACTTCTGTCCGGGTCTCTCGCTTTCGGTCTGCAGCCAGCTTCGAAGTCCCTGCCGCCGGGCGAGCCCATCGAGCTGCCCGGAGGATCGGGCGGGATCGGCTTCGATGATCTGCAGTTTTCCGCCTCGCTGGAGAAGGTCCTCGTGCCCGGCGGGCGGACGGGAAGCCTCTTTCTCGTGGACCCGAAGACCCGAGGCGTCTCCTCGATCGGCGGTTTTTCGCCGTCGAAGACCTTCGGCGGAGGGCACGGGGAGGGAATCACCTCCGTCGGCGAAGGCGAGAAACACCTCTATGTGACCGACCGAACCGCGCTCGCCCTCGTCGTCGTCGATCCGGGCTCGAAGCGGGTCGCCGCCCGCGCGAAGCTCGCCGCGAGCCCGGACTACGTCCGCTACGTCGGGCCCACTCGCGAGGTGTGGGTCACGCAACCCGACAAAGACCAGATCGAGGTGTTCACACTCTCAGACAACGCAGGATCCGCCCCGACTCACGCCGCGCTCATCCCGATCAAGGACGGCCCCGAGTCGCTCGTCGTCGACGCGACCCGCGGCCGGGCCTACACGCATCTGTGGTCGGGCACGACGCTCGCGATCGATCTCAAAACGCGGTCGGTCGTCGGGCGCTGGAAGAATTTGTGCGAGGGCTCCCGAGGCATCGCCCTCGACGAAGGAAGGGGCTTTCTCTTCGCCGGATGCAGCGAGGGACGAGCCGTTGTACTGGACGTCGCGCACGACGGCAGGGTCCTCGGAAACGTCCAGACCGGCGCGACGGGCGTCGACATCATCGACTACGACAAGACGATTCATCACCTCTACCTGCCCGGCGCGAAGAGTGCCACCCTCGCCGTCCTCGGCGTCGGAGCCGACGGCGCGCTCACCGAGCT
>Ga0070706_100007090_pt1 | contig 10550 bp, 8 predicted proteins | sample KBSK5501metaG_FD_65476 | JGI IMG/M metagenome (GOLD analysis project Ga0070706, IMG submission 65476) | Corn, switchgrass and miscanthus rhizosphere microbial communities from Kellogg Biological Station, Michigan, USA - KBS K5-50-1 metaG | ecosystem: Host-associated > Plants > Roots >...
AGCTCGTCCTGCAGCACGAACTTGAGCGACCGGATGGTGGGAGCATCGGTGATCGTGCTCGTCGCGTTGAGGTGGTAGGTGTAGGCGGCGATCTTGTGCGGGATCAGCACCCGGTACACACCAACCAGCTTCTCGATCGTGAGCTCGGGTGCTTCGGGCTCGGTGACTGCGTCGATGAACGTCACGAACTCGTCGTTCGGCGGGACGCAGAGGCGGTCGGGATTCATCTCGCGCAACTCGGGCAGGCGCTTGTGCCACAGCTCGGAGTGCCAGGCGTGGTGATAGCAGTGGGTGCCGAGACGCATCTTGATGTCGAGCTCGGGCACCGTCGCGACCCAGCCGCCGAGCGCCTCGAACAGGCGCATCTCGACCCACTTGTAATGACCGACGCGACGCGCGGACTCCTCGACGTCGAACAGGCCGGGAAGCTGGCGGCGGTCCCAGGGTGCGAATGCCGCGCGCGGCGGCGGGGTCGTCTCGGGCATGCGACGAGACTAGGCGGTGGGCGCAGGCGACTGCGTGGCCGGGCGCGCTCGCAGTCGCGGCCCGAGCTCGGCCACCAGTATCCCCGCGAGGATGAGCAGGGCGCCCGCGACGCCGAGCGCACCCAGACGGTCGCCGACGAGATAGCCCGCGATGCCGGCGAAGACGGGCTCGAGCATCAGCAGCAGGGCGGTTCGCGACGGACCGACCCACTGTTGGGCCCAGACCATGCAGCCGAAGGCCACGGCCGACGCGGCCACGCCGGTGTAGGCCGCCGCCCACCACGCCTGGAACGTGAAGTCGTACCCCCCGAGGAAGAAGCCGGGCACCAGGCAGCCGACGGCGACCACCCCCAACTGCACGCTGTTGAGCCGATGGGTGTCGTGCTTCGGCGCGAGCTCGGCCAGCATCACGATCTGCACGGCGAAGGCGAGCGCGCAGCCGAGCGTGAGCGCTTCGCCCCGACCCAGGGCGAGGGTCGCGCCGTTCAGCAGGAAGACCCCGACGAGCGCGACGGCGATGCCGGCGACCGTTGTGGTGGTGGGCGGCCGGCGCAGCAGCACGGCCGAGAGCACGGGCACCACGGGCAACAGCAGGTAGGTGAAGAACGCGGAGCGGGTCGCGGTGGTGTATTGCAACCCGATCGTCTGGAAGAGGTAGCCGACCATGAGGACGATGCCGGTCAGCACGCCCGCCCGCAGCCATCCCTGGGTGGCGGGCCGGCGGCGGGCGACGAGCCACGCCACCGCCGCGCCGATGGCGAAGCGGACGCCGAGGAACGGGACCGGTCCGACGTCGCGCACAGCGTCCTTGACCACGACGAACGTCGTCCCGAAGAAGAACGCGGCGGCCACCAGGGCCCCATGCGCGAGCGTGCTCGTGCTGACCCGGCGCGTCAACCGGTGTAGCGGTTCGTGATCGGCACCCTCCGGTCCTTGCCGAACGCCTTCGGCGTCACGCGCACACCCGGTGGGTACTGCCGGCGCTTGTACTCGGCCCTGTCGACGAGGCCCACCACCCGGCGTACGAGCTCGGGGTTGAAGCCGGCCGCCTCCAGCTCGCCCGCGGTGAGGTCGTTCTCGACGTAGGCCTCGAGGATGGGGTCGAGCACTTCGTAGGGAGGCAGCGACTGGTCGTCGCGCTGGTCGGGCCGAAGCTCGGCCGAGGGCGGCTTGTCGAGCACAGCCTCGGAGATGACCTCTCGGCCGGCGCGAGCATTCAGGTCGCGGCAGAGCGCGTACACCATCAGCTTGGGCACGTCCTTGATGACGGCGAAGCCCCCGGCGCTGTCGCCGTAGAGCGTCGAGAAGCCGGTGGCCATCTCGCTCTTGTTGCCGGTGGTCAGCACCAGCCAGCCGAACTTGTTCGACAGCGCCATGAGGGTGACGCCCCGCGCGCGCGCCTGCACGTTCTCCTCGGCGAGGCCCTCCGCGGTGCCCGCGAAGGAGGGTGCGAGCATCTCGAGGAAGGCGCGGTGGGCGGGCTCGATCGCGATCGTGCGGAAGTCGATACCGAGGACATCGGCAAGCCGCGCCGCGTCGGTGCGTGAGCTCTCGCTGGAGTAGCGCGACGGCATCGACACGCCGTGCACGTGGTCGGCCCCGAGAGCGTCGACCGCGACCGCGGCGACGAGCGAGGAGTCGACCCCGCCCGACAGGCCGAGGACCACATCGGTGAAGCCGTTCTTGCCGACGTAGTCGCGCGTGCCGAGCACGAGTGCTTCGTAGACCTCCCGCTCCCGCGGCAGCGGCTCGGCGCGGGTCGGGTCGACACGACCGTCGTGGTCGGCCGGCTCGCTGGTGACCGTGACCTGGGCGAGCGGCGGGCTCCACAGGCGACCGCGGGGGTCGAGGAGCCGCTTGCGGAAGGAAGGCCGGACGTCGAGGTCGACGACCATGACGTCCTCCGCGAACTGCGGGGCGCGCGCCAGCACCGCGCCCGACGCGTCGATCACGAGGGAGGCGCCGTCGAAGACCAGCTCGTCCTGCCCACCGATCTGGTTGACGTAGACGAGCGCGCACGAGGCGTCGGCCGCCCGCGTGCCGAGCATCCGCTCACGCTCCTCGAGCCGACCCGCGTAGTACGGCGAGGCGTTGAGGTTGACGACGAGCTCGGCGCCGCCTGCGGCCTGCACGGCCGCCGGCCCGTCGGGGCTCCAGATGTCTTCGCAGATCGAGACGCCCACCCGTACTCCTCCGATGAGGAAGAGGACCGGGTCGCCCTGGCCGGGCGCGAAGTACCGCTGCTCGTCGAACACGGCGTAGTTGGGCAACAGCCGCTTGTGGTACACGCCCTGCACCTGGCCGTGGGCGCAGACGGCCGCCGCGTTGTGCAGATCGTGGCTCCGGTCGACGAAGCCGACGATCGCCGCGCAACGGCCCGTGCGCGCCGCGACCTTCTCGAGCGACGCGAGGTTGTCGGCGACGAACCCCGGCTTGAGCAGCAGGTCCTCGGGCGGGTAGCCCGTGATGGCGAGCTCGGGGAACACCGCGAGATCGCAGCCGGCGGCCTCGGCGCGGTCGAGCATGGCGAGCAGGGCCGCCACGTTGCCGTCGAGGTCGCCCACCACGGTGTTGAGCTGGCAGGTGGCGATGCGCAGTCGCGCCACAGGACGAGACTACCGGGGTGGCGTTCGATTCCCGGCCTGACAGACTGCCGCGGTGGTGTCCGACACGCTGACCGAGACCGTCGAGCGCTCGGCCGCACCGGCCGCCGTGGCCGTGGCGATCGAGCGGCTCGTGGAGGCGCACGCTGGACTCGCGGGCCGGCTCGACGACGATCGGGGCCTGCGCGACGCGATCGTCGCGGTGACCGCCGCCAGCCGCGCGCTCACCGACGTGTGCCTGAGCGATGCGCGCGCCATCGAGGTGTTGGCCGCGCTCGACCGCCGACCGGCACTCGAAGCCGAAGATGCGGCCGCGCTCGCGCGCTGGAAGCGACTGGAGCTCCTGCGCATCGCGGCCCGCGACCTCCTGGGGCGGGACGGGCTCGAGACCGTGGTGGGGGCCCTGACCGCACTCGCGGGCGATGTCCTCGATGCCGCATGGCGGCTGGCGGTTGAGCCGCCGCTGGCGGTGATCGCCATGGGCAAGCTCGGCGGCCGCGAGCTCAACTACGCAAGCGACATCGACGTCATGTTCGTCGGTGAAGGCGAGGGGGCGGCACGCCAGATCACGGAGGTCGCGCGCACGTGCTTTCGCGTCGACGCCGATCTTCGTCCGGAAGGCCGCGACGGGCCACTCGTGCGCTCGCTCGAGTCGTTCGAGGCGTACTGGGACCGATGGGCGCAGACATGGGAGTTCCAGGCGCTCCTCAAGGCGCGTCCGGTGGGTGGCGCCGCCGAGCTCGGCGCCGCCTTCCTCACCGCCGCGCAGAAGCGATTGTGGGAGCGGCCGTTCTCGGCAGACGACGTGCGCTCGGTGCGAGCCATGAAGGCGCGGGCCGAGGACGTGCTCGCGCGCAAGGGCATGAGGGACCGTGAGGTCAAACGCGGCCGCGGTGGCATTCGCGACATCGAGTTCGCGGTGCAGCTCCTCCAGCTCGTGCACGGTCGCAGCGACCCCGCCCTCCGATCTCCCACGACGCTCGACGCGCTCGCCGAGCTCGAACGGGCCGGCTGTGTGGCCGCCGACGACGCACGCGCGCTCGCCCGGGCCTACCGCTTCCTGCGCATCCTCGAGCACCGGCTCCAGCTGGTCGACGAGCAACAGGTGCACGCGCTCCCGACCGACGTCACCGCGCGCACCCGGCTGGCCCGCGTCATGGGCTACCGCGACACCGCGCAGGGTGACGCGCTCGAGCAGCTCGAGGACGCCCTCCGGCTCCACCAGGCGACCGTACGGTCGATCCACGAACGGCTCTTCTTCCGGCCCTTGCTCGAGACGCTGGCGGGGTCGGCGACCGCCACCCTGCCCCCGGGCGAGGCCGAGACCAGGCTCGCCGCCTTCGGCTTCACCGATGCGGCACGAACCCGCCAGGCGGTGCGGGAGCTGACGCGAGGTCTCAACCGCTCGTCGCGGCTCATGCGCCAGCTGATGCCGCTGCTGCTCGAGTGGCTGTCCGAGTCACCCGACCCCGACCTCGGCCTGCTCGGTCTGCGCAAGCTCAGCTCCGGGCCGCAACGCACCACCGAGCTGGCCACCGCGTTCCGCGACTCGCCCGAGGCGGCCCGGCGCCTGTGCGCGGTGCTCGGCACGAGCGCGCTCCTCACCCAGACGCTCGAGCATCATCCCGATCTGATCTCCGCCCTGGGCGACCCCGACGCGATGGCGCCGCGCTCACCCGAGAGCCTGGCCGAAGGCGCCACCACTGCGCTCGCGTGGCGCGGCGCCCGGCGAGAACGCCAGGCGGGCCTGCGCCGGTTCAAGGCGCGCGCGGAGCTGCGCATCGCCGCGCGCGATGTCCTGGGCCTGGAGGGCGACGACGCGACGACCGTGCCGGCCACCGCCCGCCAGCTCACCGCCCTGGCCGAGGCGTGTGTGCGAGCGGCGCTCGACGCGGTCGCGCCCCACCTGCCGTTCGCAGTGATCGCGATGGGCCGGTTCGGTGGCGGCGAGCTGTCCTACGCGAGCGATCTCGACTTGTTGTTCGCGTACGACGGAAGCTCGCCGGCGGACTTCGCGGCGGCCGAGCGGACGGCCGAGGCGCTGCTCGCGTTCCTGGGCGAGGCAGGGCCCAGCCGCATCTACTCCACCGACCTCGGTCTGCGGCCCGAAGGCAAGCAGGGGCCGCTCGCCCGGAGCCTCGACGGGTATCGCGCCTACTACGAGCGCTGGGGGCGGACCTGGGAGCGCCAAGCCCTCGTCCGCGCCCGCCCGGTCGCCGGTGACGCCGAGGTGGGCCGCCACTTCATGCAGGTCGCGGAGGCCCACCTGTGGGGTCGGCCCCTCACCGACGACGAGGTCCGCGAGATACGACGCATGAAGGCGCGCATCGAGCGGGAGCGGCTGCCGGCCGGCGACGACCCCAGCTTCCATCTGAAGCTCGGTCGGGGCTCCTTGTCCGACGTCGAGTTCACCGCACAACTGCTGCAGCTGCAACGGTGTGTGCGTGAACCGGGGACGATCGCCGCGCTCGACGCGCTCGCCGAGGGCGGGCATCTCGACGCTGACGACCGCGCGGTGCTCGTCGACGCCTACCGATTCTGCGAGCGCACACGCAACCGGTGGTTCCTGGTGAAGGGCGCGCCCGGCGACGCTCTTCCCACCCAACCGGAGCAACTCTCCCGCTTGGCCCGGTCGCTCGACAGCACACCCGGCGAGCTGCGCGAGAGCTATCGCCGCGTCACCCGTCGCGCCCGTCAAGTCGTGCAACGTCTCTTCTACGGTCAGTCGGACGCGTGACGGGAGAACCGACGGCGGTCATCCGGACCGAGGCGCTGACCAAGGTCTACCCGGGTGACATCCTCGCGGTCGACGCGCTCGACCTCGAGGTGAACGAGGGCGAGATCTTCGGCCTGCTGGGGCCCAACGGCGCGGGCAAGACGACGACGGTCGGCATGCTCACGACCCGCGTCATTCCGACGCGCGGCAAAGCGATCGTCGGCGGCATCGACGTGTGGGCCCACCCCAGCCTGGCCAAGCAGGTCATCGGCGTGGTGTCCCAGACCAACACGCTCGACCGCGGCCTCACCGTGCGCGAGAACCTCTTCTTCCACGGCCTGTACTTCGGGATGAGCAGCAGCGAAGCCCAGAAGGCCGCGGATGAGGCGCTCGAACGCTTCCGCCTGGCCGATCGCGCGTCGGCCGACACCAACGCGCTTTCCGGCGGCATGGCCCAGCGCCTCATGGTGGCCCGATCGATCCTCCACCGGCCCCGGATCCTCTTCCTCGACGAGCCCTCGGCCGGCCTCGACCCGCAGAGCCGGCTCGCCCTGTGGGAGATACTGGGCGAGCTGCACGAGGCCGGGGAGACGATCCTGCTCACGACGCACTACATGGAAGAGGCGGACCGCCTCTGTGACCGGGTGGCGATCATGGATCGCGGCCGCATCCTCGCGCTCGACACGCCGGCCGAGCTCAAGCGCACGGTCGGCGCCGACACCATCGTCAAGATCTCGGCGGAAGGTGACCTCGACGCGTTGGCGATCCACCTCGAGGGCCTCGACGGCGCGATGCGCGTGCAGGTCGTCGACAGCGTCGTGCGGGTGCACCTGCGTGGGTCGCAGGGCGTCCTGCCGCGGGTCGTGGCGCGAGCCGAGGCCGGCGGATTCACGGTCACCGACCTCTCGGTCACCGAGCCCACGCTCGAGGCGGTGTTCATCAACCTGACCGGCAAGGATCTGAGGGAATGAGCACAGTCGTAGACACGCCCGACGTGACCCTCGCGGGGCTTCGGCCGCCCACGCGCGCCGCGGTCACCGCGTTCGGTGCCCTGCTGCGGCGCGACCTGGCGGTGCTGCGCAAGAGCCTGCCTGTGTTCATCATGCGCACGGTCATGCAGCCCGCGCTCTTCGTCTTCGTGTTCACCTACGTGTTCCCGAAGATCGGGCAGGGCGTCGGCGGCCCCGGCGGGTCCGAGGCCGCGTTTGCCACGCTGATCGTGCCGGGAGTGGTCGCCATCGCGTGCATCTTCCAGGGTGTGCAGGCCGTCGCCCTACCGCTCGTGCAGGAGTTCGGCTACACCCGGGAGATCGAGGACCGGGTGATGGCGCCGCTTCCCGTCTGGGGCGTGGCCGTACAGAAGATCGTGTCGGCCGCGTTGCAGGGCCTGCTCGCGGCGGCCATCGTGTTCCCCCTGGCAGCCATCATTCCCACCACGTCGGTGCACCTCGACGTCCACTGGCCGGTGCTGCTCACCGTGGCCCCGCTGGCCACGCTGCTCGGCGCCGCCTTCGGTCTCACCATGGGGACGCGGGTGCAGCCCCATCAGGTGCCGCTCATGTTCAGCGTGGTGATCATCCCGATCACCTTTCTCGGCGCGACCTACTACCCATGGGCCCGGCTGTCACCTATCCCGTGGCTCAAGGTGGTGGTGCTGGTCAACCCGCTCGTCTACATGAGCGAGGGCTTGCGTGCCGCGCTGACACCCCAGTTTCCGCACATGAACCTGGTTGCGATCTATGGCGCACTGATCGCGTACACGGGCCTGCTGACATGGGCGGGCATCAACGGGTTTCAACGACGCGTACTCACCTGACGATTGCGCTGGCCGTGGTCGTGGCCACCACGACCGCGGGCACGGCGGCCGCGCTCGAGGTGCGACCGCCCTCGCGCGCGCCCGCGATGGCGACCGTCGCACGCGTGCAGGGCATCGACGTCACGGTCGTCAGCGACGCGCCGGCGGTGCAGGACGCCTTGCGGGCCGCGGGCATCGTGCCGCGCGACGGCGCCCTCGTCTCAGCGGGCACCGGTCGGGTGATCGACGCGCACGCCAACCCGGCCACGATCCGTCTCGACGGTGAACCGGTCGGTCCGCGGACGCGCCTGCGACCGGGCGGCGAGGTGCGCGTCGAGAACGGCGCGTCCAGCGTCGAGCCGACCGATGTGCGCACGCAGGCAGCGCTGCCCACCGGCCTTCCCGATGTCGAGAACACGGTGTGGCAGCCGGGAACGCCGGGGCTCGACGAGATCATCACCGGGCGCAGGAGCGGCGAGGTCGTGTCCCGCCGCACGCTCATCCCGGCCGGACACGCCTCGCCGAACCCGGGCAAGGTCGTGGCGCTCACGTTCGACGACGGCCCCAGCCCCGACTGGACACCCCTCGTCCTGGACATCCTCCGTCGGTTCGGCATCAAGTCGACGTTCTGCACGGTCGGTTACAACCAACAGCGCCATCCTGAGCTGGTCCGCCGAGTGGTCGCCGAGGGCCACACCCTCTGCAACCACACCGCCCACCATCCGATGCTCGACCGGTTGCCTCCCGACCAGGTCACCGCCGAGGTCGCCGACAACGCCGCGGACCTGCGTGCCATCACCGGCCAGGACGCGCAGTTCTTCCGGGCGCCGGGCGGCCGGCTCACCCCGCAGGTCATCGATGTCGCGCACCGGCACGGCGAGCGGGTCCTGGGCTGGAACGTGGACCCGCACGACTACCTGCGCCCGCCGCCCGAGGTGATACGCGACCGGATCCTGAGCGCGGTGAAACCGGGGTCGGTCGTGATCCTGCACGACGGCGGGGGCGTCCGCGCGAACACCGTCGCGATGCTCCCCGACCTGCTGCTGCGCCTCATCGCGGCCGGGTACTCCGTCGTCCCCACCGTCCCCGGCCCGCCTCCCCGCTTCTGAAGCGTCTGTCCCCCGGGGCGCAGCATTTGTCCGGGCGCTCGAGCGCGGTCACCATGGCGGCAAGCCGGGCTCGAACGCACCGCGTGCTGAGGGCTCGGCCGGCCGGAGGGGGGAGCCGTAGAGCGCAGATCGCATCGACGGGCACGTGGTCGGTTCGCGCACGCGATCGTCCTTGGGCTCGCGCTCGTGGCCGCCCACGGTTGCAGCGTCGACGCGCACCACCGAAGTTCGGCTGCGACGTCGGCCGCGGCCGCCCGCGCCGGTCGCGACGACACTCCATCGCCGGCCGCGCCTGCGACCACCGGCCCCACGACCGCGCCGACGACTGCGGCGACCCAGTCCGCCCCAGTGACGACCGCCGCTCCCGCGGCTGCCGAGCGCGCCGCCGCCGTGCCCACTCGCGCGAGTCCGGTCGCGTCGGTGCCGACGCTCGAGCAGCTGGGTGCCGAGGCCGTCCGGCTGGTGAGGTTCGACCTCGCCCGGCTGCGCGGATGGGAGATCGCCTTCCTCCCGCTCCGGTCCGGACTGCAGGGGCAGACGTTCCCCGATCGCAAGCGCATCGAGGTCTACGTGTCCGCCCGTGACAGCGCGAGGGCAATCTCGTACAACCTGGCCCACGAGGTAGGCCACGCCGTGGACCTGACGTACTCGACCCGAGCGTCGCGCCTCGCCTACCGCAGCATCCGGCACATCGCCCCTGCGACGCTGTGGTTCGGCTGCGGCGGTTGTCCCGACTTCGCGACACCGTCGGGTGACTTCGCCGAGACGTTCGGGCTCACCGTCACCGACCCCGCGTACGACTGGCGATCACAGATGGGCCCGCGTCCGACGCCCGCCGAGCGCGCCGCGATCGTCGCCCTCTACCACCTGTGACCGGCAGTCCGCGTTCCGGCGCGGAGCGCGGTGAGGTCAGGCCTGGTCGCGCGCCTTGCGGCGCCGGCTCCCGAGCGCGAGAAGAACGCCGCAACCGACGAGTGCGGCGCCGACGAGCGTCCCTCGGGCGATGTTGGCACCGGTGGTGGCCGTGCTGGCACGAGGCAAGGAGCCGCAGACGATCTCGAACTGCACGGTCTGGCGGACGGGCGTCCCGTCCGACTGCGACCCCGCGGCAACGAGGTCGTTGGGGCCGCAATGAGCGGGCGCGGCGATCGGGTCGTCCACCTCGACGACCGTCTCCGACGCCACCCTGAACCGCACCCGAACGCAGCCGTTGCCGTCCGCGGTCTTGTTCGTGACGAAGGAGCCGTTCACGTTGATCCGCACCGTGCTACCGGGTGCGAAGCCGCACAGCTCGCGGTCGGCCGACTGGCCCACCGCCAACGTGCCCAGGTCCTGCGTCGAGTTGATGCCCGACGGCTGCGTCGTGGCCGGACCCGGTGGATACCCAGTCTGGGCGTAGGCCGGAGCCGCGACGAGGAACAGGAGCCCGACGATCGGGGCCGAGCACTTCACTCGCATGCCAAGCCGAGCCTTCATGTCTCCATCCCTTCTCGCGGGCGGTGTCGCCCGCGTGAGTGAGTCGATGAGGATCCTTCGTACGGGTCGCCCGGTGGGCACCGGCGCCGCGAGCGATCTCTGCGGCGGGATCACCGGAGCTCCCACGTGAACGTGCGGACGCGGTCCCACGGTCCCGCCCAACTGGCCGGTCCCTTGACCTGCCACGCCGGCGCATCCAGCGTCACGTCGAGTCGAATGGGCTGGAGTCGCGGCTGCGGCACCAGCCGGAGCTGCAGTCGACCGTCGCGGACCGCCCTGGGGATGATCGTCTCGAAGCCCACCTGTTTCGTCGTGCCGGCTCCCACGTCGATGATCGCCTGCGTGAGCGTCAGCCCCGACTCCTCG
>Ga0070706_100007091_pt1 | contig 10548 bp, 9 predicted proteins | sample KBSK5501metaG_FD_65476 | JGI IMG/M metagenome (GOLD analysis project Ga0070706, IMG submission 65476) | Corn, switchgrass and miscanthus rhizosphere microbial communities from Kellogg Biological Station, Michigan, USA - KBS K5-50-1 metaG | ecosystem: Host-associated > Plants > Roots >...
CAGGGCTCCTACTGGGTCTACACGCCTCCTCCCCCGGGCGTCCAGATTCCGCGTACGTATCTCGGCGATCTCGCGGTCCTCTACGTCGGCGACCGCTGGGCGGTCGGCCGCGTCGTCGATGCGAGCCGTCTGATCGAAGTCGGCGACGAAGTGGAGGTGAAGTAGGTCTCGGCGGTTCTCGTCCAGAAAAAAACAGGAGAGAGGCGCGAGGCGCCTCTTTTTTTTTAGCTCGCGCGCGGCGGAATTCCGGCGACTTCCGTTGGCACGAAATCTCTGCGGACGCGAACCCGAATTCCGCTGCGTGCTTTTTTTACCGCACTACCCCTTCCGTTCTCCCTTTGCTAAGATGCGCGCCTCTTCCGTTTCGCATTTCGTTTTCGGGGAGGACGTCGTGAATCTCGATGGGCAGCTCCAGGAAATCGTCGACGAGCTCCTGGCACATGGGATCTCGCTCGAGCTGGCCAAACAGGAATTCGAAAAGAAGTACATCGTCGGTGCCGTGCGGCGGTCTTCAGGAAATCTCGGGCGCGCCGCGAGCTCCCTCGGAATCCACCGAAACACTCTCCGCAACAAAGTCGGCATCCTCAACATCCGCCTGCCACGTGAGAAGGCGCGCGTCGCACCGGAAATCAGCAAGAAGAAGTGACGTGTCGCGCGATGTCGCGCGACACGTCATCCCGAGCGTAGCGAGGGATCCCGGACTCGACACGCTGCCTGTCTCATCCAGTCCGGGATCCCTCGTCGCTTCGCTTCTCGGGATGACAGGGCGGCTCCGCCGCCCAGAGTCACTTCTTGTCCGGCGGGTTTTGCTCGCCCTTGACGGAGTCTTTGAAGTTGCGCAGGCCCTCCCCCAGCCCTTTTCCGAGCTGAGGCAGCTTGGACGCCCCGAAGATGATCAGAACGATCAACAGGATGATGAGAAGCTCAGGGACTCCGAGTGAACCGAACATCGCGTTCTCCTTGGTGTCGCCTGCCCGGCCCCGTTTCCCGGCTCAGGGACGTCCACCAGCTTAACAGACGGCGTGGGTTCGAGACCTGAGCACGGCGCCGAACCGCCGATCCTCCTCAGTGCTCGAGAGCAGGCGAAGCACCAGCGACAGTTGGGCGGGAAGATAGCGGCGATACGCCTCCCCGCGGCCGAGGCAGACCGCCCGCGCGAAGGTCCCACAAACCTTCCAGGCGCGTTGCAGAAGCACGCGGCGCAGACGGTTCGCGAGCGCATGGGGGTCGGTGCCCCTGCGCGACGCGAACTTGAGGACGACGGCTTTCGCCGTTTCATCCGACATCCATTCGAGCGTCGAGCGCTCCCAGAGCAGAGAGGCGAGGTCGTATGCGTCCGGGCCGCGCCGAAGATCCTGGAAGTCGATCACGGCGACCGTCTCCTCGACCGCGAAAAGGTTGTTCGCGTGAAAGTCGCGGTGGCACAACGCGAAGGGATGGCCGAGGATCTCGGCGACCAGCGCTCGTGCCCAGCGGTCGTGTGTCTCGCGGTCGTCGGAGGACAACGGCTCGGCGAGGTGCAGATCGAAGACGGCCTCTCGCGCCAACTCGAGCTCGCGAAGTAGGAACGCGCCGTCGAAGGGAGTATTGATCGTGGCGTCGGACGACGCGGCGATGGCGTGGGCGACGTCGGCCGCTCGCTCGAGCCAGAAGGAACGCTCCCCGGGGCACTCGCTCAGGCGCGCGGCAAGATCCGTTCGGCCGAGATCTTCGACGATCTGGTTTCCCGAGCCGTCATCGGCGATCAGCGTCGGCACTCGAACGCGTCCCCGCAACGCCGCCTGGGCCTCGACCCAGCGGCGGCGGGAGTCTCCCTCCTCGGGAGGGTAGACGACCCCGAGAACCGTTCGGTTGTCGCGAAGCGTCAGGCGGAAATACCGGCGCCGGCCGACGTCGCCCGCAAGCGGCTCGACGGAGACCGGCTCGTGGCGGGTCTGGCGTGCGAGGGTCTCGAGTCCCGCGAGCTCGGAGGAGAACACAGGAGCTTTCAGCTCTCAGCCGTCAGCCTTCAGCCGGAAAAGAGTGGAGAACCATAACGGATAGCTGATAGCTGACAGCTACCTTTCAGCTCGAACTCTGCGCCTGGGACAGGAGAATCTTCTTGATGTGGATGGCCTGGTTGGGACGATCCAGCCGACCCGGATCGTGACGCGGCGCGTTTGCGATCTTGTCCGCGACGTCCAACCCGGCGACGACTTCTCCGAACGCGGAGTACTGCTGATCGAGGAAGGGAGAGTCCTTGACCACGATGAAAAACTGCGAGGAGGCCGAATTCGGGTCGGCGGAGCGGGCCATCGACACGATCCCGCGCTTGTGGGACACGTCGTTGAACTCCGCCTTCAGTCGGGTCTCTCCGTTGCCGCCTGTGCCGTAGGGATGCGCCGGGTCCTCCGGCTTCTTCGTCAGCGGATCTCCCCCCTGGATCATGAAACCCGGAATCACGCGGTGGAAGATCGTCCCGTCGTAGAAGCCGCTCGCGGCGAGATCCACGAAATTCTCGACGTGCTTGGGGGCCTTGTCGTAAAAAAACTTGATCGTGATGTCTCCCATGTCCGTCTGCAGCGTGGCGAGGGTGTTGGCGTAGTCTCGGGCCACTTTCTTCCCCTTTCTCGCCTGCGCCGCGAGAGGCAGGGTGCAGACGAGCATCAGGCCGACGAGGGCGGTCTTCTTCACTTCGGCTCCTTTCCGAATCCGGCGAAAGATAGCATGCGCCGCCGCCGGAAGGCCGCGGCTGATACCATCCCGCCGTGTATGCCTCACTTGCCCGCGCGGTTCTCGATCCCACCGACGCCGATCGCGTCGCTTCGCGACTCGAGCGGCTCCGGCGCCGTCATCCCCGCGCCTCTCGCGATGCGCTCGCGAGCCGACTAATTCATCGCACGGCGCTTCAGTGTGCGGCAGGAGGCGCGCTCTTGTCCGGCCCCGCCGCCTTCTTCGGTGGGCTTCCGTGGGGCCTCGACCTGTCGTATCAAGTCCTGGCGCTCAACCGCCTCGTCCTGTCTCTGGCGATCCTCTACGGCAAAGCCCCCTCGCTGGGAGAGACGGCCGCCGGCGCGGCCGCCGGTCTGGCGACCGGTCTCGGCTCCGAAGCCCTGCGGCAGGGCGTCGTGAAGATTCTGCGCCGAAGCCTTTCGGAGAAGCCGGGAGCTCGTGCGGCGGCCGGCGCGCTCGCCGGGGCGGCCCTCGGCTACGGCGCGGCCCGGCTTCTGGGCGCTCTCGCTCGGGACGTCTTCGCGGGACGTCGCGCGCCGGCCTCTCCTCTCCGGCGCCGATGACACAGTCTCTCCCCGACGTTCTCATCGTCGGAGGGGGCCTGATCGGGTGCAGTCTCGCGGCCGAGCTGGCCGAGCGGGGGGCGGCCGTAACGGTCCTCGAGCGGGGGAAGCCGGGGGCCGAAGCGTCGGGAGCCGCCGCGGGGATGCTCACGGCGCAGTGCGACGCCTCCGAGCGGAGCGCCTTCTTCGAGCTTCAACTCGAGAGCCGCCGGCTGTATCCGGAGTGGACGAGCCGTCTCCTCGAGGAGACCGGCATCGATGCCGGATACCGGCGGACGGGACTCCTCCAGTGCGCCTTCGAGGGCTCCGGTAACGCCCTTTCCTCGCTCTACGAATGGCAGCGTGCCGTGGGCCTGCGCGTCGAAACGCGGGGGCCGGAAGAGCTCGCGGCCGAGGTCGATGGACGCCTCTCCCGCCGCGTGGTTGGGGGCGTGTTCTTCCCGGACGAGGCGATGGTCGATCCGAGGCTTCTCTCGCGGGCCGTCGAGCTCGCGGCGAGGCGACGGGGCGCGCGGCTGCGGACGGGAGTCTCGGCTCGCCGCTTCCGCCTCGAAAACGGCGTCTGCCGGGGAGTCGAAACGGATGAAGGGTGTCTCGACGCGGGCGCGGTCGTCGACGCCGCCGGTGCGTGGGCCGCGTTCGACCCCTCTTTGACCATACCGATTCCGGTGCACCCTGTTCGCGGACAGATCGTGAGAATCAAGATGCCGGGCGAGGCGCTGCCCACGATGGTTCGCTCCGAGGAGGTCTACATCGTCCCGCGCCCCGACGGCACCGCGCTGCTCGGGTCGACGGAAGAGCTCGTCGGCTTTCGCAACGAGGTGACGGCCGGCGCGGTCGAGCGCCTGTTGTCCGCGTCTCGCCGGCTGGTTCCCTCGCTCGAGGCGTCACGGTTCGTGGAAGCCTGGTCCGGGTTGAGGCCGGGGACCTCGGACGGTCTGCCGCTGCTCGGAGACTCTCCGGTTCCGGGGCTGTTCTTCGCGACCGGACATTTTCGACACGGGATCCTGCTCGCGCCGATAACCGCGCGTATCGTGGCCGACGCCGTCCAGGGAGTTCTCGAGCACGACCTCTCGGCGTTCTCGCCGGCGCGTTTCGCGGAAGCCCTGCGACATGCCTGAACACAACGCCCTTTCGGTAGCGAAGGGGCGAGAGGGGTCGCTCCGCCGGATGCTTCCCGTTCCTTGCTCGGAATTCGGCTAGAATCCGTTCAGCATGAGAAGGGTGGGCGCCGGCTTCTCTCCCAAGAAGCCTTCGGAGGGTCGGAAGGAATTCCCCAAGACATGAGGAGAGTCTTCTACGCCGCCGTCCGAGGGGTAGCCGAATCCCTCTGGCGGGCGGCCCGCGGAATCGACCGCCTCTTTCCCGAGCGCACCCTTCATCCGAAGTGGGCCCCGGCGCCGCTCCTGAAGCAGCGGCAGAGAACCTTCCCGACGCTCGGCTTCCCCCGGGAGACCGACTCGCTTTGCCCCCGGTGCGTCTCCGAGGTGCGGGCGCAGATCCTCTCGGGCGAGGCGGATTGGAAGGTCTTGATCGAGGGAAAGCCGGGGGAGATCCGTGCACGGATCGTCGAGGAAGACGGCCGGATCGTCATGAAGAAGGATTGCCCGAAACACGGCCACTTCGATGACGTCATGTCGATCGACCCTCAGTTCTTTCGGCGGCTGGAATCGCTCTATCCGGGGCGCGACTTCGTCATCCCGAAGGACGGCCTCCACGAGCACGGGACGTCCTCGATCAAGTACGGCCGAGGCGCCGTGCTCACGATCGACCTCACCAACCGCTGCAACATGATGTGCAATCCCTGCTTCATGGACGCGAACCAGGTCGGCTATGTTCACGAGCTCGAGTGGGAGGAGATCAAGAAGCTGCTCGACGACGCGGTCTCGATCCGGCCGCGCCGGCAGCTCTCCGTTCAGTTCTCGGGCGGCGAGCCGACGCTTTCCCCCCACTTCCTCCAGGCGATTCACTACGCGCGCGAGCTCGGCTACTTCTCGGTCCAGTGCGCTACCAACGGCATCCGGTTCGCGCAGGACGAGTCGTTCGCGAAGGCGGCGGCGGAGGCGGGACTCCGATTCGCGTACCTCCAGTTCGACGGCGTCGGCAACGAGCACAACCAGCATCGCAAGGTTGGGAACCTCTACGACGTGAAGCTGCGGGCGATCGAGAATCTCCGCCGCCACGGAGTGGACATCACGCTGGTCACGACGATCGTCAACGGGGTGAACAACGATCAGGTCGGAGACATCCTGAGGTTCGCGATCGAGAACATCGACAAGGTGAACACCGTCGCCTTCCAGCCCGTCTCCTTCACGGGGCGCGACGAAGACATCGACGACGAGACCCGGACGAAACAGCGGTACACGCTCTCCCATCTCGCGCACGACGTGAAATCCCAGGCCGGCATCGGGGAGCCGATGCGCGACTGGTACCCGCTGTCGGCCTCCGGCCCCTTCTCCGATCTGAAGGACCTCCTCGGCGGGCTCGAGGCGGAGTGGGGCTCCTTCAAGTGCGGCTGCCACCCCAACTGCGGCATCGGCACGATGATGCTGGTCGAGGAGAAGACGAGGAGAGCCGTCACGGTACCCTCCATTCTCGACGTGGACCGCCTGCTCTCCGACATCAAGGCGATCACCGACTCCGCGCGCAAGAAGACGTGGACGGCGCTCCAGGTCGGCCTGGCAGTTCTGCGCAATCTGCGGCCGGAGGGCGTGCCGGCGGGGCTCGCGCCGTGGAAGCTCGCGCAGATCCTGGACGGCCACACGGGCCGCAAGCTGGGCTTCGCTCGGAAGAGCCGCTATCCCTGGCGGGTCTTCTTCATCGGCGGGATGTGGTTCCAGGACCTCTTCAATTACGACTTCCGGCGCACCGAGATGTGCATCATCCCGTATGCCACGCAGATGGGGGAGATCTCCTTCTGCGCTTACAACACCGGAGTCGGCTGGCGCAAGATCATCGAGGAGATGTTCCAGACCGCGTCTCTCGCCGAGTGGTACAAGACCAAAGGCCGCCACGAGGTCTACGCGCGCGGCCGAAACGTCCCGCTGCCGGTCCTGCCCGGACAACCGGTTCCGGCCCCGGCGCCCACCACTTCTCCCGCTTCTGCCGCCCAACCCGCCCGCGCGGCGAACGCGATGCTTCCCGTCTACGGCGCCGCCGGCAAGTGATTGGTCGCGCGATGCCGCGCGACCAATCATCCCGAGCGTAGCGAGGGATCCCAGACTCGATGAGCCCGAACGGCAATTGAGTCCGTCCCTCGTCGCTTCACTTCACTCCTCGGGATGACGGTCCCAAGAGTCGCGCCTGACGCTACGTCATCCCGAGTGCCGCGGCCGACGGCCTAACGGGTTCTCCGACCGAATCCACGCACGGCGCCGGGCGCCGAGTGTTGCCTCTCGCCGCGGGGCGCAGTCGGAGCGACAGGAATGCGCACCGTCTTCTGATCGCCGCGCGCCCTCTGCGCGCTCTCGTGCGCCGCTCGGCGCTCCGCCTTCTCTCTCGCGCGCTTACGCTCCTCGGCCTTACGAGCCCGGATCGCCGCGATCCGCTCGGCGATCGGAACCTCGAGGCGTTCGGTCGGCGGCTTCGCGTAATCGAACCCGGGAAGGGTGATCCGAGGCAGACGCTTTCCGATCGCTCGCTCGATCGCCGCCAGATCCCCCTCCTCTTCGGGTGAGGAGAAGGTGAAGGCGTCTCCCCTCAGCTCGGCGCGCGCCGTCCGGCCGACCCGATGGATGTAGTCATCCGGCACGTTCGGCACGTCGAAGTTGACGACGTGCGACAGCGCCTCGACGTCGATGCCGCGGGCGGCGATGTCTGTTGCCACGAGGACGCGACAGGCTCCCTGCTTGAAGGCGGCCAGCGCCTTCGTCCGCTGAGGCTGGCTGCGGTTTCCGTGGATCCGTTCGCAGGCCACGCCCCTCCTCGCCAGCGTGTCGGCGAGACGGTTGGCGCGGTGCTTCGTTCGCGTGAAGACGAGCACGTTCTTGATGTCTCCGCGTTTCAACAGCTCCAGAAGCAGAGGCGCCTTCAGGTTCTGCGGCACCGGATAGACCGCCTGTGTTATCCCGACGGCCGGCGCCGCCCGGCGTTCCTGGTTGACGGAAAACGGGTTCTTGAGAATCTCGCGCGCCAGCCGGCCGATCGGCTCTGGCATCGTCGCCGAAAAGAAGAGGGTCTGCCGCTTGGCCGGGAGGTGCTTGAGGATGCGGCGAATGTCGGGCAGGAAGCCCATGTCGAGCATTCGGTCCGCCTCGTCCAGCACGAGGATCTCGAGCCCGTCCAAGCGCGCGTAGGGGAATCGGAAGTGGTCGAGGAGGCGACCCGGCGTCGCCACCATCAGGTCGACGCCTCTTCGAAACGCGTGCTCCTGCGGGCCCATCGCGACACCCCCGAACACCGACGCGCAGGAGAGAGGGGTGTGGACCGCGAGCGCGCGGGCGTGTTCCTCGATCTGAGCGGCGAGCTCGCGCGTGGGAGTGATGACGAGCGCGCGGGTCGTGCCGCGGCGCTTTTCGATCAGGCGCTGGAAGATCGGCAGCACGAAGGCGGCGGTCTTCCCGCTGCCGGTCATCGCGCAGGCGAGGACGTCGCGCCCCTCGACCGCGGGGGCAATGGCGTCCGACTGGATGGGCGTGGGACGGGTGAATCCCATCTCGCGCACGCCGCGCAGCAGATCGGGATGCAATCCAAACTGGGAGAAAGGCAAGGGAATCCTCCTCGATGCGAATTCCGGCTGATTTATCGTTGAGAACGGAGGATTCGCCGGTGAGGCCTGCGTTCTGAGAGCGGGCGCGCAGAGTGTCACAGAAAAAGGCGGAAGGCAAGAAAGAAATTGAGAGTGGAGAACTTGAGTAAGCGCTGAAAATACAATATATAAGTATTTGCTTATATATTAACCGCCTACCGCCTACCGCCTACCGCCTACCGCCTACCGCCTACCGCCTACCGCCTACCGCCTATCGCGTACGCCTCAATCTCCTCTCCAAAAACTCCGCCGCCGTCTGGTACGCGCGAAGCCAGTGTGTGTGGACCAGGAAGTCGTGGATCTCGTCCGGGAAGATCAGCTGCTCCACCTCCACCCCCTGCCGCCGGAGCGGCTCGGCGATGTCGACGGTCTCGGAGAAGGGAACGTTGCGGTCGTCGTCGCCGTGGATGAGAAGGACCGGAGAGCGCCAGGACTTCACGTCGGCCATGGGAGAAGACTCGAAGGCGAGCCGGGCCGCCTCGCCGTGAGCGCTCGGATCGTACGTCTGCTCGAAGTTCCGGATCACCACGTTCCAGTCGTGCACGCCATGGAAGTCGACCCCGGCGGCGAAGAGTGTGGAGGCGCGGGCGAGGCCGAGCGCGGTGAGATAGCCGCCGTATGAGCCGCCCCAGAGGCCGATCCGGTCCGGATCGACGTCGGCGCGGCCTCGGAGGTAGAGGCCCGCGCCCTCCACGTCGCGAAACTCCGATGCGCCCGAGGCGCCGTAGTCGAGCGCCTCGCGGAATTCCATGCCGTAGCCGATGCCGCTGCGATAGTTCACCGAGAGGACGAAGAACCCGCGGCTGGCGAGGTACTGATTGAAGGCGTAGGCGTTGCGGTAATAGTAGTTGTAGTGCCAACCCAGCAGCATCTGACGGCGAGAGCCGCCATGGAAGAAAACGACGGCTGGGCTGCGCTCTCCCGATCTCGAGTTGGTCGGCCGAAAGAGCTGGCCGTGGATCCGCAGCCCGTCGGAAGCGGAGAAGACCACCGGCTCGGGGACCACCAGCGACGTCTCGGGGAAGTCGGCGGGCACCGCGCCCGGAGCCAGGTCGCGCGGCGGAGCGTCGCCGATGCGCACGGCGGGGCGCGGCGGTCTCTTCCCGTCGGATCGGAGGAAGCCGACGGCTCCTCCGTCCGCGGCGGCGGTCGGCTGCCACTCGATTCCCTCGCCCGAGGTCAGCGCCGCGGGCTTGCCGCCCTGGACCGGGACGCTCCAGAGGTGTCGGCGATCGACGTCATCCTGATTCGAGTTGTAGAGGACGGCGCGGCGGTCGGCGGAGAGTGAGACGTACTCGACCTCGAAGGGCCCCGGCGTCAGGAGCGAGGGCGTCCCTCCGTCCGCCGGCACGGCGTAGAGGTGCGTCCACCCCTCCTTCTCCCAGGGGAAGACGATCCGATTGCCGTCGGCCCAGAAGATCTGATCCCGGGAGACGATCTCTCGAAAGACGCTTCCCGGACCGGGATCGGCGCGGAAGACCCTCCTGCCCGCTCCCGAGACGACGTCGGCCACTCGGATCGACCACGGCTCGCCATCGCGGTGGGGGCGGAAGGTCTGCAGCTCTTTGGAGGAGGGCGTCCTTATGAACGCGACTCGCTTTCCGTCGGGCGACCAGGCCGGCTCCTGATCCTGATCGACGCTCGGATCGAGATAGCGAAGCGCCTTCGCCCCGACGTCGTAAACGCCGACGAAGCTGTGGTTACCGCGGTCGCTGACGAACGCGAGGCGCCCGCCGTCGGGCGACCAGCGCAGGTTGGTGCAGTCGCCGCGCGCCTGGATCGCCTGCTCCGGTTTTCCCTCTCCCGAAAGCGGCACCCACCAGACCTGTTGCTTCTGGACGAACGCGACGCGATCGCCGCGAGGGGAGACCGCGGGAGAGTGTCCCTCGGCGAGCCTGCGCGGCGGCGCGCCGTCGAGCGAGACGATCCAGACGGCCTGCTCGACCGCCTCGGGTCGACTCAGAGGGTTCGGGATCTCGCCGCGTCGATTCGCGCCGCCGCCCCGCACGTAGACGACGCTCCTTCCGTCCGGCGTGAAGGCGAGGTCGCCGACCTCCTCTCCTGCGTCCGCCGTCTCGTTCGTCAGAGCTCGGGCGTGATACTCGGGAGCCTCCGCGACCCACACGTTGCGCGCTCCCCGAGCGTTCACGACCCATGCGAAGCGTCCGCCGCCCGGCGCCGCGACCAGCCCGGCGGGGAAGGGGGCGGAGAGGACTTGCTCGAGCGTGAAGGTCTTGGGAGCGGCCGCCGCCCGGGCCGAAGCGGCGATACCCCAAACGAGGGCCGCCGCGCGCAGAGTCTTCATGAGGTCTCCTCTCGATAGGGTTTCTCAACTCTGTCTGTCCCAAACCCGCGACAGGCGTCCCCGAGCGATCGCGGGCGTTCCGGAAGGGGAGGAGGCGTAGTGCGATGTGTCGTTGAAGAGCGAGAGCCTCGCGTGCGCGAGGTCCTTGAAGTCCAGGATGTTCAGCGAGGCCGGGCTCTGGTCGAGGTGATCGCGATAGCGCCGCAGGTCGAACCCCAGAA
>Ga0070706_100007092_pt1 | contig 10548 bp, 7 predicted proteins | sample KBSK5501metaG_FD_65476 | JGI IMG/M metagenome (GOLD analysis project Ga0070706, IMG submission 65476) | Corn, switchgrass and miscanthus rhizosphere microbial communities from Kellogg Biological Station, Michigan, USA - KBS K5-50-1 metaG | ecosystem: Host-associated > Plants > Roots >...
TTGGTGGTGGCCGATTCCGACTGGCGGCCGTGCGGCATTGCTGGGGAAGTGGTGGCGCGGGTGGCCGAAGAGATCCTCGACTCCCTGAAGGCCCGGCCCGTGCGGGTGACGTGGCCGGACAGCGCCGTGCCCAGCAGCCAGGCGATTGAGGCGGTGTTCTACCCCGGCGCGAAGGACATCCACGCGGCGGCCGTGACGGCATGCGACAAGACGCGCGCGACGAGCTCAGTGGAAAGCACGGTCAAGCCCTTCGAGGGGCCGTTCTGATCGAGTCTGCGCACGCGGTGGTGGTGGTGGACAATCGTTACGCATTGCAGTTGCGTGACGACAAGCCGGGCATCACCGGTCCGGGACTCTGGGGTCTGTTCGGCGGGACATTAATGCTGGGTGAGCGGCCCGACAACGGTTTACGGCGCGAGCTGTGGGAGGAACTTCGAATCCGCGTCGAGACACCACGATTGTTCTGGCGCGTCGATGGGAGGAATGAATTCGATCCGACGCCGAAACGCTGGTGGTTCTTTGACGTCGATGCGACCGCGACATGGAGCACACACGAGCTTCACGAGGGACAGGCTGTGGAGCTGTTTATGTTCGAGTCCCTGCCGAAGGGGCGGATGACGCCAATGACTTGGGAAGCGATTGCACGCCGCCATGGGAATTTTCGGTTTGCCGGCGGTGACGAGGCGACGCTATGATCCGCAGACGCCGTGAGCCGCTGCACACCCTGACGAGAAGCACGCACGCACGATGATCAACGACGATACCGTCGACGTAGAGAAGTTCGTGAAGGTGCCGGAGGCGCAGGTCACGCTCGGTGTGCCTGCAACTTACCGGGAAATGCTGCGGCAGGCAGGTATCGGGGCGGAGGACCTTCGGGTCCTGAATGAGCCCAGCATTCCGAGGACCTTGTTTGAGCTGGTTCTTGTTGCGCTCTCACTCGCCGCGGTGCCGGTCATATATGCCGTGGCACCGCATCCTCTGACCTTTGTTCTGTGCTTCGTTCTTTCCGTCAGGAACTCGAATTGCCTTGCGCAGCTGATCCACACGTCCGACCATGGCGCGCTGTTCAAAAACCCGCGTTTAAATGCGGGTGTCGGCAACGCATGTTCATATCTGCTCGGTTACACGCGTGCCGGGCATCGGCTCGCGCATCTGCGTCACCATCTATACCTCAATACTGAGAAAGACCCCGATCTGGTCTGGGCCACGCCCCAACAGACGAGCCGTGATCTGTTCCGCGCTTGGGCTCACGATTTTCTCTGTCTCTCTGCGCTGAAACGGTTGCTTCAATACTCACAAACCGACAAAAAGACATTCACGGTAAAGCCGTGGCGAGCAGTGAGCGCGCTGTTGATCATTCGCGCACTGAAGGTCATGTGGCCAGTCGCGTGCGTTCAGCTCGCTGTGTTGGCCGCTTACTCGGCGCTCATCGGGCCGCGGTTCTATCTCGTCTTCTACGTACTACCGATCATGACGCTGTACCCGGCGCAAATACGGCTCAGAGCCACCGTCGAGCACAGTTTCGATGTGGGGTATGCGCCCAAAACATCCAGTGATCTGTGGGTCACGCGAAGTACGAGAGCCCGGTGGTTCGAGCGCTTCGTATTCGCACCGTATGGCATTCATTTCCATTTCGAGCATCACTTGTTCCCCGCGGTGCCGCACTACAACTTGCGAAATGTGCGCGAGTTGCTGAAGCGCGCTGGATTGCCCATTCCGTTGACTCCTGGCTACATCGCATTTGTTCTGACCAAAATTAAATCGGAACGCCATCATCCCGTAACCCGGTCCGCTGCGTGATCTAACCGACATGGTCGCCATCGCGCCGAATGATCTCGATCAGGGCTCGCCAGATCTCCGGAACGGGGAGATCATTGGCCGTCATCCCGCGACGGCGCCAAAATTTACGCTCTTCACTCGCCTGCTTCGCACCCCCGGACGCTCTATCGAGATCGCGGGAATCGCTGTGGCGGTCGTCGTGGTGCTTGGTATCTATGCGATCCAGGCTCGTGCGATCTGGCAGTATCCTTACTTTTTCCCGAGCAGCACCCTGGAGGAGGCTGCGTACACCCACATCGCCGTCCAGAACTTTCTCGACTACGGCTTTCGGAGCTCGGGTTTCTTACAGGATTTCGCGACGAGTCGGCACGCCGAGGATCATCCTTACATCTACAATCACATGCCCCCAGGGCACGAGATCATGCTGACGCTCGTGAGCCAGCTGTTCGATCGTGATTACAGGGCCGTTCATTTAGTGCAATTGAGTTTCGTGCCGCTCGGTTTCGTGTTTTATTATCTTTTCCTTCGATCCTTGTTGAGTGAGATCCATGTCGTCGGCGCTGGGTTCGTTGTCTTGTTCGTTTCTCTTATGCAACTCGTGACGAACATGAACCATCCCCACACGAGCCCATTTCTTTTGCTCACATTCGCACCCTTGCTGTTGATGAAGCGGTTCATGACGACAGGGCGCAGGCTGCACGTGATCGGTGCATTGGGTCTCGTGCTGATCGCGTCATGGATGCTGGACTACGTCGTACTTTCATCGCTGCTCGCGACATGGGCTCTCTTGTGGCTGACACGTTTGTGGCCGTTGAGCGGCCGCGACGTGGCGATGGCGATAGCACTGACGGCCTCAGGCGGCGTGTTGCATTTAGTGCGCAATGCCATCTTTCTTGGCCCGCGAGTCTTCGGTGAAGAGCTGATTTACGTCTTAGGTAATCGGATGGTCGGGATTCCTTCGTCGGACGCGCTCGTTTCGTTCTATCAGCAGGCGGGCCTGTTGCATCACGGATCACGACCGGTCTCGATGTCGTTGCTGTCAGCTGCCAAGGCGAATTTCAGCTACCCCGGCGGACCGTTCATTGCGATGAGTGTCGTCCTCGGAATCGCGCTGTTCATCACGGTGAGTCGCGGCGGGAGCTCGACAAGGATACGCATCGGCCCGGAGGGCCGGCGCGCTCTGCGGTTCTTCGGCCGGTTGACGGTCTGGATCGTGGCAACCGTCCTTACGCCGGTCGTCCTCTTTCCGGCGTTTGCGCAGGATATGAGCCTGCGCGGTCTCGTTCATACTTACTATCTCGCGATCCCGGTCGTCGCGGCAGTGCTGTGGGTCGGCAAGCTGGCCTGGCGTGGCGTGGCGCCGGCGCGCGACGTGCGAGGCTTCGTCGCAGGCCGAACACTTGCCGTCGCGGGGCGGAATCGCCGTGATCGCATTCTTCACACAGCGACGCTCTTTGTCGCATCGATCTCGCTTGTCGCGTTGGGCGTGATGAGCGTCGCGGCGAGTCAACTCGCAGAAGCGGGGACTATCGGCTCACTTTATCTGCGACGAAACATCGCGAATTCGTTTCGGTCGTTGGAAGACATCCGCCGCTTCGATGCGGATCTCTTCATGACGAATATCAACACCCCGCTGGTCGGCTTCCTCACGCATCAACCGGGTTTCGGGGTTTGCGGATTGCGTAGCGTGGACGAATCTGGACGCCTCGAGCTTCGACACTGCCGCATCGCGATGATGCGCCACTACGAAAGATATCTCGAAAGGCAGCCGCGTTACTTCTTCTTTTTTGTCAGGGGGAAGCACTTTCCCGGTTTTGCGACGTGTCATCCGGACAGCATCACGACAGACCCGGAAACTGGTCTGATTGGCGGGGAATGCCACGCGGAGCAGCGGAAGCGGCTCGATCGCCTGTTCCGAGTCATCCTCCAGAACGAGGACGTACGCGTGTACGATCTCGCCGAACTCTTGGCTTCGCCGTCGGAGACTCGTGCGAAAAAACTTTCGCAGAAGGGGGTCAATCCTTGAAGAAAGTTGTTCTCCTCGGCGGTGGCGGTGTGTTTGCCGTTCATACCGCCAAGTATTTTCTGGAGAACGTAGATCTGGCGAAATTGATCTGTGTTGGCCGGAACATTCCCCGATCGTCGGCGTACACGCTCGACGTAGGGAGGAATGACAGCCGATATCAGTACGAGCAGATCCACGTCGTGTTTGAGCGCGATCGGCTCTTCGAGTTGCTCGACCGCGAGCGTCCTGACGTCATTATCAACTTTGCGGCGCTGGCACACTCGAGCTCGTGGTCGAAGTCATGGCGGTACTATGACACGAACGTCACGACGCTTGCGTGGATGTGCGAGGAGTTCATGAAGCGCGATTACCTCGAACGGTTCCTCCACGTAGGCACATCGGAACTCTACGGCCACACCGATGCGCCGGCCACTGAAGATGCGCCATTGCGGCCCACCAGCCCTTACGCGGTTTCGAAGATGGCTGGCGACCTGCATCTGGAATCGTTGTGGAATGTCTACCGCTTTCCGATGAATATCATCCGGCCATCGAACGCGTTTGGCCCTGGCCAACAGCTGCATCGCGTTCTCCCGCGTGCGGTCTTGTGCGGATTAACCGGGCAGAAGCTGCCGCTCGAGGGTGGCGGGCGCACTCGACGCTCGTTCATCCATGCAACAGACCTCGCGAGCGCCCTTCATCTCATCTGCGAGCGGGCTCCTCTCGGGCGAATCTACAATGCGGGGCCGCGCGATCCGATTAGTGTCTACGATCTCGTGAACATCGTCGCGAACCAACTGCGAATGACGATGGAGGAGCTATGCGAGGTCGTGGATGCCCGCAAAGGCGAGGACGTGCAATATTGGCTCGACAGCACGCTGATAAGCAAAGATCTCGGCTGGGAGCCTCGAATCAGCTTGGAAGACGGCGCCGCTGACATGATCGCATGGGGCCGAAAATATGTGGAGCTGATCAAGGACGATTCGACGGCATTCATTCTCCACGCATGAGTGGAGGGCGGCCACACGGACCGCCGCGACGGTGAAGCGTTATTGGGCTGAGTTCTGCGTCTTCGTCGCGACCGTCCTTGTAGTCGGACTCATTGCCCGCAATTATCCTGGTCTCCTCATCACTGCTTCGTGCGCCAGCGGAGTGGTTCTCTGGGCGGCTATACGCTGGACGGACAACGACGTATCGCGGTGGTGTTCTTGCCTCGTCTTCGCTCTCTGCGGGGCGCTGATCGCTCTGAGCACGTACCATTGGGTCGCCGCCAATGGATTTGTTTTCACGCGGGATTTCGGCGAATCATTCTCTGTATATCTCGCTGCCTTCAACGTGCGCGATTTCACCACGTTCATGCTGCAGGATCTATCCACCGATCCTGATCCTGGCGGTCATCCCTTTCTGTATACACATCAACCGAGCTTTGTCGCGCGGCTTAGCTCCCTCGTCCTTCAAAGGCTCGGCTTCGGCATTCCGGCGAATATGGCGGTGAATTTCGTCATCGCCACACTCTTCCTCTGGTCAATGGCGCGAGCTCTTGGTCGCCAGCTACCGTGGACGGTTGTACTCGGTGGGACATTCTTCGCGGTCAGTAGCTATTCGCTCTTCCACGAAAACATCGTAGATCTGAGTCGGGCGCCGGGTTACTTCGCTCTCTTCGGTGGCGTCGCGATTGTGGCGAACGATGCCGAGCTGCGCCGGTGGACGTCAAAGCTCGGCTTGGCCGCCGCGGTGGCCGTAGCGGCGGCGACGGATTTCGTCGTGTGCTTGTTCGTTGTGTATACCGTGACGGCCATCCAGTTATGGCTGTCGAAAGGTATCCGTTGGCGACGCCTTGTTCTGTGGATCATCGCACCATGTCTTCTGTTCTACGCCGCGTACTTTGCAACCGCCGCTCGTTCTGTCGGCTTAGACTTTTTCGTCACCGACATGCTGTTCTCGTATTTCGGCAGAGCCGGACAGAGTATTCCTCACGAGATACTGAGCAGTCTTGGCCTGACCGTCGCTCGATATGACGACATCGATTCGATGCGTCGCCTGTATCAAGAGGCCAACGTAGTGCTCTGGACGAGGTCTCCGCAGACATTCCACGTCAAGACCTTACTCGAGGCCGTCACCTCGTCGTGGCTCCAGCAGGGGGGATCCTTCGTCGCCGTGGGCATGGCACTCGCAGCGGTGACGTCGCTGCTATTAACCCTCGCCGGAACGCCCCGTTCTCGATTAGTGATTGCAGGCGGTGGTGCCTTGCTTGTCATATGTTGGGTGAGTTGGAAGTTTCCGCTCCTGTTCCTGCTTGCCATACCAGCGGCATTCATGCTTATTCTGCCAAACGCCGCGGTACCTCGGCCGATTCTCGGTATTCTCGGATGGAATTACGATTCGAGGCGGCGGGCGGAAAATGCGGTCGTGTTCACTGCGACGGCAGCCATGGGTCTTCTCGCGGTGGCCAGCGTATTTCCAGAGTATGGCATCCGATTCATCATTTCGGAGCGGCGTGGCGTCCCAGGGCCATTTCTGGAGATGCTTTCGTTCGGGCTTTTTCTATACGTCATTGTCCTCGTGATCCGATCGGCCTATCGCTGGGAGCGCGTCGCCGTTGCGATGCGGTGGGCTATCGCGACGTTTGGCATCATGCTCATGGCTCTCGTAATCGGAACGGTTGTCAAAGTGAATGCGGACGTTTTCCGTCGGAGCAGGCCGACACCGCCTCCGTACCTTGAGATGTTGTCACGACCCGAGTACGCCTATGAGCCGTTTGTGACGACAAGCTTCTATGGACAGACCTGGTATTTCACCCGCGGATGGACGTACATGGTGCCGAATCCTCCCGAAGAACCTTTTGTCGACTACTGGAAACTGCGTCACATGCGGGACTGGAGGAACGTTGGAAAGTATGGCCGGCCTCACTACTTCCTCTGCGACAACACGCGCCTCAAGGGATATGCAGTCGCGCTCCCGTCTCCAGACTCGTGCCCGGGAAGACTGTGCAACTGCGTCGACGTAGCGTCCTACATGCGAGACCGGGGTTATGTACCGATCATCATCCGACCCGACTTTGCGATCATCGACGTACGGAATCCTCACGGTTCCCTGCATCATCACGACCCAACCAATGCCGGTTCGTCGTCCAATGCCGCTCAGTGGGTCAGCGAAGCGTCTGAGTCTCGTGAACGTGGCGGAATACCCCGCGAAGGCCGCGGTACGCCTTGACGATGAGCCTTCCCCGAAGCGTGATCGAGAACCGGTTTCCTTCGCGGGCGATCAGACGAGCGGCTTCCATACGCGCGAAACGCTGTTCGACCATACCGTGACTGTCGTAAGAGGAGTCCAGGTCGGCGCAGTTCTTGGGACCGGTGGCTAGGCGTACGAGAACGTTCGCGGAGACGCTGCTGAGCGCAAGGGTGAAAAGGAAGAGATAGAGCTCACAGATCGCTCCGTAGATTAAGACTGTCGACGCGAATTCGACTGATAACAGTCCGAACGTCGACCACGCCGCCACGAAGAGCGTCAACCCTACCACTAGTTCTGCCGCGATAGCGAGGACGACCGTGTTTTGCTTCGGCGCCACACGCGCCAGAATCATATGTGCGGCGACGCTTCCCACCACGGCCATTCCGAGGCCGATCCACCACATCGGCTCAGCCCGTGTCCCGAAGATTGGCGATTCGCCGTAGCGTCACCAGCGCGGACACCGCGATTCGGCCGGATAGCGTAAGGGTCGCTCGATCACCGACCACGGCGATCAGACCCAACCTCTGAAGCGCCGCGAGGCGGGACGCCTTCTTCGCGCTGCCGGTAGCGGCAAATGTCTGGCCAGCTGCCTCCCGCGTGAGGTTCGGTGTTGTTTCGATCGCGTCCAAAATCGCGATCGAGTAGCTGATCTGCGACAGCGACCAGGCTTCGAGGAAAGACATGCTATAGATTGCGTGGACAGCAAGGCCAGAGAGACACCCGGGGAGGACATTCCTCGACGGGATCAGCACACTGACCAGAAGCATTCCGATCAGGAGGATTGCGAATGAACCGCAGTGATACACGAAGATGACCCGTTCCCTCCGAAACGCGCATACGTTTCGAAGGACGAGGACATACAACATGAAGTGAGCGAGCACGTACGCCCCAGAGCCGGCGAGGAGCCAGGAACCAACACTCATCGAACGGCCGCTTCTATGTCCTAAATCTCGCGTCAAGCCGCCATGCGAGCACAAGCGCGCCAACCATGAAGGCCATGCCACTCGCATAGAGCAGAATGGCTCCGCGACTTAAACTGTACGGCCGGAACTCCAAATGAACTTTGCTGACACGGGGCGGGATGAGCACGCCCCGCATGAAGACGTTAGTCGGCAGGACAGTCGTTTCAACGCCGTCAACGAAAGCCCGCCACTCCGGATGGTAACGCTCGTTGATCACAAGGAATCGCGGTGTTGTGGATGGAGTGAGGCGGATGTCGATGAACTGGTCGCGGAACTGTGCGTGAATGTCGCCTTCAGTTCCGTATTGGCCGCCAAGAGAGCCGGGTCCTTCGACGTACGAGAGTCTGCGCACGTCTGCACGCCTGGCGTCGTACGTCCTTCCGGGGAAGAGGTCGTTTCCCACTTCGTCCATCGTTTGCTTCGGCACGACGTTGGCAGCAAAGAATAGACGGGGCACGACCGGAAGCGGATTGCGGTGGACCACGAGGTCGTCGGGTCGCAGTTCACGCGCATGACCCTGACGATCACGCACAGCGTTCGTCAGCAGCCCGGGGTGGTATTCGACGGCGTACTGCACATTCAGAAGAGCAAGGAGGTCCCAATTCGCCTGGCTCAATGAGGCGAGTGTAATCGAACGCAGACCAACCTGTTGAGTCGGCCACGGCAGGGAAACAATTCTCGTTGGTATCGAGCTGATGTAACCGCCAATCTCTCGGAGGCCCCAGATGTTTGCCATGTACGGCGTGCAATAGATGCTGACCCTGGCAGGATCGCACATCAAGGCAGTGCGGTAGAGCCCTGGCTCGAGCAGGTCCACGATTCGCTGCTTTGCCGTATCGGACGGAATCCTGAATTCGTCTGCTTTGGCCATGAGGCGCGTCGGCGTGCGGTAGGGAATGCCATCGGAATACATGAAGTCGCCCGAGATCTGGTCCTTCGCGTAAACCCCGAGCTGCAAGACGGCGAGCACCCCGAGACCATAGACCAGCAGCCGACGTCGGCGCGGATTCTTCGATAGGCGGATGAAGGCGAAGATCGTCGTTGCAACGATGATCGATGCAACGACCCGCAGTGCCGCGCCGGCAGAGATGACCGCGCGCGTGTACCCGTGGCGACGCACGCGCAGCCCTACATCGACGAAGTGCTCTGACGCGAGCTCGATCGCAAAGGCCAACAAGACGCAGGCCGCGATGACGATGCCGCTGCGAACGATGGTCACACGGTCACTGTCGTCTCGCGGTTTCACTGCCGGCATGAATGGATAGAGCAGCATTGCGGTGAGAAGGCAGAATGACGGCATCGCGGCGGTCGTGACCCGCGCGTGAATGAATCCGATCTTGAAGAACGCGTGATACATAACCCAATAGCCGGCTTCAGTCACTGGTACCGAAAGACAGAACAAGACAAATAGCAGGTGGAAGCCGCCATCCTGCCCAGCGAGCGAGTCGCGGTATCGTGTACTCAGAACGTAACAGGCCATACCCACGACAATGATCGCAACTGCATAGGTCGAAATGTAGGCGATCATGCCCTCGTGGAGATTAATGCTGTTTCCGAGCTGGAGAGCGTGGCTGAAGTAACGACCGAGAATGCGATCATCGAGCAATCGTAGAGTCTCGTAGCGGTTAAACGCGCCGAGGGAGAGCCAGGCTTGATGAAATCCTTCGGCGCTGGCGCGGTTGGACAGCCGCAGCTCTGTTGTAACGTTGATGAGCCTCGGGAGCGCTATGAGAAACGCCGGAATGCCAGCCATCACAGCGACAAGCAGCGGATACCATTGGCGGCGAACGATCAGGCGGTAGACGACGAACAATCCGAACAGCATGCAGGCGTACGCGGCCTCTTGCAAAAAGCTGACGGAGAACAAGTACGTAAAGGCCAGGGCTGCCAGCAGCGTCCACCGCAGTAGCTGTCCGCGGCGTGCTGCAGCCAGCGAGAGCAGGATGATCGGTGTCAAAACCGTCACGCTGAAGGTGCTTTCGTTCTGGCTGATCTTCAGCACGAGGACGGCGGACGATTCGTAGAGAGCCGCACCGACGAAAGCGCAGAATGCGCTCGGTACGCTGCGGCGAATGAACATGTAGGCAGCGACTCCGGCGAGCCACAGCCACAGCATTGAAGTCCAACCCGCGACCCAGTTCTGTAGCTCGGGGCGAAAGAACAGACCGACGAATGCGATCGGGTTGAAATACGTGTACGGCAGGCCGACGGTACTGTATCCGCCGAACAGATGGTCATTCCATGTCGGCAGATATCCATGGCGCACCCCGTTGTTGAGATGAATGAGCCACGTAAAAAAGTGGCTCATGCGGTCTGAATCCCCGACAAACAGCGCGCGGCCGAGTGCGTGCGGAAGGAAGTACCACAGAACAAGCATGGCGAGAATGGCGCATGCCATGACGTCGCCGGGCGCACACAGTTTCCGGCGCAACATCGTAGGAGTATCTTCGTGAGACGTTACATAGTCGGCGAGCGGTCCGTTACGGCGAATGACGCTTAGAGCGAGTAGCCCGACTTCGCCGCGTCGTCGTGAAACATTCGCACCGTGTCGAGCGAATACTCGGCAAGATC
>Ga0070706_100007096_pt1 | contig 10545 bp, 7 predicted proteins | sample KBSK5501metaG_FD_65476 | JGI IMG/M metagenome (GOLD analysis project Ga0070706, IMG submission 65476) | Corn, switchgrass and miscanthus rhizosphere microbial communities from Kellogg Biological Station, Michigan, USA - KBS K5-50-1 metaG | ecosystem: Host-associated > Plants > Roots >...
TAGAAGCCGTCGACTCCGGCGAGTCGACACTCGACATCGCACGCGAGCAACTCGGAATCTTTGCTTGCGAATTCCTCGCTCCCCAGTGCCGCCGCCGGCGTACCGTCGCGATCCACTATCAATCCGCCCGAGTGCGTCTCGACGGCGTGACGAATATGCGTCCAGGTCGCGGTGTCGATCCAGACGCGACCACTTTTCACGGGAAGCATGGTGGCTGATGGGTCCCTGACGAACTTCGGCACCCGCGGAGCGCGTGGTTTCCATTTGGTGCCGCCGGCGCCCGCGACAAGTTCCGCGAAACGTTGGGCGATCGTGGCGGGCGCGTCGGTTTTGCGATAGCCCTCGACCGACGCGGGAAGTAGCCCGGACATTCGCCGTAAAATGTCCACGGCGCGATCTTCGGTGTTGCCGCCCAGACGAATCACCGCCGGAATATCGAGATCGAGTTCCCAAAATGCTTTGGCGAGTCCGTAGGCAGACCAATATTGTTCCTGGCTCGCGACGCCGGAGCCCGAACCGAAATAACCAACCAGGTCGGGCTGCGCCAGAATGATTCGGCTGGCGCGATACACCTTAGATGCAGATGGATTGCCGCTGGTGTCGGTGAAATTGGCGATGGTGAATCCGGCGTTCACGATCGCGTCCATGGACATCATGGATCCGCCGCCGCCCGCGCCGTGAAAACCAACCAAACCTTTGGAACCTTTGGCTTCTGCGGTGGCCAACTGCGCGAAATAAAATGTGCCGCGATGATCACTTTGTTCGACGGCATAAGCGACGCGTTCAAGAGCCGTGGGCGGATGATCGAACTCTCTCGCAATTTCAATTCCCAATTCAGGGTGTCGCGCCACCGCGTAATCATCAATTGTGATGCGACAATCGGCGGCGACGAACTGGCCATCCTTCGTCAGCACCAGCGGATTGATTTCAAGCGACCGCGCTTCAACGCTACGCGCGGCGGCAAATAATTTTTGAATCGACTCGGCCAGTTGCGCTGCGTGCGACGGCGAAAGTCCGCACGAAGCGACGGCTTCGCTAACGGCCGAATCCAATGGTCCGCGATCCACGTCACACGCGATCCGCCGCGTCGAACCGGCGCGTTCTTCGATTCCACTGCCGCCGCCGGCGGCGAAAATAATTACTGGTGCACGAGCGGCGTCATCAATGGCAAATGAAAGAAAAAACTCGCGCTCGATCTCGATCTTCTCTTCCACCAGCACAGCTTCAACTGGAAACTGTCCAACTTTCATCGCCAGCATGCGCGCCGCGTGAGCGCGAACATCATCAGAAGAGTTGGCGAAGGCCACCCCGCCAATGCCGGCGCGCCCAGTGGTCCAAGCTTGAATCTTGATGACCACTTCGCCGTTCTTCTCGCGACCGGCGAGTTCCTTCGCTGCTGCTGCAGCATCATCAGCGGTTGAGGCGGTGCGGCCACGCGGAATCCTGAATCCGTTGGCGGCGAGAATGGCTTTGCCTTGATATTCGTGAAGTCGTGCCATGGCTGCGTGTTATTTCCATGATCCTAACCAATCCGACAACTGCCTGACCGTTTGCGCATCAAAACGTTGAAACCATCTCATAAAATTCCGCGCCTGCTATAGCCTGGAAGGCTGATGGAAATAAGCCGGTGGTGCAAACCACCGGTTACGATATAAAACAAGAATAAGCCCCGGAGGGGCGCTGTACAGAAACCAGAAACGCTGCCATGTCATCCACGCATCTGAGCCTTCACTACCATCTCGTCTTCGGAACCAAAGACCACGAACCCCTGATTGCCTCAGTTTGGAAGGACCGGTTGCACGCTTACCTTGGCGGGGTGATTCGCACTCTCGACGGTGTGCCCGAAGCGATCGGTGGCGTGGCGGACCACGTGCATATACTTGTCGGACTGCGGGCAACGCACACGTTGGCCGATGTGCTTCGCGAAATTAAATCAGTCTCCTCTGCGTGGGTGCATAAGGATGTCGGCGTTGGCTCGTTTGCGTGGCAGGAAGGATATGGAGCCTTCACCGTAAGCTCTTCGCAGTTGGAAACTGTCCGCGCTTACATCCAACAACAGGAGGAGCATCATCGGACACGCACGTTCCGGGAGGAATATCTGGCGTTGCTTCAGCGCAGCAGAGTGGAATTCGAGGAGCGATATCTGTGAGGTTTTGGCTCAGCCCCTGCCGGGGCTCTTGTTGTGTGTGACACAACTCCGGTGGCTTGCGCCACCGGCTAATTTTCAGCAGCCCTCCGGGCTGAAAGTATAAATCTGTGTGATGTGTGTAGCATGCGGTGGTCGTGCCATGGATGGCTGCTATTTCGGATGAGAACGCCCAACGTTCAACCCGCCTACCCAAGGCTACGGCGCGGCAAGCGCTCAACGTCCAACTCCGAAAGCTTTCGCCCGCCGCGGCGGGCAGGCAGAGCAGGCATCCAACTCAGAAGCGCTGCATTGAACGTTCGGCGTTGGGCGTTCCTCCTTCGCTTCGCTACGGCGCGACAAGTGAGCGCCTGCCACGCCGAAGCCTTCGGCATAGGCGGGTTCGACGTTTGTTTGGTTATGTGAACCGAGCTAAAGAGCTTGTTTGGGTTCGTGGTTAACGAACGACCTGGTGCTTTCTGGCTTTGTTCTCGACCGTCGGCGGGAAGCTGGGATTAGTGAATTGCTTTGTTTTCACGTAACTTCAACGAGATGTCCGCTGAAGTTAAGATCCAGCTCGAGATCGCCCATGTCTTGTTCATCGACATCGTCGGCTACTCGAAGCTTTCGATTAACGAGCAGCACGCGGCGATTGAGGAACTAAACCAGGTTGTTCGCGCGTCCGAGCAATTTCAGCGAGCCGAAGCCGGGAGCCGTTTGCTTAAAATCGCGACCGGCGACGGCATGGCGCTGGTCTTTTACACCAGTCCGGAAGCGCCTGCGCAATGCGCAGTCGAGATTAGCCGCGCGCCCAAGGAACATCCTCGCCTGCAACTTCGGATGGGAATCCACAGCGGGCCAGTTAGCGGCGTGGTCGATGTAAACGAACGGGCCAATCTCACGGGCGCTGGAATCAACATGGCGCAACGGGTGATGGATTGCGGCGACGCCGGGCACATTCTTCTCTCCAAACATGTCGCCGAAGACCTCGAAGAATACGAGCATTGGCGCCCGCTCCTGCATGATCTTGGCACATGCGAAGTGAAACATGGGGTGCGCATCGGCATTGCTAACCTTTACGACAGTGAAATCGGTAATCCGCAGCTTCCCAAGAAGCTTCAGACGGTTAAGAGGCATCGCGCGCACGTGCGCTGGGCGGAAGTGGCCATCGCTCTGCTCGTGCTTGCCGCGATTGTCGCTGCCTTTGTCTTCCTTTTGCGGAGGCCGACGCGCTCGGTCATGGCGATCGCGGAAAAAAGCATCGCGGTGCTTCCGTTCGAAAGCCGAAGCGAAGACAAAGCCAACGCCAACGCCTACCTTGCCGACAGCATCCAGGACGAGATTCTGACGCGCTTATCCAAGATTGCCGATCTGAAGGTGATCTCGCGCACATCGACGCAGCATTACAAAAGCGCACCGGAGAACCTGCCCGCCAGGCAACTTGGCGTTGCCCACATCCTGGAAGGAAGCGTACAGAAGAGCGGCGACGCTGTGCGGGTGAACGTGCAGCTAATCAAAGCGGCTAATGATTCGCACCTTTGGGCCGAGACCTTTGATCGCAAGCTCACTGACATCTTTTCTGTTGAGAGTGAGGTGGCCAAAACCATCGCCGACCAATTGCGGGCAAAACTGACCGGTCAGGAAGAGCAAATCATCGCCACTAAACCGACAGACAACGTCGAGGCTTACGATGCCTACCTGCGTGGTCTGGCTTATAACCTGAAAACGTCAATGACACTCGCCAATTCCCAAGCCGCACAGAAATACCTCAGAGAAGCGGTGCGCTTGGATCCGAAGTTCGCGCTTAGTTGGGCGCTGTTGTCACAAGTTGATGCGCTCGGCTACAATACGACTCTTGAACCAACGGTCGCCCTGCGGGAAGAAGCACGGCAGGCAGCCGAAACCGCGCTCACTCTTCAGCCCAATCTCGGCGAGGCGATATTGGCCAAGGGGTGTTACCACTACGCCTGCCTAAAGGATTACGACACCGCGGTGCGTTACTTTGAGCGGGCGCGTCAGTTTCTGCCCAACAGCAGCCAGATCCCCGAATCGCTGGCCTATGTCGCGCGCCGGCGAGGCCAGTGGGACCGGTGCGAGTCATACTTCAAGGAGATCGAGCGGCTCGACCCGCGCAACGTTAAGATACTCGGGCAGCATGCGCTTTTATATATCTCTCTTCGGCGTTTCCCCGAAGGGCTGCGAAAGCTTGATCAGGTTCTCGATATTACGCCGGACGACCTGGCGACCGTCGCGCTAAAGGCAGCTATTGCACAAGCCGAGGGCGATCTGCCGCTTGCCGCGGGGATCCTCGCTTCGCTCCACCCCACCACCGGAGATTACGTTGTGTTGGAAATGCAAGCTTATCAAGCGATCCTGGAGCGCCGCCCCGCACCGATCATTCCTCGGCTGAAGGAGATTTTGGCTAAGCCTGATCCCACGTTGGGTTATAACAATGGTGAAATGCGCTTTTGGTTAGGCTGGGCGCAAGAAGTCGCTGGAGACCATGCCGCCGCGCAGGAAAGCTGGCGACAGGCGCGCAGCGAACTAGAACCTTTTCTCAAAGAACAGGGCGACAATTATTTCCTTATTGACGATCTCGCGCTGACCAATATGGGCCTCGGTGACAAAGCTGCCGCAATGGCTCTGGCCGAACGGGCCGTGGCCGCGAATCGGATCGAACAAGACGCTTTGTATGGTCCCATTCCCATCGAGATGCTTGCCCGGGTGGCGGCGCAGATGGGGGAGCCTGACCGCGCCATTCTCGCTTTGCAGAAACTGCTCTCGATACCGTACGAGGCCGCGCTGGCGAGTTCTCCGCTAACTCCTGCGCTGCTCCGGCTCGATCCGATGTTCGATCCGCTTCGGAATGATCCGCGCTTCCAAAAACTCGTAGCCTCGCCCGCGCCGAAGGATGGGAAGTAGCGGAATTTTCGGGTAGCGCACCCGTCTCGCGTGCTGGTTTCGGCGTCGCGCCGAAACGAACTTTCTTTTGGTTCCGGATGATGAGAGGACCAGGAAAAGTTCGCGATCGCGAGGACGCGCTCGCCAACACGCGAGACGCATGCGCTACCCAAATGCGTCGCTCGGCGATGTCGATCCTGTTGATCGGAAATACAGGGCATAATAGTGTCGATCTTACTGGAACCGCAGATGACACCGACATCGCTCGATTACTACGCCATCGAAGAACTCCTCACGGACGACGAGCGCGCGGCGCGCGATCGGGCACGGCGTTTTGTGCAGGAAGAAGTCCTGCCCGAGATCGTGCCATGCCATCGCGCGGGGAAATTTCCGGAACATCTGACGGCGCGCATGGGCGCGCTGCGCTTCTATGCTCCGCATCTCAAACAGCATGGCTGTGCGGGACTGAGTTACACGGCGTATGGGCTCATCATGCAGGAGCTTGAACGGGCTGACTCCGGCCTACGCTCGCAAGCTTCGGTGCAGGGTGCCCTTGTCATATACGCGATTCATTCTTTTGGCACACCCGATCAGCATGCGCGCTTTCTGCCGGGACTGGTGTCGGGCGAACGCGTGGGTTGTTTTGCGCTGACAGAACACGGTCACGGCTCAGATCCTGGCGGTATGGAAACTCGCGCCGCCCGCGACGGCGATCATTATATATTGAACGGCAGCAAATGCTGGATCGGCAACGCCTCCATCGCGGACGTGAAAGTGGTTTGGGCGAAGGACGACGATGGAACTGTTGGCGGATTCATTGTGGAGAAAGACACGCCGGGATTTCGGGCACAGGATATTGAAGGAAAGTTCAGCCTTCGCATGTCGCGCACGTCGGAATGCTGGTTCGAAAACTGCCGCATACCGGCTGAGAATCGCCTGTCCAAGGCCTCGGGGCTGCGCGCCCCGCTGTCGTGTCTTTCGCAGGCGCGGGTGGGCGTTGCCTGGGGGGTGATTGGCGCGGCCATCGATTGCTACGAAACGGTGCTCGCCTACGCCAAAGCGCGTAAGCAATTTGGCCGTCCGATTGCCGGCTTCCAACTGGTGCAACAGAAACTGGTTTGGATGGTGCAGGAGATTACGAAGGCGCAATTGCTAGCGTTGCGTCTCACACGGATGATGGAAGCGGGCAGGGTACGTCCCGCGCAAATTTCGCTGGCCAAGCGCAACAACGTCTGGATGGCGCTTGAGTGCGCGCGCAAGGCGCGCGACATCCTAGGCGCCGTGGGCATTATCGATCGGTATTCCGTGATCCGGCACGTCCTGAACCTCGAGGCCGTTTACACCTACGAAGGCACGCATGATATCCACACACTGGTCGTCGGCCATGACATCACGGGGTTCGATGCCTTCGGGGGCTGAAATTGAGACAAGCAAGCAAAAGAGCGGGGCTTGGAGCGTTGCGGAGATTCTTTCAATGTGGGAGGGACCTTAGTGTCCCGATGATCGTGAGGTCGCGGCACTAAGGCCTCTCCCACATTTGTCGCTGAGCAAAGATTACCTATCTTATTGCTATGAGCGAACCTGTTTACATCATCGGCGGCGGCCGAACCGATTTTAAGCGCAACCTCAAAAAAGAGGGTAAAACCATCCGGCACTTGATCGTCGAGGCCGGCAAGAAAGCGATCGACGATGCCCAAATCGATCCTGGTGAAATTCAAGCCGGCGCGGTCGGCAACTTTAATGCCGGTCAATTCACGAAGCAGTTGCAGCTCGGCGCATTCATTCCGGAGATCGATCCTAAATTACGTGGAATTCCTACCATGCACACCGAAGCAGCCTGCGCATCCGGTGCGCTCTCGGTTTTGCTCGGCGCGCAGTGGATCATGGGCGGATTTTACGATGTTGTCCTCGTCGTCGGAGCGGAGCAGCAGAAAACCATGTCCTCTCTTGATGGCTCGGACGTGCTTGGCGCGGCGGCTGATTATCACAATGAGAAGCCGGAATACGGTGATTTCATGTTTCCGAAATTGTTCGGGCGCATCGCGCAAATTTACATCGACAAATACGGCGCGACCGAAGAAGACCTCGCCCAGGTGGCATGGAAAAATTACGCGCATGCGAAATTGAATCCGCTTGCGCAAATGCGCGGCGCTGATCTCACTCTCGATAGCGCTTCACAGGTATCCGACAAAAACCCAAGCGTCGCGCCGCCGTTGAAAGTTTCCGACTGTTCGCAGATCACTGACGGCGCTGCCTCCGTTGTGCTTGTTTCCGGAAAATATCTCGAGCGGATCGGTCGCGATAAATCGAAGACAGCGCGATTGCTTGGGTTCGGTCACACGACCGATTATCTACCGCTCGACAAAAAAGACGCACCGACATTTTCGACCGCGCGCAAAGCAGCCGAGAAAGCCTTCGGCATGGCGAATTTGAAACCGAGAAATATACAAGGCGCAGAAGTGCACGACTGTTTCTCGATCACGGAAATTGTCGCCTACGAAATTCTTGGACTGGCTGAATCGGGTAAAGGGGTGGAGCTGGTGAAGAGCGGCGCGACCACACTGCCGCAGGTCCGCGGGGAAAGAAGCGGCAAGCTCCCCTTCGAAATTCCAGTTAACACCGGTGGCGGCTTGATCGCCGATGGTCATCCGGTGGGCGCGACCGGCGTGCGTCAGGTGTTCGACGCCTATCAACAGCTCACCCAACAAGCCGGTGCCCGCCAGATCGAAGGAGTGAAGCGTTTTCTCACTTTCAACATGGGCGGCAGCCTAACGACCTCCGTCGCCATGGTCTGGGGACGGGACTAATCAGAGGTCAGAGGTCAGAGGTCACCCGCCTACGCCAAGGCTACGGCGTGGCAGGGAGGTCAGAGATAGAGATGCTGGAAAGCAGCACCTCTCACTTCTCACCTCTCACATTCTACTTAGTTATTCCCTCCCGTAGACGAGCAGGTGAAATGTGCCAGGCACGTAATTCGGCCGGCGACGCTCGCCCGGTGATGGAGAGGGCCCGGTATCAGGCGCGATCTGCGTGGTGCACGTGTAAATGCGATGCGTGCCAGGATCGAGGGCCATGGTGCGCGCCCCACGCTCGGTCGTAAGCGTCTGCACGACCGTAAGTTTGTTAGGCCCTTCCTCTTTTGCGATTGTTATCGTTCCGTCGCCGCACGAAGCAAAGGCCAGTTGGGTTGTGTCGTCGAACGCGCACGCATCCACACCTGCGCCGATTGGCACCTTGGCCACGACCTTGCCGGTATCGGTGTCCAACATGGCCATCAATTTGTTGCCGCAACCCACAAAGAGTCGGTAATGCACCGCATCGAAAGCCATGCCAGTCGGGTCTTGGCCCCCGGCCAATGGCCACGATGCCGTCACGGCATGCGTTTTAATGTCGATCACTGCGACTTCGTTCTTGTCTTCGATGTTGCAAAAGACGCGTGCGCCCAGTACATCGGCTGCCGCAAACTCCGGCTTGCCGGATAAAGGAACCGTCACAACCACTTTGTTGGTCTTGGCATCGATGACGGTGGCCGATTTCCCGCCTCCATTGAAGGCGTAAACTTCCGACTGCGTTGGCTCGAACAAAATCGCATCCGGGTTCTCGCCCGTCGCTACTTTTGTGATCGTGTTTGTTGTCTTGAGATCAACCACGCTTACTTTCGATTCTTTTCCGTTGCTGGAGAATCCGCGCTCGAGTTCTGACGAAATGGCAAACCCATGCACACCCGGCGTGTCGGCGATTTCCCCGGCAATTTTGTCCTCAGCAAGATCGACAATCACAATCTTGGTCGCATGTGTGACATAAAGTTTTCGCGCGACGGCATCGATACTCAAATAATCCCAACCACCTTCACCGCCGATTGGAATGTTCTTCAGGAATTTGTAACCGCTCTGCCCTTCCGCCGCGTGCATCGCAGAGGCGAGCGCCAGGCCGACGAATAACGATGATAATTTCACGCCGATTCACTAGGGCCGATCTCGCTCCTCGCCAAGCCGAGATCGCGTTTCGTGGCTGCAGGTAGCTTGCAAAATGAATTTCGCGACCGATGCACCTGCCGACGCCGATATACGATTGAGATTGACCAACAACGTCGAGGCTCTAACAATCAATCGACACACAGCGACAACCAACCAATAGGAGACAGAAAGTATGCCTAAGAAAACTAAGCGGAAAAGCAGCAAGTCCGGCGTGAGAGTGCGAGACCTTAAAGCTCGCAAGGATCCGAGGGGCGGCCTTAAGATTAAACTCCAGTCTCTAGATAGGCATAAGTAAAAGTTCCAATAGTCGCCTTGCCTTCGAGCTCCTAGCCTGAGTTAGACAAAGGGAAATTCGCTCCGCTGATGCGCGGAGTCAGTATCTTTCCTGTCAGAGTTTCGAGGCTGGTTTATGGCTGTCTGAAATTGATTACAGCCAGCTGATAGAAAAGATAGAGGCGCTGGCACAGTGGTTCCCAGGCCACACGTTGGGGGAGTTCGCGCCAAATCTGGCCGACCGTAGTTGCGCCGGTGGCGCGGTTAAGAAATTGATCTTCCCAACCCGTTGAATCGATTTCGACGAGGGTGTTGATTGGTAAGCTCTTCAGGCGCAGGAGTTTTCGCTTTCTCGTCGGCGTAATCCGGTAAAGCGAAGTCACGACTGCGTGCAAATTCAGAGTGAGTTTTTGTTGCCAAGTTGGCGAAATCGAGGGTCGCTTCGAGAAAACCATCTGGTGGAACCCGCAAGGATCAAGATGGTCAATCAGCATGTGGACTTCAGCGCGGGAACGAGGTCGCAGAACATCGAGAAGCCCTTCGTTAATGGCACCACGAACTTTTTTGAACGCGTAGTAATGGCCTGCAAACACCAACCCGGCATCCTGGGCAAGGCGAACCCACCGGGAAAGCGACAGGTTGTGGATTAAAGGACCGAAGAGATCACCGGCCAAATAATTGAGTGGGAGCTTCGCTTTCTGGCCATCAGCCTCGACTGCCAATGCATCACAAAGACGGAGAACGTGTCGAAGTTCGCGTTCCGGAGGTAGTTTTTTCACATCAAGACCGAGCGCTCGCAAGGCCGGTCGCCCTTTAACGCTGAAATGAGCGGCGCTGTTAACGCCAAGATAGAGCGCGCCATCTGCGCCCAAACAGCGGGAAATATTTCGCAAAGCACGCGCCGGTTGCGGAATGTAGGACAGCACACCGTGGCACGAAATGAAATCGAAATTGTTGCCGAGAGAGCTCATGAACTTTCGGTCAATGAGATCGCCGACCAGCAAACGCATTTGCGATCCGGGTACGACACGCTTTTGCAATACCTTCGCCTGAAGGACCGAGCTCGAGCTGAAATCAACGCCCACAACTTCCGCATCGAGGAAGCGTTTCTGTAGGGCAAACGCTTCGGCTCCCGTGCCGCATCCTGCCACTAAAATGCGTTTGGGAGACGGTTGCCGCAGCGCGCACATCGAGCGGATCCATTCAAAAGGTGGCAATTGCTGTCGGCTTTTCGCGACGAAATTTTGGCCTGGAGTTGGATAGGGCCGC
>Ga0070706_100007098_pt1 | contig 10544 bp, 9 predicted proteins | sample KBSK5501metaG_FD_65476 | JGI IMG/M metagenome (GOLD analysis project Ga0070706, IMG submission 65476) | Corn, switchgrass and miscanthus rhizosphere microbial communities from Kellogg Biological Station, Michigan, USA - KBS K5-50-1 metaG | ecosystem: Host-associated > Plants > Roots >...
CGTTGCTCATACCAACGAAGGCTACTGCCTTGCGTCGGAATCAACGTCCCCGAGCCTCATTCTCGTTGGCCGGTTTTCAGGTGACCCTCATTGGCCGGTTTTGGGTGACCGCTGAGGGCTCCCCCACTCTACGGCAAGACGGAGCACTCTACGAAGCACTCGCAGCGAGCTGTTTATGGAGCCAGCTTGAAGACCTTGAGACAGCCGGTGAGCGGCAAAGTCTCCGGCTTGCTCGCCGCGAATCTGGTCGAGCCGGAGCTTGGACAGCGGTTTACAGCGGAGCAGAGCCCGCATCCCGGAGCGATACCATATCCACGAGTTGCGACGACTCGCCCAAGGCTCGATCCGATTTTCCAAGAATGCAGCTAATGTCGGTACAACCTTCTTTTCGCGAATCCCGACCTCGCCCTTAGCCAGAGACGTACGGTGTGCAGCCTCCATCTGCCGCGCCACTTTGTCATTGCCCTGCTTCGTCGACTCCCGCACCGAGCGGCCTTGCCACATGAACTTGTACCAGTACACCTCCCCACGCTTGTAGATACCCACAATTCACCTCGCCTTCTGTTTTGCTTTGCCGCTGCCCTTCGGTCTGCCGCCGAGTTTGCCCCATTCCTGCATCTTGCGGACGAATTCCTTCTTGCCCCACTTCTTCTTGCGGGCCTCGGCGCTCTTGCGGCCCAGGAAACTTGCCGCCTTGCTCACGTCCGTCATGTGACCCACATTATCCTAACGATAGGTTATTTGCAAGGCCCAAGTTCGCAAGAGATGCGGCGGCAGGCAACCGGCCATCGCTTTTGACTTGCACTAGTTGCCAGCCTAAGATGAGGCCGCCACGGGGTTGCAGCTCTGTCTATGATCGGCCAGACCATCTCGCACTACCGCATCGTCGAGAAGCTCGGTGGCGGCGGGATGGGCGTGGTCTATAAGGCTGAGGACATCGAGCTGGGGAGGATGGTGGCTCTCAAATTCCTGCCCGAGCTGATCGCCAAAAACCCCACGGTGTTGGAGCGGTTCCGTTGGGAAGCGCGGGCCGCTTCCGCCCTGAATCATCCCAACATCTGCGTGATCTACGAAGTCGGTGAGGCGCAACGCCAGCGCTTCATCGCGATGGAGTATCTCGATGGCACAACTCTGCGGCAGCGCATCGCTAAGGGCCCTATGCCCTTGCCCCAGTTGTTGGACTTGGGTATCGAGATCGCCGACGCACTCGACGCCGCCCATACCCATGGCATCATTCACCGGGATATGAAGCCGGCTAATATTTTTGTCACCGAGCGCGGCCACGCCAAGATTCTGGATTTCGGTCTGGCGAAGCTCACTGTGAGTGACGAAGCCAGTGTCAGTGGTAACACCTTCGGGGGTAACACGCAGTCCGTGGAGGGCCCCAATCGCCCGGGACCTGCTCTGGGGACCATTCCTTATATGTCGCCCGAGCAAGCGCTGGGCCAACCGCTAGACTCCCGCACGGATTTGTTCTCTTTCGGGGTCGTGCTCTATGAGATGGCAACGGGAGTCCTGCCTTTTCAGGGACAGACAACGGCTGCGTTTTTCGACTCCCTGATTCATAGCGCGCCGGAGTGGCCACTACGATTTGACCCCGCAACCCCTCTTGACCTTGAGCGCATTGTGCGGAAAGCTCTCGAGAAGGATCCAGCGCAGCGCTATGCGAGTGCAGCGGACATTCTGACCGATTTGTAAAGCCACCGCCGAGAAACAGAATCAAGGCAAGCCTTCGCCACGACGACTACTGCGCGGGCCCGCGCTCCGTTCCTTCCGAGAAGGAAAGCCGTAGTCTGGGGAGTTTTCATCATTGCTGGAGTCGTTGCGATCCTAGTTGCGGGCTGGTTCGTCCAATCGCCGGCATCCCCTCCGAGGGTCGTTGCGTCGGTTCAAATTACGAATGATGGTTCACCAAAAAGGTCCCTTGTCACCGATGGCGTGCGGCTTTACTTTTCGGAATATGCGGGTGGTCATTCGGTGCTGATGCAAGTCTCAACCTCTGGGGGGGACACAGCACCGCTTCCGAACCCGTTACCGAGCGCCGACATTTACGACATCTTGCCAAGCCGCTCCGCACTTCTGGTACGAACGGGTGAGGAAGGCGTGGAACCCGAATCCGCGCTTTGGGTTTTGCCGGTTCCGGGAGGGTCACCGCGCCGATTGGGCGACATAGTAGCGCACGCCGCCACTTGGACCCCCGACGGTCGTCATATCATTTATGGCAACGGCTCAACGTTGTACTTGTGCAATGTGGACGGAACGGAGTCTCGCAAGCTGGTGACGGTCGCGGGCGTACCCTTCGGACTGCGGGTTTCACCCGACGGCAGCGTCTTACGATTCAGTGTAGAGGACCCGAGTCAACATACTTCCTCGCTTTGGGAGGTTGCAGCGGACGGACACGGGCTTCATCCATTGCTGTTGGAATGGAACAAGCCCCCCAAGGAATCCACTCCAACCTGGACGTTGGACGGGAAGTATTTCTTCTTTCAATCCGCTCGTGCCAATGGTCAGGACATCTGGGTCATCCGAGAACGCAGGTCGATTTTGAGCAGGGCCAGTACCATGCCGCTGCAACTCACTACCGGGCCGCTGGCTTTTAGCACTCCCGTCAGTACGGATAATGGACGGCTGTTTGTCATCGGCCGGCAGCGTCGATTTGACCTGATCCGATATGCGGGAAAATCACAACAATTCTCAACTTATCTGCCTGGGATTTCCGCGGGTGAGGCAGAGATCTCTCGCGATGGACAGTGGATTACCTATGTTGCGCATCCGGAGCATACGCTCTGGCGCAGCAAGCTGGATGGAAGCTCGCGCATTCAACTCACCTTCGCGCCTCTGGAAGCCCACTTACCACGGTGGTCACCGGATGGAACACGAATTGCGTTCATGGGGTTTCGGCCGGGAAGGCCCTGGAAGATTTTTGTTGTCTCCGCCCAAGGAGGCACACCGCAAGAGTTAACGTCAGAAGGCCACAACGAGGGTGATCCTACCTGGATGCCTCAAGGAGATTCCATCATTTTTGGAGCAATGCCGTGGTTGGAGTATGGGACGTCGTCGGGCCCGAGCATAAGAGTTGTCGATTTGCAAACTTCCAGTATTTCCGATGTTACCGGTTCAGAGGGGTTATTCAGCCCTCGTTGTTCTCAGGATGGGCGATATATCGCAGCCTTTTCCGCCGACTCGACGAGACTAATGCTCTACGATTTCAAGACGGGGAAATGGTCCCAACTGGCCCAAGGTTTGTTTGCTTTTGAGAACTGGTCACGCGACGGAAAGTATCTATATGCGGAGAACTATCTCGATAAAGGCGACGACTTCGTTCGCGTGAGTGTTGCAGATGGGAAAGTAGATCGTCTTTTTAGTCTCAAGGAAGTACCTCGCGGTTTCGATCCCTGGGAATCCTGGGTAGGCTTGGGACCGGATGACGCGCCTCTTCTGATGCGGGACAAAAGCACGCAGGAAATATATCGACTCGATCTGGACCTTCCCTAACCCTCTGCAGGCAGTGGGGCGATTTCTCCGGCCATCTGTAAAGACGTCGATCCCGACATTCCAACCTGAAACAAGCCAACAGGGCAGCGCCTACTCGCCCACCGACGACAAAGAATATCAAGACTTCTTCGCGCTCTGGAAAGACGCCAACCCTGACATCCCCATCCTGAAGGAAGCAAAAGCGGAGTACGCGAAGTTGCAGTGAAACTTCCTGAGGCGGGCAATTCCTAGTAGCGGGACAACGTTCTCGTAGCGGCCAGGAGGAAAATCCCAAGGAGACGACCGACGCACTCATAAAGTTTCTCTGAGGGTATTTACCTACCGTATCCGCATCTAGCGCAGAGGGTTTGCTCTCGAACAAGCCATAAGCCTAGGCTAGAGACGTAGCTTGCTACGTCTTCTCGGCGCCGGAGACACAGCACGCTGCGTCTCTACCCCTAGTTACTCGATTACTCTCACACTAGGATGACGCCTGTTGAAGCCGCGAATCGGAAAGCGAAAAACAGAAAGGAAGTACAGGGCTTGGGTCGGCTTCATTTGCCGGGAGAATTCGACCTCGTCTATGATTCAGCGAGATTTTGCAGCCAGCATTCACCCATCGGCTGCTACAGGCCCGAATTGTACGAGGCCAATTGGCGAAAAGAGATCGGAGCTTCCACATCATGAAAACCATGCAGGGGCCGGCCATATTCCTTGCCCAGTTCGCGGGTGATGCCGCTCCTTTTAACACTCTGGACAATATTGCGCGTTGGGCCGCCAGTCTGGGCTACAAGGGTGTGCAGATGCCGTCCTGGGATGTGCGCCTGTTTGATCTGAAACGTGCGGCGGAAAGCGAAACGTACTGTGATGGGGTGCTGGGCACCCTGACGAAGCACGGTTTGCAGCTTACTGAACTTTCCACTCATCTTCAGGGACAGTTGGTGGCCGTGCACCCCGCCTACGACCTGATGTTTGACGGATTCGCCCCGGAACAGGTTAGAGGAAACCCACGAGCGCGGCAGACGTGGGCAGTGGAGCAATTGCGGCTGGCAGCGCGGGCGTCAGCGAATCTGGGGCTGAAAGCGCATGCTACCTTTTCTGGTGCTCTGGCCTGGCCCTATGTTTACCCGTGGCCGCAACGCCCCGCCGGACTCATCGAGACCGCGTTCGAGGAGTTGGCGGCTCGCTGGCTGCCCATACTAAATGCATTCGAAGAGGTGGGAGTGGATTTATGTTTCGAGATCCATCCTGGAGAAGACCTGCACGACGGGGCGACCTTCGAAATGTTTTTAGAGCGGGTGAAAAATCATTCTCGATGTCGTCTTCTGTTCGACCCCAGCCATTTTGTGCTTCAGCAGCTCGACTATCTGCAGTTCATTGATCTTTATCACGGCCACATCAAGATGTTCCACGTGAAGGACGCGGAATTTCATCCCTCAGGACAGCAGGGCGTATACGGAGGCTATCAGTCGTGGGTGGACCGGGCTGGACGCTTCCGCTCCTTGGGCGACGGGCAGGTGGATTTCAAGAGAATTTTTTCCAAACTCACGCAATACGGATTTGAAGGCTGGGCCGTTCTCGAATGGGAATGCTGTATAAAGAGTAGCGACCAGGGTGCGGCTGAGGGCGCTCCGTTCATCGCGCGTCATATTATTCAGGTGGCGGCGCACTCGTTCGACGACTTTGCGGGTTCCGGCGCCGATCAGGCAGCCAATAGCCGGATGATGGGCCTGGAATGAGCTTTCAGCTGTCAGCCATCAGCTATCGCCTTTGGCAAAGAACTGAGGGCTGAAAGCTGAAAGCTGAGGTGACCGGAAGGATGAATCCGTGAATGCCGGCAAAAACAGCGGTGTGGAGAAATTGAATCGACGCTTGCGGCTGGGCATGGTTGGTGGCGGTCCGGGCGGGTTCATCGGGGCGGTGCATCGCATTGCCTCCCGGCTTGACGATCGTTTCGAGTTAGTGGCGGCGGCGTTGTCTTCCGATCCAGGTCGCGCTCGCATCGCCGCGCTTGATCTGCACATTGCACCAGAGCGCGCTTACGGCAGTTTCGCAGAAATGGCTTCGGCGGAGGCAGCGAGGAAAGACCGCATCGATGTCGTCTCGATCGTAACCCCCAACCATCTGCACTATCCGGCGGCGAAGGCATTTCTCCAGGCTGGCATCCACGTAATTTGCGACAAGCCGCTCACGACGACGCTCGAAGACGCACTGGACCTGGCTCAGACCGTTCGCCGCACCGGCCTTCTTTTTGCTGTGACTCACAATTACACCGGTTATCCCATGGTTCGGCAAGCTCGCGAAATGGTGGCGAACGGAGAACTTGGCCCGATTCGCCTGGTGCAGGTGGAGTATGCGCAGGATTGGTTATCCACACCGCTCGAAAAGACCGGCCAGAAGCAAGCGCTCTGGCGCACTGACCCCGCGCAAAGCGGCCCCGGAGGTTCACTCGGGGATATTGGAACCCATGCTTACAATCTCGCGTCTTTTGTCACCGGCCTGAATTGCCGGGAGCTGGCTGCCGAGCTTACAACTTTCGTCCCCGGCCGCCGCGTGGATGACAATGTGCAGATCATGCTGCGCTTTGCGGAAGGCGCTCGTGGCCTTCTCTGGGCGAGCCAGGTTGCGCCTGGAAACCAGAACAATCTTCGCCTGCGTGTCTTCGGAGAAAAGGCAGGCCTTGAATGGAAGCAGGAAGAGCCGAACTGCCTGTGGTTTGCCGCGCTGGGCAAGACTCCGAACCTGATCTACCGCGCCGGGCCGGGAGCAAGTCCGGTAGCTGCGCACGCCAGCCGCGTGCCCTCGGGCCATCCGGAAGGATACCTGGAGGCATTCGCCCAACTGTATGCTGACATGGCGGAGCAGCTCAGCGCCCGTATCGCCGCCCGCCCTGCGGATTCGTCCTCTTTGCTGGTGCCTACCGTCGAGGACGGCGTAGCGGGCATGCGTTTTATTTCTGCAGTGATCGAATCGTCCCGCCGGAACGCGGCCTGGACGCCTCTGCCCGGTGTAGGCTGAAGAAGTGGTCAGTGGCCAGCCTGGTCTTCTGGTCTCCCGCTGGCCACTGATCCCTGATCACTGACCACTCATCACGAGTCGAGCACTATTCCGTGGTAAATGCGTGCGCAAGCGAGTACTCTCAAAGCAGTCTCTTACGCATCTTCCCGCCGTACCCTTTCTTGGAGACGGTTCCTTGCGAAGACCGACAGCGTTTTACGCTGTGCAAGGAGCCGCTATGGCTGACAAGACTCCCCGCGTTCGTGTGAAATCCGATGGCCATGCCCTTCCCGCTGTCGATGGACAGCTGGTTGAGAACGAGATTCTGCTGAGTTTGTCGGCGAAGGAACGCGACTTGATATTTCCTCAGTTAACTTTCATGGAGCTGAGAACGCACGTGGTGTTGCATGAACCAGGAGAGCTGATCAAGTTCGGCTATTTCCTCAATAGTGGATTAGCCTCGGTGCTGACCGTTCTGACCGAGGGGAAAAGCGTGGAAGTCGGGTTGACGGGCAGGGACGGTTTCGTCGGCTTGCCGCTGATCGTCGGTTTTAGCACCAGCCCAACCCGGACGGTAATTCAGATTGAAGCTACTGGTTTCAGGATAAACGCCAAGAATCTGGTGCAAGTCATGCGCCAATCCCCAGGGCTCGTGAACCGACTGCAGCGCTACGTGCAGATTCTGGGCATGCAGGGAACCCAGGTAGCCGCCTGCAATCGGCTTCACGAAGTGGATGAGCGGTTGGCGCGTTGGCTACTCATGTGCCAGGACCGCATCGGCTCCAATTTCGTGGCGTTGACCCAGGAATTTCTGGCGCACATGCTGGGCACGCGCCGGGCCAGCGTAACCGTGGCTGCGGGCATCCTGCAGAAGGCCGGGCTGATTACTTACCAGCGCGGGCACGTCAATATCGTTGACCGACCACGGCTGGAAAGCGCTGCCTGCGAATGCTACGAAATGATGCAGCAGCAGCATAAGAAATGGAGAAGCGAAGTGGACGGACACTTCATTGAGTAATTGGGCAATTTGGTAATTGAAGCAATTGAGAAACAAGATTGTTCCTAAATTGCCCAAGTCCGCAATTGCCCAATCCCCCTTCCCCAATTACCAAAGTCCCTCTTCAGGCGAAAAAGCCCCGCCCGTACAGGCGCGTGCTCGCTTACAATAGCGGGGATGCAAACCGGCGGAATAACGGGTACGAAGATGAGTCGCGATTGGAAACAGTGGGAAGGCCAGGTGGTGAATGGCAGCTTCCCTCTGCGCCAATACCTGGGCGGCTCGCATCACAGTGCGGTGTTCCTCACCGAACGTCGCGGGCGCGAGCCGCAGAAAGCCGCCATCAAGCTCATCGCCGTGGATCCGGCAAGCGCCGCGATCCAGCTGGCCCGCTGGGAGCTTGCCGCAAAACTGTCCCATCCCCATTTGCTGCGCCTGTTCGAAACGGGAAGCTGCCAGCTGGATAGCGTGGTCCTGCTCTACGTGGTGATGGAGTACGCCGAAGAGAACCTGGCGCAGATTCTTCCCCAACGGCCGCTCACGCCCGCAGAGGCGCGTGACCTGCTGGAACCGGCTTTGGACGCCCTTGCCTACATCCACGGCAAGTCGCTGGCGCATGGTCGTCTGAAGCCGTCGAATATCCTGGCGGCGCACGATCAGCTGAAACTTTCGAGCGACAGTCTGGTCCGCGTCGACCAATCGGCGAGCGGTGTCGCTAAATCGGGCGTCGCCCTACCGAGCGTCTACGACGCGCCTGAGGTTGCGATCGGGAAGATCTCGTCCGCCTCGGACTCCTGGTCGCTGGGTATGACATTGATGGAAGCTCTCACCCAGCGCCTTCCTGTGCGGGAGGGAATGGCGGAACCGGTGCCTGAAACCGTGCCCGTGCCGTTCATGGGAATTGCGCACTGCTGTCTACGCCGCGATCCGCAACGCCGGTGCTCGGCTGCGGACATCGCGGCGCGGCTGCGATCGACTTCGTCTTCATCTACAGCTACGTCCAAATCCGTATCCAAAGCCCAAGGGCCTTCGACCCTCAGAATACCGGCCGCAGCGGCGAAGTGGCGCTACATTCTTCCGGTGGCAGCTCTGGCACTAGTGGCGACCGCAGTGCTGATCGGTCCCAAGCTGCTAAATCAGAGCCCTGAGGGGCAGCCGCAGGCAGCAGTTTCGGCGGAACATTCAGCTGAAAGTTCTTCGCCACGCTCGTCAGAACGTTCTTTTGAGCCGCAGAACGCTCCTGCGAAGTTGCAATCGGCGCCGGTGAAGACAAAACCATCTGCGCGGAAACCGGTCGGCACGAATCAAAGTTCGAGCGGCGCTGTTCCCGCGCCGGCGTCTGCTCCGCCAGCACCCGAAGCGTCAGTCCCCGCATCCAGTCAGGGCACGGTGCTGCAGCAAGTTGAACCTTCGGTGTCGAAGTCAGCCAGAAATACGATCCACGGCACAATCAAGGTGCGGGTGAAAGTTGGGGTCGATCCCTCCGGTAGCGTGGAGAGCGCGACGTTGGTTTCCCCGGGCCCCAGCAAATATTTTGCCCGCCAAGCCATGCAAGCCGTGCAGCAGTGGAAGTTTGTGCCTGCTCCGGGACACTACGCGCGTACGTGGATCGTGCGCTTTGGCTTCAGGCGTTCGGGAACTGACGCCGTTCTCGAGCCCGCGCAGCCTTAGCGACTTGATTTCAGAGCTTTGATGCTTTGCCCAAGAGCCGCTTTTGGGGCTTTTCTGCGCCATGCGGTTCGCAACGCGCCTTCCAGTATGTCCGGTGCCACCTTTGACAACCGTACGCGGGTGGAGCCTTTCCGCCCCCATCCACCCGGAACCGGCGAAAACACTCTGGGCCCGTCCTCGACCATCCCGGCTTGCTGCTCTGGCGTTAGCAGCAACACGCCATAGCCTTCAGACTCGAGAGCGAGGGTCGCGAAGATTTTTCCTCCGACTCTAAAGTCGGCCTGCCCAAAATGCGAGCCTTCCACCGCTTCTGGCATGCTAAGAGCGATACGTCGAAAATTCGCTGCGGTCACGGCCTCTATTCCTCTTGACCACGTTCCTGCTCAATCTAGCAGGATGGTTCCCGCATGCCAAATTCCGAATTGGAGCTGACTGGAAGGGAGGCGCAATGGTGAGGCGCAATTGAGTTAGTTAGTTGCTTTGGCGAGGTCGAGCATACAATGGGCTGCGCTTGAGACAGGACACGTAAGAGTCGCTACACGAGATCGAAGTTCCTGAAAGGGCTTATGCAAACAAGGATACTTCTCCTGACGTTTCTGCTGTGTTCGGGACTGGCGGCAGAAAATTTGGAAAAGACCCAGAAGAAGGCGCTTGAAGCTCAAGTCAAGACCATGACTGCGGAAGCCGAAAGCCTAGAGATCTGGTCATCTGGCAGAGGCGCGCATCAAGTATGCCGAGTCGCAGGCGCTGATCGAGATGAAAGACGTCACCGATGCCCTCAAACGTTTGGACGAAGAAATTCAGAAGCGAGTGAAGAACACATTGAGCGACTCACGCAAGCTCTACGAGTTGCACAAGTTCAAGGAGGCTGCCACTGCCCTGGACGAAGCCCTGAAACTGCAGGCCTTCCAGCCGGTGCTGGCGTACGACCTTGCGCTCTGCTATCACCAGCTCGGTGAACGCGACAAGGCCCTCGAATACCTGCGAAAGGCCAAAGCAGGTACGGCCGACCCGAAGCAAAAGCAGAAACTCTTGCAGCTGCTCACGTTTTTCACTACGGGAGAGAGTGGGCTTTCATTGAACGACAGCGATAGATATCGAGTCGCTCGGGTGAACACTCTCACCGACAGCATCGGCTTGGAAGCATCTCTGGAAGATGGAGCGGGAGAGGAGACGTCGTCTGAAGCCGACCGCCCGTCGTCACAGCAGGCAAGTCAGGTGCCGCTCAAAACAAACGCGCCAGCCAACGCCCATATCGACACGAATGCCGGTCACAGGTCGAGTCTGTGCAATGCGCTGGGTGAGCTCAAGAGCACTCTAGCCACGAGTCCGTCCGCGACCTTCAATCTGGCGAATTGTGCTGAGACCAATGGACGACCGGCTGAGGCTGTCCGATTGCTGGAAA
>Ga0070706_100007100_pt1 | contig 10542 bp, 6 predicted proteins | sample KBSK5501metaG_FD_65476 | JGI IMG/M metagenome (GOLD analysis project Ga0070706, IMG submission 65476) | Corn, switchgrass and miscanthus rhizosphere microbial communities from Kellogg Biological Station, Michigan, USA - KBS K5-50-1 metaG | ecosystem: Host-associated > Plants > Roots >...
CCCGTATTTCGTGGTTGTCGGCGAATGCTGAGAACAGACCGGATTTGAAACACGTGGACCGTAATAACGGAATGTGCAGCATCTATGGGGTGGACCTGCGGCCACACGGGCAAAGCCAGTACTGTTCCGCACAACACCAGCGCAAGTACGAGTTGGATCCTGGTTCAAAGTGGACATGCTTTCCTCAGTGTGCTCCAGTGTCCATCCGGGCGAGCTTTTGGGTCAACCGCGGATTCCCCGGGAACTGGTCGCGAAGCTGGCTCAAGAGTTGTCGCGCGCCCGTAAAGTTCTTCTCGCTTTCGGCAATGGCCAGAAGCATGCTGGCGTAAGGAGCAAGCTGATTCCAATCGCCCAACCCTTGTGGCGTGAGTAGCTTAACAATTGAAATCCCATAGCACCGTCCGCCGCAAACGCCAGCGACTTCCTGCTGACGGCTCTGTCCGAACCGCTTCGCCCCAACTCCTCGTCTCAAATCGCACAGCCATTCTTGCGCAGCAGTTCCGATGGAGCCGTTTCTGCACATCACTCTGCATCCCGGGATTGGGATTGAGCCAAAAAGTTGGGGCAACCATTTGGGTAGTCACTGGATTCGTACTACTGAGACATTGTTCTCGAGAGAAAGGCCCCTGATGAAGCCTTTTTCAGCTTCGGCTTTGCTCCTCTTGTTTTTATGCCCCCGGCTCGCAGTGGGGCAAACCGCCTCCATTAGCGGTACGGTCACGGACACCACCGCGGCTGTTGTGCCTCAAGTGAAAGTCACCGCCCGCAACCTTGCGACCAACGTCTCGCGCAGCACCACGACCGACGGGTCCGGGACCTACCGGATCACGAGCCTGATCCCAGGAGTTTATGATGTGCTCGTCGAACGACCGGGCTTCAAGATCGTGGAGTATTCAGGTGTGGAACTTACCGTCGGCCAGGTCCAGAATCTCAGCCCGACGCTGGTTCCGAGCGCGACCGCCGAAAAGATCACAGTCCACGGCGAAGAGGTTGCGCCGGTGGACTTGGACGATGCCCAGATCGGAAACATCGTCAACAGCCAGCAGGTAAAGGATCTGCCGCTGATTCTTCGCGATCCGTATCAACTGATTTTGCTCTTCCCGGGAGCGATTCAGTCGAACTCCATTTTGCATGGCCTCTCGGTGAATGGTTCGCGCGAGCGCAACAACAACTTTCTGCTGGACGGCACCGATAATAATGATGCCGAGATTCCCGGTTTGACACTGCCTCAGCCGGGACTGACTTCCCTGAATCCCGATTCTGTCCAGGAGTTTCGCGTTATCAGCAGCAGTTTTCTTCCCGAGTTTGGCCGCAATACGGGGGCGGTGATTGACATCGTGAGCAAGCGCGGTACCAACGATTTCCACTCCGACGTCTACTGGTTCGGGCGCTTTGACGCTCTGGGCGCCAGCGACTATTTCAACCACGAGACCAATGCGGCAGGGCAAGTCGTGCCCAAGGATTCGTACTCCCGCAACACCTTTGGAGTCTCCGCCGGAGGGCCTCTGCGGCACGATAAGACCTTCTGGTTCGCGAACTACGACGGCGAACGATTCTCCACGTCCCTCACGAACACAAGCGTCGTGCCGACCCCGGCCTTCAAGACCGGCAGCTTTACCTACGGGGGTCAGCCCATCGATGTCAGCACACCCACTTCCCCGAATAACATCTTTGGGTTGCCGCTGGATCCGACGGTGCAGAAGATCCTGGCGCTGTATCCGGCGCCGAACGGTCCCAGCGTCGACGACGCGCGTGGTCTGCTCTTCTATCCCAGTTCATCTCAGACGAGCGGCGACAATGTGAGCGTCCGCGTGGACCACAACTTCTCGCCGAGCGAAGTCCTGGCAGTGCGCTACACCTTCAACCGGTACCAAGACCCCAACTTCGATCACACTGATTTTCTGCCTGGCCTGGGAGGCACCGGAACTTCGCAGCGAAGACAGAATGCATCTCTTGAATTGACCTCGGTCATCGATCCCAGGCTGGTAAACAACTTCCGCGTCGGCGGAAACCGCATCAATTTCCCGCTCACCTGCGAAGGATTGAACCTTCTTGACCGTCTCGGCCTGACGGATTCGTTTGGACGTGGTTTCGATCTTCCCTTGCCCGGCGTTGTCGGATTCGGCTGCCTGCTTATCGTTGATCGAAACGGTTCGAAGCGGTTCAGTGGCACCTATACGATCGGGGACGACGTGACCTGGGCTCGGGGTCGCCACAGCTTCAAGTTCGGCGTCGAGACGCGGGATGCTTACTCCAACAGCACGAATGACTTTCTCTCGCGTCCCACGGTTGATTTCAATAACTTCGCGAACTTCGGTGGCGCCGCCGCTTTTGTTACCGGCAACGCGCAAGTGGACTCGAACCCAACGCTGCAGGACATGGTGTGGTCGCTGTTCGGCACCGTGGGTTCAGTGACCCAGGCGCAATTCTTCGACAAGGCCGGCCATCGTACCGCGGATGATCTCCGTGGATTCCGCCAGCAAGACTTCGACGCCTTCGTGCAGGACACTTTCAAGATCCTTCCCAACCTCACTCTGAACTACGGACTCCGCTACCAGTTCAATGGCGTCCCCTACGAAGTGAACAACTTGCTCTCTACGCTTTTTGCCGACCCCAGCGGCCAAGCCCCGTTCACCTTCACCTTCGCAGGCCAGAAGGAACACGGCCTGCCGCCTCTCTACAGTAACGACTGGCATGACTTTGAGCCGCGCGTCGGGATTGCATGGGACCCTTTCAAGAACGGTAAAACCTCGATTCGTGCGGGCTATGGCATTTTCCACGATCGGCTTTTCGGCCAATTGCTGGGACTCGCGCGCGGGAACCCGCCCTTCCAGCAGTTTTTTTTCCAGCCGTTCTTTGGACTGCCGCCTTGTGTTCCCCCGGAGATCCAAACTCAGTTGGGGTTGTGCATCGGCCCACCAGTTTCAGCCCTGCCTTCGCCGCCGTCGCTACCCACCTCAGCCGTGGTGAACCAGGGGGCGGGCGATCTGCCGTTCATTATCGATCCGCACCTTCGCATGCCCTACAGCGAGAGCTGGAATTTCGGACTACAGCGGGCATTGCCTGGCAGCGTGCTCCTGGAAGTTAACTATGTGGGATCGAAGGGAACACGGCTGCTTCGTCTGGTAGATGGCAACCCTCCGCAGCCGGCTCTGGTGGCCCAGTTGTTGGCCGATGGTGTTCCGCCGCAGGCACTGCAGTTCAACAATCTTTGGTTTGGCGCTGAGACGGGCAGGCTGCCCTTTGATGCGGTCAACAACAATGCCTTGCTGCACGCGGAAGTTTTCAACAACGCGGCTTCGTCCATCTATCACGCCTTGCAAGCGAACGTTACGAAGCGGATGTCGAACGGTCTCACGTTCCAGGCAGCGTATACATGGGCGCATGCCATTGATGACTCCTCCGATCCGCTGACGCCCGCAGCCGGCAACCAAGAATTCCCGCGCAACTCCCTTGACCTTGCCGCCGAGCGCAGCAATTCCGACTTCGACGTCAGACAACGGCTGGTGATCAACTACTCCTGGGCGCTTCCCATCGGTCGCGGGCATACCCACCTGGCCGAAGGGCTCGCGGGCAAAATCTTAGAAGGCTGGGAAGCGGCCGGGATCACGACCTTATCCGGCGGCCTCCCGTACGACATCTTTGCTGCACTCGACACCGCCCATACCGGCCAGCAGCAACGGCCGGACTACAATGCCGCAGGCACTCCCCTCCTGGTTAGCAATCCGCGCACTCAAACCGGGCCGAATCTGGGATTGTTCTCTGATCCGGCATGGGGCAGCGCGGGCAATCTTGGGCGCAACCGCTTCTACGGCCCCGGAGTTAACAACTGGGACATGCTCCTGCAAAAGACCTTGAGCCTATCCGAGCGGGTCAACCTGCAATTCCGTGCAGAGAGCTACAACTTGTTCAATCGCGTTCAGTTCGGCCAGCCCGGAAACCTGACCTCCAATCCTGGTACCTTCGGCCAGTCTACCTCCGAGGTGAAGCGACCGGACCTCACAACCGGCGCGCGGCAAATCCAGTTTGGGATGAAGCTGAGCTTCTGACCGAGGACCTCAAAGGGATCATATTCGGCAATTCAATTCGGCCACCACGCGATAACGCATTATAAAAGCGCGCCCCTTTGAGGTAGGTTTTGAGTGTCAGCCAGAACACGGCCAAAAACACATGCTCTCTTTTGCAGTTGTCGATTGCTGCGCCATTAAGGAATAGACCTCGTCCGCAATTGTTACCGTTCAACGAACGCTCCAGGCGGGGGCGACGCGGCGGAAAATGTTTCACTCGCTGCCAGCGACCATGGGCCAGGGACTCACCAGGTTAAGGAGCACCGATATGTACGGGATGATCGTCAAGGTGACTGCTCCCGCGGTCATCGCGGCGCGTTATGCGAACTGGCCCTGTACGCCCATCCTGAGTTTGCGTATCCCATCGTGAATCTGATGTGCGTTGGCACCGCCGTAGCCAAGAATCAGGCCATCCCTCGTCGGTGCTTTCGAGTAGCAAACGGACAAGGGCATTGCGGAGATACCCCTCTGGGCAGCCTTCCTCGACACCGCCACATCGTTGGTGCCACGCGGCAGCAGTATCACCAGATGCATCCCCGCTTCCGCACCAATCACCTCGGTCATACCTCCCATCTCGATTTCGATCGCATTTACGAGCGCCCTTCGCCGATCCATATAGAGCATTCGCATACGGCGTATATGGCGAGCGAAGTGTCCCTCTCGGATGAAGTCGGTCAAGACAGCCTGATAGAGAGTCGATGAAAAGATGTCGGCGGCATCCCGAGCGGTGGAGAGAGCGCGTACCAAGTCCCTGGGAACAACCATGTAGCCCAAGCGCAAAGCCGGAAACATCACTTTGCTGAACGTCCCGACATAAATGACCCTCCCATCCGTGTCCAGGCCTTGCAGCGACGCGATCGGGCGGCTTCCAAACCTATACTCGCTGTCGTAATCGTCTTCAATGATCCAAGCACCGGAGCGCACTGCCCAATTGAGGAGGAGCATACGGCGTGTGGCGCTCATCGTCATACCCATGGGATATTGGTGCGATGGCGTGACATACACCGCGCGCGCGTCGCGCCCTCGACGGATCAGCTGTGCTACGTCTATGCCCTCGTCATCCACCGAAACCGGAATCAGGTGAGCCCCGGCCGTCATGAAAGCCTGGCGCGCGCCAGGATAGCCCGGCTCTTCCATACACACCCGATCTTCGGGATCCAACAGAACCTGTGCGCAAATCTGCAAGGCCTGCTGGGACCCTGTGGTCACCAGAATTTGCGATGAATCGCATCGCACCCCGCGAACTGCGCCCAGATACTCCGCGATGGCTTCGCGGAATGGCAGATATCCCATGGCATCGCCATAGGCCATGATGCCCCGTGGCGGCCTTCGAGAATGCCGGGCCACCAGCTTCGACCAGACGCCAATCGGAAAGTGGTCGAGGGCGGGCAGGCTTACTCGAAACGCACCCAAGTTGTCCAACCATGTTTGCGCCGGCAGGTGCGTCAACCTCTCCCCACGACGTGACAGTCGGCGCGGACCTGGCTTCTCAACCATTTCTTGATGCCCCTTCCGCGCTTTCACGGTCGGAGGACTGAGCGTGTCATCCGGGATGGATCGAGCCACACACGTGCCAGCTCCAACGAAGGTTTCGAAGTACCCTTCGGCAAGCAATTGCTCGTATGCGTTCAAGACCGGGATGCGTGAAATCTTCAGCTCAGCGGCCAAGCCTCTAGTTGACGGCACTCGTTGTCCAGGCCGCATTTGGCCGTCGATGATGGCCCTTCGAAACCAGTCATATAACTGGCGATACATCGGAGTCTTCGTCCGGTAGGCAAGCTGTATCGCTGGGAAAAAGCTGGCAGAGATGGGTTTCATCCGGACAAAAAACCTAGAGTGGTTATATCGTAGCACGTCAAAGTGGCTATTGTGATGGACCACTATGCGAGTTAAGTTTTCCTGGCATGCCGAGGGATCAGCAAACGATTCGAGCTCAATCTAATCTATGAGCGATGTGATTTCCGAAAGCACGAACGCGGATGCAAAGCAGTTTGATTTTCTCGAAGGCGAGTGGAACGCCATCTGCCGCTTTCCTCTGCCCGATGGATCCTGGGGCGAAGGCCGCGGCTGGCTGACGGCAAGCAAGGTCCTGGATGGTTGCGTTTCCCTGGAATTCTTCGAGGGACCGTATCAAGGAACCATCATCAAAGGCCTCGGTCTCCGCGCCTTCAATCCGCAAACCTCTCAGTGGGAACATACGTGGACCGACACTTTTGCGCCGGGTGGCTTCCTGGTCTGGCGCGGACGATTTGAAGGCGGCGCTATCGATCTTCACGGCCAGTGGGACGATGAGACTGGGCACCACGTTCTCTCGCGGCTCACTTGGTCTCGCATCACCGAGCGGTCTGCCCACTGGGAGAGTCACCGCTCCAGAGACGGCGGCAAAACTTGGAACAAACACTGGGTGATTGATTTCACGCGGAAGACCACGAAGTAACCGTGCGGATTTGGCGACAGAGCACTGCTCGCGAGGTGTTGATGGCCAGGCGCTTGGGGTCATGGCGGAGCCAGCGGGATAGACAGATGAACCAAAGGGAGCAGTGATGGACATAAAACATCTTCGCGCATATCTCATGTTGTGCAGTTTGGTTGTCGTCATGCAGCCTCTTCAAGGACTCGCACAACAGAACGCAGATGCGTCGAGAACACGCCTTCAACACACCTCCACAGAACGGGATGGGCAGCACGACTTCGACTTTGAGATTGGTACTTGGAAGACTCACGTAGCGCGCCTTTTGCATCCCTTAACCGGCTCCACTACCTGGGTCGAAATGGAGGGTACCTCCATCGTCCGCAAGGTGTGGAATGGCCGCGCCAATCTGTTGGAGCTCACAGCCGAAGGCCCAACTGGTCATTTCGAAGGTCTGAGCCTGCGTCTGTACAATCCCCAATCCCACCAATGGAGCCTCAATTTTTCGAACAGCAACGACGGAACCATGGCTCAACCCACGATCGGCGGGTTCAAGGATGGACGCGGCTAATTTTTCGATCAGGAACCACTGAATGGCCGAGCCATCTACGTTCGATTTGTCATGTCGGATATCACTCCGAATTCGTGCCGCTTTGAACAGGCATTCTCGGATGATGGAGGCAAGACTTGGGAAGTAAACTGGATCGCGACCGACACACGCGTGAACGATGAATCCGACAAGCCGCATTGAATTCCGCCACACACCAATCACGGGATCGTGCGTATGGGATACCACTAACCTTTTGAATCGAAGGAGGCATTTCCTCATGTTTAAAGCGACTTTGCGAGGATTCCTGTTCTGCCTACTGATGGCAGCCATGTCGGACGTGAGCCCGGCACAATCGCTCGTACTCGATCTGCCTCTCCCGAGCCAGCGGGCAGAGGTCTCACAAAGAATTGGGATTACCGATATCACGATCAACTATCACCGGCCCTTGGTAAAAGATCGCAAGATCTGGGATGGCGTGGTTCCCTACGGCAAGGTCTGGCGCGCGGGCGCAAATGAAAACACTACGATCACGTTCAGTGATCCGGTCCTCATCGAAGGCAAACCCCTCGACAAAGGGACCTACGGGCTGCACATGATTCCGAACGCCGATGAATGGACGATTATTTTTTCGAAGAACTCGACGTCCTGGGGATCTTTTACCTACGACCAGGCGGAAGATGCGCTCCGCATCGCGGTGAAGCCTGAACCTGCGGATATGCATAACGCGCTCACCTATAGCGTCGACCGGTTGCAGCCGGATTCGGCGGTGGTGGAACTGGAATGGGAAAAGATCACAGTTCCGTTCAAGGTCTCGGTCAATGTGCACGACACGGTGCTGGCAAGCCTGAAGAAGCAATTGCGAAATCTTTCGCAATACACATGGATGAGCTGGGACGACGCCGCGAATTATCTACTCACGGAAAAGGTCGCTTTGGACGATGCGCTGAACTATGCAAATAAGTCCATCGAGAATGAAGACCGCTACGACAATGAGATTACGAAGTCGAAAGTTCTGGCAGCGCTTAACCGCAAGGATGAGGCCGCGGCAGCACGGAAAAAGGCGCTGGATTTCGCCAGCCCGCTTCAAATCCACATGTACGCTCGCCAGTTGCAGCTCGAGAAGCGAAGCGAAGAAGCGTTCGCAATCTTCCGCGAAAACGCAAAGAAACATCCCGATCAGTGGTTCGTGCATACCGGACTGGCAAGGATGTACTGCGCGCAGGGCAAATTTGACGATGCGGCGAAGGAAATGAAGCTGGCGATGGCAGGAGCTCCAGACAATCAGAAGAGCTATCTGGATGGGTTGGTGAGACAACTGGAGGCCAAGCAGGACATAAACCAGTAGCAACCGATGGGCGACGCGGGAATTCTGTGCCTTGCATCGCCATTCCTCGGATCTTGTGTCGTTAGGAGACAGTGATGAACCTCAAACACCTTCCGACGTATCTCATGCGGTGCAGCTTCGTGTTGGTCTTGCAACCCCTCAGAGACTCACACAGCAGAATTCAGAGGCATCGAAAACTAGCATTCAACACCCTCCCGCGAAGACTTACCAGGTGCCCGGTTCCCAATCCACGTATCTGACCGGCATCAACGACAAAGGCGTCATGGTCGGAGGCTTTCACTGCCAACCAGCAGCGCAGGCCGGGTGTTCCTAGGTCGCCCAGGCGATGGTACCGAGTCTAGCAAGCAGGCAACCAAGGACCATTTTCAATGACTACACGTCAAAAAGATTGATGTAATTTACTACCTGGGTCTTCTGGGTTTCGCGCTGCGTCTGCTCCGTGATGCCACCGAATTGGCGGAAGGAATGCTGATATGGTAACCACTCGAGATCGACCAATGACGCGCAGAGAGATAGGACTCTCACCTTCCGAGAGGTTCGCCCTCTCCGCCTTGGGATCAGATGTACTGCACAACGCGCCAATCACGGGCGCGCTAGATCTTGCGGCCACTCAACCCTGGCCCGAAGCACGTAGCGTTTGGAATCAATAAACCTTGGCAATGCTCTTTCATCCCCATGCGTGGGCCGCAGGCCCATGGCAAACTCACAATAATGTTTTTGTACTAAAGACTCAAAGACCAGAAACCGATTTGCCTCAATCTTCGAGTGTCGGCAAGGTATTCAGCACCTCACTGGCCCTAGGTCGACTGAGAACCGGATCGTCCTTGCGAATTCTTCCGTCGCGGAAGACCAGCACACGCTTGGCAAATTGTGCGATGTCATGCTCGTGAGTTACCAGCACGATCGTTAGCCCCTTGTCGTTTAGGTTCTGGAAGATCTCCATGATCTCAACTGAAGTACGGCTGTCGAGATTGCCTGTAGGTTCGTCTGCCAGCAGGATGGAAGGATGATTCACGAGCGCTCGTGCTACGGCCACCCGTTGTTGCTGTCCCCCGGACATCTGCGACGGGAAATGCTGTGCTCGTTCGGCAAGACCAACCATGGTCAACGCATCGGCGGCACGATTTCGGCGCTCCGTTTTATCGATTTTCGCGTACAGCGTGGGCAATTCCGTGTTTTCTAGGGCCGTCGTCCGGGCCAGAAGATTGAAGCCCTGGAAAACAAATCCAATCTTCTGGTTCCGAATGAGGGCCAGGGCCTTCTTGTCGTGTTCGGAAACATCGGTCCCTTCAAGGAAGTATCGTCCCGAACTGAGGCGGTCCAGACAGCCAAGGATGTTCATGAAGGTGGATTTGCCACTGCCGCTCGCCCCCATGATCGCCACGAATTCGCCTCGCTGAATTTCAATGCTTACACCGCGCAACGCGTGCACCCGCGTCTCCCCCAGTTCGTAATACTTGTGCGCGTCTTCCACACAGATGACCGCGCGGGCCGCAGATGCGGCGGGGGTGGCTCCGAGTTGGTTGACAGTGGGCGTTTCCATGGGGTGGTTTCGAACCGCTGAACCTCAGCGCCGTATGCCGCCTAGAACTTGGCTTTTGGGCGCCACTGATCGAATAATCACCTCGTCCGCTTGCTTCAGTTCCCCTTTAAGAACTGAGCTGACCTCCGTGTACGCATGGTCTGTGATTCCAAGAGAAACCTTGACCGGTTCCATCGTATTGCCGGGATGCAGCTTCCAAACCACGGCAGTCTCTTCTTTCGGTGCGCGGGGCAGATTCTGGGCGCCGGTGCTAGCCGGCATTCCACCGTCCGCGGCAGCAGAGTTATCACCGGCATGTTGCCCCTCAACTCCTTGGATCCCATAGCGCTTATACAGAGCCAAAATCTCCTCGGGCGCCATCGGGGGCTTGTACCGCAGGGCGGTGTTTGGCAGTTTCAATGCGTTCTGCGCCGTAGCCACGGGAATGGTCACGTACGCCGTCATGCCGGGGAACAGTTTTAACTCAGGGTTCGCAAATTCGATGATGGTGTCGTAGGTGACCACGCTTTGCACTGTCGTCGGGTTCATCCGGATTTGGCTGACCACGCCCTGAAACGTTTGCTTAGGGAGGGCATCTACCTTAAAGGTGACGACCTTGCCCACCTTGATGTTGTCCACGTCCGACTC
>Ga0070706_100007102_pt1 | contig 10538 bp, 8 predicted proteins | sample KBSK5501metaG_FD_65476 | JGI IMG/M metagenome (GOLD analysis project Ga0070706, IMG submission 65476) | Corn, switchgrass and miscanthus rhizosphere microbial communities from Kellogg Biological Station, Michigan, USA - KBS K5-50-1 metaG | ecosystem: Host-associated > Plants > Roots >...
TGATTTCGGTTTCTCGTTCTCCACGGCGGCAGACACGGAGGTAACTGGTCCAAAGAACAATATCTCCGATGAGCAAAGGCCCGAAAAACACCTCTACCTTTACGGCGCTCCGAAACCCGGTCTATCGAACTCTTTGGCTAGCTAGCATCCTCTCCGGGACCTGCGTTGCCGCTCACGATTGCGCCGCAACGTGGGTGATGTACAAACTGAATCCTTCCCCGCTTTTTTTATCCCTGATGTCGACGGTGGCGTCCTTGCCGTTTTTTCTCTTCACGTTGCCAGCGGGTGCCTTGGCCGACATCGTCGATCGCCGGAAATTTCTATGCGTCATGAATCTTTGGCTGGCGATTGCCGCCGGTATGCTCGCGGTCCTCGGTTCGCTTCACCTGCTAAATCCTTATCTTATTCTGGCGTGCATTTTTCTGATTGGAGTCGGCTTCGCCTTCAATGCCCCGGCTTGGACATCGGTGGTGCCGGAAGTGGTCTCAGATGAGGAGCTCCCTTCGGCCGCAACGTTGAGCGGTCTGCAACTCAACGTTTCCGGGATTATCGGACCGGCTCTGGGCGGATTGCTGCTGCCTTTAGTGGGGGCGAACTGGTTGTTTACGATCAACGCGATCTGTTTCTTCGTTGTAATTGCCGCGATCCTGCAATGGAAACGCCGGGAAAAAGCAGACAAACTTCCATTGGAGAGTTTCTTTGAATCGTTTTTTACCGCGATCCGATACGTTCGCTATGCCCCCGGTATCCAGGTGGTCTTAGCCCGGAATGTTCTGTTCGCTTTTTTCATCTCTCTGATACCAGCTTTGATTCCGGTGGTTGGTTTACGCGAACTGAAGCTTACCGCCGCCGGTTGCGGAATTCTGTTTAGTTCGATGGGTGCAGGTTCGGTACTGGGAGCGGTTTTTGTGGTGCCTTGGGTTCGAAAACATTTCTCGCCCAACACCCTCACGGTTTTAGCCAATCTGGTTATCGCGGTGGTTTACGTACTCATGGCCTTGGTCCGCGACCAAAACATTTTCATGATAGTGGCTGCTCTCGCCGGCGTTGGCTGGACGTTATCCGCATCCGAGCTTTGGGTGGCCGGACAGCGCGCGATGCCTCCCTGGGCGCGCGGGCGCATGAATGCGACCGTCATCATGGTTTCTCAAGGGGCCATGGCGCTGGGCGGCATCATCTGGGGAGCAGCCGCAACCACGGTCGGAATCAATCCCACATTGGTGGGAGGAGCCACTCTTCTGGTGGTCAGTTTGATTCTGGCGATACCGTTATCGATCAACTTCACCGGGACACTCGATTTCGAGCCGGCGCCGGTGACCAGCTTCTCTCATAAACTGATCTACCTGCCTCAAGCGAAAGATGGGCCGGTGGCAGTGATGTATGAGTTCAATGTCGATTCAGCGCGGGCGCCGGCGTTCATGGAGGTAATGAAGCACGTGCGGATGATTCATTTGCGCAATGGCGCTTTCACTTGGCGGTTGCACGAAGATCTCACTCGTCACAACACCTTTCGGATCGAGATGCTGGTTCCCTCCTGGACCCAGCACACACTGCAACGGGAGCGGATGACCAAAGCTGAAAAGGCAATCATCGATCGGGCAAACGCGTTTCATTTGGGTGGAGGTCCAATCGAGGAACGAATCTTTCTTTGTGTCAACAAGGAGCTAGGCAGCCACCGTCGAACGATGAGCAGTCACCCATCAACGACACCGTTCAGCCCTCTCAATCTTGGTACGCAAGAAGTAACGGCGCCAAGCGCCGAATGACAAATGGGGTCTCGGCGTTGTTTTCGGTAGGGGCGACTGTCCAGCCGAAAGCCAAACGCGTGCCAGTCGAGAATGCTTGCCCGAAAGGAATGAGGTCAACCCAACCATCGAGTGCAGTCGCCATCGCGCCGTTTGCGAATGGCGGCCACATGTGATGATGATGCCGAGCCCCCTTAGACGGGAACAGTTGCCAATTCCGTTTCCGTCACGCTAAACGCCGCCACACGATGGCGACTGGGGTTTTGGGTAGCACTCGACGAGCAGCTCCGGGTGAGTCTTATCGTCGCACCGTACTGAGGGACGTATGGGACAGTCGCCACTACCGAAAAACGACGCAGGACCGTCCGCACGCCAACGAACCGACGCGCAATTTGTCGTCTGTCATTTGTCATTCGGCGTTTCGCGCCGTGACACTGACCTCGTCGGTCATGATCAGCCCTTCTTCGCAGATCAGCGCAATTCCGCCATCGCGCAGAGGGGTCTCGGGATCGTCGTAGCGAATCAACTCGTTTCCGTTGAGCGAACCGCTGACCAAGGTCCCAACGACCTGCAGAGTGAAATCATGCCGCTGATGCCAATGCCAAGTAAACGGTACTTCCGCCAACAACTCGATCGAATCGTACTTTCGGAGAAGGCGCAAAGCCTGATTCGGTCCGAGCACCAGCGCATAAAAGCGAGTCAGACCTTGGACCCGGGCAGCCAAACCAAACGACTTGGCTGGATCAGACGTGATTACCGCGTTGACCGCATAATTCTGCCAGTCGCGCGATCCTTGAATGAATAGTCCTGTACCTCGGTCCTGAGACAAATGAAAGGCGGACTCCCATCGGGTGCCGACATGATCGACCGCATTGATCCAAGCTCGTCGCCACATTTTTCCGTCGATATCCGGGCGGCGAAAGACAGTTGTAGGAGTCCCCGACCAATCGACATAGTCAACGTAGATCCGGCCTTTGGTTACCCGATCGGAACGAATTTCAAAACCGAAGCGTGCGATAGGCGCACCGCCCAACTCTTCGATCTGCCATTGGAAATTTTCCACTGCATCTGGAGCGAGCGTGAGTGGTGAACCGTAATGTTGAGCAAGTTCATCATTGCCGTTGTAGTAAGCAGCGAAAGGTACGACTCGAACCGGCGCAGAGTTTTCTCGGTCTGCGGCCAGTCGTCCCCTAACCATGTGCCCTGGAAATAGCGTAGGACAAGCCATCAATGAGTAGTGGCTGCCGTCTTTTGAATCGGGCGGAATGAAGGTTGGCGTCGCGATTCGGACCGGGCGGTCCTCCGCTAAGCGCTCGAAATCAAGGACGAGGCATCGCTGGCCACTCGCGCTGTGGCCCGCGATGTTTGACAGTGTTAGCGCAGAAGTGTTGTCGTTATCTCGGTCAATCTGGAATCCTTGGACTGACCCGGGAAGCTCAAAATGAAAACGGGTACCATGCTTCGGGATCGAAACCAGCTCTACCTGTCCCAACTGATGGGCAATCCGGGAGATCTCGTACGCCTCGCGGACCGCATCCGTGATAACACGTCCCCCGTCAGCAGTGGAAAGAAAAAGTCTATCTGCCACCGGCTCCCGTAGGCTCGGATCGATCGCAGGAAGGCCGTTCTTGATTGCCATCAGACAACCGACGTTGCCCGAATTACAATCGGTGTCCCAGCCGGCGGTATTCGCGATCATGAGCGCACGGCGAAAGTCGTCTGCAGAATAGAGTAGACTGAGAATAATAATGGCGTGATTCGGTACGACGTGGCAGTTGCCAGGAAACCTGTCGTATCCGTAGGTCTTCTCGATCCGCTCTCGCGTCACACGCCAGTTTCCGTCTATGCTGCTCCAATTCCGGACATCATTGATTAGCCGAGTGATGAGGCTGTCAGCGGGAATATACGAAAGACCAGTTTCGATCAGCTGATCAATCCTGGATTCGATGAACGCTTGTGCCTCCATCGCGGCCAGAAACTGAGCAGCATAAATGGCTTCACCATCGTGACTCACCGAGGCCGCCTTTAGCGCCAGTTCTACTGCTAATCGAGGATTACCGGGAGAAACCAGCGCCCAGCCGTCGATAAAGATCTGCGCGCCGATCTGCTCGGCAACGGTTTTGCCATTGGTCTGAATCGCACCACTCAAAGGCGCCGGAATTCCGCTCTTCAATCGAAGAAACGCAGTATGTTCCGTCGAGTTTCCCAGTCCACCCCACCAGAGTATGCTTCGGTTCTCGACGATGTAGTTCAGCCAGGTTAATCCAATTTGTTCCGGTGTTATATCAGCCGTGCCGCCGTGATCTGCCAATGCTCGCAGGAAGGTGAAGGTGCCAGAGATGTCATCGTCAGCGACCACTAAGGGCACGCGCAACCGCTCATGCACATAATCCCAGATTTCGCCCAGTTCTGCTTCGATCCGATGATGAGTCCATCCTTCAAAAGGTCGTCCGAGATAAACACCGATGATTTTGCCAAGCACACCGGCATAAACGCGTTCAAGGTAGGAAGCGGATGGTAACATGGATGAGTCAATAAGATCAGCCCTTTATGCTGCCGGCGACTAAGCCGTCGACAAAAAGGCGTTGGAAGATGAGAAAGAGCAAAATAATCGGACCGGCCAACATAACCGCGCTAGCCATCAAGAGGCTCCATTGCGTACCATAGCGCCCTTCAAAGGAGTAGAACTGGACGATCGCGGTCTTGACGTCCTGACTTTGGAAAAAGGTCAGAGACAACAGGAATTCGTTCCAAGTGAATAAGGCAACTAAAAGAGCCACCGTCAAGATTCCGGGTGTGACCAATGGCAGAACAACATGCCAAAAAATCTGTGTGTCAGCGGCACCATCGAGCTGAGCAGCTTCCTCTAACTCGAGCGGCACACCCAGAAAATAAGATCGGAGAAGAAAAATAGAAAAAGGTGTGTAGATAGCGGTGTAGATCAACGCTAGCACTACCTCGTTTCCAAGCAGACCAAGTCGTACGACCAACCCGTATAACGGGAAGATCAATAAGGAGATCGGGACGGTCGTGGCCATAAGAAAATAACCACTCGCGAGCGACCAACCTCGCATCTTCTTCCTCGCCAGCGCATAAGCCGCCAATGCGGAGCTGGTACAGGTAAATATGACCGTGAGCGAGGCAATTCGGAGCGACAAGAAAAGCGCATCTCCCAAATGTGCTTGCCCCCACGCTTTGGGAAAATTATCCCAGGCCAGACGATCAGGAAGAGCCAGCGGATTTGTCATTACCGCAACGTCCGTCTTGACTGAGTTCAAGACCATTAGCAGCACCGGGAACAGGCTGATCGCCATCAACAGGAGCAGAAACGCCGCCATCAATAAACCCTTCGGTCGCTGGGTTGCTCTCATCGTTCCATCCCTCTCTTTTGCAGCCAGATATAGAATAGGATCGCCATCATTCCGAGCAGTCCGGCAAAAGCCGAAATGGCTGCCGCTTTGCCGAACTCGAAGCGTTCGAATCCGTAACGATAGGCGAGGGTCGAGAGCACTTCGCTTGAGCCGGCCGGACCTCCATCCGTCAGCACATAAACATAGTCGAAGATGAGAAATGACCAGACGAAGGTCATTATCAGCATGAACAGAACTGTCGGCTTGATCAGAGGAATTTGGATACGAAACAGTTGTGACCAAAAGCCGGCGCCCTCCACTCTAGCGGCATCGAGTAACTCCTTGTCAATCTGACGAAAAGCTGCAAAGAAGATTACGGTAAGAAAACCCCACCAAGCCCAGAGATTGACCAAGGCAATGCCGTACAACGAGGTGTCCGTGTTGATTAACGGATCGGGGATTGAGATTCCATGCTTGCTGAGCCAACCGAAAACGCCGCTCTCGGGATTGAAGATCATTCCTTGCCAGATCCGAGCCTGTAAAACAGTCGGGAGAATGTAGGGAATCAGAAAGACCGTCTGCAAGAACCGCAATCGCCGTGCCCGAAAAAGAGCGGCAGCAGCGAGCAACGCCAGCGCGATTGGAACCGTGAGAAAAATCACAGTCCATTTCCCATTGTTAATCAACGCTTGCCAGAATGCAGGTGAGGCGAAGATATCGACAAAGTTAGCGAATCCGGTCCAACTCGGATCTTCCAATCCGTTCCAGGTGGTAAATGCCAGTAACAGCGTAGCAACCACCGGGAACAGAAGAAAGACCGAGTTGATTAGCAGCGAAGGAGAAATGTACAGCCACCCGACTAACGCGGAGCGACGTTTTCCCGATTCATGGCGAAACCTGGTCGTGCCAGTCGGCGTGATTTCGCTGGTCGACGCTTTTAGTCTTCCGCTCATCGCCTATTTCAGTTGTGGCGTAATGATCGGCGGAATTCGTCCGTCTTTTTTGTCTTGTTGGAACTGATCGTTTACCCCCTTCAAATAATCGGCTTCGCTGAGTTGGCCTGCCCAGACCTTTTCTAAACCATCGACGATCACGGACTCGGTACGATCAGGCCAAAAAGTCCAAGTCGTATAACCGATTGCGCCACTTTTGATACAAGCGAGAACCGCGTCATTCTGTTTCACCAATCGCGGATCCAGCTTGTCGCTCTTGGTGTCGGAATCGGCAAAATTACCTGGAGGCAATAGTTGGCCAGTAGCGGGTTGAGCTTCGGTCCAAGCCATAAAGACCTTTGGCTGGTACATGTGGTCAAGAAATGCGGCAGCGCCATCCGGGTTTTTGCAGAACTTGCTAATCGACTGGGTTCCTCCGATACCAATTTCATACAGCGGATAGGTTGCTTCCGGGCCGACCGAGGGGAAGGCGATCCAATCCCATTGTTGACCGCTCTGTTTGAATGTTTCGGTCAGATCGTGGATGGCCCAGGAACCGCTAATCAGCATAGCGGCCTTGCCGGTCGCCACATCATCAGTAGCCTGCGTACCGGTGAGCGCGTAATAATTTTTGCTGAAGTACCCCTTCTTCCACCAATCGTTAAGCAGCTTAATCGCATCGACGAATACCGGGGCGTTCCAAGGCAATTCGCCGGTCAACGCTTTGTAGACATTAGCCGCTCCGGCATAGTGATTCAGCACGACCGTCACAAACCATTCGTTTGTTCCTTTCCAGTTCGCATTGCCGGCAGCGAATGGCGTGATGCCCTTACTCTTGGCGTCGTCGGCGATCTTTTGCAGTTCCTCGAGAGTTTTCGGCGGCGTCCAACCGTTCTTCTCGAACAGGGTTTTGTTATAGTAGAGGAACATGCTCTCGTATTCATCTGGTAATCCGTACAATTTACCGTTGAGTCGTTGCAGGTTGAGCATGCTCCCAACGAAACGCTTATCCCAACCGTACTTCGCGGCGTAGCCATCAAGTGGGATCACAAATCCGGACTTACTATACTGGACAAGGTAGGATGGACCTTCGGTAAAGAGAACGTCCGGCCCTTTGCCGGCGGATAGCGCCAGCTTCAGTTCCCGATCGTAGTGTTGGATGAGGGTAGCTTTGACTTTGTACTCGGATTGAGAACTGTTGAACGGATCGATGACAGTCCGGCCAAAGTCGTCAAATTGCTGTTGATTGAAGTCAGTGATCCAAAGAGTGATCGCTTTGGGTTCGGCTGCAGCGCCAGCGAGGAACGCTAACGACAAGATCAATGTCAGGAGGGTCTGTTTCATGGTTGGTGGTTGATTGAGTTAGAAAAAAAATCGGCTTAGGCGGATTTGCGGATCATCAGCTCGAAAGGCATCTCCTCACAGCGCCCCGGTCCAGTGGTTTTGCCGTTCAGACGCTCAAGCAACATCTCGACGGCACGGTTCCCGAGTTTTTGCTGAAACTGGCTGACGGTAGTGAGCGGGGGCGAAACTAATCGTGCGATGGAGATATCATCAAAGCCGGCGATAGCGACTTCCTCCGGAATCTGGAGACCGGCTTCTCGTACTGCCATGATCGCTCCGATCGCCATCATGTCGTTCCCGGCGAAGATCGCGGTCGGACGAGTGGCCCGTCTCAAAATGCGCTGGGTTGACTCGTATCCTTGTCTCTCCGAAAATTCGTGGCCGGATACGACATCGGATAAGAGTTTTTTTTCGCGCAATGCCTCTCTATAACCGCGCACCCGAGCCGAATCCGGCCCGGCGTTCCCCGCCAACATCGCGATTCGTCGATGACCCTGCTCAATGAGGTAATAAACAGCGGCTTTCGCCGCGCTGACGTTATCGACAAAGAGGTTATCCAGCGGCCAGGGCCCGCCCAGCTTCAAACCCGCTTCAATCCGCACGACGGCAACCTTCCGTTCGAGGAGTGGACGCAAATCGCGTGCGGTCAAATGAAAGAATACACCGATCACACCATCGACCCGGCCCTCCAAGAGGCGGTCGAGGCATTTTCGTTCTTTGCCCGGAAGCCCGTCGGTGTTGTAGATGAGTACGTCGTAGCCGTGGGCTTCTGCGCTGTTCTGCGCGCCGCGCTCGAGAGCAGGATAGAAAGGATTGGTTATGTCCGGAACGATGCAGGCAATGGTTTTGGTCCGCTGGGTCCGAAGGCTCTGGGCTACGCGGTTCGGTACATATCCGAGGTTTTTTGCGGCGCGGAAAACCTTTCGCCGGGTGATCGCCGGGACTGAAGAATCAGCGACACCGTTTAGGACGAGTGAGACCGTCGCCTGCGAAACCTGAGCCAGCTTGGCAATATCTTTTTGGGTGGGGCGCGCTTTGATGAACGGAGGAGACACGGGGGCAAAGTATGGCTAATACGAATTAGTGATACGTATTAGTGGATCTGTCAAACGGTCATTCCGGGAGCGAATGATCTCTCCCAGAGACGCAAAAACGCAATGTAGAAACATGGAATACGGAAAGCACGCGGAAGGCGTTCCTAGCGTTCAGGGCAATCACCTCCTCGATTCGGCGGTCCGGGACGTGTGCGGACCGGAGACATCGTTAACACCCGTTCGGATACATCGTTAATACTTTTTGGCGGGCATGGAGTCGAGCATCCTCGGCTCCATGCCCTGGCCAATCCGAGATCTGTTAACGATGAAACAAGAACTGGTTGAGTTTGCTTTAAGGCCGGGAGTCAACCGGCGAGAACTTTTCTCCCGATACGGGATCAGCGCTCCCTGCGCTTACAAGTGGCTGAAGCGTTACCAGAGCAAAGGCGTGGAGGGCTTAGCGGAACACTCTCGTCGACCCCATCACCATCCGGCCCAGATTGGGCCGGAGGTAGTTCTGCGGGTCTTGGAGGTGCGCGACCAACATCCCGCTTGGGGTGGGCGCAAGATTTATCACTATCTGCGCCAGAGGGCTTTTGGCCCCTTACCAGCTCCCAGTACCATTACCGAGATCTTGCGTCGTAACGGTCGGCTTAGTCCCCAGCATCCCAGCGCCCAAGGTCCTTGGCAACGCTTCGAACACTCTGCCGCCAACGATCTTTGGCAGATGGATTTTAAAGGCCCGCTGCAGACCCTACGAGCCGGTCGTTGTCATCCCCTGGGACTCTTGGATGACTATTCGCGTTTTGCTCTCGCTTTAGAAGCTTGCCCCAATCAGTCCACCCCGACGGTCCAAGCTCGCCTGCAGAGCATCTTTGCCCGTTACGGCCTGCCCCGCTGCATTCTCTGTGATAATGGCGGCCCTTGGGGATGCGTCGAGAGCTCTTCGCGCTATACAGAGCTAGGAGTCTGGTTGTTGCGCCTGGGAGTCGATGTCCGCCATGGCCGGCCTTTCCATCCTCAAACCCAAGGTAAAGAGGAGCGCTTCCACGGCACCCTCAAAGTTGAACTGCTGAACCAAACTCTCTCCTGGCTTGATCTGGCTCACTGCCAAGCAGGCTTTGACCAGTTCCGCCAAAGCTACAACTTTGTACGCCCTCACCAAGCCCTCCAGTACGCGGTTCCCGCCAGTCGTTAGTGTTCGCTGCCTGCCACTGACTCTAGCGGCCATTGACTATCTCAGCTCTGACCAAGTGCGCATCGTTAAGTCCAAAGGCGAAGTGACCTTTCGCAATCAGTTCTTTTACATCGGCAGAGCTTTCGTCGGTTTACCCATCGCCTTCCGCCAAGCCCAGAGCCCAGATTCCTACGAAGTGTTTTTTAGCTGGAAGCGGCTCGGCTTCGCCGACTTGGCTTGCAGCCAAAAGATCAAATATCGCTACCACTCCATTTATCTTGATCCACTGCCAATCTAAACCTACCCCTTTAAGTGTTAACGATGTTCCCGAACACCTGTTAACGATCTTCCCGGTCTCAACACGGAGCGACACGCCCTACCTTATCTTGCGGAGCGCCACGCACCACCTTCTTGAGCACGGAGACGAAGACCAAGATTGTCGCAAAAAAACAAGAATTCCAACTGTAGCAGTGCACTGCAAAGGCAACAAAGGAGGAAATGAACAGACCGCGGGCGAAGCGCATGGATTGCCACCAAATTCTAAATTCCAGATTCTTGATTCTCCATATATTTGTCTTTCCTGATAACGACAAACACTGCCATATGAAACCTTATCTAACGATGGTCGGACTCCTTCTTGCCGTGCTCAACGGCCTGCTCCTTCTTCCGGCCACCAGGGTCTACACCGTTCCGGTCGCAGCGTTAGGCCTGGTGCTAGCAATTCTGGTGGTGGCGCTTTCCTTTCTCGGAAGCATGAAGAGTAGTGCGATTTCCGAGCCCGCTCCGGCTCAGGCCGCAGTTTCGCCTCCGCCGCCGGTGACAGTCCAATCTCCAGCGCCGGCCATGGATCAGGCCGATGCGGAAGTTGTGGCATTCTTCGCCCTTCTTCAGGAGAAGGGCCGCTTAGTGGATTTTCTGATGGAGGAGCTCACCTCGTACGACGATGCGCAGGTCGG
>Ga0070706_100007104_pt1 | contig 10538 bp, 10 predicted proteins | sample KBSK5501metaG_FD_65476 | JGI IMG/M metagenome (GOLD analysis project Ga0070706, IMG submission 65476) | Corn, switchgrass and miscanthus rhizosphere microbial communities from Kellogg Biological Station, Michigan, USA - KBS K5-50-1 metaG | ecosystem: Host-associated > Plants > Roots >...
AATCCCGCTCCACCGCGTCCGCGCAAGCCGGATGTCTTTACTTCGTTTACAATGTCGAGGCGAGACATTGTCACCGCCTTCTTGAGCTGCTCGTAGCCGCCATGGTTCAGATAAGTATCGATGTCTGTGGCCCAATCCTCGCGCCCGATGTTTTTGAAAACGAGGCGATGCTCCAGGGGATGGGGAGGGTTGAGGTAGCGCACCTTGGAAGAAGTCGAGAGGATCTCAGCGGCCTTCTCCGGCTGCACATTCTCATGCAGGCTATCATTGATCATGCAGACGGGTGCCGACCCACAGCTGGCCAGGCATTCAACGAATTCGATGCTGTAATTTCCGTCTGGGCTGACACGAATCGGATTATGGATCCCGGTGTCCTGGTGGTTCAGATCGATGCCACAGGCGGCGGCGAGATGATCGCGCACCTGGTAACTTCCCGCCATGGCACAACTTAAAGTGCGACAAACGCGAATATGCTTCCGACCCACAGGTTGCTGGCGAAACATTGGGTAGAAAGTGACCAACTCCAAAATATTGATCGGGTTGAGTCCAAGCTTCGTGGCAATCCAGTTTATTCCTTGATCGTTGATGAAGCCGAAATGTTCCTGCCACAAATGCAGCAAAGGCATGGCGGCGCTTCGTTGTCGATCCGCTGGATAACGCGCAATCGCATCCTGCATTTTCCGCTCCAACTCGGCGGGGACGTGTGTGCTCGTCGAGTCCACGAAATCGGAAAGTTAGTTAGACAGAGTACTGTCTTTTGATTGCAATTTGTCGTCCTTAAAAACGACCGTCACGGTGTCTTTGCCCTGCCGGTAAACGTAAGTCGTTTTTTTCATGACGATGAAATCCTTGTTATCGATGGAGGTTGGCGGACCAAGAATCGATTCCACCTGTTTTTTCGACATTCCTTCCTGGACCTCGGCAACATTAGCCTTGGTGATGCGTTTTTCGCTGCAAGAATTTTGCGCCAGCAGTATTAAGCTTACGAGCAATGTTGCTGCAACCCGGGGCATCAATGCGCACATCGACATGTTTTGAAGGCGGCTAAGTTGTTCCAAGATTCGTGTCTTTGCTTTCCACTTCGTCGTTCTTGAAGGTGATAATGGCGAACTTTTTGCCCTCCTCGTAACGATAAATTGTTTTGTGGAAGAGAACCATGTCCTTACTTTCCACTTTTGTCGGTGGACCGAGAATTGTTTCCACCTGCGCCTTGGACATACCGGGCGTGATCTTATTGTAGTTCGCTAGCGTCAGCTTCGACCCCGACAACGGATTGCGATCGCATCCGGTTATCGCGCCGAAGGACAGGCCGACCAACGTTGCCATAAATAGATGGAGCTTCTTCGGAGTCATAACTTATCTGTCGCATTCGCCCATGACGAAGTCCAGACTTCCAAGAACAGCCGGAACATCACTTACCATGCATCCCGGCAACAGTTCCGGCAGAATGCTTAGATTCACAAAAGAAGGGGCGCGGATTTTCAGCCGGTGTGGCACGCCGCCACCTTTGCTGTTGATATAGAAACCGAGCTCGCCTTTGGGATTCTCCGCTGCGAAATAAACCTCACCCGGTGGAGCCTTTAGTCCTTCGGTCACGACGATAAAATGGTGAATCAATTCCTCCATTTTGGTCATAACGTGGGACTTTGGCGGAGTCATGTTCTTCCAATCGGCGACATTGATTGGACCGCTGGGAAGTTTCTCCATGACCTGGCGCAAAATCCAGGCGCTTTGCCGCATCTCTTCAATGCGCACCAGGTAACGGTCGTAACAGTCGCCGACACTCCCGATCACGACGTCAAAGTCATACTGCTCGTAGTCGAGGTAAGGATGTTTGCGCCGCAAGTCGTGGTCGATACCGCTTCCGCGCAAGTTGGGGCCCGACAGGGCGTAAGCGATGGCGCGATCTTTTGGGATGACGGCGATGTCCTTGGTGCGATCGAGAAAGATGCGGTTACGCGTTAAGAGTTTGTCGCACTCGCCTAAAGCTGGACCGAAACTCTCCAAAAACTTATCGAGAGCAGGAAGAAAATTACTGGGCAGATCGCGAATCTGTCCGCCTACCCGTGTGTAGGAAGTGGTAAAGCGGGCTCCGGTCAAAAGCTCACATAGATCGTAGATTTTTTCCCGCTCGGTAAACGTGTAGAGGAACACCGTCATTGCGCCCAGATCGAGGGCCATTGCGCCGATGCCCATCAAGTGCGCTGAAATTCGGGCCAGCTCGCAGCAAATCACGCGGATTGCTTTGCCGCGCGGAGGAATTTCCCAAGCCATCAGTTTTTCGACCGCGAGCGCATAGGCAACGTTGTTGGAAAGCGGCGCTAAATAATCAAGCCGGTCGGTGTAAGGCACGAATTGGTTGTATTGCATGTTCTCAGCGATTTTTTCGTCGCCGCGGTGCAAGAATCCAATATCGGGGATGGCTTTGGTGATGAGCTCGCCGTCCAGCTCAAGGACAAGGCGCAAGACACCGTGTGTGGCCGGGTGCGATGGGCCCATGTTAAGCACCATTTTTTCCCCGATATCGTCATCGGCGGCGCGTCGCTTCGCCTCTTCCACCACGACCCGCGTCACCGGATCCGGTGATTCAATTTCGCGCACTGTAAAAGCCATTCCAACTATGCTGCCGAGTCAGCCACAGCACGCAAGAGCAAATTGACAACGAGGGCTCTTTCAGCGTCCAACCCCCAACTTACAGAATAAGAAAACGTCGAACCCATTCGACAAGCTCAGGGCAGGCTAACATCGAACACCGAACGTCCAACTCGGAATTCTGAATTGGCACGTTGGGCACGTTGGGCATCGAATTGGACGTTGGATTGGGCCAGTTGAACTACCGAGGACAATTTCATGTCGCATATGCGACACCAGATTGTCCGACCTAAGAAATGAGAAAACGTCGTCGGTCGAACATCCACACGCCGAACGTCGAACTTGGATTCTGAATTGGACGTTGCGCGTTTGCCTGTTCTGAGCCTGCGAATGGGCCGGCGTTGAGGCGTAACAAGCTGCGCCGCCATTACGGCGCGGATAATAAAGAAAATCCCGACTCGCCCTTCGAACCGAACACGATTAACTAGCAGTGCCTATGCAGAAGATCGGATTGTTGTTTGCCGGACAAGGAGCGCAGGTGGTCGGTATGGGGCGCGACTTGGCCGAGCAATTCCCAGTTGCGGCGGATTTGTTCCGCCAGGCGGATGCGCTTCTCGAGCGAAAGTTGACCGAGATTATGTGGAACGGTCCTCTCGAAGACCTCACGCAAACTTCCAACTGCCAGCCGGCGCTCTTCGTCCATGCACTCGCCGCCTTGGGCGCGCTGCGAGAAAGCGCGGGTGAATTTCCAATCGCCGGAGCGGCCGGCTTGTCTTTGGGCGAAATGACGGCTTACGCCGCGGCCGGAACTTTCGATTTTGCAAGCGGTCTGAAACTTGTGCAAAGACGCGGTGAGCTGATGGATGAAGCCTGTGCCGCCACTATTGGTGGGATGGCGGCAATGATCGGCGCATATGAAAACGAAGTGCGCCAGTTGGCCGCGGATGAAGATGTGGATGTTGCCAATATCAACACACCGACCCAGATCGTGATTTCGGGGGAACTGGCGAAGGTTGAAGCCGCGATTGGTGTGGCCAAGGATTACGACGTTCGACGGGCCACGTTGCTCAATGTCGGAGGTGCTTATCATTCCCGACTCATGCAAAGCGCCTACGAAAAGCTGGGCCAAGAACTACTGAACGTGCAGATGGAATTACCGCGCTTCCCCGTCATAAGCAATGTAACGGGCGAAGAGGTCAAAACGCTGCCAGAAATTCGGCGAACCTTACAAGATCAAGTCACGGCTACAGTGCGCTGGCTTGATTGTATGGAGACGTTGCTGGAGGATTGCGGTTGCGACTTTTTCATCGAACTTGGGCCGGGAAATATCCTGGCTGGTTTGCTGCAACGGATTAGTAAAGGCGTGGACGTGGTGAGCGTCGGGGACGCAAAATCGGTGCGCGAATGTGCCGAGCGCATTTGCGCTGCCAAGCTGTAGTGTCCAAATAATCGGAGGCGCCGCGCCGCCACTCCCTGGCGGCGGTTATTCACACCCATGTTATTCTTGTCATGTCGACCGAAGCGGAGACATCTCTTATTGGTAATCCGAGCGCATGCCGCGTGATTACAGCTTTTGGATCTATATTGTTGCGAACCGCAATCACTCGGTTCTTTACATTGGTGTGACCAATTCGCTGTCGCATAGAACCTGCCAGCATCGCGAAGGAACGGGCGCCGGGTTCCCTTCTGCATACCGATGCAAGAAATTGATTTATTACGAACATTATCGCGACATTCGGGATGCCATTGCTCGGGAGACACAGCTTAAGAAATGGTCGCGGGCTAAAAAAGTCGAATTGATCGGGAGATTCAATCCGAGTTGGTTTGACTTAGGTCGCGACGTTCTTGAAAACGAATAACAGCAAGAGATGTCTCCGCCCGTTCGACTCCGCTCAGTGCAGGCTTTGGGTCGACATGACAAATAGCAGGTCGGCGTAACGAGATACACCGACAAAGTCGCGCGCGAATTCCTCGGGGCGAATGCAGATCCACTCTAAGCAATTTCGGCCACAGACGCCGTGGTGAGCGAAGTCGAATCCATTAACACAGATGAAACACAGATAGGGAACACCGTATTGTTAATCTGTGAAAATCTGTGTCGATCTGTGGCTTAGCTTTGGCAGGGCACGGCACGAACTTGCCGTCGCTATAATCGACAATTATATCCGCACGGCTTAACTTTTCGCGGATGAGCCTACGGGAGCGAATAGATTCGGATTTGAAGGAGGCGATGCGCGCCAAAGACGCCACCAAACTGGGTGTGCTACGGATGCTAAAATCGGCCCTCACATATGCCGCGATTGAAAAATCGGGCGCGGACGCTGATCTAAACGAGGCCGAGGCCGTGCAGGTAATTCGCAAACAAGTTAAGCAGCGGCACGACTCGATTGAGAGTTTCGAAAAAGGCGGACGCGTCGAACTGGCGACGAAAGAGAAGCAAGAGTTATCGATTTTAAACGCGTATTTGCCGCAAGCGCTGGGCCCGGATGAACTTTCGGAAATTGTGCGCGAAACGATTGCGGAGGTCGGGGCAACTTCCAAGGCTCAGATGGGTGCAGTGATGAAAGCGGCGCAAGCAAAAGTCGCCGGGCGGGCCGACGGCAAGACCTTGAGTGTGGAAGTGCAGAAGCAGTTGAGTGGTTGAGTAGTTGAGCTGCTGAGAGTTTATTCGCCGATGTAACGCTTTAACGGTTCAACGATTCAACGTCCCAACCATGCTAACCGCCATCATTGTCGCAGCTGGCAGCAGCCAGCGGATGGGGTTCGACAAATTAACCGCCTCGGTTGCGGGCAGGCCTGTAATCGAACACACGCTCGATGCCTTTGAGCGGGCCAATTCTGTTACCGACATCATCGTCGTCACTCGGGAAGATCGGGTGCAAGAGTTTAAGAAGCTGACGGGAAGGGGATCAAAGCCGCGCCGAGTGACAGTTGGCGGCGAACATCGGCAGAATTCTGTGCGCTCCGGCTTGGAGCGCCTTGGTTCTGAAACGAAGTATGTGGCTGTGCATGATGCCGCCCGCCCCCTGGTAACGCCCGAACAAATCGAGCGCGTCTTCGCCGCTGCGCAGCAGCATGGCGCGGCCGCCCTGGCCGAACCAGTCAGCGACACCCTCAAGCGCGCCGATGCCAACCTCCGGGTCACCGACTCCGTGGAGCGAGATCAGCTTTACCTGATGCAGACCCCGCAAATTTTTGAGCGTAACTTGTTGGAAGAGGCTTATCGCGCCGTTTTTGCTAAGAAACTTCATGTCACTGATGAAGTTTCGGCGGTCGAGCATCTCGGCCGCAAAGTTGTGCTCGTGCCGAGCAATAATTTTAACTTTAAGATTACCTACGACTGCGATTTGGCTCTGGCCGAATTCGTTTTGCGGCGAAGACTCGGTTCGGCGTAAAATGGCACTGTGACCGAGCCCAGTCCGGCGCAAGCCGAATCAGATACGCGCAACCTCGACAACTTCCTCCGCTCCATCCAGTCCGCTTCGTTGTCGGAGCTGATGTCGATCTGGCGATCGCGTGCGGCCGAGGAGGGTGCGGGTTCGCCGGCCCTCTTTCGTTGTCTGGGCGAGCGCATCCTGGCTCATGGCGAGCCATTGCTCGCTTACGACGTGATTACGGCTGGCCTAACGACCTGGCCGAAGGATGTGCGCTTGCGTCAACTGCAAGGTCTGGCCCTGGCGCGCAGCGGCGCGACTGAGCGCGCCAACGCCATTCTCGAAGAATTGCGCCGCGAAGGCCAAACGGCCGAAGAAACGCTTGGCATGCTCGGCCGCACTTACAAAGATCTGGCCGCGAGTGCAAAATCGAAATCGCAACGCAAAGAGTATTTGAAACACTCCGCTGAGATTTACGGGGAAGCTTACCAAAAAAGCGGAGGTTATTGGTCGGGAATTAATGCTGCGACCATGAGTTTGCTCATCGGCAAAAGGGACCGCGCGTGTGAGCTGGCTAATAAAGTGCGAGCGCATTGCTTGAAAGAGGTCGCCAATCCGATTGGCGATTCGTATTGGGAGCTGGCCGCGCTGGGTGAAGCGGCATTGATCTGCCGCGATTGGTCGCAAGCCGAGGAATGGTATGCCCGCGCGGCTAAACCGGGGAGAGATCGTTTCGGAGATCTCAACTCCAGTCGGCGCAATGCGCGGCTGATCCTGAAATATTGGAACCGCGATGAAGCTTGGATCGACAAGTACTTGCGCGTTCCGAGCGTGATCGTCTTCGCCGGACACATGATCGATTGGCCGGAGCGAACCGAACCGCGATTCCCGCGAGAGCTCGAAAGCGACGTTGCCTCGGAGATCCAAGACAGAATCGACAGTCTAAACCCCGGCTTTGGCTTTTCTTCAGCGGCTTGTGGTTCCGATATTTTGTTTCTCGAAGCGATGCTCGACCACGGCGCTGAGGTCTCGATCGTCTTGCCCTACAATGAGGAAGAATTTGTCCGCGACAGCGTCGAGATCGGTCCGAAAGCAAAGACATGGCGCGACCGCTTTGATCGCGTGCTTGCGCGAGCCGCCCGTGTCATTACGGCATCGAATCAACGCCTCGAGATCGGCGGTATTTCTTATGAGTTCTGTAATCAATTGCTTCTCGGCCTCGCTGCGATTCGCTGCCGGCAACTGGACAGCACCTTGATCCCGGTGGCGGTCTGGAACGAAAAGCCAGGCGACGGTCCGGGCGGCGCGGCCAGCGTCGTCGAAGCTTGGAAGAACCTTGGCTACAAACCCGAGATTATCAGCCTGGAGAAGCTCACTGATCGGGCGGCTCGGAGCTCTAGCCCGAACGTCGCCCGCTCGACGAAGCCTCGCCTAACCAGAAGATCCAGCGAAACATTTCGCTCGCGTATTGTCGCACTTCTCTTTGCGGACGCAGTCGGTTTCAGCAAACTGACCGAGCCGGAGGTGCCGCGTTTTCTGGAACACTTCTTTGGCGCAATTGCGCGACTAACAAGAAAATTTTCGAAGCCGATCATCGCCAGCAACACCTGGGGCGACGGTTTGTATTTTGTGTTCGACAATGTCGATCGCGCGGGCGACTTCGCCTTGCAACTGGCTGAGCTGACCAGCAAAACGAACTGGGCCGAGAAAGGTTTGCGGACGGAGTTGAATCTGCGGATCGCACTTCACGCTGGGCCAGTTTACGAATTCAAAGACCCGATCACCGGGCGTCGTAACTACAGCGGAACACACGTCAGCCGCGCGGCGCGGATCGAGCCGATCACTCCACCGGGACAAGTTTATGCCAGCGAAGCGTTCGCGGCCCTGGCGGCAGCGCAGCACACGCGCATGTTCATTTGTGATTACGTCGGCCAAACACCGATGGCGAAAGGTTACGGAACATTGCCGGTATACCATGTGCGCTGGCGCAAACCAACCGTTGCACGCTTGTAAGATCGACACGAATTTGATAGGCGTCTTATGCGGTGACACCGCGACCGTTAATTTTTATTTCTGCTGTCAGTCGTGAGCTTCGCAGCGCGCGACAACTGGTCGCCAATACGCTGACTTTTCTCGGTTACCAGCCAATCTGGCAGGACATTTTCGGAACCGATTACACTTTGAGCGACAGCCTTGGACAAAGCGGACAAATAACGATCCCGCTGGGCGTAGATTCGGTTGTTGTGACTCTAACAGCAGTGGCAGATCACGTGCCGGAAAAAAAAGAGACTGCGATAATGACTCTCAACACGGGAGCGGGGTACAAATTGGCCAAGCCCCAGAAAGCAAAAGTCAAGATCCTTGACGCACCGTAAAGAGACAGCGCCGCGCTGGTATGACAAGGTTTCAACCTTGCCGCCGCTAATACGCGCCGATGCTTTTACCTGCGATTACATTGGGCAAACGCCGATGGTCAAAGGTTACGGCACGTTGCCGACGTATCACGTGCGATCCGTGGTTGTCGCTCCGCGTTTGTAGGATCGAAATCTGCTACTTAGTGGTTTCGCGTGACGCCGCGACCACTGATCTTCATCTCTGCTGTCAGCAGAGAGCTGAGAAGCGCTCGGCAGCTTGTGGCGAACACGTTGACGTTTCTCGGCTATCAACCGGTATGGCAGGATATATTCGGTACAGAAAGCGGCGATCTGCGAGAATTGCTCCGGCAGCAAATTGATCAATGTAAAGGCGTCGTTCAACTCGTTGGTCAATGTTACGGCGCGGAGCCGCCAACGCCCGACGAGGAGTTCGGCCGCGTAAGCTATACGCAATATGAAGCGCTTTATGCGCGGAAGCGCGGCAAGAAAGTCTGGTATCTCTTCATCGATGAGAGCTTCCCAATCGACGCGCACGAACCGGAGCCCGAGGAACTGCGCGAACTGCAAGCCGCTTATCGTCGTCGCTTGCAATCCGACACCCACGTTTTCCATCCGCTGACCAGCAGCGAAGCACTCGAGGCGGGCGTGCTCAAGCTGCGCGACGATCTCACCCGGTTACGCCGTGGTGTTAAACAATGGGCGGTCGGCGTGATTGCGCTTCTGCTTTTTCTCTTAGCCGCAACTGTCTGGCTTGTGCAGGCGCAGCGTCAGCAAAGTGGAGCAATCCAAAAACAGGGAGAACAAGTTACGGCGATCGTCGATCGCTATCAGAAAATGGAACAAGCACTTGTGCGCCTAGCTGAAGTCGAATCTCAGCCTAAGCAAGCTGGCGAAAGCAAGTTAACTCCGGAGGAACAACGCGGTCGCGCCTATAGCATTTTGGAAAAGGAATTAGGTCTGGCCACAGGGTCGCTCGCGAAAGAATTACCGGCATTTGCGTTGCAACTCTACAGTCGCGGCGACACATCCCCCATCATGCGTGCGCGCGCCGCATATGCGCTCGGCAAATTTGACGAGGCTGAAAAACTCAGCCTCGCCGGTGCCGCCCAGGACATGAAGGCATATGAAACGGCAAAGCGTGTGGAAGAGGACCGCCGCAAGGGAGCGATTGAGGCCTATCAGCTAGCGGGGCAGTCGGCACAGAAGCGTATCCAGTATACTGACGCGATGGAACACTTTCGCGAAGCTGAGAAACTGACTGATCGGCATCGCGACCCGGAAGAGTGGGCGCGGGTGCAAGACTCCCTCGCCAATTTATTGAATGACCAGGGCGAGTTCCGTGCGGCGGAGAATATATCGCGAAATGTCGTTCAAGTGATTGCCAAGGCACTCGGCCCTGAGCATCCCGAAACATTCAAGGCCCGCAACGACTTGGCGAATGCACTCGTGTGGGAGGGAAAAGACGCAGAAGCAGAAGCGGAGTGTCGGCAGATGATAAAACTTCAGGAAAAAGTGCTTGGGTCCGAGGATCTGGATACACTCAAAACCCGTAACAGGCTCGGTGTCGCGATTGATGACCAAGGGAGGTATTCAGAGTCGGAACCCGAGTACCGCTATGTGCTGAAGCTTAGAGAGAAATTGCTTGGGCCGGAGGATCCCGATACGCTTGCAAGTCGAAACAATCTGGCTGTTACGCTCATGTTTGAAGGCAAATATGTAGAGGCGGAAAACGAATTTCGCCAGCTCATCAACCTCAAGGCAAAAGTACGCGGACCGGAACATCCGGAAACGTTGCTCGGTTCGTGCAAACTTGGCCGAAGTGTTCAGGTTGGAGGGTAAATATGCAGAATCGGAAGCGGAGTGTCGCGAAGTCATCCAGATCAAGAATAAAGTACTCGGCCCGGAGCATCCGCAAACGCTAATGAGTCGCAACAACTTGGCCAACGTCCTAAATAGCTTGGGCAAGTATGTGGAATCCGAAGCCGACTGTCGCCCGCTGCTTGCGGTCGAAGAAATGGGGCTTGGCCCTGAGCATCCCTACACGATCGACAGTCATCACAATCTGGCGAATGCGCTAAGAGGCGAAAAAAAGTACGCCGCGGCGGAAGCCGAGTTTCGTCAACTGCTTGAATTGGAGGAAAAAACGGCCGGCTCAGAACATCCCGATACCATAGAATCATCTTACGATCTTGGAGTA
>Ga0070706_100007106_pt1 | contig 10533 bp, 7 predicted proteins | sample KBSK5501metaG_FD_65476 | JGI IMG/M metagenome (GOLD analysis project Ga0070706, IMG submission 65476) | Corn, switchgrass and miscanthus rhizosphere microbial communities from Kellogg Biological Station, Michigan, USA - KBS K5-50-1 metaG | ecosystem: Host-associated > Plants > Roots >...
TCAGCTGACCGCCGCTCACCTTGATGGCCGCTAACCTCGGGCGCACCCGGTCCTGCTACGAGAAGGTGCCGCTCCCATGACCAGTGCCCCGTGCGCGACCCGCTCGCCGATCCGTCATCGAGGTCGAGGCCTCGCTAAAGACGCAGTAGCGCAGACGCAGCAGCACCGCGTCGCCACCCGCGCGCCAGCGTGGCTAGGGCCGTTGCTAGCAGCAGAACGGTGTCTTGTAGGTTCCCCCGATCACCTGCCCGGTGGTCTCAACGGCGACGGCACCGCTGGTGACCTGGGTGTTGAGCCAATCCAGCAGGGACTGCATAGTGGCCGCGGTGATCGAGTAGGCGTCGCAGCCGTTGCAGATGTGGTGGAAGGTCAGCTGCACCCAGCCGCCGCCATTTTGCGCAGCGGAGGTGACATACCCCTCGATGGTCGCCAGCGTGGTGCCCTGCTTGGGGTCCGCCGGTGTCCGCGTCGCGAATGGGTCCAACGGCGGGATCGTCTCGGCAAACACTCTCCTGTCGTTGACCCCGCTGACCGTGCGGGCGCTGTTGTCCCCGCAGTACTGGACAACCTGCCCTTCCACCGTGGAGTTGAAGCTCCCGAAGGGATAAGCGAACGACTCTGGTTGGAAGCCGTGGGCGGCCAGATTCACCCGGTCCTGGCAGACCTGGAACCGCGCGTCGGCCAGCTTGAGCTTCTTGATGTTGACGTGGTCGACGGTATGGCTGGCGATCTCATTGCCGGCCTGCGACAGGGCCGTCAGCTGCGCCCAGGTCAGGTGCCCGGCCGTGTCGATACTGCCGCTGTTGACGTAGAAGGTCGCCGGGAAACCATGGGTGTTCAGCAAGCTGGCCCACTGGTACACATCGGCATTGCCGTCGTCGAACTGGATGGTCACGACGGTCAGCGGCGCCGCGCGGGCGGCCGCCGGGACGGCGAACAGGCAGCCGGCTGCCAGGGCGGCCGATGCCACCGCCCGCGATCGCCATCCAGGAATCCAGAACCATCCGGTCATGATCTATTCCTCCGGTCGGAGAGCGATCTGGATGGCCGCATCCGCCACGCGCCTTCGGATCCGCCGCCGCGGGCTGACACGGCCCCTTTAGTTAGGAACTTTTCCTAACCAAGCAGCACCTGTCAAGCACCCAAGATCCCGTCGACCGAGCCAAGCCTGTACATACTCCGGCCCCGGCGACGTAACGGAGCTCCGGCACGTGAGAGAGCGACTGGCGGAAGCCAACGGGGCCGGCGTTGCGGCCGGCCCCGTTGACGGTTAGTCGTTCCGGCGGTTAGGGCGTCAGCTCGCTGATCCGCGTCGACCAGTTTGCGAGCGCGGTCCGCGGGCCCGGGCCGTGGTTCGCGCCGCCGCACGTGCCGAGGAGGTTGTCGCCGGCGCCGCCCGCGAAGAACGGGCCGCCCCAGTCGGTGTAGTCGCAGGTGCGGGCGATGTACTCACTGGCGATCCAGACCGAGTTGCCATCGACCGCCGCTGCGCCGTAGTCACCCCAGCGCGACCGGATCGGGTTCGGGAAATTCTGCTGCTTGTAGCCCGAGAACCCATCGTCTGCGGCAGCGCCGAGGCCACCGGGGACGTCGTTCCAGGCGCCGACACCGACGATCGCGTCGATCGGCGCGTACGCCGCGCTCGGGTACGTGGTGTCACCCGTGTCGGTGAAGGCCATCACGCCGCGACCGCTGGCCGTGACGCCGATCGCCGGATACGTGAAGTCGTGGCCGCTCGCTCCGAGGTAGCCCGCGAGGGCGACCTTGGGCGTGGCCGGGTTCACGATGTACCACGCGATGCCGGCCCGCTGCGGCCCGCCATCCGGGTTTAGCGCCGTGTCGAGCGCGCCCCACAGCTTGCCGTTTGCGTACATCACCTGCTGCATCCGCGTGTCGTTGGAGTCGGGACTCGCAACAACCTCGGCCCCTGCCGCGTGGGCGGCGGTGCCGACAAGCAGCCTCCAACAACCGGTCTGGCCGTTGAACAGCAGGGCTGTCTCGTCGTTCAGGCAGTTACCCTGGGGCACGGCCGTGGTCGGGGCGGTACCCGAGCCGGGCTGCTGCTGCTTCGGCGGGACGCCATACTGGCCGACGGTCAGGATCCTATTGCTGAGGCTGACCGACGGGCTCGCCGTGTTCAGCGACGCCGTGTTCTTCAGCGTCCACACGATGAGCTGGTTGGAGGTGCGGCTCCCGGGGGCGCCGGAGACCGGATGCTGCGCCTCGTCGGCGGCATTCGAGCTCAGGAAGTACTCGGTGCCGTTGTTCGCGAGGTTGAACTGCGACGTCCCGGGCGACTGCGCGGGCCAGAGCGTGAAGCCCGGCTGTGTCGAACCCGCGTCGCTCGGCGCGTTGACCATGCCGGAGGTGTCGATGTGCTGCACCGTCACGCTCGTGGCGCCCGCGGCGAGTTGCGCCTTCGACAGCGCATAGATCTGCGCCCCGCTGAACCCGTTTTCGTGCCACGGGTACGCGTTGGTCGTGAGGTAGATCCCGTTCGCGTCGGCGCCGATGTGCGGGTAGTCGCCGAGGTACGGGCCCGGGTTCACGCCACCGGTATTCGTGCCGTCGTTAGTTACGTCGATCCGGTAGATGTTCCAGCCACCCGTCGGGTCGCTCGTCTGGCTCACGGCCAGGTCGAGGTGGTTCACGCAGGAGAAAACACCCTGGCATGGACCATGGACCTGCGGGTCGAGCGTCAAGGCGAGGACGAAAAACCGCTGCGTCTGCGCGTCGAAGATGCACGACGGGTCGGTCACGAACTGGCCGCGGACCCCCGTCGAGCGGTTGATCGCGGGCGGGTAGTCGTAGAAGGAGTTCAAGTCGATCGCGTGGTTCACGTTCCGCGGGAAGCCGCTCACGATGTTGCTGGCGGTGTTGTCCGGAAGCACCGATGCTCCGGTCGCGGCGCTGTAGACGTTGAAAACGTCGTTGACGACCTCGACGACATGGCCGTTGCCGACGCACATGCCCTGGTCGGGCGGCTCGACGGAGAACTGGTTCCCGCCGCGCGAGTAGCGCTGCTGATAGTGGTTCAGGCCCTCGAAGCCGAAGTTGAACGCCGGGTTCGACTTCGCCTTCTTTGCGTTCGAGACCGACGGGCCGCCACCGGTCCCGGTGGAGAAGCTAATCGTCCCCTGATACGGGTCGGGCCCCGCCTCGTTGTCACCGGCCGGGAACTCCTCCTGGGTGACATCGCCCGCGCCCGACGGCGTGAAGCCGCCCGTCTGCGCGGAGCCCGTCCCACCGAGCGGAACCTGCCGCGACCCAGCCATCGCGCCCGAAGCGGGCCACACGGCGAGCGCGGCGACGATCACAACAGCAAGGCCGAGCCGTCGAAAGAAACTCATCCTCAACTTCCTCCTTGCGCATGAACGGATCCTCACCAAGTCTTTACACTTCCGCTACTCCTCCTGCAAGGGATGCTGAAATCCCGGGCGGACAAGTTCCCGGGTGCAGGGACGCATGGCGGCAGGCATTGTCCGGCGCCGGTCGCCCTCGTCTTCCCGACGTCGTGGCCACTGGGTGATTGCCCAGCGGGCTTCGGTAACAACGACATCTCGAGCGCGACAACTGCGCCCAAGATGCGTGTGGCGATGAGCGAGGCTCTGCTGCCCGGCGCATGGTGGGTGCGGCCTGCATCGATGCCCCACCAGTAATGCCAGATGAGCCATCAGCGCTTCGTACTAGGAGAGGGAGGACTGCTATGTACCGCTTCCGGGTTCCGATCCTAGCTGTCGCGATAGTGACGGGTGCCGCGCTGGCGGCCGCGCCGGCCGCGCTGGCTGCGGCCCAGACAAGGACCGCGACCCCGGTCAATGTCGACATCAGCCAGCGCCACCTGAACGAGTCAGAAGAGGCAATCGCCGTCAATCCGACCAACCCCAACAACATCGTTGTATTTACCAACGTGGGCCACGCGGAGGCTGGGCTATCGGCCGGCATGTTCTTGGCGGTGAGCTTCGACGGGGGAAAGACGTGGACGACCAAGCTGGTCGCCCTGGGCGGAAACGACCCACTGGGCGATGGGTGCTGCGACCCGAGCCTGTCGTTCGACCCGTACGGGAACCTGTTCATGACTTACCTGTATGAGGCAGAAGACCAGGTCCCGGTTGCGCTCAGCACCGATGGTGGCCTGACGTTCCACGTGATCGCCAACATCTCCAAGGCCAGCCTGCCCGGCAAGAAGACCGGCGGGGACAACCGCGGCCTGTTCCGGTTCGTCGACCAGCCCACTATCACCGCAGCCCACAATGAAGTCTGGGTGGTGTTCAACGCGGGCGGCCCGATGGTCGCCACCGGTGCCCGGGTGCGCGGGCTCGGCCAGGTCGGCGGCTTCATCCCGGTCGAGGTGGTGCCCGGGACCAACAACTGCACCTACGGCGACGTGTCGATCGGCCCGTCCGGCCAGGTGATGGACGCCTGCACCCTAACCGAATCCGGGCAGGGCGGGGGCAAGATCTTCGTGAACACCGACCCCGACGGGCTCGGCCCAGCCGGGTTCGGGGATCGCACTTTCGTCACCCAGACCCACGTCGGCGGGTTCGACTTCATCCCCGCCCAGCCCGACCGCTCGGTCGACGCCGAGCCCGGCCTGGCCTGGGACCGTACCGGCGGCCCGCACGCCGGGCGGGTGTACCTGGTCTATACCGCCGAGCATCCGAACGAGAGCAACAACACCGACATCTACGTGCGGCACTCCAGCGACAACGGGGCGACCTGGAGCGCGCCGGTGCGGGTGAACGACGACCACAGTGCCAACAGCCAGTTCCTGCCCAAGATCTCCCTGGACCCTGCCACCGGGAACATCGCCGTGGTCTGGTATGACAGCCGCAACGACCTGGGCACCGGGCCGGGCGACACCGATCAGATCCCGAACGATGACGCCCAGTTCTGGGGGGCGTTCAGCATCAACGGCGGGGCGAGTTTCACCCGCAACATCCAGATCAGCGCGGGAACCTCCAACTCCCATGATTCCGGGAACGGGATCGACTACGGCGACTACACCGGCCTGTCGTTCTACGGCGGGATCGCCCACCCGGCGTGGTCGGACAACTCCAACAGCACCGGGAACAACCCCGACGGCGCCCTGCACCAACTGGACATCTACACCGCCGCCGTGCCCGTGCCATAAAGCCGGAGAGGCCGCCGGATCTGCTTCCGTTACGGGGCAGGACGTTTGCCCTGCCCCGTAACGGCGCTGGTCTATGGTGCCGTTGTCGCGCTGGAGATGTCGTTGTTGCCGAAGTTCGCCGGGCAGTCCCCCAGCGGCCACGGAGCGGGGAACACCCGGTGACCGGCGGTGAAGGAGGCCTGCCGCCAGGCGTCCATGGCGGGGCAGTCGGCCGTGTTGGGTACGTCGGTCCACACCCCGGCCCCGTAGGTGCGGGTGGCGATGGCGTAGACGTAGTCGCCCAGGAACTCGTTGTAGAGAATCCGGCCCTGGCTTGTGCCGCGCGCGTCACCGCTGGCGCCTACGAACTCGGTCGAAAATGCGCCTGGCGCACCACCCGCGCCGATCGCCGCCGACCGCAGCACTCCGTGCTCCAGCCGTGGCGTCCCGGTGTTGTTGCTGAACGGCGTGGTGAAGGCGTTGTACGTCAGGTACACCCGGGACCCGTCGGGGGCGATGGCTGGCGCGGAGAACAGCGCCCGGTCGCCCGGCGCGGACACCGTCGTCGGCGCGGACCATGTCTGGCCGAGGTCGGTGGAGAACGACAGCAGGGAGACCTCGTTGTTCAGGCCGTTCCGGCCGTCGCTCCACGCGTCCACGATCTCGTCGGTGGCGCCCGCGCCGGTGGGAGCGCCGTTGGCGATGTCGATGCTGGGCATGGCCATCAGGTCGTTCCTGGCGCCTGCGGGCCCCTCGCTGTTGCAGCGCCCGGCGACCGGGTCGAAGAAGAAGCAGGAGGCGTTCATCTGCATGAAATCGACGGGCTGGCCCCAGGTATCGCCGCCCGTTGTCGACTTCACCAGGGTCTGCGCGCCGTTGTTCGACGTGTTGGAGAAGTGCGTGATGAAGTCGTACACGTTCCCGTGGCTGTCCGTGCGGATGGTGCACCCTTGGCGGACTGCCTTGACGGTGGTGGGCGGCGCGACGTGGTGCGCCTTCCACGTCTGGCCACCATCGGCGGACACGGCCACCATCGGGAACTGGGCGAAGTTGTTGCCCTTGCTGAAGCTGTGGAAGTCGGTGTAGCAGACGTACGCGCGGCCAAAGAATGGGCTGGTGGCGGTGTTGTCCGCCCAGACCTGCTCCTTGTCCAGGCCCGCCGAGGCAGCGATGTTGGCCGGCACGAAGAACGGCTTCGACCAGTTCGACTGGTCGGCCACGCGGGCCGGCGTCGGGTTATCGAGGTGCGAGACCGTGATGGCGAAGGGGTTGTTGATGCCGCCCTGCTGGATCCTGGTGTCGGTCAGGTTGGTGGCTATGTTGGAGTAGTACAGCCGGGTGCCGTTGGCGTAGGAGAAGGTCCCGTTCTTCGGCACCGGGCCGAAGGCCACCCCGGGATCGCTCCGAGACCGCAGGCCGTTCTCGAAGTAGTTCGGGACCGTGTGGATCGGCCCCACGTGCGGCGTGCACGGCTCGACCGTCGGGCTGCAGTCGGCGGCGGTAAGCCCCTGATAAGTGGGCTGGACCCAGCTGTGGCCGCTGTTGAAGGAGAAATAGACCCCGCCCAGGCCCACCCCGAGGTTGAAGGTCCCCAGCGGGAAGGAGCACGCCGCCGCCGTGGTGGCCGCCTGCTGGGAGCAGGGCTGCATGTCGACGAGGTCGTTCGAGCCTGCCGCGAGGATGTTCGGGTTGGCGGGGTCGACCGCCAGGGCCGGCTCGTTCTGCGCGTTCTCCGGGTGCCTGTCGGTGGGGCTTCCCACCGTGACCAGGGCTCCCGTGGCTGTTGCCTGAGGTGCCGGGGCCGCCGCGTGGGCAGCTGGCAGTCCCGCGGACAGCGCCCACACCAGGCTGCCCGCCGCGGGCAGTACCAGAAGCCGCCATGTTCTCCGTCGGTTCATCGAGACTCCCTGGAGGTCTGCCGATCGTTCGCGGCGATCGTCATTGACGGCGAACGGGGACGCAGAGCCGAGGGCAGGCCTCGATCGAAGATGGGAGGGCCCGGGAACCGCGATACCGGGATACCGGGATCCGCGAGTCCCGAGGATCCTCTTGTCCGGGCAAAGTAACAGTCTTGCAACGGTCCGCCGAACGTGCAAGGGTGCGGCGGTGCAGCGGATGGCCGGGACGGCGAGCGGGAAGGGCGATCTCAGGTCGTCAGCTGATCTGAGCCCGGGTCCTGATTGTGAGCCCTGTCAAGCCGAAGCGCCGCTATCACTCCCCCCGCCGGGCCGAGCAGGCGCGGCAGACCCGCGCGGCGGTGGTCGAGGTTGCCCGGCGGCTGTTCCTGCGCGACGGCTTCGCCGCGACGACGATCGCCGCGATCGCGGCGCAGGCGCACGTCTCAGTCGAGACGATCTACAAGGCATTCGGCGGCAAGCCCGGCCTGGTACGCGCGATCTGCGCCACGGCACTGACCGGCGAGGGACCCGTCCCGGCCGAAACGCGGTCCGATGAGCTGCAGGCACAGCAGCCCGATCCCCGCAAGATCATCCGAGGCTGGGGAAAGCTGACCACAGAGATAGCCCCCCGGATCGCGCCGATCCTGCTGCTCATCCGCTCCGCTGCCGCCACCGACCCCGAGATGGCCGCCCTGCGCGCCGAGATGGACACCAACCGCCTCACCCGCATGACCAGCAACGCGCGCAACCTGGCGGAGGCCGGGCACCTGCGCGACGGCATCACCGCCGAGCACGCAGGCGAGGTGCTGTGGACCTACAGCTCCCCCGAACTCTACGAGCTGCTCGTCCTGGGCCGCGGCTGGCCGGCCGAACGCTACGCCACCTTCATCGCCGACGCGATGATCGCCGCGCTGCTCCCACCCCAACCACCGCCACCCCCAGCCAGCACCCCCCAACGACCGCCGCCCGGCCCCGGCCGATGAGCACAAGATCTGGTGAGACCAGGCGGCGAACGAGCCGCAACCCTCATGCCCTCGCCCGCAGGCCTCTGAGCCGCCCCTTGCGTGCGGCTCAGAGGCCCCGCTAACGGTTGCTGTGGCTTCCGGACCGTACGGTGGTTGGCGTGAGTATGGTGCTGCTGCCGCCCGATGGGTGCGCCTGGCTTTTTGTTCGCCGCCGTGGCCCCCTTGTTCTTCGGGCCCGGCCTGGCAGAGCCGTGATCGAGGAACTGGCAGAGCCTTGATCGAGGAGCTGGCGCTGGAGCGTCTCGGCTTCGCGCGGCTTCGCCCGGGGCAGCTGCGCGCGGTTGAGGCACTGGCCGGTGGCCGCGACGTGCTGGCCGTGCTGCCGACCGGTGGCGGCAAGTCGGCGATTTATGAGCTGGCGGGGCTGCTGCGGGCGGGGCCGACGGTCGTCGTTTCGCCGCTGATCGCACTCCAGGATGATCAGCTGGCGCACCTGCGTGCGGCTGGCCTGCCGGCGATAGTGATGAACTCTCAGCAGTCGGCCGGTGCCCGTGCTGCGGCGCTCCTCGCCTCGTGCGACGCGAACACGTTCGTATTTCTCTCGCCGGAGCAGTTGGCCAACGCGGAGACCCGCGAAACGCTGCGGCGCGCGCGCCCGGGTCTGTTCGCCGTGGACGAAGCGCACCTAATCAGTCAGTGGGGTCACGACTTCCGTCCCGACTACATGCTGCTCGGAGCACAAGCCGAGGCGGTCGGCGCACCGGTCCGCCTGGCCTTGACCGCGACCGCCGCGCCGCCGGTGCGGCAGGAGATCATCCGGCGGCTTGGCCTGCGCGATCCCGGGGTGGTGATCGGCGACTTCGACCGGCCGCATATCCATCTCTCGGCGCACCACGTGCACACGATTTCTGCCAAGGAGCGCGAGCTTGTGCACGCAGCGGGGGAGCTTGCCGGGGCGGGCATCGTCTACGCCGCGACGCGCGCCGGCGCGCAGGCGGCACACGACACGCTCGTGTCGGCAGGTCAGCGGGCGACGCTGTACCACGCTGGGTTGTCCGGCCGGGAGCGCCACGATGCGATGACGGCGTTCCTGGACGGCTCGGCCCGCATCATCGCGGCCACCGTTGCGTTCGGCATGGGAATCGACAAGCCGGACGTGCGCTGGGTGCTGCATGCTGACCCGCCTCCCTCGCTGGATGCGTACTACCAGGAGATCGGCCGCGCCGGCCGGGACGGCAAGCCATCGCACGCGCGGCTGCTTTACCGCTACGACGACTTTGAGGTGGCGCGACATCTGATCGCCAGGGGCGTCTCCGGTGCGGCCGTCGCGCGGACCGCGGCCGCGCTCGCGGCCGGCCAGCGGATCGAGCCTGCCGCGCGACAGCATACGGCCGCGCTCACCCGTCTGGCCGATCTCGGTGCGGTGAGGTGGCACGCGGACGGCACCATTCGCTGGACCGGGACGATGATCGTCGCGGAAGCGCTGGAGGCGTCGGAGGCCGAAACGGAACGCGAGGACGAGGTGGAGCGCTCGCGGCTGACGATGATGCGCCGCTACGCCGAGCACACCGGCTGCCGCCGTTCCTTCCTGCTTACCTACTTCGGGCAGGACTATCCCGGCCCCTGCGGAAACTGCGACAACGACCTCGCGCCACCCGGCCCCCCGCGCGCCGAGGTCCCGTTCGCGGTAGGCGCGCGCGTCGTCAGCGAGCACTGGGGCGAGGGCACGGTGCAGCGTTACGACGGCGACCACGTCACCGTCCTATTCGACGACCACGGCTACCGCGAACTGTTCGTGCCAGCCGTACTCAAACGCGGCCTCCTGTGGCCCCCGCCGAGCGCGGCATCGCCGCCAGCGCGGAACAAGCGGCGCAACTCTCAGCAGTAGCGCCCAAGGCAAGCCGGCCCCGAGTTCCTCAAGAAGAGAGGCTGATCACCTTCTGGGTGATGCGGCCACGCGGCATGGGCTGCCGGACGCGCACGTTGACCACTTGGTTGCGTCCCGGGCACCGGCGGGTAAGACTCAGCCATGGTTCCCCGCACCGACAGCAACCCCGAGGATGAGTACGCCGACGACGAGTACGCGGACGACGGTGCCGAGGACCGCGAGCAGCCTTCGGTGCCGACCGAGATTCCCGACGATGAGCCTGAAGATGACGTGCTCGAACAGCGTCAGGAGCTCTCCTACGGCGACGACGAGCGGTAACAGCCCGGCCGGCACTCAATCGGTCCCGCCCCGGCAAGGGCGCAGGCTCGAGTCCGCCGCCGGCAGCTGCGCGGACCCGGCATGTGCGATCAGCTGGGCGGGCCCTGGTGGTTACTAATGATCGGGTACGTGCAGTTCGCGGCCGCGGTAGAACCGCTCCTGCTCCTCCACCACGTAGGCAGCCATCGCCTCGCGCCGGCGGGCCTCTGCCGCCGAGGATCGCCATGCCTGGCACAGTTCCTGCGAGCCCCAGAACGAGACCCCGATGATTTCCCGCTCATCCGCCGACCAGTACGCGTAGGCGCGTAGCATTCCCTCCGGGTGGGTGTCTGGCCGCCAGGCCCGCTCGAA
>Ga0070706_100007111_pt1 | contig 10526 bp, 10 predicted proteins | sample KBSK5501metaG_FD_65476 | JGI IMG/M metagenome (GOLD analysis project Ga0070706, IMG submission 65476) | Corn, switchgrass and miscanthus rhizosphere microbial communities from Kellogg Biological Station, Michigan, USA - KBS K5-50-1 metaG | ecosystem: Host-associated > Plants > Roots >...
CCATCGAGAAGGCCTCATACAAGGGTGGACGACTCTCGGTGGACTCGAAACTAGTAGAAAAAGGAACCGTTTCTGACATTACTCTGTATGCAGATGGTAATCGCATACCGTACGATTTAGAATCTGCTACCTCCGTCTCTCTTGAACTTCCTCCTCGCGTCATTACTTTAAAAACAACTATCAACGGAAGCAGCACTGAAACGAGTGCATGGGTCATCAATTATGATGCTTTGGATCAAAAAGTATCACACTCAAAGCTCCATCAGTGGGTTGAGCGCATTGCAAGCAATGATCCCGGGCAACATGCCGGTAGTATCGCCCTCTGGCTGGAACAAGGGATTCAGGAACTGCTAGGGGTTCAGCACGAGGCTGCGAGTACCCAATATCAAATCGGACCTGCACAGAAACGTGGAGATCTTCCATCAGTACAAAAGTCTTACGAAGTTTTTGCCTATTCAGCAGACCCCAATGAAATTCAGACACATGCCAAGGTGCTCCTGGAAAATTACTCCAGTGTAGATCCGTTGGTGTTGCTCAGGGTATTGTTGATACGTTTCGCCGCAGAGCCTTCATCTGATGTACCTGGGAATGCCAAAGGGTATGATGACTCCTACTACTCGGCCCTACCGCACAATTTTTCAAAGCGCCAATCTGCGTCGCAAAATATCGTCAAAAATCTTTGCCGCCAATTGAATGAAGTAGTGAAAACGAAGGCTTCAAGTATTGTTCCAGAGCAAACCTTCGTCACCGGATTATGTATACTCCTCGGCGCTATAGTTTATATTTGCCTGGATGCAATGAAAGATTCAGGGAGGAAAGATGAGGAGAACTTAACACAACATTTTATCCACTTTCTTGAATGGTTGGTTTCTCAGTCGCAAGTAAATCATGCGTTGCAAAATCCGCGGGTGATGGGTCCCCTCCTGCTGAGCATAGGCGCTGTAGCCACAATAGCTGAAAGATGCAAAGACTCGGATCTCTACCCTCAGTTACGCAAGCATGCGAAAATGCTTGTACAAGCGGATCCTCGGCAAGCCATCACTACCTGGGAACAGCTTGACCCGGAAGGTTCTAAAAGGTTCCTTACTCTACTGAGGCAGCAAAATATTTGGCGCCAGATAGAACCTCACCTACTTGCGCTCTTCGAGATTGCTCCTGATTACGTCAGGAGACAGATCGAACATCGATGGGGATTCCTCCTTAAACTGCAAGAAGCAGACATACACCTGAGTCCAGACCGTGAAGATTTATTTGCTCAGGCGAAAGTGAGATGCCCCGATATGCAAATCTGGGCTTGCTATGACGCAGCTCGACGTACAAAACGCCTTCCGGTTCTATTTCACACAAGCGGAAATAGTTGCTCCCAATGTCATAGCTTATTGCCTACTCAATTGTGGCAACGTCTTAAGAAGGGAGACGCGGTGATATGTGATAGCTGTCGCCGAATTCTAATATTGTAGGGGTAGTGCTTGGAAAAAGAAGCTGCGAGTCCCCTATGTATTAGTTTAGCTACGTACATAGAGAGCTTTGATCGAAGGAATAAACGAGGAGAAACGAGAGCCACTCCAAAGTCCGGAATGGCTCTCGTTACTGTAAAAATCTCCGATCAGGGAACAACTTTATTTACCGGAGAACAACTTTATTTACCAGGGAGCTGTAGAAGCACAATAAAGTTGGGAACTGACGACAGCTATCTTACGCTCAAAAATTGTAAAACTCGCAACCCTCTGAAAAATAAAGTTGGGAACTCACGGCATTTCTTTCTCCTTGTGATTCACCTTAACAAACAATAAAGTCGGGAACTCAATAGATGAGTCATGCATAGAGGAAAGTAGAGAGCGCTGGTATTTGTCCGAAATGTGAGATCTGTATTGGAATGCGCTGAGAAAGGACCCTCAATGAGGTAGAAGTTCTGTTACCACCTTGAGAGGCCCTTCTCCTTCTCTAGCCTGGCGCAGGGTAATCTCTGCTGTCACATTTAGCGCAGAAAGTAATTCTAGTAAGGTATCGAGCGTAGGATTGCTATCTTCTGCCGAGAACAAACGTGATATCGCTTCTCGTTTCCTACCCATGAGAGTTGCAAGTGTTTCCTGGCTCATATGCTGTTGTTTGCGTATGCTATCAAGTGCGTGCAGAAGCTCTAGCTCAGCACCCATTTCTCGATAACCCTCAGCAATTTCTTTTTTCTGCAACCGCTTGGCTAGGCGTTGCTCAAATCTATTCATGCTCTTCCTCTTGGGCTGGACTGACACGACGAGTGCGCGCGTATTCGGCCCAGTAGTTGAATGCTTTCTTCAACTCGCGTGTTGAAGCTGTTTGACCGGTCTGCTTGGTATACCCATGAAGCAACACAATGCGGTTCCCGTCAAAGCCCACAAGCTCACGTGCAAGCGTTCTGCTGTGAATAACGCGAATCTCCCACAGTCCCTCGTAATCACGACATTTTTCAAGATACCCACCACCTAACAGGTGTCCGTAGAACTGTAATTCAGATACCACTCTCAGCAACTTGCCTGAAAGCTTAGGATAGGTCTTATCTAACGCATCCTCGAAGACTTCAGCTGGTTGGGTCGTATCTTCCTGCTCGAAGTATTCAAGCACCCACTTCATACAATACCTATTTCACGCAACAATTGTAACATAAATGTTACAAACTCTCAAGATGTTGAGATATTGACAGAGCCCGATTGTCGATCATGCCAATGATACCAGGATTGCCTCACCTCTCCATCAGAGCGATTCACGACTACTATTTTCATTTTCACGATCACTACACGATAGATGGGCGGTCATCCCAGCGTTGGAGCAGTTGTAGTGTGAGCATGATTGGACCGTCGTGCTACGAGATCGGTTTCCAAGCGAGTTTAATCCGCAGATGGAGAAGAAAGGGAGTTAGTTGTTGAGCGAGGATTTAGAATTGTCTCAACGCATTGCCTATGTAGTGGATGCGCGCATGGCTTTAGAGGGCGAACTGCAAGACAAGCCCTTCTGGTTGAATGTCCACAGCCAGATCATCGCTCATCCGCAGTATGCAAGCAAGAGCTGTCCACGAAAAAAACTCTACCCCAACCGGCTACCTATGCCAGATCGTGTAAACCTACCCTATGTTGAACGACAGTAAGAAAGAAACCCGTCAATTTAGGTGATCCAAGCTCATTTGGGGAGATATGAGGAGATCTCTATAAGCTTCGGCAGGGATTTCTCGTTCTCCTTTCTAGCTCTACAATTCAGGAATCACCAAATTTGGTTAAGTTCCGCGTGGGGGCGCTCGTGCTGCGCCAGTCGTACCGCAATCCAGCTCTGACGGCCAAAATGGCCGCCAATCTCCAAATGCTCTCCGGGGGAAGGTTTATCCTGGGATTGGGCGCTGGCTGGAGGGAAGACGAGTACCGCGCCTACGGGTATCCCTTTCCCGACACGAAGACGCGCCTGGAAGAATTAGAAGAAGCGGCCTTCATCGTGAAGGCCATGTGGTCCTCGCGTCCGGCCACCTTCACGGGAAAGCATTACAGCATTCGCGATGCCTATTGCGAGCCGCGGCCCGATCCTCCCATTGCCCTGCTCATCGGCGGTGGCGGAGAAGAGAAAATGCTGGCGATTGTAGCCCGGCGGGCGGACTGGTGGAATTTCAATGCTTGCACGGTTGAGGAATACACCGGCAAGCTTGCCATCCTGAAAAGCCACTGCGCTCGTGTGGGCAGAGACCCGTCTGAGATCAAATTGACCTATCTGAGCACAGCCAGCGTCTCAGAAACCCCCGATGAAGTGGTACGCAGCCCGTAGAAGCACTTCGTGGCCGGCAGCAGCACCGAAGTGATCCAGGAACTGGAGTGTTTCCAAGCTGTAGGGGTGACGCATTTCATGTTCAGGTTCCTGGACCCTGAATCCCTGGAGCGATTCGTACAGACGGTTGCGCCGCACTTCGCCTGATAGCGCCCTTGAAAAGAGCGTTGGGACCTTTCTCTGTCGTGTCATGGTACCCCGGACACAGGCGATCAGGGGCCTCAACCCCGTTCGCCTAGCCTGACAAGTCTTTTCGCATACCTATCAGCACCTGTGATGCCGCTGCATGAACTGACTCACGACGAGGACCACGGATGCCTCGGCCAGGAAGAGCCCCATATCAATCGAACCGCCAAAGGCAATGCTGGGGACGAACCAGGGTCTGGGCAAGCCATCCAGGAAGAAGTAGCTCAGACCGAGGAGTCCCACGCCGAGAGCCACGAGTGATGCTAGCCTCTCGAACAGCCGGAAGCTGGACACGAATATCGTCGCGTGCCTGCCGCCCAGAGAGCGTTCGATCAGTGGGTGCAGCAACGCCAGCAGACCAGCGATCATGAGTCCCAGTCCTGCGAGCGTCTCGCTCCACTCGATGAGGTAGCCGAAGAATACAGCATTGGGGATCACCAGTTCTCGCAGGAGGGAGGCGAAGGAGCCCGGGAGTTGGCCACCACCCACAGTGCCGAGAAGCAGCTTTCCCAGTTGAGCCGGGAATCCTCCAAGCAGGAGCTTATCCCCACCGGCCAGGAGCCATTCAAAACCAATGAGGATCTGAAAGCCAGCCAGCGCAATGTTCGGGAATTGAGCGCCAGCGGCCCCGGTTTCCGGTGATGCTGAGAGTCGGTGGGAGCGTCGTGGCAGACGGATGGGAGTTCTGTGCTGAACATCTGGTGCGACGGATCGAGCCTCGATGTGAGGGTTGGGTTGAGTAATCATAGGTATCTCCTTTAGGAAGCTTGCCGCACGCCGGTTCAGGCGTGCGAGCGTACCCTCCTTACTATAGAGCGTTGCGCCTCTAGTGTTTCATCTGAAAGGCAAGATGGCGCAATGTGTTGCCCTGGCGTATGCGTCTTTCCAGAGCAGAGGTCTCGCTTGTTGTCTCACTAGGAGATATAGCTCTAGAGAGGCAGTCAGGCATCAGTAGAATCCTGTATTTCCATCTCCAGAATTCCCCGATATCCCTTGAGGTCTGGAGTGAATGCCAAGTCAGGGGAAAAAGTGATCGTTAAAGATAGAGACCGGCTGCGGCATCTGACAGCAAGTTTGCGCAATGCTCAGGGAAGATGGTACAAATAACCAAGACTATCTATGCCTTAGTAATAAAGGAAAAACGCATGCTGCTCGATACCCCTGAGGCAAAAAAGATCTTCAAGGCCTGTCACCGCTTTTTGACACATGATTACCCCAAGACTCCCCGCCAAGTTCTTACTGAGCTTGCCGAGACGACCGACCCGGAACTGGAGGCCGACCGTTATGGGCAGGGAGACCTCATCGCTCGCTTCGAAAGCGAGGTTGCCGCGTTGTTGGGGAAAGAAGCCTCGGTCTTTATGCCGAGCGGGACGATGTGCCAGCAGATTGCCCTACGCATCTGGGCAGAGCGTCGGGGAACTTACAATGTCGCTTTCCACCCGAAGAGCCACCTGGAAACGCATGAAGAGAAAGCCTACCAGAGGCTGCACGGACTCCACGGTATCACGGTAGGGTCGGCAGACGCTCTGCTGACACTTGATGAACTCAAGGCGATCACGGAACCAGTGGGAGCTCTGCTACTAGAATTGCCACAACGCGACCTGGGTGGACAACTTCCTACCTGGGAAGCGTTGAATGAGATCATTGCCTGGGCACGCGAACGAGGCATTCTCACGCACCTCGATGGCGCCAGGTTGTGGGAATGCCGACCATTTTACGGACGCGAGTATGCCGAGGTTGCACAGCTGTTTGATAGCGTGTATATTTCCTTTTACAAAATCCTTGGGGGCATTGCGGGAGCGGTGCTTGCCGGCCCCGCCGACGTGATTGCCGAGTCGCGCACCTGGCAGCGCAGACACGGGGGCAACCTCATCCATTTATATCCATTAGTGCTTTCGGCCCAAAAGGGATTGAGAGAACGGCTGGGACGCATGGAGACCTATCATGCGAAGGCGAAGGAGATTGCCGCCCTTCTCGCACCTTTCTCGGAGATCGAGATCGTGCCAGACCCGCCGCATACCAATATGATGCACCTCTTCATTCGAGGGAAACGGGACAAACTGGAAGCCGCTGCCCTCGACGTTGCCAGGGAGACGGGCACCTGGCTATTTTACCGGCTTGCTCCCACACTGCTCCCCGGCTTAACCATGTTTGAGTTGACCGTGGGTGAGGCCACGCTGGATCTGAGCGGCCAGGAGATTGTTGAATTATTTCGGATGGTGCTTGAACGGGTCGGTGCATAAGGAGAAGTATCACATGTTCACGCTTCCCAACGGAAAATCCATTGAGCTGGACATGCTTGAAATGGCAATGGAAGACTCGGACCTGACGCACAGGTATTTCTTGAATCTGGTCACAGGCAGAGTAGTCTTCTTTTCAAACGATCTCGGCCTGTCCGACGAGGATAAACGTCTGGCGGAAGAAATCGAGGGGAGCGATGACTACGTTGCCATTGAGCGCCTCCCCTCCTATGAAGCCTACCAGTGGATGGTCGATTTCGTGGACGAAATGGTCGCTCCATCCGACGAAGATGCCGCCGAAAAATTGTCCCTAGCGTTAAACGGCAAAGGGGCGTTTCGCCGCTTCAAAGATACGTTACATCGCGTCGATGAGCAATGGCTGCAAGCATGGTATCAGTGGAGAGACAAGGGACTCAAAGCTGCTGTCGATGAGTGGCTCAAGAGCGTTCTCTAGCAGCGGCTCAATACAATAAAGTCGAGAACTCGATAGCAAATGCACGAGATATCGAAAGACAACATTTTATATTTCGGTAAGAAGACAAAGGGTATTTGACAGTTGACAGAAAGCTGTAATTACTGTACATTTGTTCTATCATGGGCAGGAAGAAATCAGAAGGGACACAAGGGCCCAAGATGCTGCGCGTTCACGCAGCGGCACGAGAGTTGGGCTTGCATCCGCTCACCGTCCGACGCTGGATCAAACAAGGCAAGATCCAGGCGTTTCGCGTTGGGCTGGAATCGCGCATTCCTCGTGCTGAAATCGAACGCTTCTTGGGCAAAACGGATGATCGTCTGCTTGTCCTCTATGGGCGCGTGGGCGGGCATGGGCAAAAAGCCGATCTCGCTCGTCAGGTGGAACGGCTTCAAGCCTGGGCAAAAGCCGAACGTCCGCATCGGCGAGTGCTGATTTTGCAAGATATCGGCAGTGGGATCTCTACGACACGGAAACAGCTTCAGCGTCTACTTCGACTCGTGGTCAGCGATGAAGTGGCCGAAATCGCCATCACTTACCCTGATCGTCTGACTCGGTTCGGACAAGCCTACCTTGATCTCCTCTTTGAAGCCTTTGGCACGACCGTCACCGTCTTGGAGCCGGATGAGACAAAAACTCCAGAAGCCGACCTTACTCGTGATCTGCTCTCCCTCATCGCTTCTTTTTCTGGTCGATTGTACGGCATGCGATCCCACAAGCAGAAGGCGCTCCTGGCCTGCGCCAAACAGGTGCTGCGAGCGCCTGGGGAGGAAACGCATGGCTAAGACGCACATGCTCTCTTTCCCCATCCGCTTGCCGGACTTCATGCAGCCTGAGGCGCTGCGGTTGCTCGATGCGAGTCGGCCCGCCGTGAATGCGGTCATTGAGGAACTCTGGCCCAAGCTGGATGCGTTTGCAGGTGAGCGAAAAGGCGTCGCTTGGAAGCAGGTCGAGTCGTATCTGGTCACGCGATCTGGCCACGGCAGTCGGCAAGAGCGCTGCGAGTTGGAACAGGCTGGGCGTATTTTGCGTGCGCAGGCCACGCGCAAGCAGGTTTTTCAAACGATTTTGCCGCTGCTCACCGCTGAGCTCATCAAACCAGCCGAGGGGTCTCGCCGTGCACACACAGATTATCGGCTGATCAAGGAAAAGGTTTCCGCTTTGCGTGAGGCCCTCGACGATCCGGATTCCTTCATGGCGCTGACCAATGTCATTGAGCAGGCTTGCAATGTGTATCTGGAAACCGAAGCCTGGCCCGAGAGCTATGAAGACCTCCAGCCGGTCCCCGTGCTCTCCGTTGGCCAACTCACCTTTGCTGGCGATGATGGCATGGACAAAGGTCAGACCTATCGAGCCAAGATCGATTTTCGCCACAGCTGTGACCTGGTGACCCATGAGGAACACCAGACTGCCCGCCTGTTCCTGCATCTGCGTGCCCCCGACGAGTCTCTTACCTGGAAATGGGGAACGGGGTGTGCGCTGATCGAGCTCCCAGAGCCGGTGGTCGAGAGACTAGCACAGGGGGCGGTGCCTCAGGCTCCGACGCTGCGAGAAATCCGCGCTGCTGATGGAAGCCGTCTGACCGTGCTGGATCTGATCCTGGAAGTGCCGGCCTCCTCTCTCAGCGACCTGGACCAGGAAACACGGGTCCTTGGATGGGATTGGGGCATCAGGTCGCTCATCAGCGTCAGTATGCTGGAAAAACCAGCAGGGGAAGGCGAAGAGTTGTATCGTCAGATCAGTCGTCCCGTCTTTCTGGACACGGGTGGTCTCGATGGCCGTCAGGCTCGGCTGCGCCGCGAGATTGACCGGCTCAAAACATGCCGTGAACGGTACGTGAAATTGGTCAAAGCAGCGGTCATCGCGCGCGTCGAGCGGAAAGTCGCGCTGCCCCCCCATTTTCAGAAGTGGCAGGATCGGATTGACGCCTTTGATGCGCGCATCAACCAGTGTTGGAAAAAATACGAACGAAGGAATCGCGAACTGGCGCATCTGGCTGCTAATCTGCTCATCTTGCTCGCGCTCGTCTATGACTGCCGACTGATCTGTGGCGAAAATCTGACCACCCTCAAAACCATCGGGCGAGGGCGGGGGGTACGCGGACGCTGGCGCAACTGGCGCAACAACTCGCAAGTCCGAGGAGAGCTGTGGAGGGTGCTCAAGTACAAGGGGTATCTGCTGGGTCTGCGGGTTCGCGATGTTCCAGCTCAGGGCACGACGCATACCTGCCCAAAATGCCACCAGCCCACGAAAACCTATCTCTCTCCTGAAACACGCCATCGCAAAAAGGCCGACGACTGGGCCCCCTGGCTCTGTTGCAGCAATCCCGACTGCCTGTGGAATGGCGCGCGCGATTATGCCGCCTCTCTCAACATCGCCAGGCTTGGCCTGGCCTTCCTCATCACCTACCATGACACGAAGCGGTACCAGACGTACCGTATGAGCACGTCCGCGGACGTGCTCAAGCCGGTTTCGTATACCGGAACCGGCGCGACGCTACCGTTGCCGTCGCAGGGTCTCGCAGCCCGCCTGACTTCAGGCAAACGCGTGTTTTATGCCGGATGGTCACAATCCATTGCGTTACGCACATCTCAACCCAAACCTCTCCTTGCACTACTTTCTGCGTCTCATCTTAGAAAGCGCCTGCTCCTTCGTGCGTAATGTTCAAGGTAATTACACGTTTGTGCAACGGTGCAATAACTTGATCCCTGACATATACTATCGAGTATGAGAGAAACGCAAGGAGACATCGAGCGCTTGCAGGCGCTTTTAAACAGCAGCTTTGAGCGGGCGGGAGCGTTCCTGCGGCGCTCGTTTCAGATGCCGGAACACTCACTGACTGCCGAGGCGCTGGTCGATTGCTGGCAGGACGTGCAAACCGTAGCATTGGCAACAGTTACGATGAGAGGCGAGCCACGTCTTGCTCCGATCGGCTCGCTGCTCTACCGAGGCGAGATCTACCTTCCGACCGTGGCCACTGCCGCGCGCACGCGTCATATCATGAAGCGGCCCGCCGTCAGCCTGACGCTGTTTCGTGAAAACGAACTGGCGATCATCGTGCATGGCTACGCCACGATCATTTCACCCGATCATGAGGATTTCGAGACGCTGGAGAGCCTGCTGTACGCTTCCACCCACACCAAGGCTGGCGAGTGGGGCGAGGGCGTCTACCTGCACATCCAGGCCGAGGCCATCTACACCTACAACAAGCATCCCCACCGACCCATCGAAAGCCTTCCTCTGCAGGTGAGACCGCTGAGCACCGAAGACAGCGAATGGGTACGGCAGTTTACTATCGAACACTGGGGCAATACTATCGTTGTCGCTCACGGCAAGGTCTATCACCCACACACGCTGCCCGGCTTCGTTGCCATCCTGAAAGGGGACCGGGTGGGACTGCTCACGTACTCGCTCGAGGATGAGCACTGCGAGATCGTGACGATCAATAGCACCAAGCCGGGGATCGGGATCGGCACCGTGCTGATCAAGGCAGTCACACAGGTGGCACGAGAAGCAGGCTGCAAGCGGCTCTGGCTGATGACGACGAATGATAATCTCGACGCGCTGTGCTTCTATCAAAAGTGCGGCTTCTCGCTCGTTGCGGTCCATCGCCATGCCGTCGATGCCGCTCGCCAGCTGAAGCCGGGTATCCCCTTGATCGGCAACGACCAGATTCCTTTACATGATGAGATCGAACTGGAGATGATATTAGAGCGATAGCAATGAAAGACCTGAATGACGAGGAATTAGCAACCTTTACCGAGGAGGATGTATTATGCACATCACCATCATTTGTATCCCCTATCAAGTCGATGTCGCCCGTTGGGGATGCGCCAACGGCCCCC
>Ga0070706_100007112_pt1 | contig 10526 bp, 9 predicted proteins | sample KBSK5501metaG_FD_65476 | JGI IMG/M metagenome (GOLD analysis project Ga0070706, IMG submission 65476) | Corn, switchgrass and miscanthus rhizosphere microbial communities from Kellogg Biological Station, Michigan, USA - KBS K5-50-1 metaG | ecosystem: Host-associated > Plants > Roots >...
TCGCGCATCGTCTGCAGGAAGCGGGCGGCCGTCGCGCCGTCGATCACGCGGTGGTCGAAACCGATCACGAGGTTCATGCGCCACCGGATCGCGATCGAGTCGTCGTCGAGGACCACGACCCGCTTCGCGATCGTCTCGCTCGAGCAGATCGCCGCCTGACCGGGTGGGACGATCGGGCTCGACACGACCGTGCCGAGCGGTCCCGTGTTGTTCACGGTGAACGTGCCACCAGAGAAGTCGTCGAACGTGAGCTTCCTCGCCTTCGCCCGGTCGACCACGTCGCGGATCGAGCGCATGAGGCCGGCTAGGCTCCTCTCGTCCGCCGCCTTGATCACCGGGACCACGAGCCCCTCGTCACCGAGCGCCACCGCGTACCCGACGTTGACGGCACCGTGGAGGACGATCCCCTGGTCGGTCCAGCTCGCGTTCACCAGCGGCACGGCACGCAGCGCCTCGACCGCACCCTTCACGATGAATGCGGCAGGCGAGAGATCGAACCCCTCTCGCGCGGCGAACTCGTGGCGGACCTGCTCGCGGTACTTCATCAGCTCCGTCATGTCCACTTCCATGACGGCGTGGGCGTGCGGGGCGGTCCACGCCCGGGTCATGTTGTCGGCGATCGCCTTGCGGATCTGCGTCAGCTTGAGCGGCTGGTCGCCGCTCACCGGCGCGTAGGCGGGCCGTGCCGGCGCTTGCGTCGGCGCGGCCGCGCGAGCCGCGGGCTGCTGGGCCCGCGCGATGAAGTCCTCGACGTCCTTCCGCGAGACCCGGCCGTTGAGGCCCGTCCCCTGTACCCGCCCGAGGTCGACGCCGTTCTCGGCCGCTAGCTTGCGCACGGCGGGCGTCGCGCGGATGTCCTCGGGCTCTGCCCCGCTCGGAGGCGCGGCCGTCATCGCGGCCGCGGCGCGGCCGTCGCCGTTCCCGGGACGCGCCGCGACGGCGGCAGCGGGAGCCGGCGCGGGTGCGGCCGGCTTCGCCGCGGCGGCGGGCGCCGCCGGCGTGGGCTGTTGCGCGGTCTCCGGCGCGGGCTGTTGGGCAGGCTGTTGCGCGGGCTTCGTGGTCGCGGCGTCGGCCTCGCCAGTCTCGAACACCGCGAGAAGAGCGCCGACCGGAACGGTGTCCCCCTCCTTGACCTTGATCTCTGTGAGGGTCCCAGACACCTCGGCCGGGATCTCGGTGTTGACCTTGTCGGTCTGCACCTCGACGAGCAGGTCGTATTTGTCGACCTTCTCGCCGGGCTGCTTGAGCCACTTCCCGATGGTGCCCTCGGTGACCGATTCGCCCAGCTTCGGCATCTTCAGCTCGAATGTGGCCATGTCGCCTCCTAGTACGCCGCGAGCTCGCGCATCTTCGTCGCGATGCGCGCGGGGTCCGGCATGAACGCGTCTTCCTGAGCCTTATTGAACGGCATCGCGGGCGCCTCTGGTCCGCCGATGCGCATGACCGGCGCGTCGAGATCGTCGAAGGCCTCCTCCGCGATGAGCGCCGCGATCTCCGCGCCGGCGCCGAACAGGCGGTTGTCCTCGTAGACGACCAGGCACTTCCCGGTCCGACGCGCTTCACGCACGATCGTGGCCGCGTCCAGCGGCCGCAGGCTGCGCACATCGACGACGGCCGCGGAGACGCCCTCCGCCGCGAGGGCCTCGGCGGCCCGGAGGCAGTGATGCAGCATCAGGCCGTACGCGAAGACGGTGATGTCGGTCCCCTCGCGCTTCACGTCCGCGGTGCCGAGCGGGATCGTCCAGTCGCCCTCGGGCACGTCGCCCTTGACCGCGCGGTACGTCGCCTTGTGCTCGAGGAAGATGACCGGGTCCTCGTCGCGGATGGCCGACCGCAGCATCCCGGTGATGTCGCGCGGGGTGCTCGGCGCGACCACCTTGAGCCCCGGGACGTGCGCGTAGAACGCCTCGAGCGACTGCGAGTGGTACAGGGCACCACGGACGCCGCCGCCCCAGGGCATGCGCACGACCATCGGGACGCCCCACTGGCCGTTCGATCGGTAGCGGATCCGCGCGGCCTCCTGCACGATCTGATCGAAGGCGGGCGTCGAGAAGTCGGCGAACTGCATCTCGGCGATCGGTCGCATCCCGGCGAGCGCGAGCCCGATCGCCACCCCGACGATCGCGGATTCAGCGAGCGGCGCATCGATGACGCGCTCCGGACCGAACTCCTCGATGAAGCCGTCGGTGACGCGGAAGACGCCGCCGCGCTTGCCCACGTCCTCGCCGAGGATCATCACGCGCTCGTCGCGGCGGAACTCCTCGAGCAGCGTGTCGTGGACCGCCTGAACGTTCGTCTTCTCCGGCACTACCAGATCTCCCCGAAGCGTCGGGGGTCACGTTCGCGCGCGATCGCGTAGACGGCGCGCACGACGTCCGTCACGTTGGGCTTTGTGAAGTGGTCGCCGTCCTGGCCGACCGGCGTGCGGCCCGCCACCGCAGTCAGCGTCCGCGCCGGGACGTCCAGGCGGTCCTGGGCGCCCTGCACCTCGAGCGCGTGACGCAGGATGTGCGCCGACGCGCCCCCGGGGATGTCCTCATCCGCCACGACGAGCGCGCCCGTGCGCTCGATCGACGCTCCCATGACGCCGCGAAGGTCGAGCGGGTCGAGCGTCTGCAGATCGACGACCTCGACGTCGATCCCGAGCTCCTCCAGCTGGACGCACGCTTCGAGGGCGATCCGGCACATGGCGCCGTACGTCACCAGGGTGGCGTCGCGGCCCGCGCGGAGGACCTCGGGCACGCCGAGGGGCACGCGCATCTGGCCGATGTTGGACGGCATCCGCTCCTTGAGCCGGTAGCCCGAGAGCACTTCGATCACGAGCGCGGGATCGTCGGACTCGAACAGCAGGTTGTACATGCCCGCGGCCTGGGTCATGTTGCGCGGCACGCAGATCCGCACCCCCGGGAGCGCGCCGAGGAGCATCGCCATCGGCGAGCCCGTGTGCCAGATCCCTTGCAGGCGGTGGCCCTTGGTGCGGATGACGACGGGCGCCATCTGGCCACCCGCGGTGCGGTAGCGGAGCGTCGCGAGGTCGTCGGCCGTGAGCTCGAGCGCGTACATCAGGTAGTCGAGGTACTGGATGTCCACGACCGGCCGCAGGCCGCGCATCGCCGCGCCGATCCCCTGCCCGAGGATGGTCGCCTCGCGGATGCCGGTGTCGGTCAGGCGAAGCTCACCGTGCTTCGCCTGCAGCCCCTCGAAGACGAGGTTGACGTCGCCGAGCCGCCCAACGTCCTCTCCGATGATGAATACGCGCTCGTCGCGCGCGAGCAGCTCGTCGAAGCAGCGCAGCAACACCATCCGGCCATCCACGGTCTCCGCGTCGGCCGCGTACTCCGCCGCCACCGGCGGGATCCGCAGCGGTGAGCGTGCCGACGTGCTGTACACGTGCGACCGGAAGCGTTCGTGCGACGTCTCGCGCTCCGTCCGCAGCAAGGCGCGCAGCTCCGCGCGCACGGGGACGTCGCGGTCGCGCAGCTCCACGAGCGCCGCATCCAGTGCCATGTCGGCGAAACGCCTCCCGGGCTCGGGCTGCCGCTCGAGCTGATCCGCGATCTCCGCGATCCGCGCGGCCCCGCTCTCCTCGGCGGCGCGGCGCAGGAGGGCGACCGCGCGCTCGCGCTCGGCGAGGATCGGACGTGCGAAGGTCTGGTACGCCTCCTCGCGGATCCGCTCGACCGCGTGCCGGTCCTCGCGCTCGTAGCCGTCGAGCTCCGCCGCCGTCGCGAGCTCCTCGCGGATCATCCACTGGCGCATGCGGGCGATCGGATCCATCTCGGTCTCGAATCGCAGACGCTCGCGCGTCTTGTAGCGCTCGTGGCTGCCGCTGGTGGAGTGACCCTGCGGCTGCGTCATCTCGACGACGTGCACGAGCGCGGGCGCGTGCTCCCGGCGCACGCTCTCGGTCACGAGCGCGTAGGTGTCGAGCAGGGCGACGTAGTCCCAGCCGCGGACGACGTGGACGTCCACGCCCTTCCCGCCTTCCGCCGGGGCGAACCCGCGTACGATCTCCGAGATCGATCCCTTCGTCACCTGAAGCTCGTTCGGGACCGAGATGCCATACCCGTCGTCCCACACCGAGATGAGGAGCGGGACCTGCAGCACTCCCGCCGCGTTGAGGGCCTCCCAGAAGATCCCCTCGGCGCAGCCCGCGTTGCCGACCGTCGCGAAGCAGACCTCGTCGCCGCCGCGCGAGAACAGCTGGCGGCCGAACGCGCGGATGCCCTCGTCCCGCCGGTACAGCTTCGACGCGTACGCGAGCCCGAGCGCCCGTGCCATCTGCGACGAGACGGGCGAGAGGTCGGATGCGCTGTTCTTCGTGTCCACCATCGGGCGCCACTCGCCGCTCTCGTCGAGGTTGCGCGTCGCGAAGTGGCTCACCATCTGACGGCCCGCGGAGAACGGGTCGCGCTCGACCGTCGTGTCGGCGTACAGCTGCGCGAAGAACTGCGGCAGCGTCGCGACGCCCGTGGCGAAGGACACGGTCTGGTCGCGGTAGTAGCCAGACCGCCAGTCGCCCTCACGGATCTGCTTCGCCAGCGCGAGCTGTGCGACCTCTTTGCCGTCGCCGAAGATGCCGAACGGCGCCTTGCCGGTCAGGACCTCGCGGCGGCCGATCACGCTCGCGGCGCGGCTGCGCACGGCGAGCCGGTAGTCGGTGACGACCTCTTCGGCCGTGAGCGTCAGCCCGGCCTTCGGGGTCCGGATCGTCGGCCGGGAACGCGTCTTCATGTGCCGCTCATGGTGCCATTGCGCGCGTTGCGCATCGCGGTCAAGGGGTTGCGACGAGCGAACGCAAGCGCGCCGTGGCCTCGCCGAGCACGGTCGTCCGAGCCACGACCTCGCCGTGGGCGTCGAAGATGACGAAGCTCGGCGTGAAGCGGACGTCGTAGCGCCGGCGCGCCTCGTCGCCGGCGTTGGTCTGTACCTCGATCCGGACGACGCTCGCGCGCCCGGCGACCTCGTCCTCGAGCCCATCGACGATGGGCTTCGCCCGAAGGCAGTTCAGTCAGAGGTCGGAATAGAGCTCGAGCATCGCCGGCTGGCCCGCGGCGAGGGCGTGGTCGAGCTCGCCGAGGCTCGACTGAGAGCTACGAAGCCAGAGAGGCGGAATGACAAGAGCCACGGCGACGGCGAGGAGAAGGACGAGCGATCGCGGCGAGCGCGCACGGACCGCGTACGAGGCGACCCACACGGCGAGGATCGCCGCCGCGATCCCATACGAGTTCTGGTTGACGAAGGTGTAGAGGCTCACGCCGCGGCACCGTCGAGGAAGGGCAGCATCACGTCGAGGAGCTCGCGCGGGCACTCCGCCATGACGAGGTGGCCACATCTGTCGATGAGCCGCACCTCGCTCCGCGCGGACAGTGACCGCGCCTCCTCCGCGTCGGACGCGGGCAAGATGGCGTCCTCACGGCCCCAGACCACGAGCGTCCGGCCCTGATAGCGCTTGCCCCGCTCGAGCCACGCGCGGCGGATCTCGTCGCGAACGCCGTGGCGGAAGCTCACGGAGGACCGCAGCGCGCGCACCATCTCCCCCACCGACGGCGGGCCATAGCGCAGCGCCTCGGCGAGAAGATCGTCGGGGCACGCGGCGGGGTCGTAGAAGCAGGCGTACAGGATCTGACGCGTGGCCGTGGGCGTGCGCCAGAGGCGCGCGAGAAGGCCCATCCCGGGGAGCGTGAGCATGCGGAACTCGCGCGCCAGCGACGCGCCGAGACCGCCCGGCGCGATGAGCGTCAGGGATCGGGTGCGCTCCGGGCACCACCCCGCCGCCGTGTAGGCCGCGGCGCCGCCGAGGGAATGGCCCGCGATGTGGGCACGGCCCACGTCGAGCGCGTCGAGGAGCGCGAAGACGAACGGCGCGTAGAGAGGACGCGCGGGGTCGAAGTGGCCATGGCGGCGGGGGCGGTCGCTCTCGCCGAAGCCCGGAAGATCGAACGCGATCGCGCGCCGACCGCTCTCCGCGATGGCGGGCATGACGCTCCGCCAGTTCTCAGCCCAGCCACCGAGGCCGTGGATCATGAGGACGGGATCGTCGCGCTCGGTGCGCGGCCGCTCCTCGACCACACGGATGCGCATGCCGTCGACGACGAGCCTGCGTACGTCAGACACGATCCGTATAGTGCGCCCATGCTCTTCTACTACCTCTGCACCCTCGGCGAGCAGCGTCATCGCGAGGCGTATCCGCAGGGCGCGCAATCGAAGGACGCCGACGTCTACAAGTGGGTGACGATGCACTCGGGCTCGCCCGCGATCTGCCAGCGCGAGCATCCGGGTCCTCACACGTGGCGCCCCGACGAGGGCGGCGACGAGGAGCGCGTGATCCGCGGCTTCGCCGTGCTGCAGTGGGACAAGCATGGTTTCGATCCGGGACGCGCGAAGCCGGAGATCGGTGAGCGCTTCGACTCACCGTGGGGACCGTCGCTCGCGCTCGAACGGACCGACGATCCGAGCACGGGTACGTATCTCCTGCTCCGTATCTATCCGCACGGCTACCGCGGCAAGCCGGGCGAGCTCGGGACCGACCGCTCCGACGCACCCAAGGAGCTCCTCGGCAAGGTCTGATGGAGAGCGGCGAGCCGGCCGGCCCGGCGGAGCGCCGCGTCGGGCAGGTCCTTCGGATCTACGCGGGCGTTCTCTTCCTCCTGAGCCTCGTGGTCGCGCTGCTCGCCGAGTACCCCTTCTCGCTCATCGCCTGGGGCGTCGCGGCAGTGAGCGCGTCGTTCATCGCGATCTTCATCGTGGTCCCCGGAATGCGGTCCCGCTAGGAGCTCGCACCGGGACCACCGCTATGGCTCCGATGCCCAACGTGATGCGCGTGCGCATGCGCGTCCTCGGCCGAGCGCGGCGGATAGAAGAGCCCCGCGACATACGGCCGGGTGGCCGCCTGCGCGTACATCGACACGAGGATGTGGAGGTCGGACCGCTCCGCGAGCGGCGCGCCCCAGCGCTGCCGGAACTCGGTCGCCCACTTCGGCCCGAAGCGCTCCCGCGACAAGCGCGCCATCTCGTGCAGCTCCCAGTCGAGGATCGGCAGCTCGTGAGCGGTCGTGCATGCCGCGTCGTCGCAGCGGAAGCGGAGCCGTAAGGGGAGCTGCAGGACGTCGATGTCCGGCGCGGGCCGGACGAAGGCCACGGTCGCACTTCCCTCGCGCGCGAGCTGCTGGACCTCCTCTAGCGACCGACGCACGTGCGGGCGCACGAATGGCCATCGCAGCCGCCAGCCGTCCTTCGCGTCGACGTACGCCGTCGTGACGATCTCTCCCTCGGGCTCGCGCGTCTCGGGACGGGGATCGTAGGGGGAGGGCCGCGTCGTCGCGTGCACCCAGGCCCACTTGGGCAGCGGCGGGTCCGTGTCGGCGCCCTTCCATGGGAACGGCGTGAGACGCAGCAGCGCTCCCGTCTCGCGGTCCGCGCCGATGATCGCGGGACGCTCCACCGGGAAGGCCTCCGCGCCGATCACCTTCGCGATGACGAGGATGTCGCGGTCGGCGGACTGCTGCACGCTCCTAGCATCGGGGGTGTGATCGACGAGCGCGAGATCGCCCTCGCGACGGAGCATCCCCGCGGCACCGAGAAGCGGCGTCTGGGCCCGTACCGCGACGCGCTCAATGACGCAGCCGCGTACGCGCGCCTTCCCGAGGTCGACCGCGACGCCATCGTCCGTTGGGTCGAGACGCGGCGCATCGTGCGGGAGCGCTCGGGTCTCGACAACGACGCGGGCAACCTCGCCGATCCGCTCCTCCCGCTCGACCGCCTGCGCGCGCACGTCGTCGACGGCGAGCGGATCGCGGCAGGCCTGGGCGCGTTCGCGGATCCGGGCGGTGACCTGATCGCGGTCGTGCGTCGGATCCGGACCTAGGCGGGCACGGCCTCGCGCAGCGGCGCGAGGAGCTCGAGCGCGCGATCGATCTCCCCGGCGGTGTTGAAGTAGTGCGGTGATAGGCGGATGAGCCCGGGTCGCGCGTCGCAGATGACCCCCTGAGCCCGGAGCGCGCTCACCGCGGCTCGCGGATCGGGATGCTCGAGCGTGACGATCGAGGTCCGCTGCTTCGCCTCTCGCGGCGATCGCGCGCGCCAACCGCGTTCGAGCGCCCCTTCGAGCAACCGCTGTGACAGCTCCATGTGCCGGCGGCGAACGGTCGGGATGCCGATCTCATCCACGAGCGACAGCCCGGCGCGCGACGTGTACACCGCCGCGACCGCGGGCGTGCCGTACTCGAAGCGCCGCGCGCTGCGGGCGAGAGCCAGGTGCTCGACGTCGAACGCGAAGACGTCCTCCATCGCCCACCAGCCGAGCGCCGTCGGGGTGTGCTGCGCGACGCGGTCCCGGCGTGCGTAGAGGAACGCCATCCCCGGCCCGCCCATGAGCCACTTGAGCATGCCGCCGGCGAGGAAGTCCACGCCGCTCTCGTGCACGTCGAAGGGGAACGCCCCGATCGACTGGTACGCGTCGACGACGAGCGCAGCGCCCTTGCGGTGGCAGATCTCGGCGAGTGCTCGCACGTCCTGGATCCAGCCGCTCGTGTAGTAGACGTGGCCCGTGCAGACGAGGGCCGTGCGCTCGTCCACCGCTCGCTCGAAGAGCTCGAGCGGCACGGTGATGCGATCGGGGCTGTGGACGAACTCGACCTCGACACCGGCATTCGCGAGCGCGAGCCAGGTGTGGCCGTCGGTCGGAAAGTCCATGTCCGCGACGACGACCTTCGGCCGGCCGCCGTACGCGAACGACGACGCGACGGAGACGAGCGCGGCCGAGACGGCCGGCTCGAGGGCGATCTCATCGACGTGCGCGCCGAGCACGCGCGCGACGTCGGCGCGCAGCCCGTCGATCTCGCTCATCCAGTGCTCGTACCAAGCCATGCCGCCGAGCTCGCTCCAGCGCTCCGCGTAATGCTCGAGCGCGAGCCGCCCGCGCTCGTGCAGCGGCGCGAGCGAGCAGCTGTTCAGATAGAGGAGCTCCCGTGTGATCGGGAACTCGCGCCGCCAGAGCTTCTCCTGCTCCTCCATCACCAGCCCACCGCGTAGCTCTCACGGCGCGGATCCGCGCCGCCTTCGAGCGTGCCCGTATCCAGCCGGCGGATGGCGCACACGCCGGCCGCGGCGGGGCTCATGTCGGGCAACACGACGACGCGATGTCCGAGCTCGCGGAGCGTCTCGCGTACCGGTGCGGCGACACGGCCCTCGACACCCAGCTCGCCCGGCGCGTAGCGGTGCGGGAAGAAGGTCCAGGGGAAGCTGCGCGAGATCACGCGTGGCATCTCGATCGCCGCCTGCGTGTCCATGCCGAAGTCCAGGATCGCGCACACGACCTGGACCATCGCCTGGCACTGCGCATCCTCGCCCGGACACCCGAAGGGCATGTGCGCGCGCCCGTCCTTCACGAGCATGGCGGGATTGGGGGTCAGCCGCGGCCGTTTCCCCGGAGCGATCGCGGACGGATGGCCCGGCGTCGTCCAGAGCTGCGCGCCGCGCGTCGATACGATCATCCCCAGTCCCGGGACGAGCGGGCCGTGCGCCGCGGGGTCCGACGGCGTAGCCGAGAAGGCCCAGCCTTCGGCGTCCATCGCGCAGGCGTAGGACGTGTCGGGGTAGCCGGTGCCGGATACGGGACGCGGCCGGTAGCCCGGGCGGCCGGTGCGCCCTTCGTACCGCCACGGGTCGCCGGGCGGTGGCAGCTCGGGCCAGGCCTGGTCGTCGCGGATGAGCCCCGCGCGCTCCTCCGCGTATGCCTTCTCGAGCATTCCGCGGATCGGCACGTCCACGAGGTCGGGATCGCCGAAGAACCCCTCGCGGTCGGCGCAGGCCAGCTTCATCGCCTCCGTGTAGCGATGCAGGAACGCCGCGGAGCACGGACCCATCGACGCGACGTCGGAGCGCTCGAGGATGTTGAGGGTCATCGGGACCAGGGGACCCTGCGACCACGGGCCGCACGCGTACACGTCGATCCCGCGGTACGTCGTGTGGCAGCCGGGCCCGATCGACACGTGGTACGACGCGAGATCGTCGTAGGTCAGCGCACCGCCCTCGCGCTCGACGAACTCCGCGATCTCGCGCGCGATGTCGCCCCGGTAGAGCGCGTCCCGCGCGGCCATGATCGCCGCGGCCCGTCCGCGCGGCTCATGCGCACGCTCGACCGCGACGAGCCGGCGGAAAAGGGCTCCCAGGTCGTCCTGGACCAGGATCTCTCCCGCCGCCGGCGCCCGCCCGCCGGGAAGGAACACCTCCGCCGTCCCCGGCCAGCGCGCGATACGGTCCGACCACGCATCGAGCGCGCGCGACAGGCGCGGAAAGACGGGAAAGCCGTCGCACAGCTCGATCGCGGGCGCGAGCACGTCCGCGAGGCTGAGCCGTCCATACCGCGCGAGCGCGGTGAGCCACGCGTCCGCCGCGGCCGGGGTGACCGCGCGGGCCAGACCGAGCGGCATGTCGTCCCCGTAGCGCTCGCGGTACGTCGCGAGATCGAGACCGCGCGGCCAGCGGCCGAGCCCATCGATCGTGATCGGCTCGTGCATGCCGGG
>Ga0070706_100007114_pt1 | contig 10524 bp, 9 predicted proteins | sample KBSK5501metaG_FD_65476 | JGI IMG/M metagenome (GOLD analysis project Ga0070706, IMG submission 65476) | Corn, switchgrass and miscanthus rhizosphere microbial communities from Kellogg Biological Station, Michigan, USA - KBS K5-50-1 metaG | ecosystem: Host-associated > Plants > Roots >...
ACCGCCAGCTGGTTGCCGCCCAGGCTGTAGAAGTCCGGGTTGGTGAGCATGAATCCGGACCCGCCGTGACTGTTGTCGAACTGGCCGTTGGGCGGCATCGCGGGGATCACGGCGATCCAGCACGCGATGCCGGGCTGGAAGAACTTGTTGTCGCTGAAACAGGTGCCGTCCGGCGTTTTGAGCAGGCCCATGTTCTCCCGGGCCACGGTGACCTTGGCGACGGGCAGGCCCTTTTCCAGCGCGGTCTTGTTGAACGCGAATTCCTGCGCGCCGTTGAAGAAGCCGCCGCCCAGGCCGGGCACGCTCCCGTTCAGCGGGAACTCGTCGTAGAACAGCAGGAACGCGTCCCCGGTGGCCCCGATCTTCGCGAAGTCGTTGAGCAGGAAGGGGTAACCCGGCTCCTTCGGGTTGTAGTCGGCGTTGAGGAAGTAGGTGTTGTACGGGCCGAACGGGCTCGACCCCTTGGTTACCGAGATGCCCTCGAGGCAGGAGTTCGCCTTGCCCACGAAGCAGCCGACGAACGGGCCGCCCTTGGGGGCCGGGCTCTTCGAGACGATCTGGGTGATGATCCAGTGGCCGCCGTTGGCTGGGTCCCATATGCATGACGGGTCTCCGCCGCTGCTCCAGTGCCGCTTCGTCAGCCCCATCACCTGGTCCAGCGAGATGACCGGGGATGCCCGCTTCAGCGCCTGGTTGAAGATCAGGATCTCGCCGATGTTGTTGGTCTCGACCACGGACCCGTTCCCGGCGCACAGGCCCTGGTCCGGGGGCTCAACGTCCTTGAACTTGTTCGCGGTGTGCGTGGCGCTGTCGACCGCGTTGATGCCCTTCACGCTGGTCGAGCCGCCCGCGAACGAGCTGATGTTGTCGCAGCCGGGACGCAGCGGCTGGCAGCTCACCGTCGGGATCTTGACGGCAGAGGCGGAGCTACGGCTGGGCGCTGGGACATGGGGACGCATTAATGGCATCGCCCTCGCCCTGTCCAGCGACTTCGCGCTCCCGCTCCGGGACTGGCTCGCCGACAGATGCGCCGTGGACGGGGTGCCGAACGGGCCGGTGAGCAGGTGACAGCCGGCGCAGCCGGTCGCGGCCGAGCCGGTAAAGGTTGGCTTGAATGACCCCAGGCTGGACGAGGTAACAGCGCTCGCGGCGCTGCCGTGCGGAGCCGCCGCCGCCGGCCCCCCCGTGGCGACCAGGAGCATCGCCGGGAGCGACAGGAGCGACAGCAGCGTGAGCTTGTAGCGTGCGGATCTCATTGGCACGAAATTCCTCCCCAAATCGGCTGTTTGCCGGGCACCATGGGAGAGTTCCGCGCCCCCCGGAGTCGCGCAGCGGGGTGGGGCGCCGCGGAGCCAGGCGTGCTGGACCGTGCCGGGCGACCGCGGTGCGAGCTCCATCCGGAAGGTCAGGGACTGCTCATGGCTCTCCGGTGGAGCATAGTGATCTTAGAACAACCGGACAATAGAGGCTGTATAACGCCAGTGCAAAGCTTCCGGGCTTCTCCGCCCCGGTCGACGGCGGGCTCGCTGCTGGCGTTCGCGCCCGAGGCGGGCGGCGCCGGGCCTGACGGCCGAGGCGGGACTCCGGGCCGTTATGTCCGGGCCGGACCGGTGTGACGATCCGGTTAACGCCCTCTAGCCGACGCGCCACAGTCCACGGACAACGCGATTAGCAGGACTTTCACGGGGAACGAACCCTAGAAGGGTATGCTACGTTCAGCAACTGATTGATTACGCAGTGACGTTAGATCGCTCAGTGCCAGCACCGGGGGAACGTGCAGCCGTGTTCGCGACCGAGTCGTATGAGTGGCCGCGTACGCCCCTCGCCGAGTCACTGCGCGCTGCGTGCTGCCTGCTGCTGCTGCCGTTGATCGTGGCCGCCTTCACGGTGGGCTTCGCCGGCTACGCCCTGTGGCGGCTGGCCTACCTGCTCTGGCAGGTGCTGTGCCTCGCCTACCGGGCCGTCCGCGCCCGACGCATCGCCCGGGCCTGACCGCGGCGTCTCGTCCCGCCTGCCGCCCGGGCGGGGAATGCGGCCGCGCCGGGGACCGTTGGGCAGGCATGGGCCCGCGGGGCTGCCCCGGCAGCGGGACCACCTGGAGCCCACAATGAAGGAGCAGCCATGCCAGCCGTAACCGTGGACGACGTCCTCGTCTTGCCGCGCGTCACCGAACCGGACCCGGCCACGACGGCCGACCGCCCGGTGCTGTCGGTCACAACCGCCCCCTCCGGGTTCGAGGGCGAGGGTTTCCCGGTCCGGCGCGCGTTCGCGGGGGTGGACCTGCGGCAGCTCGACCCGTTCATTCACATGGACCAGATGGGCGAGATCAACTACGCACCCGGCGAGCCGAAGGGCACGCCGTGGCATCCGCACCGCGGATTCGAGACCGTCACCTACATGATCGACGGGGTGTTCCAGCACCAGGACTCCAACGGTGGGGGCGGCCTGATCACCGACGGCGACACCCAGTGGATGACGGCGGGCGGCGGCATCCTGCACATTGAGGCGCCGCCGGAGGAGGTCGTCGTGCGCGGCGGGCTCTTCCACGGCTTCCAGCTGTGGGTCAACCTGCCAGCCAGCATCAAGATGACCAGCCCGCGCTACCAGGACATCAGGGCGGGTCAGGTGAAGCTGCTCAGCTCCGCGGACGGCGGCGCGCTGCTGCGGCTCATCGCCGGCGACGTGGCCGACCAGCACGGGCCCGGCGTCACGCACACGCCGATCACGCTGCTGCACGCCACGCTGACCCCCGGCGCCCGGCTGCGGCTGCCGTGGCGGCGCGACTTCAACGCGCTCGGCTACGTGCTGGCCGGGTCGGGCTCGGTGGGTGCCGGGCAGCGGCCGGTGCAGATGGGGCAGCTCGCCGTGTTCGGCGAGGGTGACGTGATCACCGTCGCGGCCAGCCAGCGCCAGGACCGCGGGGCCGAATCGCTCGACATCCTGCTGCTCGGCGGGCAGCCGATTCGTGAGCCGGTGGCCGCCTACGGTCCGTTCGTGATGAACACCCGGGAAGAGCTCGTCCAGGCCTTCGAGGACTACCAGGCCGGCCGGCTCGGCTCCATCCCCGCCGAGCCCGCCGCGGTTCCGGACGACCCGCACCCCGGGCACGACGTGCTGTAGGGCGGCCGGCTCACCGCGGCTCACCGCGGTACGGGTGCCGGGAAAACCGGTGGAGGCGCGCCGGCCGGCTGGCCTACCGTGGTGCGCGGCGGACGGCGCCTCTGCTGTCCGTGCCTGAGCCGAGGAGATTGATCTTGTCCATGGTCATGGTCTTCCGTGCCCGGGCGCTGCCGCGCGGCGCCGAACCCGGCCGGAGCGCACTTCCTTCATGACCGCGCGCTGATCGCGCGCATGGTCGGAGCCTCTGGCGCGGGCGACGGCCAGCTCGTGCTCGACCTGGGTGCCGGGTACGGCGCGATCACGGCGGCGCTCGCCGCGGCCGGCCCGCGGGTGGTGGCCGTCGAGCGGGATCCGCTGCTGGCGGGCAGGCTCAGCCGCCGGTTCGAGGGCTGTTCGCACGTGACCGTCCTGGCGGCCGACGTGCGGGACGTCCCGCTGCCGCGGCGTGAGTTCCTCGTCGTGGCGAGCATCCCCTTCGCGGTCACGACCGCGCTGCTGCGGCGGCTGCTCGGCGACCCCTCGGTGCCGCTGGCCGGCGCGGAGCTGATCGTGGGGTGGGGGGCCGGGCGCTGGCTGTCCCGGCCCCGGCCGCGGGACGAGGAGACCGCCTGGTGGACCGCCCGCTACCGGATCCGCCTCGCGGGCCGGGATCGCGCCCGGCACGCCCGCCGCCGAGCTGACCGCCGACGACTGGCACCGCCTGGCTCAGGCGCTGACGGCACCCGGCCGCGGCGGCTGAGCCCGCAGGCCGCGCGGGCTGGCCTGGGCGATCACTCGTCTGTCACGATAAGCGGGTGACCGATTTGTACGCCCCGGGCGCCAGGTTCCGCGCCGCTCGTGACCTGCTGCTCCGCCACCGCAGCGACTACGACGCCGCCCGGAGGGAGTTCGGCTGGCCGCGGCTCGAGGAGTTCAACTGGGCGCTCGACTGGTTCGACGTCATCGCCGCCGAGCATCCCGAGCGGGACGCGCTGCGCATCATCGGCGACGGCGGGAGCGACGTGCGGCTCAGCTACGCCGAGCTGTCCGGGCGGTCCAGTCAGGTCGCCAACTGGCTGCGTGACCTGGGGGTGCGGCGCGGCGACCGGATACTGCTCATGCTCGGCAACATCGCCCCGCTGTGGGAGGTCATCCTCGCCGCGATCAAGCTCGGCGCGGTGGTCATCCCGGCCACCACGCTGCTCGCGCCCGATGACGTCAGCGACCGGATCCTCCGGGGCGACGTCCGGCACGTGATCACCGAGTCACCCCAGGCACCGAAGTTCGCGGCGGCGTCCGGGGCGAGCGCGCTGACGCTTATCGCGGTCGGCGACCCGGCCGACGGCTGGCTGAGCTACGCCGACGCGTTCAGCTGGTCGCCGGACTATACCCCGGACGGCGTGACGCTGAGCGGCGACCCGCTGCTGCTGTACTTCACGTCGGGAACGACGGCCCAGCCCAAGCTCGTCGAGCACACCCACGCCTCGTACCCGGTCGGCCACCTGTCCACCATGTACTGGATCGGCCTGCAGCCCGGTGACGTGCACCTCAACGTCTCCTCCCCCGGCTGGGCCAAGCACGCCTGGTCGAACGTGTTCGCCCCGTGGAACGCCGGGGCGACCGTCCTGGTGCTCGGGCACGAGCGGTTCTCGGTCGGTGCGTTGCTCGCGGCCATCCCGGCCTGCGGGATCAGCACGCTGTGCGCCCCGCCGACCGTGTGGCGGATGACGATCCAGGCCGACCTGGCCAGCTGCGACACCTCGAGCCTGCGCGAAGCCGTGTCGGCCGGCGAGCCGCTCAACCCGGAAGTGATCGAGCAGGTCCGGCGGGCCTGGGGCATCACCGTGCGGGACGGCTACGGGCAGACCGAGACGACCGCGCAGATCGGCAACCCGCCCGGCCAGGAGGTCAGGCCGGGGTCGATGGGCCGCGCGCTGCCCGGGTACACCGTCATGCTGATCGACCCGGTGACCGGCCTGCCGGGCAAGGAGGGCGAGATCTGCCTGCCCGCGGAGCCGCCGGCCGCGCGGCCGGCCGGGCTGATGACGGGCTACCGCGGCGACCCGGAGCGGGCCGCCTCGTCCATGCGCGACGGGTACTACCACACCGGCGACGTGGCCACGATCGACGACGACGGCTACATCACCTACGTGGGACGCACCGACGATGTCTTCAAGGCGTCCGACTACCGGATCTCGCCGTTCGAGCTCGAGAGCGTGCTGATCGAGCACGACGCGGTGGCCGAGGCCGCGGTGGTTCCCTCGCCCGACCCGGTGCGGCTGGCCGTGCCTAAGGCCTACGTCTCGCTGGTCGCGGGCGTCGAGCCATCCGGGGCGGTGGCGGAGTCGATCCTGGCCTTCGCCCGGCAGCGGCTCGCGCCGTACAAGAGGGTGCGGCGGCTGGAGTTCGGCGAGCTGCCCAAGACGATCTCGGGGAAGATCCGCCGGGTCGAACTGCGCGAGCAGGAGATCGAGCGGTACGACGCCGCCAGCGGGGACGCCGGGGGCGAGGACCCCGCGGGCGCGGGTCGCGGTAGCGGCGGCGAGCGGGGCGTCACCGAGTTCTGGGAAGACGACTTTCCCGGGCTGAAGGCAGGTTTCGCAGGTAAAACGGATGAGTAGCGCGGTATCCGCCGCGATGGCCAGGACGCGGATGGGGTCGCGGGAGATCCGCCGCGGCGCAGCGGGCGCCTGCGGACGAAGCCGTTGAGGGGCCGTGGTGGTCGTCACCCGGGGGGCGCGGATCCGGTGCAGCGGCTTGTTCCCGCAGCCCATCTCAATATGTGAGACAGGCTCGGGTGATTTCCCGGCGACGTGAAGAGGTGGTATTGCCCTGGCGATACCACCGTTTCGCGTTCACAGAGGGGGCGTCGCCTGGCATGCTGGGCAGCCGAATCGTCTCAGAATGTGAGACCAGCGGCAATCGAGCGGCACCATAACCGCGCTGACGGCATGCCACGGGGATCTGGTGCCACCAGGCGCAGGCCCCGCGTCGCGGTGAGCCTGCCGTCTTTAGCGGCTTTCGGCCTCGCGGACGCGTTGCACCAGCATTTCCAGCAGCGCCCACGCCGTCTCGGGGTGTTCCATCGCAAAAGGCCGGAAGTCCCAGGCGCTGAACATCAGGCAGCGCAGGTCCGTCTCGGCCGTGATCTTCGCCGAGCGGGACGAGTTGTCGATCAGCGCCATCTCGCCGAAATAGTCGCCAGGGCCAAGGACGCGCGCGGGCTGGCCGTGCACGCTCACCTGGGCCCGGCCGTCCACGACGACACCGAAACTCACGCCCATCCGGTCCTCGTCGGTGACCACCGCGCCCGCGGGAAACGTGCGCTCGTGAGCATCCCGCGCGAGCTTTGCCACCTCTTTCTTCGGCAGCATTGAGAACAGCGAAACGCGGGCAAGGACTTCTTCAGGCATTGTCATGGGCCGATGCTACGCGAAATGGCCTGGTAGCACCCGGGAACGCCCATTGCGGAGCGCCGGGCCTGCGGACCGGGTCAGCTGGTGATGTCGCCGCTGGTGAAGCGGGCCCAGGCGATCGAGCCGAAGATCAGGATGTAGACGCCGAAGGACAGCAGCCCGTGCAGCAGCGTGGTCGTGTCGACCGGCGCGCGCAGGATCGAGTCGAACATGGTCCACCAGTGCGTGGGCAGGTAGGGGTGCACGGCCCCGAACTGCGGCACGTTGTCCCCGACCTCGCTGGCCACCACGATGATCGCCAGCGCCGCGATCGCGCCGATCGCGTGCTCGGTGAACGTGGAGATGGCCACGCCGATCGCGCCGAGCGCCGCCATCGCGCCGGCCACGTACAGGGTCACGAACAGCACCCGCAGCAGGCCGTCGGCCAGCGAGATCGTCGTGCCGGACAGCAGCGTGACCGGGCCGACCGGGAACAGCAGCACCCCGCAGATCAGCGACACCGCCGCGATCACCGCGGACGCGCACAGGCCGAACGCGACCACCGACACGTACTTGACGCCGAGCAGCCTGGTCCGGCCCGCGGGCACGGTGAGCAGGTAGCGCAGCGTGCCGTAGCCCGCCTCGCCCGCGATCGTGTCGCCGGACACCACGGCGACGACCAGCGGCAGCACGAGCGTGAGCAGGATCGTGAGCGACAGGAACGTCAAGAACACGCCGTTGCCCGCCACCTGGTCGAGGAACGGCGGGCCGCCGCCGTTGCCGCCGTTGCGCGGCGGCGCGGCCAGCCGGAGCGCGATGCCGATGATGACCGGTATCACCGCGACCACGGCGAGCAGCGCCAGGTTGCGCCGCCGCCGGAAGACCAGGCGCAGCTCCGAGCGCAGCAGCCGCAGCCACGACAGCGCGGCCGGGGGCGGGCCGGCGCCGGCCGCGGCGGGGGCCGCCTCGAGCTCAGCCGTCGACATCGAATCCCTCCCCGGTGAGCCGGACGAACAGGTCCTCGAGGCTGGGCCGGACCGTGGCCAGGCCGCGGACGGGCACGCCCGCGTGCACGAGCTCGGCGCAGAGCCGTTCGGGCAGGAAGTCGCCCAGCTGGGCGGAGACCTCGTCCCCGGCCACCTGGGTGTCGGCCAGGCCGATCTTCTCCAGCACCGCGCTGGCGGTCGCCGGATCGGGCGTCTCCACCTGGATCCGGGCCGCGCCGGTGCGGCGCAGCTCGTCAAGGGTGCCCTGGAAGACGAGCCTGCCGGTGCGCATGACGCCCACGTGCGAGCAGATCTGCTCGACCTCGGCCAGCAGGTGGGAGGAGACGAACACGGTCGTGCCCTCGGTCGCGATCTCGCGGACCAGGGCGCGGACCTCGCGGGTGCCCTGCGGGTCCAGCCCGTTGGTCGGCTCGTCCAGGATGATCAGCTCACGCGGCCGCAGCAGCCCCGCGGCGATCGCGAGCCGCTGCTTCATGCCCAGCGAGTAGGCGCGGTAGCGCTTCTTCGCGGCGGCCAGCAGGCCGACCCGGTCCAGCGCCCCGTCGATGCGCTGCCGCGCGGTCCGCGGGTCGGCGGTGCGGTCGGCCGCGTCGATGCGGGCCAGGTTCTGCTGGCCGCTCAGGAACGGGTAGAAGGCCGGCCCCTCGACCAGCGAGCCGACCCGGGGCAGCACCCGCGACGCGCCGGCCGGCATCGGCGTGCCGAGCAGCTCGTGGCTGCCGCTGGTGGGGTGGACCAGGCCGAGCAGCATCCGGATCGTGGTGGTCTTGCCGGAGCCGTTGGGGCCGAGGAAGCCGTAGACGGCGCCGCGGGGAACGTCCAGGTCGACGGCGTCAACCGCCAGCTGGCCGCCGCGGAACCGCTTGGACAGGCCCGTCGAGATGATCGCGGGCCCGGCGAGCGGGGCTGCCGGGTCCGCGAGTCCTGCGGCGTGCGCCGTGGCCGCACTTACTGAACCTTTTTCAACCTCAGGAAAACTACCCAGGTGTCCGCGATGCACGTCGGGTGGTTGAAAAAGGTCCATCACTTGATGTGCGCCGCGTCGGCGTACAGGACCGACGGGGTGACCGCCCCGACGAGGACCCGCCCGTTGGTCATCAGCACCGAGAGCAGGCCGGTGCGCAGCAGCCGCCCGCTGCCCCAGGCGCCGTGCACAGGGGTCGTGGACTTGAGCGCGGCGCCGAGGACCGCGGCGCCCTCACCGCTGCCGCCCGAGGCGCCGGCGGGGCCGCTGCCGGATGCGGCCTGGGCCGCCGACGAGGCCGCCTTCCCGACGGCCGCGGAGCCACCGCCCAGCCCGGAGAGGCCGGCCAGGTCCGAGGCCGGCAGCACGGCCACGCTGAGCCAGTTGTTGCCGATCACCTGGGGCGCGGCGCCGGCCGTGTGCGTGCCCGCCCGGGCGTGCTCGGCCGGGCCGAGGGTGACCGTCTTGACCGTGGCGCCGGGCGGGGGCGTGAAGTTGGGCGCGGCGGGGCGCACGAACGACACCGACGTGAAGCCCACCTGGAACGCCGGGCTGGTCGCGCCGCGGGCGAAGATCTGCACGCGCAGCGGCACGTAGCGGGCGCCGTCGACGGCGATCCGCACCTGCCCGATCAGCGAGCCGGCGCTGCGGGGCGCGAGCACGAGCTGGTAGGCGGCCTCCCCGGCGACCGTGACGTTGCTCTGCACGCTCACCTTGGTGCTCGGGCCGACTGCGGCCAGCGCCTGCTTCGCCGCCTGCTGCGGGGTCAGCGCCATCGCCGGCGCGGGCTCGCGGACGGCCGGGCCGGCGCCGGCCGGGAGCGCGAACCGGGTCACCGAGTTCGTGCTGCTCTGCCAGTACCAGGCGGTGCCGCCGTTTACGATCAGGTCGCTCTCGCTCATCATGCCCGGCACCGCGAGCCGGAAGTGCCGCGGGCCGGCGTACCAGATCCGGACCGTGTGCGAGCCGGTGAGCAGGGACGTGACCGACGTGGGGTTGTCGGTCCCGGGCAGCTGCGGCAGGCCGAGCGACGCGCTTTCCACCACGGTGCCGGTCAGCGCGGGCGGCGGCCCGGTGCGCCCGGCGATCGCCGCCAGAAGCTGTGCGGGGGTGCGGGCCGGCAGGGCCGGGCTGGCCTGCGCGGTGCTGATCAGCGCCCCGGCCATCACGGCACCGACGGCGGCCAGCACTCCGGCCGGCACCGCCCACCGCCCGCGGCGAGAGAATTCCATGACACCTCAAAGGTTAGCTCGCGTTGTGTTGCATGATCTCAGGTCATTTTGCCGAACGGAGGCTGTGCTGATCCTGTGAGGAGCTGAGACCGGTCTCAGCCAAGCGGGCCCGGGGTGAGTAAGACTGAGGGCATGCGCGTGCTGGTGGTGGAGGACGAGCGGCGACTGGCGTCCGCGGTCCGGACCGGGCTGCAGGCCGAGGGGTTCGCGGTGGACCTCGCGCACAACGGCCCCGACGGGCTGCACCTGGCGCGCGAGGGCGGCTATGACGCCGTGGTGCTGGACATCATGCTGCCCGGGCTGTCGGGGTACAAGGTGTGCGAGCGGCTGCGGGCGGAGGGCAACTGGGTGCCGATCCTCATCCTGTCCGCCAAGGACGGCGAGTACGACCAGGCCGACGGGCTCGACCTCGGCGCGGACGACTACCTGACCAAGCCGTTCTCCTACGTCGTGCTCGCCGCCCGGCTGCGCGCGCTGCTGCGCCGCGGCGCGGCGCCCCGGCCGGCCGTGCTGCGGGCGGGCGACCTGTCGCTGGACCCGGCCGGCCGGCAGGTGCGCCGCGGCGACACGGTCATCGACCTGACGCCGCGGGAGTTCGCGCTGCTGGAGTTCCTGATCCGGCGGGCCGGCCAGGTGGTGCCCAAGGCCGAGATCCTCGAGCACGTGTGGGACGCCTACGACGCCGCCGAGCTCAACGTCGTCGAGGTCTACGCTGGCTACCTGCGGCGCAAGATCGACGCGCCGTTCGGGCGCGCCGCGCTGCAGACCGTGCGCGGCGCCGGCTACCGGCTGGCCGCCGATGGCGGGTGACCAGGGGCCGGTCGCCG
>Ga0070706_100007116_pt1 | contig 10523 bp, 10 predicted proteins | sample KBSK5501metaG_FD_65476 | JGI IMG/M metagenome (GOLD analysis project Ga0070706, IMG submission 65476) | Corn, switchgrass and miscanthus rhizosphere microbial communities from Kellogg Biological Station, Michigan, USA - KBS K5-50-1 metaG | ecosystem: Host-associated > Plants > Roots >...
GGTTGTCGAACGTGAAAGCTTGCCGGATTGTCTCGAAGTTTCTGCGCAAACGAATGACGGAGTGATCATGGGATTGCGTCATCGCGAGAAACAGATCGAAGGAGTGCAATTCCATCCGGAGTCCGTTTTGACGTCGATAGGGAAAACGCTGCTGGCGAATTTCTTGAAACAGTAGACAGTAGACAGTAGACAGTAGACAGGAAAGAGCGAATCTTGTCTCGCAGAAGCGGATAACGCTTGCTGTATACTACTTACAGTTTGCTGTTTGCCGATGGGCATTTACTGACTACTGTCTACTGTCTACTGTCTACTGTTTCATGCCTCTGCCAATCAAACCACCCTATCCGCCAATGGACGCACTGCTGGTGAGCGAGATTCCCGCCGGCGCCAATTGGGAGTATGAGCCGAAGTGGGACGGCTTTCGCTGCCTGGCCTTTCGCGATGGCAAAGATATTGAGTTGCAATCAAAGTCAGGCCAATCGCTGGGGCGCTATTTCCCGGAAATTGTCGCCGCGCTTCTAAAACTGAAAGTGTCGAAGTTTGTGTTAGACGGCGAATTGGTAATCCCTGTTAAAGGCGGACTCTCGTTTGACGATCTGCTGCAACGAATTCATCCGGCTGCCAGCCGGGTTACCAAGTTGTCGCTGTCAACACCGGCGCAGTTCATCGTCTTCGATTTATTGGTTGATGAAGTGGGCAAGTCGATTTACGACTCGCCACTAAGCAAACGTCGTCAGAAACTCGAAAGCTTCGCAAAGAAACACCTGGCGAAGAATAAGAGCATAGAGCTGTCGCCAAAAACGAATGACATCTCAGTTGCACGCGATTGGCTGGCGACTACTGGAATCAAACTCGACGGCGTTATCGCCAAGCGTCTGGATCTTCCTTACCGCTCGGGCGAACGCGATGGCATGCAGAAGGTGAAGCGGATGCGCACGGCCGATTGTGTGGTGGGCGGATTCAGATACGCGACAAAAGGCAAAGTAGTTGGATCATTGCTGCTTGGTTTGTACGACAAGGTTGGGTTGCTGCATCACATCGGCTACACCTCGAGCTTCAACGAGAGCGAAAAGATGGAGCTGACTAAGAAAGTCGAACCGCTGATTGCGCCGCCGGGATTCACCGGCAATAAACCCGGCGGACCCAGTCGCTGGAGCACCAAGAAGACGAGCGAATGGGAACCTCTGAAAACGAAGCTGGTGGTTGAAGTTCAATATGATCATTTCAGTGGTGGACGCTTTCGTCACGGCACCAAATTCCTTCGTTGGCGACCGGATAAGAAGCCGAAGGCCTGCACGATTGACCAAGTGAAGTAGAGCAGGAGCAGGAGGCGGGAGCAGGAGGCAGGGGCAGGAGGCAGGCGGACTAGGAAACCCAAAACATTTTCCATTTGTCATTTGTCATCTGTCATTTTTTATTTGATTGGCTAACGTGTAAGCAATTATCGAATTTGAAAGTTGCCGAGGCGGTAACACCAACACCAAATGACAAATGAGAAATGGAAAATGACAAATGGAAAATGCTTTTGGTCCCTCCGCCCTGCCTACGACATTCTAACAATGCAAGCCACCTTTTAAGAACTCAACTGCCTCCGATCAAAAGAAAGTCCCTGGCTGCGAATTGCGGTGTAGTATACTGCCCGCCGTTTACAAAGTTTTGTTCACCTCAATTCATATGCGCATCTTGGGAATTGATCCTGGTAGTGAGACGACGGGCTGGGGTGTCATCGAAGATGATGGCCGGCACTATCGTCTGGTCGAATGCGGAACGGTGCGCGCCTCGACGGCGCAGAAGTTTCCCGCGCGGCTGCTGCGGATTGCCAAAGCGCTGGAAGAAATCATTGAGCGTCATAGCCCCGACGCTTGCGCAATTGAAGATGGATTCCTGGCTACGAACGTCAAGGTAACTTTGAAACTTGGTCAGGTGCGCGGCGTCGCAATGCTTGTCGCTGAGCGTGCCGCGCTGGAGATTCACGAGTATTCACCCAGACTTGTGAAGCAAACTGTGGTCGGTCACGGCAATGCCGAAAAGTTTCAGGTGCAGCAAATGGTTAAGACGCTGCTATCGCTTCGCAGCGTCCCCGAACCCCACGATGCCGCCGACGCGCTGGCGGTAGCAATTTGTCATTTTCACCATGCTCGTTCGGCTCAGAGATTGGTAGCAGCAGGGCCAGGCGCCACCACTCTGGGAACGGTAGAACTGAGTCGTAATTCCATTCGTGTCCCGGCACGCCGCCGCGCTTCCCGCTAACAAACTTCGCATTCGCAAAACTCTCACCCTGTTCAACCTCAGTTCGGAGGAGGCTTGGCCGTGAACAATCACTCGTTACGGAAATTCATAAACGCAGTTCTTTTCGTCTCTTTGTTTCTAACTTCTGCAAACAGCTTCGCCAGGAGGCGACCACCTGCGGGCGGTCGTGTCGCCATTGTTGTTGATGAGCGACTCTCAGCCTTGAGAGCAACGCCCGAACTCTCCGGCGTGCTAATGAGAAGAATGGGACGTGGCGCGCTCGTCGCTGTGAAAGGAGAGAGGCGCAGTAGAGATGGCGTGGTCTTCTATCGTGTCACGGTTACCAGTAGAACCAGTGGCTGGGTTCAGCGCGACGCGTTGGTCTCGCCGGCGCGTTCGGGAGACGACGCGCGACTGCTGCGACTCATCAAGGGTTCGGGCGACTTCGATCGCATCGCGCGGGCGCGAATTTTTCTCGACAATTTCAGGGGCTCTGGGCTGCGCCCGGAAGTCCTGCTCATCTACTCTCGAGCAGCCGAAGAAATTGCCGGTCGGCTTTCGCGCGAGGCTGGGCGCCGGCTGAATGAAAAGGAAATGGACGCCGGGGGCGCGCCGCTCCACAGCTATTACTTAAATTACAGCGGTCTTGATCGCTACAACCGGCAGGGAATCACCTTCATTTTTGACGTTCGCGAAATGCGGCTTCGTTATGACGGGGAAGGCTGGCAGGAGTTAGTGCACCGATACCCACGCAGCCCCGAAGCCGCTGAGGCGCGTCGCCGTCTTGAGTCTCGCTCTGCGATGAGCACACGATGAGCACACCATGAACGTTCAGCCATGGCGGCAAATTGCGCCTGAGCGGTCCGAGGCGTAATATTCTTCCGCCCCCGCTTACCTCGAATTGTTTTTCCCCAGAGTGCCAGGAGGGAATCACTAGAGCCATGAACTCTAAGTCTGTACCCGTGCGCAACAGAACCGCGACTTGCAGGTGGATTTTGTTTGTGGGGGCAATTTTGCTAGCCGCTGCGATCCCGGCGTTGGTTACGTCAACGCGAGTTGCCCAGGCGGCAGGGCCATCAGTCGTCGCGTTCAGCGCCAGCACTTACAACGTCCAGGAAGACCTGACCTTTAGAACGATCACGGTTCTGCGTACCGGCGACATATCCGGGCCCGCGACGGTCGATTACATAACCGGAGGCGTCACCGCGTCGCAGCAAACTGATTACACTTTCGCCCAGGGGACGCTCCGTTTTGCGGCGAATGAGTCGAGCAAATCATTCGACGTTCTCATTAGTGAAGACATCAAACTCGAGGGCACGGAGACGTTCACAATCACTCTCTCCAATGGAACCGGGCAGGCCTTACTGGGCAGTCCGTCCACTGCGAGCGTCGTAATTACCGACGATCCAATTGAGGCTGGACCGAACCCAATCGACTTCAGAGACATCTTTGTCGGCCAGCATTACCACGACTTCCTGGCTCGTCAGGCTGACGCGCCCGGGCAGCTCTTCTGGGAAGGTCAAATTTCCAGTTGCGGCTCAAATGCTGCCTGCATCAATGACCGGCGCATCAACGCTTCGGCGGCGTTTTTCCTGTCGATAGAGTTTCAGCAGTCGGGCTACTTCGTTATTCGCGCCCACAAAGCGGGATTCGGTAATGCTAAATCAAATCCTCGCTACCTGACCTTCCTGCGCGATCAGCGTCGGATTGGCGAAGGGCTGATTGTCGGCAATACAGGTTGGGAGGCGCTACTCGAGGCTAATCGCCAGGCCTTCCTTGAAGAGTTTGTTTCGCGACCGGAATTCGTGTCGAACTTTCCTCAAGGCGTTAACGTGTTCACCTATGTTGACACACTGTTTGCGAATGAAGGCGTGATACCGACGGCAAGCGAACGGCAAGCTGCCATCAATGCCTACGGCACGGGCAACACCCTGGGACGAGCGGCAGCACTCAAGAGTGTTGTCGAAAGTGATACCGTCTTCAAGACGCAATACAACCCGGCCTTCGTTCTCATGCAGTACTTTGGATACTTGCGCCGCGACGCTGACGATCCACCCGACAACAATTTTGGCGGCTACGATTTCTGGCTCAACAAGATGAACCAGTTCAGCATCGCCGGTGAAAACGTGCGCAACGATGATGTGGCGTTGGCACGCGTCAAGCGCGCTGACATGGTCGAGTCGTTCATCGTCTCTGGTGAATATCGTGTGAGGTTTGGTTTGTAGGCAGGAGAGGCATTTCCGACCGACCAACAGATCTTCGGTTCATCATTTCGTCGAATTCAAATTTCAAGTGCAACTATACAACCCGAAGGGTTGCGAGAAAGTAGCCGGTGGTCGTAGCGAAGCGAAGACCACCGGTCCGGGCAAGCAGGAATGACCGCACCCCGACGGGGTGCCAGATGAGAACGGTACAAGAGATATTCTTTAAGATTCTCGCACCCCTACGGGGTGCAACTCCTTTCTGATTTGTTCGGTGGTTTTCGCTTCGCTTCAACCACCGGCTACTATCTGCCAGCCCTCCGGGCTGATGCCCACTAGCAATTATCAAAGTGCTCGAATTGAATTAGCCATTCATCATTTCTCAATTGCCATTTGTCAAAAATTGACTGGAGTGGCGCTCTCCCATTAAAAAACCTGAAACCTTTGCGCTGGTTTTGTCACTAACTCCCAGAGAATCGATTCGGCTTCCTGGAGGGTGAGATGAAACGCACGGGTCTCTTGGCAGCGGTCTACTGGCTCCTCTCACTTAATCTGACCCTGATCGTCGTTGGTCAGACCGCGACGATCGACCAGAATTCCGCGCAGAGCTTACGGGAGACGGCATCGAGGTACTACGACGCCGGTGAGTTTGAGAAAGCCATCGCAGTACTCAAGCAAGCGATCAGACTCAGACCGGATTATTCCGAGGCGCACAACGATCTTGGAATGAATTTTGCAGCCCTTGGGCGTTATCAGGAAGCAATTGCATTTTTGCAGGCGGCAATTAGGTTTACACCGGAACGTGCCAGCTTCTACAACAACCTTGGAGTTGAATACTACGTGCAGGGTGAAATTAGTCTCGCCATTCAAGCTTTCCAGCAAGCAGTCAAGTTTGATACTCAGAGTGCTGTGGCTTTTAACAACCTGGGCGCCAGTTTGTCAGCAGCAGGTCGACCCACAGAAGCGATTGAAGCGTACGAAAGAGCGATTGAGCTGAAACCTGAATGGCCCGAAGCACATCGTAACCTGGCACTCGCCAGTGCTCCGGCTGATGATTACGACCGACTCTTCCGGCATCTCAACATAGCAATTTCACTGCGACCGGATTATTTCGAGGCCTATAATAATCTCGGAGTGGCACACTATAAGAAAGGGCACTATCGAGAGGCAGTTGCGGCGTTGCAGCAGGCGATCAGAATCAAGCCTGATTATGACGACGCGCTCTACAATTTGGGACTACTACAAGTAGCCGCCCACAAGCGAAGAGAAGCCCTCGAACAGTATCAAAAGCTGAAGGTCGTAAATCCTGGTTTGGCCGAAACCCTTTACGGCGGAATCTATCGCGGAATGATCCTGAATCTGAGAAACAAGTAGTCTTGCCTTTGAGTGAAGCAAGGATGTCGCAGCGGCTGGCAATGGATTTGGTAGTTGACTTGGCAGGGCTTGAACGCCGGCCGGCTTCGCATTCCGGGTCGCTGATGAATAGTTCCGAGGATCTAATAAGCCGAAGCCGGGCCGGGGATCAAGAAGCTTTTCGTCTGATCTTCGAGAGATATGCCCGACCAGTGCTCAGCTTCATTTATGACCTGGTGGGACAGCGCGACCTCGCCGAAGAGCTGACGCAGGAAACATTTGTCAGGGCCTATAAGAACCTGAACAGCGTACGCGACGAGACGAAGCTGGCTAGCTGGCTCTTTGGCATTGGCAGAAATGTTGCTCGCGAGGCTATCAGGGCAAGGCGAAGAGAAAGCCAGAATGTCTTAGAGGCGGACTTTTCGGATGGGCGATTTGAAAATACTAAGCAGATCTCGCCCGCACAAGACTTACTTCATAAAGAGTTGAACCTGGCTATGCATGACGCTCTGGCACTACTGGATGAAGATCGCCGAGTCGTTTTCGTCCTCAAGGTGTTTCGGCAGTGTAGCTATCAGGAGATTGTGGAGGTAACTGGTTTCACGCTGGCCAAAGTGAAGACGGATCTGCATCGAGCACGCGTGGAGGTTCGACGCCGCATGGGCCCTTTCCTGGAGACTGAATAGATGAAATGCGCTGAATGTCAGTCGCTCGTTCAAGAATATTTTGATGGCGAATTAGATCAACCTAATGCCAAGGTGGTATTGGTTCACCTTGAGAACTGTTCGTCCTGCGGTGCGTTGCTGGAACAACTGTCGTCTGAGCATCGGACCTATCAGCGTTATGACCGCGAGCTCGAGGTTTCGGAGGCTTTGTGGATAAAAACGCGGGCGCAACTGGCTAGAGCAGGCGGCCGAGATGCACTCACGCCGTTTAGACGCTCGCGGATTGAGTTTAGCAGACTCTTATCGTTGCGATTTAGCATGGCCGCGTCAGCAGCACTCGTGGCGTTGGCTGTTATCGTTACCGTTGCCGTAATGAAGTATTTGAATACGCCGCCGCCGTCCTCACAAGTTGCTCTTTCCTCCAAACCTCCAGCCGCGGCGAACCCACCAACCGAAGAGACTAGAGTTATTACCGAGCCAGTGAAGGGCAAGGGAACCGTCGGTCGCGATAAAGAGTCTGAATTAAATAGAAGCATGGGGGCTGGGCCGGGAACTGTGCTTGCGCGTCGCAGTGCCTCAACCGCAAAAGATGCTCGCGAGCCTAAGACGCCCGGGCGACTCGTTCGCGAGGCGGAAAAGAAATATTTGAGCGCTATAGCCCTGCTAACTCGAGATGCGCAGCAACGCCAGTCGCAATTTGATCCGGAGACACGAGGAAAACTTGACGAGGCGCTGGCGGCTATCGATCGCACCATTTTGTCTACACGCAAGGCAGTGCAGCGAAACCCGAATGACCCGCTTGCGGTTCAGTATATGTTGGCTGCCTACGGTAAGAAGGTTGATGTTCTGAAGGAGATGGGCAGCTACTAATGAGCAGGGGACTTCAATCAAAAATACATCTCGTTTGCCTGTTCCTGGGTTTCGTGGTCTCGACGAGTCCTGCGCAAACAATGCCTCGAGTGCCTTCTCCGCCACAGAAACCCGCCGATCAAATATCGCCTCGGCCAAAGAAACTCGGCGATCGAATATCTCCGCCAGACAAACCCGGCGCTCAGATGGTTTGGCCTCCGGAGAAACCGGGGTGGATGAAGTCTTTCCAGCACTTTGAACGGCAACTCGGACGCGGTTCGGTTGGTGTTGCTCGTGGCGTTCGCTTGCGCGTAGACAATCGCACTTCCGGCCGAATAACCGTTCATGGGTGGGACCGGGACGTCATAGAGGCGCATGCCTTCAGCGAACGCGGCGAGGAAGTGGTTATATTTGCGCAAAACGAAGGTGATGGTCCCAAAACAGTCTTCACGAGGGCAGACTATGCAAATCTTGGCGGCTCAGAGATGCCAACCCAAATCCTTGACGCCCCACCGCTGGGTAAGGAGGGTCCAATTCAGGTTCATCTGGAAGTTAACGTGCCACGGTACACCGAACTTGAACTAATCAAGGTTATGCGTAGTGATGTGGAAGTCGCCGGAGTGGGAACGCCGTTAACCGTTATTAGTCAATCGAGCAACATTACGCTGAAAGATGTGGGGTCGGTCGAGGCCCACAGTCGCACCGGCGCTATCATAATCGAGAATGCCGAAGGCATTGCTGACGTCACTTCTTCAACTGGATTAATCAAAGTGGCTAATTCTCGGGGCGCAGTGCGCGCCGTTTCAATTGCCGGGCCCATCGAAATCAGGTGCGTCAAGGGGCGTGTAGACGTGGGTAACACCGAGGCCGCGATTGAGTTGGTGGGAATTGATGGCGACGTAGAAGCAATCGCCGCCAGCAGCAACGTTACCTTTAGTGGTCCGCTTCGCAGCGACGGCCGCTACTACATGAAATCAATGTCTGGCCGCGTAGAAATGATCGTGCCCGCTGATACGCGCGGATTCAATGCCGTGCTGACTTCCTATCGCGGCAAGGTCGAGTCCGATTTTTCACTACGGCCCAAACCCACTTCCCAGAACCCGGATGTGGCAGGTCATCGACTGTCGGGGCGCTTTGGTAACGGCAGCCCGCAAGTCACGCTCGACTCGTTTGAGGGCTTTGTTAAGTTAAGTAAGATAGCTTCCTCGTCGATGGTTTCATGCCCATAACCCGTCGGCGCTGGTCTCCATCACTGGACAGGCTGCGACAATTTGTGGCGGTTGTTTTATCCGCAGATTACACAGACCACGCCGATTTGGTTCTCCTTTTGTAATCTGCGGATCGTTTTTCGGAGACTCTGGGTCGCTGTTCTAGATAAGTTACCGAGAAGAAGAGCGGTGGCTTGCCCCGACCGGGACCGGCAATCTGTCAATCTGATCCGGGGTGAGGAAGTTGCGCCCTTGTATGAATCCAAAACAATTTGCAGCTCCGCATCTGCAGTTGAAAGGCACATCCATCTCCGTCTCAGTGCTGAGATAATTGAAAGTGATCTCTTCTCCCATCGCTATGTCCCTGAGCGCAAGGAAAATAAGCTCGGTCGGGTTGATGTAACCGTTTGGCGCGCAGCTGTGGTTTAAATACTTCCAACAGTAATCGAGTTTATCGCTCGCCTTCCTGATAGGGGGAGCCTCGAGGTGCCGTTCTTCACCCAGTTGGATTGTGTATTTAGTTGGCCGGGTTGAGACTGTCCCCCGCAGATGGAAGATGACCGAACCACTGCGGATGTCTTCCGTAGCAAAGACGCCCTTATAACGTTCACTTTCTCTAACCTCGACGGCAGCTCCTTCACGAGGCAAATCCTTTAACAGCGCTGCTTTGCTTACCAAGTGCTCTTACTCCTTTCCCCGGAACGATCAGCCTCATTCAGTTGGACGTTACATATTAGCGGGTTTAGCGACTTGCGGGGTTAATATTCTTCTGAGAGAACCGCCAATCGAATCTGTAACGCAAACTGTTAGTTTGCGATGAATGAATAGCATTCAACGCGCACGCAAACTAACAGTTTGCGTTACAAGATCAAACTGGGGCACTACCCCGGCCTCGGATTTCATGGCTTGCTTTCGGAGGTCAATGCTAAGATGCTGCCGCTAACTTTTGTAAGACCCAGTGAAAGCACGTTGATTGCCCATCTAGAACTTACTGGTTCTCATGGCTGAGTCAGGAACAAGTATCGGCTTCAAAGGGTTTGGCGCCACCGTGCGACGTGATGCGTGGTGGCTTGAGCTGATTCCAGTTGTGCTGGTTCTGGGTGCATTCAGCATTTATGCCACCTGGCGTGCATTCGAAGGAGCGCATTACCAGTGGGGCCCTTACCTCTCTCCGTTCTACTCACCGTTAATCAAACCCGCCTGGTGGCCGCTCTCGCCGGCACTTCTGATTCTCTGGGCACCGCTTGGTTTCCGCGCCACCTGCTACTACTACCGCAAAGCCTACTATCGTTCGTTCTTCCTGGATCCACCCGCTTGCGCGGTTGGCGAATCACACGCTCACCGATATAGCGGTGAGACACGGTTTCCTTTCATTCTGCAAAATCTCCATCGCTATTTCCTGTACATCGCTATCATCTTCCTGATCATCCTCTGGTACGACGCGATTGTCTCTTTTTGGTTTGATTCGCCAACCGGTAAACACTTCGGCGTTGGCGGAGGTTCCCTGGTGCTGCTCGCGAACATCGTTCTGCTTTCCTTTTACGCGCTTTCCTGTCATTCGCTGCGGCACCTCCTGGGGGGCAATGTTGATTGCTTTTCCTGTGCAGTTGCGGGAGGACCACGACACAGCGTCTGGCGTGGGGCCTCATTTCTCAACGAACATCACATGCTGTTTGCCTGGCTGAGCCTCTTCTCGGTTGGCCTTAGTGATTTATACATCCGGTTGGTTGCCTCGGGTGCAATTCAGGATCTGAGACTGCTGTGACTGCAGAATACGAAACTCACGAACATGATGTGTTAATCATCGGGGCGGGTGGCGCGGGGTTATGCGCGGCCATCGCCGCGCTTGGCCAGGGCGCCACAGTCGGCGTTGTGTGCAAGTCATTGCTCGGCAAAGCTCACACAGTGATGGCTGAAGGCGGGATCGCTGCGGCTATGGCGAACGTGGACGAAGCTGACGATTGGCGCACCCATTTCCGCGACACAATGCGCGGCGGCAAGTTTCTAAACAATTGGCG
>Ga0070706_100007120_pt1 | contig 10519 bp, 7 predicted proteins | sample KBSK5501metaG_FD_65476 | JGI IMG/M metagenome (GOLD analysis project Ga0070706, IMG submission 65476) | Corn, switchgrass and miscanthus rhizosphere microbial communities from Kellogg Biological Station, Michigan, USA - KBS K5-50-1 metaG | ecosystem: Host-associated > Plants > Roots >...
CTGACCCGAGATCGCGGACCGTCGTGAAACCGTTCAGCAGCGCGCGCCGCGCATTGCGTGCCGCCAATAGGGCCCATTCCGCCTGGGTTTCGTACAAGGGTTGGCGGATCCAGGCCGTACCAGGTTCGATCATCAGGTGGATATGCATATCCATCAGTCCAGACAACAACGTCGCATCCCCGAGTTCGACCACAGCAGCGTCGGTCGGAACCGTGGTTGGATTGACGGCGCGGATCCTGTCGCCGTCAATCACAACCACACCCGGCCTGCGAATCTCGCCCGACGCTACATCGAGGATCCGGGCAGCGCGGACTACTATGGTTTGGCCGACCAGCGAAGCAGATACCACCACGACTGCGATGTGATAAAAAAAACGCGGCTGAATGTTCGTTCTAGCATGTATCCCCCGAATTCCGATGTGGCGCTGCCCAACCCCTGTTTAGGTTGACCTGGATAAACCCGGGATGGTCAGCCCAAGAAGAAGCCGCCGACGTGGCGATTCATTAAGCGGCCTTCGCGCGAATCACAGCAACCAGGGCGGCCGTAGTGGAGACGTCGACGCCGTAACGTTCCCCACCACGCACAATCGGACAGCCAATGGCATCCAACTCGAGCTGCCGCCTGGAGGCAAGGTTTTTCTGCATCGAGCTGCGTATGCCCGAGGGCAGGCCGTCGTAGATCGCCTGGATCTGGGCCGCATCAACTTCTGCGCGGCTTGCTTTCGCCACGGCACAGGCCTCAGCCATGGAGGAAATCAATTTGCGTTTCCACTCCGCATCCGCGTAGATTTCCCCTTTATTCATACCCGATGCCGACGTCACCAGCGCGAACGGTCCTAGGAAGCAGAGCTTGCTCCACAGCAAAGTCTGCTCGTTCTGGATGAACCTGCAGGTGAATCCGAGATCACGCAATCGTGCGACGATTGCTCCCAGGAGTGGCTCTCCACTGGCGGCAAGGTTGAGATTCACGAACGGGGAACGCTGCATGAACCGTCCCGGGGCAACCCTCTCGGCTTCAACCGCGATCGTCGCCGGCAGCACTCGATCACGGCCAAAATGCGCGCGCAGGACCTCGACGTGATCCACTCCGTTCAGCAACGGGACTACGCAGCGTGGCAATGACGGCACGGCTCGCAGCGCGTTTTCTAGTTGATAGGTTTTGGTTGCGATCCATAGCACGTCAACCGGATTTGGGAGCGTGACTGCGACTCTCGCCGGCGCTGTGATGGTGTCCGACGGACGTTCCAGTGACAAGTTTGCGGGATAACCCGGCAGCCTCTCTGGTTGAACTAATACGGTAACGCCTTCGCCAAGCGATGCCACCGCAGTGCCAATCAGACCTCCGATGGCTCCTGCTCCCAAGACTGCATGTTCCATGCCAGCGCTCCCCATTAGACCCTATACGATACGTCAGTCTCTACGTTCGCTGGAATGAGTTGAAGGGGACGCATCCGGCGATGGTCGAGGTAATCAGGCTTGGTTGTTGAAAAACTCACTTCGAGAAATTCGGAGAAAGTAGATCACGTCAGGATGCCCTGTGGATGATTCCCTCCGGTTGCCTAGACATTTTCTATCCCCCAAATTGGTCCCGATTTCTGAATTGTGGAGTTTTTCAAAAGACCAGGCGATAGCACTAAACCGGTAGAACGTCAGACCTGCATCTGAATAACTTCGCTGTCGCTTTCTAGATCGGACTTCCAGGTCGGTTTCGGCACGTTCGGAATGTCATCGGATCGCATAACCGCCATCGACACGAATCGTAGTACCGGTAACGAAGTCCGAAGCCCGTGAGGCCAAGTACACAGCTGTTCCGGCAAGTTCGTCCGGCTTACCCCATCGACCGGCGGGGGTCCGGGCAAGAATTTCGTCGTTCATGGGCATTGTACGTACAGGCGCCGTCATGTCCGTTTCAATCCACCCTGGCGCGATCGCATTGACTTGAATGTTGTGCGGGGCGAGCTCAATGGCCATTGACTTGGTCAGTTGGACTATCGCTCCTTTCGCTGCGCTGTAAGAGGGGACGAGACCAGATCCAAAGAACGAGTACATGCTGCCGATGTTAATAATCTTTCCACCTTTATGACTAAGCATCAATGTGGCAGCGAGCTTCGAAAGAAGGAAAACGGCATTGAGTTGCGTCTCGATGACGCTGTCCCAATCTTCAGACTTTTCGTGCAACACACCGCCGCTCAACGACACGTTGCCGGCGTTATTTACCAGGATACCTATGCCACCGAGTTCGCTCTCTACCCTGTTAAGCGCGGGCTCCAATCCGGCGCGATTGGTCACATCAACCCTCACCGCGACCGATGGAACACCGATTGCTTTCAATTCGGAAAGCACCCGCTGGTTCTTTTCGTCGTTTCGTCCCAACACTGCGACGGCTGCCCCGGCTTCGGCCAATCCGAGCGCGATGCTGCGACCAATTCCGCCGTTACCACCAGTCACGACAGCCACCCGACCGGTTAAGTCAAATAATGCATGCGTTTTCATCAAGCACTCCCCCATTTCGAATCTCTGTGGCGGCCCATTCTGCTGTTCAGACTGGCCTTGGTTAAGACCCAAAACGAAACACCAGGGGGTGAGCCACCCCGGCCCGCCGCGGCGACCACTTACTGTAAACGACTTCATACGTGTCCAACAACCTCCGTCGATCCGGGCGCGTTCGATTAGAGACCGCTTTCCGATATGGGCAAGAAGTCGTGGAGACAGCACTGGTCGGCATCTCGGACTGTCGCGCACCGGACCTCAGGGGGCATCAACGGGCGTATAGGAAGTGGCAAAACCGGGTTTCGGAGGGTTTGCCGCTGATCTGGAAGCAATTCACTTGGATGGTTAGTCGGCATCCCGTAGAAGTGAACCGTGATGTCATCGCTAGCGGTCGAGTCCCGGTTTACCGACGACTCGGGAACTGGCAGCAACCTGTTCTTCCCGCGTTGAACCAATTATTCGCGTTCAGTCTCTAGCGGTCGTTCGTTGACGATCGAAGCTTAGTTCACCGGCCCCAGATACTGGTCCAGCCAGTTCAGTGTTTCCTTGATCAGTTCGTTGCGTGGGATGTTGTGACTGGTCTCGTAGAGCACGTGTTTCTTTTGGTCTTTGCTCGTTCCGAGCAACCGGAAAAACGGCTCCTGGGTCGATTCGACGGGAAAGAAGAAATCGTAGCGTCCGTTCAGCATCAGGACCGGCTGCTTCACGCGGGATACGAAGTTAATGACGTCGACTTCGGGAAGCGAGTGCTGGAAGTCGAGTCCACCCAACGCGAGGACGCCGACCTTGATGCGCGTTTCCACGGCGGGGACAATCGCGCCCATTTCCGCGCCCCAGCTATAGCCGTAGTAGGCAATCTTGTTATGATCGAGGTCAGGGCGCGACTCAATGTAGTCGATGGCCCGCGAGGCGTCCTTCACCCACATGATGACGTGGTCCCGCCAGGTGTTGCTGGTGTTCGCTACATCCGATTCCATGCCGTCGCCCCGTTCATAGGTGCCTTTGTAGACGGGATACAACACGGCGCGGCCGCTCCTGAGAATGCCATCCAGGGCCGCGGTCGGGTAAGCCGAGAACTTCCGTAGCAGGAGCGCATTCGATCCAGGAAAGAAGACGACCGTTTGGAATGGTGGCTTGCCTTTGTTGGGAAGGAAAAGGTAGGCCATGGCCCGCTCGTTGCCGTAAGCTGCCGCGTAGGTGATCTTCTCTGTTTTCCAATCCTCTTCATCCTTGCCAAAAGGCTCTACCGAGGCGTTCAGCGGTGTCTTGTCGTAGGAATACATGCTGCGGTAGGCCTGAAACAACTGGTCGGAGGCGGGCTTCTCTTTGCTTAGGTCGCGCCGGGGCGAGGGCATCGGATCGGTAGCGATTTTGGCGATCGATTCCGGCTCGAAGTACTTCACGCAACGGAACCCGATGTTCGAGGTGCGAAGAAACGCCGACTGTGCGTCTGGGTCGATGAACATATAAGTGGGCTCATCGAAGGCCCCACCCAGGACGTAACGTTTGCCGGGTTCGGCTTCAGTCCAGATCCACTCTTTAACGTTGCCCGCCATGTCGTAATTGCCCCATGGGCTCACGTCTTGCTTACTGCCAACGGGCAAAATACCAGCGCCGCCGAAGTTGCTGGCGGGGACGATGAACGACGCGGCGAACGGGCCTGCAGCGCGGTTCCAGTGATAGATGGTGGGCAAGCTCTTGCCGGCAAACTCAGCATAGGCTGCGGCTTCGTACCAACTGATGCCGGTGACGGGATAGTCGTCCTGTCCTTTGGGATATTCGCCCTGTATCCAGTCCTTCGGCCCGGGCCGCCCGGCAGCGTCTTTGAACAGCGCCATGGCTTCGTCCCAGGAGAGGTGCTTGCTGTCACGCACGAAATCAAACTTCCAATAATCACGCTTCTGGTATCCACCCTGGTCAACAAAGGCTTTGAACTGGCGGTTCGTCACTTCGTATTGGTCGATCCAAAAATCCTTTAGCGGCAGCTTCGGCATGCCTTCATAACCGGGAATAAACAGCGCCTTGAAGTATTTCTCGGGCGAGACCCTAACCATGCCGGGAGGAATATTCCCCGCTTCGTCAAGAATGACATTGCCCTCCACCGCCTCGCCTGGAGGCACTGAATAGCGCGGAATCAGAGACGTTGTCGTTCGCAACACAGTACCGAAGCCGGGCTTCTCGAACTTCCAGACGAACATGCCACGCGGCTGGCGAACATTCTTCAGCGGAGTCTGGCCGACCAATTCCCAGGGCGCACTGGCGTTGACATAATCTCTGCGGTAGACGTCTACGCCGGACGGCCTTGTTTCTAGGGAAAGCTGGTATGAAATCACTGGCCAAATCTTCCTGAGTCCCGGATCGTCCGGGATCGACTTCTCGGCTTTGACGGCGAGTGCATAAGCGTCGCCAGATTTCCCCTGATCGGCCAGTTGTGAGGCCTCGGGTATAGCCACCTCGCGCGCCCAGCGCACATCGCGGTAGCGTTTTATCAGCAAAGTCGCTCCTGCGCCAAGAAGGATGAGCACCAACAAAAGCGGAACCAGTATCCGCGGACGCTGCACCTCTCGCGCAATTCGTGCCGGGCTTAGCCTGGCGCCTGACTCGGGGAAGAGCAGTTCACGACAGTTCCTGAGTTCCTGGGCGATTTCGGTGCCGGAGGCATAGCGCGCTGTGGGATCTTTCTTCAGGCAGTGGGCAACGATCCGGCGTACTTCGGGCGCGACCTCTCGCTTGACTTCGGTCAGCGGCTTGGGATCGTCGCGCATGACCGCCGAAAGCAGCGCGGCGCTGGACTGGCCCTCGAAAGCTCTCCTGCCGGTCAGCATCTCATAGAGGACCGAACCGAAAGAAAAGACGTCGCTGCGTGCGTTGGTTGGCTTTCCCTCAGCTTGCTCCGGCGACATGTAGGCCACCGTGCCTACGATCATTCCGGGCGTCGTCACTATCGTCGCAGCTTCGCTCAGCGCGGCTGGTGGGGCAAGCTTGGCCAGCCCAAAATCCAGCACTTTGACCAGCCCGCTCCCGTCCACCATGATATTCGAGGGCTTTAGATCGCGATGCACGACGCCGGAGGCGTGTGCGCGAGAGAGCGCCTCGGCAACTTGGATGGCATATTTGATCGCTACGTTCGTTACCAGACCACCTGCAGGAATCAACTTGTCCAGGGTTTGCCCGGCGACGTACTCCATAACCATGAAGTCAATGCCATCCTGCGAACCGATGTCATGAACAACACAGATATTGGGATGTTGCAGCGCCGAGATAGATTTCGCTTCTTGCTCGAAGCGCGCATGGAGGTCTGGGTCGGAAGACAGATGAGCTGGCAGGACTTTAATCGCCACCGTACGCTGTAGCCTTGTGTCTCGGGCACGATACACTTCACCCATGCCGCCTGCGCCGAGAAGCGACTGGATCTCGTATGGCCCGAACTTCGTGCCAGGGATCAGTGCCATAGACAGTGGCGATTATACCTTCAAGCACCCCGACAGCTGGTCAGGTGGTGGCAAAATTCGCATGTGCCGAACCCAGCCATGGATTGCCCATTTGAATAACGCAAGTGCTTTATCGAACGCGCGCCTTCACGAGAAAGAGCGGAGACAAGGAGAGCTAGGTGGCGCGCGTTCGATAAAGCCGCCAGAAGGAAACCGCTCGCCTGTGCGGCGGAATGTCGATCTGCGTAAAGCAAGAGCTGGTTCGGGGATGAGGCGAAGCACACAAGGTTTTTGAGATGTGGACAGCGATCTCATGCGGCAACCGTTCTCCTTGACAGCTTAGGAGTGATCGCGCTAGACTCCTAATCATCTTAGGAGGACTGGTGGCCGACCAAGCTCAGCTTCTTCCTGGCACTCTCGATCTCCTCATCCTGAGGGCGGTCTCGCTCGGCCCACTGCATGGGTACGGCGTTCTTCTACGCATCGGGCAGATCTCCCGCAATGCCCTGTTGATCGAACAGGGCGCGCTCTACCCCGGTCTGTTTCGCCTCGTCCGTCAGGGACTGCTCAAGGCGAGCTGGGGCACATCGGAGAACAACCGCCGCGCCAAGTTCTACGAACTCACCGCTGCTGGCCGTCGGCGTCTTCGGGAAGAAACCGACAACTGGAATCGGCTCGTGGCTGCCATCGCTTCCGCGCTTTCAGTGCAACCGGAGGAAGTATGAAACTCCTCGATTCGCTTCGCTTCCACATCGCCACTCTCTTCCAGGGTTCACGGAGGAACGCCGAGATCGAGGAGGAGCTTCGCTCACATATCCAGCACCGCGCTGATGATCTTGAGCGTTCCGGCCTGGATCGCGCGGAAGCAGAACGACGGGCGCACATCGAGTTCGGCGGCCAAGAGCGGTTCAGAGAGGAATGCCACGAAGCTCTGGGTAGCAATTTTATCGATAGTCTTCTACAGGATGTGCGGTTCGCTCTTCGCGTGTTGCGCAAGTCTTCCGGATTCACCGTCGCCGCCGTTCTGACGCTGGCGCTGGCTATCGGCGCAAACGCCCTGGTTTTCGGCGTAATGGATGGTCTGATCCTGCGCCCGCTGAATGTGGCGCAGGCGGAGAGCCTCTATGGAACCGAGTACGGGGACTATTCCGGCTTCCAGTCGTATCCCAACTATCTTGATCTGCGCGATCGCAACCGCAGCTTTGATGATCTGGCAGCTTTCAATTTTGTCTTTGTCGGGCTGGACACCGGCAACAATCCGTCCCAGGCCACGGGCTATGCGACCAGCGGTAACTACTTCGACGTGCTAAAGATTCAGCCGCTTTTTGGTCGTGTCTTCCACAGCTCCGATGAGCACGGCCGGAACAGCGCGCCCTACATCGTTCTCAGCTACGGATATTGGCACAGCCGTTTCCAGGACGATCGCGGTGTGGTAGGCCGTGTTATTCAGCTAGACAAGCATCCTTTCACCGTTATTGGTGTAGCGCCGCCGGAGTTCCGCGGCACCTTGTTGTTTGTCTCTCCCGATTTTTTTATGCCGATCGTCAACCAGGAGCAGGTGGGTGGGGAGAATATCCTGGACGCGCGCGGGAACATCCATGGGGTTTTTGAGGCATTCGGGCATCTGAAGCCGGGAGTAACTCTGGCTCAGGCTGTCGCCGATGTGAACGCGGTCGGCGCAAATCTCGAAAAGACCTATCCCAAAGAGGTTAGTCATAAGAGCTCTTCGCTATCGCGTCAAGGCCTCACTTCTTTTGGCGGTCCAGTGCGGGCTTTCGTTGCGGGATTGATGTTGCTCGCGGGATTGATTCTGCTGGCGGCATGCGCCAACCTGGGCAGCCTGTTTGCGGCTCACGCTGCCGACCGTTCCCGCGAGGTGGCTCTACGGCTGGCGCTTGGTTCGAGCCGCAATCGCATTCTGCGGCAATTGCTGACCGAAGCCGTGCTGATTTCGCTGGTTGGCGGCGCGCTGGGACTGATGGGCAGTGTAGCTCTGTTGGGCAGGCTGAGCATGTGGCAGCCCTTTCCTGGGGCTCCCGTCCATGTGCCTATCAGCCCCGACGCGAAACTCTACGTGGTCGCTCTAGTTTTGGCCTTGGTGAGCGGATTCCTCTTCGGGATTGTTCCGGTGCGCCAAGTCCTCAGGGCCAATCCGTATGAGATTGTCAAAGCGGGATCCGCCGGCAGGCTCGGGCGGAGAACGACGGTCCGCGACGTGCTCCTTGTGGTCCAGATTGCCATCTGCGCCGTGCTCGTCACGTCTTCGATGGTCGCGGTGCGTGGACTGGTGCGCTCGCTGCACAGCAACTTCGGTTTTGAGCAGCGCAACGTGATGCTCGTCAGTGCAAACCTGGCGATGGCTGGTTACAGCGCCGACAGAGTGTCCGCCATGCAAAAACGCATGATCGATGCGATGGAAACGATTTCGGGCGTAGAGCGAGTGGGATTGGTGAATAATTACCCGCCATTGGTCTATGCCTCCGGCAGCAGGGCGAATGTCTTCAAGGATGAAATTAGAGATCTGAGGCAATCGAATGTCGCTGCCATGCCATTCAGGTACGACGTATCTCCCGGATACTTCGATGCGGCCAGCACAGCCCTGCTTGCAGGCAAAACTTTCTCCTGGCATGACGACAAAGACGCGCCTCCCGTCGCCGTGGTGAATCGGGAGCTTGCGGTCAAGATGTTTGGCTCAGTAACCAACGCAATCGGCATGTATTACAGGATGCAGGATGGAACGCGTGTCCAGGTTGTGGGTGTTGTGGAAGACGGAAAATATTTGAGCGTCACGGAGGATCAACAGCCGGCGATGTTTCTCTCCTCCCTGCAATCGCCATCGAGCGCGGCGTACCTGGTGGTGCGCTCGCGCCGCGATCCGCAAGAACTTGCCGCGGCCATGAGGAGCAAGATGCGCGAGCTGGATGCAGGGCTGCCCGTTAATATTGATACCTGGAGCACTCTGCTGGACGTGGTTCTGTTTCCTTCGCGTGTAGCGACGGTGTCGTTGGGTGTAATGGGCATGATGGGCGCGATGCTGTCGATCACGGGCATCTTTGGAATGGCGGCGTACTCGGTGAGCAAGCGGCTGCGCGAGTTGGGAATTCGTATTGCCCTGGGCGCGAAGCGGACGGAAGTGTTGCAGGCAGCCTTGGGACAGGCATTCAAATTGCTGGCATTCGGCTCGAGCGCTGGATTGCTCCTCGGAATTCTGGCGAGCCGGGTGCTTTCTTTCATCGTGTACCAGGCAACTCCTCGTGATCCGCTGGTTTTGGGGGGTGTTGTCCTGGCAATGTTGTTGCTGGGGCTGCTGTCTACCTGGATTCCAGCGCGACGCGCGCTGTCGATCGATCCTTTGGTGATGCTACGCGAGGAGTGAATCGGCTTGTTGAAAGAGTTTCAGCGCATTCAGCACGGTGCAATACAGCTACGGTAAGGCTTTGCAGGATCGTCAGTGATATCAGGCTTTCACAGTTTCGCTGACTGCGGAACATACAACGATGCGGCGGAAGCGGGACTGCACGCGACTGTTTCCAATGATTGCAGGGCTCGCTTCTAGGTTGCCGGCTTCTTGGACAAGTGGATGCTGGTTGTGGTCAGAAAAAGGGCGCCACGTTCTCGCTTGATGCAAAATCGCCTTCTCACTCAGAGAACCCTCCGGTAGGCTTGTTAGGGGCGAAACCAGGACGGTAACCAACAAAGTTAACAGTTCATAGTTGACGTGTATGGACATCTCCATGCCTTCGGTTATGCTTTCGGACTTTGACGATTCTGCAATCGGTTGCCTGGCGGTACTGAGGATTGTGAAGGAGCGAGTGCAGCGCAACCGCAGGCTCGCCTCTGCGAGCACTTTGAACCGGCGAAGGGAACGGAGGATGCCAAATGAGTGAAGCGATGTGGAAAAAGGAAGAAGGTACAGGATCGCAGCCGACGCCACGCTGGGCGCTCTATGCCGAAGCGGCGAACAGGTTCCGCAGTTCTGCTACCGCCTTCATGGAACACGTCCACCTCTTGACTGAGGCTCGGACTGCCTATCAGGAAGCCATGTCAGCCAGCACCGAGCTCCGCAATCGGTTGGATGCTGGCGACCAGGCCTTGAGATCGGTTATGACTCAACTCGAACAGGTAGTCACCGACCACTTGTCCGAGCATGTCCTCGACAGGAAAAAGCCAGAACTGGTGAAAGTGGAACCAAACAGAGGGAAAAATGAGGGCACTGGAACTGGCCGGACCTTTCCGTAAAGATCAGCATCCGATCTGATTGTCGCAGAATTCTGTGGGCCTGTCGCGACTGGAGTGGCTTGTGCGGAAAACGAATGTGGGATTATCTACTTCTTCCCTACTGTTGCCTGGGTGCGGACCGAATCCTGAGCCGGGGTTGTCCTGAACACATCCACACGGAATTAATGTTTCAATTTCTGAGCGCGGATATGCTCCCGAATCAGGACTGTCTCCGCGGTTGTGATATCGCCAGTACACCAGCAATCAGCCGGCTAGGCCTGAACTCCCGGCAGGCTGTCGCTGGAGCGGCGACTTTAACCACGGACACCTTGACCTCCCGGCCTCTCCTTATTCTGACACTCGAGATTCTGACACTCGAGA
>Ga0070706_100007121_pt1 | contig 10519 bp, 10 predicted proteins | sample KBSK5501metaG_FD_65476 | JGI IMG/M metagenome (GOLD analysis project Ga0070706, IMG submission 65476) | Corn, switchgrass and miscanthus rhizosphere microbial communities from Kellogg Biological Station, Michigan, USA - KBS K5-50-1 metaG | ecosystem: Host-associated > Plants > Roots >...
CGCAGCGATCACTACTCGTACGCCCGCTATGGTATTCCGATCGTGTTCATGTCGACCGGCGGCCATCCGGAATACCATCAGGTAACCGACGAGCCGCAGTACATCGATTACGACGGGCTCGCGCGGATCTCACAGCTGGTGTACAACACCGCGGCGCACGTCGCGAATCTGGATCACCGGCTAGTCGTGGACAAACCGAAGCCGGATCCGAACGGGAGCTGCGTCCAATAGACTGAGACTGAAGACGAGAGACTGGAGACTAGAACCGGCAAAGAAATCGTTCATCTCCAGTCTCCAGTCTCTCGTCTCAGGTCTCCGTTAGGGCTGCCGCGCCTTCCTCACGTCCCGCTTCGTCTCACGGCGGTCCTGTCGAATTTCGCGTCGATCCTGACGTAGCTCACGTTTGTCGCGGCGGACATCGGTCGAGTCGCCCCGCTTCACGTCCTGGCGCAGCTCGCGGCGGTCCTGTCGCACCTCGCGCTGATCCTGGCGCAACTCGCGCTTGTCGCGACGCAGCTCGCGTCGCTCGGACGGCGAAATCTTCGAGCTGTGAGTCTGCTGTGCGGCTGCGGCGGTGGCCAGCGCGGCGGCGAATCCCACGCCGAGTGCAACCTGCTTGATGGTCCCCATCACGCCTCCATGTCGGTTTTGAATCTGCGTTCGGATTCAGTGGGGAGACGTGATGAATCACGCGTCCGTTAAGCGTGTGATGTGGCGCACACGGCGTAGGTGTTGGGAGCACCTCTCACCTAGCACCTAGCACCTATCACCACTTTTCTCGCTCACGAAGCGACGTAATGTGCGCCACGTGATGCTTCCCGTGCCACGCATACATCGCCACCGCGTCGTCGAGCGACATCGGCGTCTTCCACTCGGGATGATTAAACGTCCGCGCGAAATCGGACGGCTTCAGGCGCCGGAGCAGGAATACCCACCGGGAGTGCAACGCATCGAGCAGCGCGAGCGACTGTTCAATGAGCTTGCTTTTGCCGTCCACGAGCTCCGCCCACTTCGACTCGTCGTACGGCTTGATGGTCGGGACGTCTTCCGTCAGCGCCAACTTGATCCGCACGTACGCGTTCATGTGACTGTCGGGAACGTGATGCACGACCTGACGTACCGTCCATCCATCGGGGCGATATGGCGTGTCGAGCTGTGCGTCGGTGAGTCCTTTGACGGCGGCGCGCATCGCACCGGGCGTCGCCGCGATGGCGTCGATCGCATCGCTGCGTTCGGCTTCGGTCAACGTTTTCGGTCGCGTGAATTTGCCGACGGGATATCGGAGATCTGGCGCGGTCTTCGGCATTCGTGTCATCCTCGGCGCGGGATTACGCCGGAAGATCCTTCGCCGCGCTCCGTCTGACAAGCGCAGCGTGATGGACCGCTACTCGCGCCCGAACGATGCGTAATACCGAAGGCCCGCGGTCGTGAGACGTAAGCCCGCGGCGACGAAAGCGTCGGCATGCGGACTCGTGGTGGCGCTGGAGCCGTTGATCGTCTCGACGACGACGTCGTGCGACCGTCGCACCGCCACGCGCTTCACGAGCGCGCGAACCGCGCCCGCGATCATGTCAGCATCCAGATCGGGCCGCACGGCAACCGCTCGCGCGTGCGCGTCCGACGCGAGAATCACCCGGCCGCCGCGTAACACCAGCAGGCTGCGTGCGCCGCGCGGCCGAGCGAACGTATCCCGCGGCTGCTCGGGATCGGGGACCACTGGAAGACTCCACACGTTCGCGGGATCGCTCGCGGCGATTACGATGATCTCGTTGTCCTCGGGCCCGGATCCGGCGCCGCGCAGCTGCTCGACCGCGGCCGGCAGCGCGAACTGCGCGCCCGCGAGGCCGCGCACGAAATAGCCGCGTCGCACGTCGCCGCGCAGCTCCATGCGGCGCAGCTCGCGATAGATCGCGCGCCACGGCACCGATGGTCGCTCACGACGCCACCAATCTCGAGCGACGACGCCGTAACGCTCCAACCATTGCGTCGCGACGGCGGTGGCGAGCGCGCTCTCTTCCTGCTCGAGGTGATGCGCTGGTGTGGCGCTGCGATCGAGGAGTGACCAACGGCCGGGCCACGGCGCGTCGCCGCCCTCGCGATCGGGACGCTTCCATCGTGGCAGCCGCCGAGCCTTCACGCGCCGCTGTACGACCGGACGATTTGGAGACGGAACGAAATCCGCCGGAAGCCATCGCGCGGCATTCGGATCGTCGGCGCGCTGGTCCTGAGACAGCGGCAGCGACCGCGCGACGTGGGCCAGCGCGTCCACCGTGTCATTCGTGACGAGCCCCGCGACGACGAGCTCGCGCAACGCGTCGCGCAGGGCGTGACTTCCCAGGCTCGTCGCCTGCTGCAGCTCGAAGAAAAACAGAGCGCCCCGCGATTGAAGCTCACGTTGCACCGATCGCGCGCGGTCGCTCAGAACTGGTTCGGCGAGCGGCGCCAACCAGGCACGCTCCGAGCCGCGTCGCAAGAAGCGCACGCCGAGCAGCCTGCCAAGCGATGTGTTGCTGCCGGCACCGCGCGCGCCTTCGCCCACCCACACGAGCTCGCCACTAGCGCTCAACTGCGCCAGCGCCGCGGGTCGAGCATCTTCGACACGCGCGGGCAGGTACTCGTGCTCCCATGCCAGCGGCGGGCGAGCAAAACCGTACAGCTGCCGCATCGCATCCGCGATGCCCTCGTTGCCATGCAGTCGAGCGCTCGGCTCCACGTGCTGCCAGCGAAGCATGAAACGCGCGAAGGTCTCGAACGACACCGCCTCGACCTGACGGCGCGCCGCGGCGAGCGCGCGACGACGCGCGTGCTCGACGAGCCGCCGCGAGCACCATCGCAACGCGCTCTCGTAACCCGGCAACGAGAAGCGCCCGCGCAGGAGCGTGCCGCGCTCGGTCCAGTCGGCAAGACGCTGCGCGATCCATGCGGCGTCGAAATCGTAGCGTCGCCGGATCTCGTCGACCGTGACCGGTCCCGCCAGCGCGAGAAAATGCGCGAGGATCTCGCGGCGCGCCGCGGTCTGCGTCAGCGACGCGGTCCGGAACGCCGCCGGCACCGTCTCTGGAACCGCGAGCCCGTCGAACGCCGAGAGATAGCGGGGCAGCGACTCCACGAGCACGAAACGCTGCTCGGCACCGGAGCTCGCCGCGATGCCGACGCCGACCGCCCGCCCGCTCGCCACGAGATCGGCAATCGGATTCCCCACCACGGCTTCTTCACCGACCCGCTCGCGCAGCTCGTCCATCGTGAGATCACCGGCACGGTCGAGGAGCAGCGCGAGCTCGTCGGCGGTTCGCGCACGCCGGTTCGGATCGGTGCCCCGCCTCCGCGCGAGCAGCTCGCGAAGCGCGCTCGAGAGGTTCTCCTCGAGCTCACCCGGCGTACCAAGGAGATCCTCGAGCAGCGCGGTGTCGAGCGACAACATCGCCGCGGCGCGCTCGGCGCGCGGGATGTCGTCCGCGTACATCCAGTCCATCACGAACCCGAACTGGAGCGACAGCGCCATGGGCGACGGGACCCCGGTCTGAACGCTGCGAATCGTGATGCGACCGTTCTCGATCTCGCGCAGCACGTCGCGCAGCGCCGCGAGGTCGAAGGCGTCCTGCAGCACGTCGCGATACGTCTCGACCAGAATTGGGAAGGACGGGAACTCGCGCACCGCTTCGAGCAGGTCTTGCGCCTTGAGGCGCTGGAGCCAGAGCGGCATGCGGCGTCGCGGGTTGCCACGCGGAAGTAGCAGTGCCCGGGCCGCGTTCATGCGGAAACGCGCGCCGAACAGCGAAGAATTGCCGACCTCGGACGTAATGCGCTGCGTGGCTTCCTCGGGACTCAACCCGTGCAACAGCTGCATCGGCGGCGCGGCATCCAGCTGCGGCAGACGCAGCATGATGCCGTCGTCGGTCGTCTGCACCTGAACGTCGACACCCGAAGACCCCAAGCCTTCCCGGAAGCGCTGAGCCAGCGCCATGGCCCACGGCGCGTTGACGCGTCCGCCGAATGGGGCATGCAGCACGATCCGCACGCTGCCGGCCTCGTCGCGGAAGTGTTCGGCCACGAGCACGCGGTCGTCGGGAACAACGCCCGTCGCCGCGCGCTGTTCCCTCACATACTCGACCAGCGATCGCGCGGTGGCCTCGTCGCAGCGGTAAGCATTCTCGATCCTTGCGAGACCGGCGGCATCCGTCGTCGCAGCCAATTCGCGTCGCAGCTCGCCAACCCGCGTCGTCAGATGAGGCGACCGCGCGCCATACTCGCCGTGCCAGAACGGCATTCGCGCGGGTGCGCCCGGCGCGGGGATCACGATGACGCGATCGTGCTCGATGTTCTGCACGCGCCACGTCGACGACCCCAGCTGAAAGACGTCGCCCACTCGCGTCTCGTGCACGAACTCTTCGTCCAGCTCTCCGAGCCGCGTCCGGTCCGGGAGGTTCACGGTGTAGAGACCGCGATCGGGAATCGTGCCGCCGTTGATCACGGCGACCATACGCGATGCGCGCGTGGCGCTGAGACGATCGGTCGTGCGATCCCACGTCAGCCGGGCATCGAGCTCCGCGGCGACGTCGCTGGGATATTTCCCGGCCAACATGGCCAACACCGCATCGAAGGCGTCGCGCGTAAGGCGATGATATGGATACGTCCTGCGCACCAGCTCGAAGAGCGACGCGCTCGTCCAATCTTCGACCGCGGTCGCCGCGACGATTACCTGCGCGAGCACGTCGAGGGCGTTCTGCACGACGCGCGTCGGCTCGACGTCTCCGTCGTTCATGCCGCGCACGATCGCGAGCATCTCCATGCCGTCGTCGCGGAACGTGGGCACGAAGACTCCGCGACTCGTCGCCGCCAACGAGTGGCCGGCGCGCCCGACGCGCTGCAACCCCGCGGCCACGCGCTTCGGCGATTGCAACTGCAGCACGAGATCGACGGTGCCGATGTCGATGCCGAGCTCCAACGCGCTCGTGCTGATCAACGCGCGGAGCTGCCCCGCCTTGAGCGATCGCTCCAGCGACAGACGCCGTTCGCGCGACAACGATCCGTGATACGGGAGCGCAATCTCCTCGTCAGCCAAAGTGTTCAAGCGCGCTGCCATCTTCTCCGCCTGCGCGCGATTGTTCACGAACACGATGGTCGTGCGGTTCTTGCGAACCTCGTTCAACACGAGCGGAGCTACGGAGGACCAGATGGTGCCGCCCACGCGTCCGAGGTCCTCGACAGGCGAACGGACGCTGACGTCCATTTTCTTGACCAGCCCGCAGTCCACGATCGTGACGGGGCGGAATGCGCGAAACGGGAAGGCTGAAGCGGGAAGCGCAACAGCGGCATCGCCTCCCGCCTCCCGCTTCCCGCTTCCCGCCCGACAGCCTCCGAGGAATCGCGCAATCTCCTCCAGCGGCTTCTGCGTCGCGGAAAGCCCGATGCGCTGCGGCGGACGCGCGCACAAGTGCTCCAGCCGCTCGAGCGTCAAGGCGAGGTGCGCGCCGCGCTTGCTCCCCGCGATCGCGTGAATCTCGTCGACGATGACCGCGCGGACGCCGTGGAACATCCCGCGCCCGCGCACGGTGGTGAGCATGATGTGCAGCGATTCGGGCGTGGTGATCAGAATGTGGGGGGTCGTCCGCAGCATCCTGGCGCGCGCGGACGCGGGCGTGTCTCCCGTACGCACGGCGACGCGGATCTCCGGAAACTTTTCACCGGCGGCGCCGAAGCGCTGCTGCAGCTCGGCGAGCGGCCCCTCGAGGTTCCGCTGGATGTCATTGTTGAGCGCCTTGAGCGGCGACACGTAAAGCAAATGTACCACGTTCGCGAGTGGCGCGTCCAGTCCCTCAGTGATCAGCGCATTCAGCTCCCACAGGAATGCCGCGAGCGTCTTGCCGGTGCCTGTGGGCGCGAGGATGAGCGTGTGCTCACCCTCCGCGATCGCCGGCCATCCTTTTTCTTGCGGCGCGCTGGGCGCGCCCAGGGTCTCGCGAAACCACTCGCGGACCAGCGGATGGAAGCGGCGAAACGCGGCGGTCAATCGCCGAGTGTGATCGGCTGGGAAGTTGTGACGCGCAGGCTGCCGCCGGCCGGAAGACATGCGTCGTACTTTCGCGACGCTGCGGCCGCGGCGGTTCCTGCGGCGGCGCCGGCGGCGGCGCCGATCACCGTGGACTTCGTGTTCTTCCCCATGATCTGACCGAGGATTGCTCCGGCGATGGCGCCACCAACGACCTTTTTCCGATCGGCGTTCTTGTCGCGCGGGACTTCACGGCGCTCGAGACCGGAGAGGACCGCAACGTTTCCTTCCATGCTCACCGGCTCGTCGTTCACGAGAATCGATCTTACCCGCAGCGAAATCTGCGCCGATTCCGGATTGTCGCCTGGAGTGACCGACGCGACCTCGAGCACAACCGTGGTTCCTTCGGGCAAATACGCGCCGTTCTCTCCGCTCACGGGCGCGGTCAACGTCGCGGTGAGCTTGTCGCCTGGAAGATTCGTGGTGCACACGGGCGACTTCGTGATGAGGCCGAAGCTCGTTCCTGTTTGAAAGCCCCGCGCGCGTGGCGTCGGCGCCGGTGCTTCGGCGGTCGGAGTGGGCTCGGCGCGGCTCGGCTGGACGCGCCTTGGCGCAGGCCGCGGCGTTGCGCGACCCGTGGCGACGCGAGGCGTGGCGCGCGGCGGCGTCTTCGCTGCGCGAGGCGCCTTGGTGGGCGCCGCCATCGCGGTGTCCGTGAATTGCGGCACGGCCGGCGCCTGGTTGGCGAGCGCGAGATCATGCGCAAGCTCGGAGTCCGCTCCCGCTTGCTTGTTCTTGTCGGAACAGGCAGCGACAGCGAGCACGAGCGTGAAAGTGAGCGCGAATTTCCGAGACATTCGAGGCGGTTGAGGTGCTCGATGATACACGCGCCGAGCATCTCAAGGTCCCGACGAGACGCTCCTCGGTCAACCCGGTGTCGCAATCACATTGGTGACGCGATGCTCGCCGCCTGAACCGCCGGCGGCCAGAGCTCCGTTTGCGGGAGCTCCTTCTCGAGTCGCTGACGGACGCGTGCCGCAATGCCCTCCGCGGCGCCTGACGGATCGACGAAGAGATCGTACTCGCGCACGTCGATCCGGAGCACCGGGCAATGGCGGAACGCCGCGATCCATTTCGCGTAACGCGCGTGCAGCTGCTCCCAGTAGGCGCGAGCCGTGTCGCGCTCTTTCGGTCGGCCGCGCTCGGCGATCCGAACGAGAATCGTCTCGAGCGGCGCCTCGAGGTAGATCAAGAGACGCGGCGGATGCGCGGCCGGCGCGAACAGCAGTTCCGCGTACAGCTTGCGGTACAGCTGCCATTCCTCGTCTGACAACAGTCCCTGCTCGTGCAACCCCGCCGCGAACACTTCCGCGTCCTCGTACCAAGTGCGATCGAGCACCCAGCTTCCGCCGAGTCCGCGCATGCGGCGCATGCTGGCGAACCGTGACGCCAGAAAATACAGCTGCAGGTGCAGCGCGTACGTCCGCATCGACTCGGTGCTCGCGTAGAACGGTTCGAGCCACGGATTCTCCTGATCCACGCTCTCGAGCGCGAGTTGCAGCCCGAATCGCGCCGCCAGCGCGCGCGCGAGCGTCGTCTTGCCGGAGCCCACCATCCCGGCGATACCCAGCAGCATCAGCCGATCGTCAGCACGTCGGTCGCGGGATCGTACGACGTCGCGAGCTTCTGCAGCGGCCCAATGGATTCACCCGTGAACGGACCATTGATAACGGCTCCGTTGACGTCGAATCGCGAGCCGTGACAGGGGCAATCGAATTCATTGGCATTGACGATGTCGGTGATGCAGCCCGCGTGCGTGCACGCCATGGAGAATGCGGCGAACGCCGCCGGCGACGTTCCCGTCCGCTTTGCGGCCTGGAAGCTACCCACTTGCGCCAGCCGTCCGACAGTCGCCAGATCGGGAAAATTGGCGACCGTGATCGTGAATGGGCCGGGGTTCCCGCCTGGAGGCGCACGCTTCACCGAGATCGGGCCACTCAACTGTCCGTCGCCGCACGCCGCGATTGCCGCGATCGCCGCGCCGCTGGCGGCGCGCGCGAGAAACTCCCGGCGATTCACGCAGTGATCGCAGGCCATGGCTATTTCTCGGGTGGAGTGAGATCGACGAACGCCTTCGCCCATTCGGCAGCATCCTGGTCTTCGCGATACAGCGCGTCGAGGTTCACGAGCAGCTGGTCACTCCCCCCACTCCCCCTCCTTTCCCCGGTCCCAGCTTCTCGACGCACGGCGAAGCGATCCAATCCGCGCGTCGCGCGCCCCTCGATGAACGTGCCGTCTGGCCGATACCGCGATTTGTGTTTGGGGCACTGAAAGCGGTGATCCTCCGGCTCCCACCGAATGGCGGTGTTCTGGTGCGGGCACGCAAGGGAGAACGCGTACGCGCGATTGCCGGCTCGCGCGACGATGACCGATTCGTCCTTGTCGATGGCCACGCCGTCGGCGGCGGGAAGGGGATACGCCTTGTCCGTGCGCGAACCGGTCCCACGAACCGATGCCAAAGGCGCCGCGAGCGCGCGCTCCGAGGCGAGACTCAACGCACCGATCGCGATCAGCGTCCTGGCCAGCGCATCGCGCAGAAACTCACGCCGCTCCAAGCCTTCGCTCAGCGGACACGACTCGCAATCGCGACCGACCACGTCATCCTTCCGCATCATGACCTCAGATCGCTTCGGCGAGCGCGACGCCCGCGAACGCAATGATGAACCACAACGCTATGCTGATGACGGCCGTCGTCCGGAGTTGTTTCCATGCCTCCGCGTCCGCGGCGCTCGGCGTTTCCCGAATGCGCGACTCCGCGCGCGTGATGCGGTACCCGTTTGCCAGCAGCAGCACAATCAGCCCCATCTTGGTCCAGAAAATCCACGAGCCGTAAAACGTTTCGAGATCGGCCGTGAAGAGGAATACACCGCTGATGAAAGACAGTGCGAGACCGGTGAGCACCAACCGATGCGCAGCGGCGATATCCCCGAGTTGTCGCGACCGAAATTCCGGCGTTCCGCGAAAGGCGCGCAACGTCGCGCGGTCCAGCGTGACAGCCAGCCCGCCCGCGAAGACGAGCGCGGCGACGTGCGCGAACACGACGACGGTGGGGATGAGCTTCGAGTCGCTGTACAGATGCGACCACGGCTCCACGAGATGCACCAGCCAGGCAGGAGCTGACATGCTACTTGTTGAAGAATTTCATATAGAGGGAGCTGGCCAGGGTGATTCCCATCGAGGTGAGGGCTACGGTTCGGTGCAATCGCTTCTTTTCGCCGGTGACGTCTCGCTTCGATTCTTTCGCCAACACCGCGCCCGCATACGTGAACCCGGCGTCCGCGGCGAGCATCGAGACGGCGTGTATGTAACGCCGTGTTCGACCGTCCTCCACGTGACGGGAGTCCCACAAGTTCCACGCGCCGGTGATCGTGTTCAACGTGAACACTCCGGCCAGCGCGGTCGCTCCGATCCTGTGTCCCGATATCGCCCACACCGGCGCATTCGGCCCTTTATCCCATATCTGCCTGCCGGCTAGATACTGATACGTGAACAGCGGAATCACGCTGTAGCTCAGCCAACGGTGCGCGGTCAGCCGGCGATTGTACCAGTCGCTGACCTCGACCGCTCGAGGGCGGGGACGCGCCGGCCGCGGCGGCGGCGTATCGGACGGCACTGCGGCCAGCAGATGGGCGGAGAGTGCGAGAGCAGCGAGCATCAGTCAGCGAAGGTAAGGAAGCGACACGCTTGCGTTCGCGTGCCGTTGAACGTCACATCAGGTCATCGTACTGTGAGAAACCAACGCTCGTTGCGCCAGGTCACGTCACCGCCCTGACCAAGATGAGACCAGACACGAGAAGCGACGCACTACCCGATTCGAGTGCGGAGCCGCAGCTGAGTGCCGCCGCGCTCGCTGAATGGACTCACACGATAGAAAACGTCATGCGCGGGATCGCGCACGCGCTGAACAACCGCGCCGCCGCGCTCTCGGCCGTGCTCGAGCTCTCGCGAGATTCAACGGACGACCCGCCGTCGCCCACCTCGATTCTCGGCACCGAGCTCCAGCGCGTGCAGGATCTCGCGAAAGTGGTGTGCACGGTCGGATTTCCTCGCGCGGGGATGGAAGCGTTCGCGCCACGGGACGCGGCGGACGAAGCCCTCGAGGTGCTCAAGATGAACTCCGAGCTGCGCGAACGACCGATTACGATCGACGCGCTGGGCGCGTCGCCGATACGCGTTCCCCGCTGGATGTATGTGCGGTCGCTGGTCGCCCTCGGCGTCGCGGCGTCGCGGGCTATGCGCGACACGACCCAGCTCAGGATTGCCGTGGCCGACGATGGCGAATGGGTGGTGGCCCGAGCACCTGACGTCTCGGCGCCCTCGCCCGCGCCGTCGGCTTACGTGTCAGAGATAAGTCGCGCCATGGGCGGATCGCCCCTCGACGCCGACTTCGGCTTTCGCGTTCCGACGCTGGCCGCGCTCAGGCGGCGCGAAGGGCGCTGAGTGCGACGCGCAGCTTCGCCAACGCGGCCG
>Ga0070706_100007122_pt1 | contig 10517 bp, 10 predicted proteins | sample KBSK5501metaG_FD_65476 | JGI IMG/M metagenome (GOLD analysis project Ga0070706, IMG submission 65476) | Corn, switchgrass and miscanthus rhizosphere microbial communities from Kellogg Biological Station, Michigan, USA - KBS K5-50-1 metaG | ecosystem: Host-associated > Plants > Roots >...
TGGCGCGAGAGGGCGACGTGCAGCGAGAGCCTCCCTTTGTACGCGATGGTCACCGCGTCCCAGCCGGAGGGTTCCCCGATCACGCACCAGTCGGGTGCGGGCTGCACCGCGCGATGACGGGCTCCCGCGCTCGTCGGCGACTCCTCTTCTACGGCGCCCACGACCGTGACGCGCACGCCGGGGACGCGCTGCGCGGCAGCAGCGACGAACGCGGCGAGCGGCCCTTTCGCGTCGACCGCGCCGCGGCCGACGAGCTCATCGCCTTCGATGCGCACCGGTATCGCACCAGGCACCGTGTCGATGTGGCCAAGGAGCACGACGTGCTTCGCCCCGGATCCGATCTCACCGATCGCGTTGCCGGCATCGTCGACGCTCGCGCGGAAACCGCGCTCGGCCATCCGGGCGACGAGCCACTCCACGGCCTCGCCCTCGCGACGCGACACGCTCGGGATCTCCACCAGGCCGCGGACGAGGGCAAGATCCTCGGCGCTCGCCCTCACGCGAGCGCCTTCGCCGAAGCGGCGAGGACGCGGTCGATCTCTTCCGCGGTGATGACGAGGGGCGGCAGGTAGCGCACGACAGTGGGACCGGCGCCGAGCGCGAGCACGCCCTCGTTTTGTAGCGCCCGCAAAGCCGTGGCCGAGTTCTCTTTGAGCTCGACTCCCACCAGAAGTCCGAGTCCGCGCACTTCGCGGATCCGGTCGCTCCGGATCGCGCGCAGGCCGTCCTGCAGCTGCTGCCCCCGCTCGCGGGCGTTGCGGGCGAGGTCGCGGCGCACGATCTCGCCGATCGCAGCGATCGCTGCCGCGCACGCCAGCGGGTTTCCGCCGAAGGTCGTCGAGTGCGATCGCTTGGGGAGCTCGCCGACCTTGCGCGAGAACGCGATCGCACCCATCGGAAGGCCGCCCGCGATCGATTTCGCCAGGCACAGGACGTCCGGCGTGACCCGGTACTGCTCCAAAGCAAACATCGTTCCGGTCCGGCCGAAGCCCGTCTGCACCTCGTCGACGATCAGCAGCGCGCCGCGCTCCGCGCACAGGCGCGCGGCCTCGTTCGCGAATTCCGCGGTCGCTGGGCGCACGCCGCCCTCCCCTTGGACGAGCTCGACGACGAACGCCGCGGTGTCGCGAGTGATCGCCGCGTCCAGCGCTTCCGGCTTGTTGAACGGGACGTGGGAGAAGCCCGGTACGAGCGGGCCGAAAAGGTCGCGGTACTCGGGACCCCACGTCGCCGAGAGCGCTCCCATGGTCTTTCCGTGGAAGCCCCGCATCGTCGCCACGATCCCGCTGCGTTTCGTCGCGGCGCGCGCGAACTTCAGCGCGCCCTCGACCGCCTCGGTGCCGCTGTTGCAGAGGAAGATGCGATCGAGCGAGGCCGGCAGGACGCGCGCGAGCACCTCGTAGAGCTCCGCCCGCCGGTCGTTGTAGAAGAGCTCGGTGCAGGACGCGAGCGTGCGCGCCTGCTGTGCGATCGCGCCCGCGACGGCCTCGTTGCCGTGGCCGAGGTTCGCCGAACCCTGGCCGCCGACGCAGTCGACGTACGCGTGGCCCTCGCTGTCGTAGACGGTCGCGCCCTCGCCGCGGACGAGCACCACGGGCCGCTTGGTGTAGAGGCCCGAGGTGTGCGCGTCCTCCGCCGCGATGATGTCGGCAGTCGCGAGCTCCGGGGGCCGGGACAGGGGCCCCTGGGCGCGAAGCGACGAGCCCCCCGAGATCTTGGTCACGAGCGGATCACGGTGCGGAGGTTGAGATCGGCCGACGCCGAACGGATGACGACCTCGTCGACCCCGCCCTCGAGGGCCTCGCGCGCGGCGAGGATCTTGACCTTCATGCGGCCCTGCGCGAGCGACTCCGCTTCCGCGAGTGTCGTCTCGGGAACGAGCGTGCTCAGGTCGCCGATGTCTCGAAGGAGGCCGGGGACGCTCGTCAAGATGATGAGCGCGTCGGCGTCGATCGCCACGGCGATCGCGGCCGCGACACGGTCGCCGTCGACGTTCAGCGCCTCGTTCTCGGTCGAGAGCGCGAGGGGCGCGACGACTGGGACCCGCCCGGGGCCGATGAACTGCGTCAAGAGCGGAAGATTCACCGCTTCGACCCTCCCCGTGTAGTCGTCACGCAGCAGGACGGTCTTGGCGCCTTGGACCGAGCGGACGTCCTTCTTCCTCGCCACGAGCAGCCGCCCAGAGAGCCCGGAAAGCCCCACCGCGTCGATGCCGCGCTGCTGCAGCTTCTCGACGTAGAGGAAGTTCTCGACGCCGAGCGCGGCCATCGCGAAGATCTCGAGAGTGCGCCTGTCGGTGCGCCGGCTCTCGTGCCCCGAAGGCGAGACCACCTTCTCCTGCGGATGGTCGAGCGCCGCCGCCAGTCGATCGGTCTCGGCCGAGGCGCCGTGCACCAGCACGATCTCATCCGAGCGCGCGACGTCGGCCACGAGATCGGCGACGGCGTCGCGATTGACGCCCTTGCTCCCGCCCGCTTTGATCACCGCGCGCAACGTCATCCGGCGGTCACGTCCCCGTAGATCAGGCAGAACTCGTTGCCCTCGGGATCCGCCATCGTGCGCCACGAGTACCCGTACTCGCGGAAGTCGCCCTCGGGCCTTCGCCGACGCCCTCCGAGCGACTCGATGCGAGACGTGGCGAGCTCGACGTCATCGACGACAAGATCGAGGTGCACGCGGTTCTTGCCCGCCTTCGGCTCCGGCACCCGCTGGAAGGATACGTACGGCGCGTCCGGAGACTGGCGCTCGAGATTCACGAACTGCGGCGGCGATCCCAGTCGGCCCTGTATCGCCACACCGAGCACCTCGGTCCAGAACGCCGCGAGCCGCTCCGGATCTGGACAGTCGATCTGGATCCACCCGATGCGTCCGATTGCCCTCACGGGTGCAGGCCCACGAAGCCGAGGCCGGCGTCCTCAGGGAAGCCGAGCGCGACGTTCATCGCCTGGACGCCGTTCCCTGCCGCACCCTTGACGAGGTTGTCGATCGCGCAGAGGGCCACCACGCGTTCGCCACGCGGATCCACCGCGAACCCCACGTCGGCGAAATTCGTCCCGGCGAGGAGCTTCGGCTCGGGGTACCGGTAGATCCCGGCGCGGTCCTTCACGATCCGGAGGAAAGGCTCCCCCGCGTACGCCTCGCGGTAGATCTTCCAGAGATCCTTCTCCTCGAGCGCGGTCCGCGTGTAGACATGGGCCGTCGCGAGGACGCCGCGGACGAGCTCGACGGAGGTCACAGAGAGGTCCGCGCGCAGAGCGTCTCCGGCAAGCCGCAACTCCTGTTCGATCTCCGCCGTGTGCCGGTGGCCTACGGGCCGAAAGGAGCGCACAACACCAGATCGCTCGGGGTGGTGACTGTCCTCGCTCGGCTCTCGGCCACCCTCGCTAGAGCCGACTTTGCACTCGATGACGACGGGCCGCGCGCGGTCGACGACATCGGCCCGGAAGAGCGGGAGCAGCGCAAGGATCGAGGCCGTCGCGTTGCAACCCGCCCCCGTGATCCGCTTCGCGACTTTGAGCTCGTGGCGGTGAAGCTCCGGGATGCCGTACACGAAGCGGTCCAGCCGGTCGGGCCGCGGGTGAGGCGAGCCGTACCAGCGGTCGTAGTCCGCCGGATCGCGAAGGCGATGGTCGCTCGAAAGATCGATCAACACCGCCGCGCGATCTTCGAACTCGTGCGCACGGTGCGCTCCGTTCGGGAGCGAAAGGAAGAGCACATCGCACTTTCCGACGTCTTCGTAGTGGACGAACGAGAGACTCGTGCGCTTGCGCAGGTTCGGATGAGCCGCGCTGACCGGCTTGCCCGCCAGGGACTCGCTTCCGGCGACGACCTCCCGTACCTCCGGATGCCCGAGCAACAAACGCAGGAGCTCGCCGCCGGCGTAGCCCGCGGCGCCGATCACGCCCGCTTTCACCTGGCCGCTCTGGCCACCTCGAGCACGTAGTCGACGACCTTCGCGGGGATGTTCACGCCGGTCGTGTCGATCGAATTGCGGAACTCCATCGTGTAGTTGACCTCGTTGACGAGGAGCCCTTCGGGCCCTTCCAGCACGTCGACCGCGACGACGCCGCCGCCCACGGCGCGTGCGGCGCGCACGCATAGGTCGCCGAGCTGCCGGGTGACGGGGCAGTTCTCGGCGCGGCCACCGCGAGCGGTGTTCGTGATCCAGTGATCGGAATACCGGTAGATCGCGCAGATCGTCTCGTCGCCGACGACGAACGCACGGATGTCGCGGCCAGGCTTCGGCACGTATTCCTGGACGTAATAGATGGAGTGGAGGTAGCTGCCGAGCACGTCCTTGTGCTCGACGATGGCCTCGGCCGCCTCGCGATCGTTGACCTTCGAGATGAGCCGGCCCCACGAGCCGATCAACGGCTTCAAGACGACCGGATAGCCGAGCTCGTCGATCGCCGCGAGCGCGGACTCGGGCGTGAACGCCACGCGCGTGCGCGGGCTCGGCACCGAGTCGCGGATGAGCCGCATGGTCGTGAGCAGCTTGTTCCCGCAGATCTCGGCGACCTCATACCGGTTCACCGTCGGCACGCCCCAGGTGTCCAGCACCGAGAGGGCGTAGAGCGCGGTGCCGTGTTGGATGCAGCGCTCGAGGATCACGTCGACGCCAAGATCCGGCTTGCGCTCGAGTGAAAGGACCAGCTCACGGTCGTCGATGATCTTCGTCTCGACGCGTCGCGACTCGAGCTCGGCGAGAAGCAGCTTCTCCTCCACGCGAACGCGCGAGAGGAGCACGCCGACGCGCGTATCACTCACCCCAGTCTTCCTCGGCTTCCGGGGCCAGCGAGAGTGCGAGCGGCGCGGTCTCCTTGACCTCGAGCTCCGCGCCGCAGTCGGGGCAAGAGACTATCTCGCCTTTCACGGCATCGGATCCGACCGTGACGTCCGCATCGCACTCGGGGCACTTCGACACGGCTTCCCTCCTCGGTCGCTCGCTCGGCTCGCGCAGAAGCATCGGTTTTTTTCAGCTTCCGTGAAATGAAGCGTAGCCGCTCAGCGTGGCAGGGTCAGCGAGGCGGTCCCCGCGACGTATGTTCGCTTCCGGCCGGTTCCGTCGACACGCAATACGCCCTCAGTCACCAGGCGCCTTAAATCCGCGGCGGCCGTCGCCTGGGTCACGTGACAGCGCTCCGCAGCGCTGTTGCTCGTCCACGCAGTTCCGGATAGCGCTTCGCGCGCGAGCACGGCGCGCCGCGAAGCCGCGTCGAGAACGCTCGGCCCGTACGGAAGCTCCGTCTGCAGCGCGGGCGCTCCGAGGACGGTCACGGCCGGCTGCTCCGGCGAACGCTCCGCTCGGCTCGCGGCCGCCAGCCAGCGGTACGCCCATTCCTGAGCAAGCCGCGGGGTCTCCGCGAACATCCACATCACTGTCGGATGTGAGATCTGGAGGGCCGCGAGGACGTTCAGGATCCAACCGGACTTCGCACCGCCATTTCGGCCGGCGCGGATCACGTCGCCGAGACGTCCCTCGACGACGAGTGCCGCGTGAGGCGCTTTCGCGAGATCTCCGAGGGCGAGATTCAGTTGGCCGGCGACGGCTGACGTCGCGAGATCGGGTGGGGACTTGCGCTCCACCGCCGCGATAACGACGTCGTCGCGAAGGACCGCATAGTCGCCCACGGGTAGGCTGCGACGCTTGAGAGAGACGTCGTGGCCGCTAAAGCGCCACGGAAATCGCTCGGCGACGTCTACGGCTATCTCTAGAGCTGCTTCGAGTCCTCGCGCTTGAGGCATTCGGAGCCCAGGTCGAGCAGCACGCGTCGAAGTCTGCGAACGCCAAAAGATCAGCTCACGCCCGTACTTGTTCCGCGTCCAGACGAAGAGAGAGCGACGCGCTCGAGCCCGGCGGAGCGTGAGGTGGACCGCCTGGCCGACGCGCCAGCATGATTCGACTGGCACCTCCTCGATGACATCCGCCGCGTCCGGCCACGCATCGAGCCTCCGGCAGAAGACATCCTTCCCTCGAGGCCAATCGTCGCCTGCGGCGAGGAATAGGCGTCCTTCTCCCGAGACCGGTACACGCAGCACGTACGGCAGAAGTTTCGAGTGCGAGTTCCGTCCGACCCAGAAGGCCGCGAGGGAGTCACTCACGCGGTCCATATCTGGCCAGCGTATGCGGGAGACCGAGGGGTCCGACCGCGGCGATCGCTGGGGCGAAGCAAGGGGGTATGAGGGCCGAAGCCCCTCAATCTCTAGTCGGCATTTGCCGCATCGGTCAGACGCATCGCCCGAGCGCGCCCCTTGTCCTCATACATGCGGCCATCCGCGGCGCCGAGAAGCGCGTCGGCGTCCCGCCCGTCCTCAGGGAACCAGGCGATGCCGAACGAGACGCGCGGCAGCGGATTCTCGCGACCCGCCCAGATGTAGTGCTCGTCGCGCAGGCGGGCGGCGATGCGCCCGACCAGCGCCTGCGCCGGAAGCGGGCCGGTCCGGGGGAGCAGGAGCACGAACTCGTCGCCGCCGAACCGCGCGATGACGTCCTCGGCCCGTGTCGACTCGCGCACCGCGCGGGCAACGGTCTTCAGCACTTCGTTCCCGACCAGGTGGCCCGCGGAATCGTTCACCGCCTTGAGCCCATCGAGGTCACAGAGCACGACGCCGAAGATGTCACCGTGCCTCGCGGCCTCGGCGATCTCTGTTTCGAGACGCTCCATGAGGCTCCTTCGGTTCAGGACGCCGGTGAGATCGTCGTCGCGCGCGAGCCGCCGCGTCTCGGTGACCAGGTCGGCGTTCGCGATGGCTATGGCAGCCTGCGCCGCGTACAGGCGAAGCAGGCGGCGGGTCTCTTCGGTGAAGACCCTCCGCTCGCGGGAGTAGGCCGTCAGCGTTCCCACGATCTCGCCGCGCGCGACGAATGGCGCGGCGATCGCCGACGCGATCAGGTCGTGGAGAAGGGGATTGCTGTCGGGATGGTCGCGGTAATCGGTCGCGACGACGAGGTCGCGCGTGCGGACCGCGTCGAGCGCGACGCCACGGAGCGCTTCCCCCACCGACACGCGCAGGCCGAGCACGGGCGCGTTGTGCTGCGCGCGGACGATGAGACCGCGACCCCGCACGGCGAGGGACACCATCGCGCCGTCGGTCCGTGTGAGCGCGGTGGCTTCGCGCGCGATAAGCGCCGCCAGGTCGTCGAGAGAGAGCTCGCCCGCGGTGGCGAGGCCGACGTCGTAGAGGGCCGCCATCTGCTCGGCTCGCCGGCGCTCGAGCTCGCCGAGCCTCCAGTTCGTGTAGAGCGCGAGGCCCGCGCGCGTCGCGAGCACGAGGACGGTGACGGCGATCGCCCCATCGATGAGGTCCGCGATCGGACGCGGCATCGCGCGGATATCCGCATAGACGAGTAGGAAGGCGCTCGCGGCGGCCACCAGACCAGGAAGCAGCATCCGGGAGAAATGGATGGCAGATGACGAGATCGCCGATGCGCGGCCGACCTCGCGCTCTTCGACCCACTGCGCTCCGGCGATGCCAATCGCCGCCATGCCCAGGATCCAGAGGAGATCGAGCGGCGTCCCGGCAACGAAGCTCGAGGTCAGATACGCCGGCAGAAAGAGACTGAACGCAAGCGCATTCAGGCCTAGCCCGAGGAACAGTGAGGTCACGGCCGCGCGGGGTTCGCTCGGAGGCATGCCCCACACCACCGAGAGCGCCGCGCCCGTCGCCGCCACATAGAGCAGCGGAAAGAGGACGGCGACCGCGGCGAACGCTGGATCCTTTCCCGCGGCGTCGAGGATGAGGCCCGAGAGATAGACGAGGACCCCCGCTGCGAGCGTGAGGACCACCGCGCCGACGTCGAGCACCAGCGCGTAGAGAGCGAGGCGCTGGCCGTGACGGCGAAGAAGGAGGACGAGACCGATCGTCCAGAGCGGCGCGGCCACGAGGAAGCCGATGTCCACCCAGGGATGCGAGAGGGACGTTGCGCGCCCGACCTCCGCCGCGTCTCGCGCAAGCTGACTCGTGAGCCACGCGGTCGAGCCGGCCAGGAAGGCGAGCCAGGCCAGGCGGTCGTCGCGGGTTGCCCATCGGAACGCGCGCGCCGTGCCGAGAACCGCGACCAGGGCGGCAGCGGTCCACGCGAGATCCGCGAGGACGCAGCGCGCATCGGCATCGGAGACGACCTGCTCGGCGGCGTAGACGAGGGCCGAGCCGATGAGGGCGGCGAGGTATGCCCGCGACGATCGGCGCGCGAAAACGCCCCGGACCCTAGTTGGGATCACGAAAAAAAGGCTAGGTGCGGCGTAGGGCCCGCGGAAGGCGCGAGAACGTACCGTCGCGCGCCCACGTGGGGGAGGCGAACGGGGGAAATCCCTGCGAACTCCCCCATTCGCGCTACGGCCTCGGCACCCGGTAGCGTGACCGTATGACGACGGCACACGCGTTCACGGTGTTCGACGCGCTCGTGTTCCTTGCGGTCTTCGTCCCGTTCGTATCGCTCGTTCGTCATCGCAATGCGATCCCGCCACTGCCGTCGGCTCGCACCGGCCCCGCCCTACCCACGCTCTCCATCGTCGTGCCCGCACGGAACGAGGCCGCTGTCATCGGCCCCACCATCAGATCGCTGCTCGCTCAGGACTACCCCTCCCTCGAGGTGATCGCGGTGGACGACCGCTCCGCGGATGGCACCGGCGACGTGCTGCGCGATCTCACGGCGCGCGATCCGCGACTTGTCGCGGTCCGCGTCGACGATCTTCCCGCGGGATGGCTCGGGAAGAACCATGCGCTCTGGCGCGGGGCGGAACGCGCAACCGGCGAGTGGCTGCTCTTCACGGACGCCGACGTGATCTTCACGCCGGATACGCTTCGCCGCGCGGTCGCGTATGCGATGGGCGAGGACCTCGACCATCTCACGCTCGCGCCGCGGCTTATCGCGCGCGGCGGCCTCCTTCGCGCGTTCGTCGCGTTCTTCGGCTACGCCTTCATCACGCTTTGGGGCGCGTACCTCGCAAACGATCCGAAGAGCAAGCGGGGTGTTGGTATCGGCGCGTTCAATCTCCTGCGGCGCGATGCCTACGAGCGGATCGGGACCATGCGCGCGCTCTCGCTGCGTCCCGACGACGACATCCGGCTGGGGCGGCGCTTACGGGCCTTCGGGTTCAAGCAGCGCGTCGTGAACGGCATGGAGGCGATCTCCGTCGAGTGGTACCCCTCGCTGCGCGCGGCGCTCGAGGGCCTGGAGAAAAGCATGTACTCGAGCCTGGAGTACCGCGTCAGAGATTCGATCGCGGTGCTCCTCTTCATTGCCGCGACGATGGTCTGGCCGTACCTCGGCGTCTTCGTGCTCGCCGGTGTCGATCGGATCCTGCTCCTGGCGGTGATCGCGTGTCTGGTCGTCGGCCTCGCCGAGACGTACCGCCAGTCGATGGGCCCGCTCACGCCAAGCGCGCTTGTGATCGTCGCCCTCCTGCCCTTCTCGGCGCTCTGCTTCAGCTACGCCATCGCACGCTCGGTCGTCCTCGCCGAGACGCGCGGGGTGCGGTGGCGCGGAACGGTCTACCCGCTCTCGCTGCTGCGCGCTCAGTCCGGGCTCGAGGGCGCGGCGGCGAACCGCAACAGGTAGGCCTCGAGGTCGGCGAGGTCGGCGTCGCTGATGCGATCTTTGCCAGACGCCGGCATCCCGCGATCGTCCCCCTTGCGCACGATCTCGGTCTCGATCCGTCCGCGGATGGCGAGATCGCCCGGCGCTTCGCCCTCGGGGCCGTGGCAGAAATGGCACCCCTGAGCGAAATAGATCGCAGCTCCGCGCGCCATCCGATCGCCTCGTGGGTCCGCGAGCAGTAGCTGCGCCTCCGCAGGCGTGGGTACGTCGATGGGGTTCGCGTTGCCTCGCTGAAGCGCGCGGAGATAGGCGACCATCGCCCAGATGTCCTCATCCTTGTAGACATCGCCGAACGCCGGCATCGCGGTGAATCCAAGGCCATTCTTGATGATCCAGAAGAGCTGCGCGTCGGTCTTGCGCTTGGCCGCGTCCCCGGTCAGGTCCGTCGAGTCCGGGTAGGTCGCGGGACCGAACGCTCCGCGGCCGTCGCCCTTCGCGCCGTGGCATACGCCGCAGGATCCGGTGTACGCGGCGCGTCCCGCCGCAATCGCGCGCGGGTCGTTCGCACGTGGATTGCTCGCGTCTCCGCCCAGGACCCGCGAGACCGCCGACACAGCTGCATCCCCGTACGCGCGTTCAAGGGGGAGGTCCTGCCGATGGATGAGCGCAACCGGAAGTCCGATCACGAGGAGCGCGAGAGCGGTGATGAGGGCCCCGAGCGCGGCGGCCAGGATGAAGCGGCGCTTGCTCAACTTCCAGAAAGTACGCGCGGGTCGCCTCCGCGGATGCGGCGCTTGTTCAGCTCGTCCGCTCGAGGACAACCACCGGGATCTCGCGCGTGGTCCTTCGCTCGTACTCTTTGAAGCCCATGCGCGCAGCTAGGCGCGGCGTGTGAGCGCACGGACAATCACGACCGACGTGGCCGCGCACACGACGAGCACGAGTGCGGAGAACGAGAAGCCAATGACGGACTGCT
>Ga0070706_100007123_pt1 | contig 10516 bp, 9 predicted proteins | sample KBSK5501metaG_FD_65476 | JGI IMG/M metagenome (GOLD analysis project Ga0070706, IMG submission 65476) | Corn, switchgrass and miscanthus rhizosphere microbial communities from Kellogg Biological Station, Michigan, USA - KBS K5-50-1 metaG | ecosystem: Host-associated > Plants > Roots >...
CTTGACCACGTGGATCGCGCTGTCCGCGCTCGCGATCGTGATGCAACGCCAACTCGCCGGCTATCACTTCCTGTTGCTCGTGCCGGGCCTCGCTCTCGCGTGCGCACAGCTCGCCCGAACGCGCGCCGGCTACGCAGCGGTCGCAGTCCTCGTCGTGCTCTCGCTGCGCGGCTGGCCGAGCGCGTACGGCGGCGACAACGTCACGCGCGGCACGTTCTCGCCTGCCGACGAGCAAGCAGTTGCGGGCTACATCGCCACGCACACGCAGCCGAGCGACGGCATCTTGGTGTGGGCCCTCGCACCCGGCATCTACGCGCTCGCAGATCGTCATCCGGTGACGCGGTTTCCGTTTCACCGCCTGCTGCTCACCGACGCGCGACTCGCACACGAGGTTCCAGGGCTCGACGCACGCCGCGCCGCACTCCTCGCGCGCATGCGCGAAGATCCACCGGCGTACATCGTGCTCGGCATCAAAGACGCCAATCCGTTCGAGCCCGACTCGTTCACGAGCCTGCTCGGATTTCGCGAGCTCAACGAGATCGTACGGCGCGACTATCACGACGAGACGAAGATCGGCCACTTCGTCGTGCTCGCACGAACCAAATGACCACGATCCACAGCGGCGCACCGGTGCCGGTCGTGCAGCTGCCGCAATCATCGTCTGGCTTCGCGAAGCAATAGCTCGACGGGCCCGCGCCGCGACACTCGAACCCCGAAGGGCACACGGCTGGATCGAGCAAGCACATGACCGTGCACACCGACTCGCGACACATCTCGCTCGAGCAATCGACATCCTGATCGCACGCGTAACCGAGCGCGCCCGGCGATGGCGTCGGATACCGGCAACCGTCGCTCGCGCACTTCATCGCATCGGGACAGTCCGAATCGCGCGTGCATGACTTGGAACAGAAGTAGAGCGAGACGTCGTCGTGCGTCTGCAGGCACGGACCCTCTGCACAATGGCCCTCGTAAAAGCATGCGTCGCCGGTGTGCGCCGTGCCGGGTGCGATGTCGGCGAGGTACGGATCGACGAGCACGCTGCGCGCGACGTCGATGCGCGAGAACACGGCGTGATCGACGCATGCTGCATCGCCTCGGCTGACGACACCGGCGATCACATCGGCCACGGTGCTGCCGAGAAACACCGGTCCACCTGAATCGCCGCGACACGGCTGCGACGGATTGGGCATCGCGGTGAATTCGTCGGCCTGCACATCGGAGATGCGCGCGATGCCTTCGCGCTTCGTCCCTGCATCACCCGCAGTGCCGCTCGTGGCCCCGAAGCCGACGACGCGCACGTCGGTGCCGACGAGCGTGCCATCGATCGTGCGCGGATCGAGCGCCAGGGTTGCGGCTGCTTCGGTGCGGAACGTCATCAGCGCGACATCGTGTGCGAGCGTCGATGGATCGAAGCTCGGATGCGAACGCGCGTCGCTGATCGGCGTGATCGCAGTAGGCTGCTCTCGCGACGCGCCGAACAGCAGGCTCAGCGTGCGCGGGTTGCGACTGACAAAGCAGTGCGCTGCCGTGATCGCAGTATGCGGGGCGATCACGGTCGCGGTGCAGCCGATCGTCCCGCTCCCGTCGACGATCGCGGCGACTGCCGGATCACCGGTCGCGGCAGTGCCGTTCGTGACCGCTTGCTCGCCGTCGCTCTCGCGCGCAGCGCAGGCCACGAGCGTGCACGAGAGCAACAACCAGCGGCGCATGCGCCATCGTAACATCAATGACTTAGGGTTCTGGCGCCGTCCTCACCCTGGCGGGCTTGTTGAGTGGGTCAAAACTCGCTACGCATCAGCAACGTGGTCGCTTCGGTTCGCTCGCTCGTCAAAAACGCGGTGATCGACCGTGTACCGGGCGTGCTGCGCCGCGGCCCGGTGACCGGCAAGCGCGTCGCGCTCACGTTCGACGACGGTCCCGACGAGATGACGCTGGAGTACCTCGAGATGCTCGACGATCTCGGTGTGCCCGCCACGTTCTTCGTGTGCGGTCAGCGCGCGGCACAGCATCCCGACCTGATCCGCGAATACTTGAAGCGCGGCCATCAAGTCGCAAACCACGGCTACGACCACACGCGGTTCACGAAGCTGTCGCGCCGCGCATTGCACGACCAGCTCGAGCGCACCGAGCATGCGATCGGTGGCCAGCTCACCGGTCATCCGTGGGTACGGCCGCCGCACGGCGCGATCGACACGACGTCGCTGCTCGCGCTGCGGACCGCCGGCTACATCGTCGCACTGTGGTCGGTCGACTCGAACGACTACGACGTGCGCGACGTCAACGTGCTCGCCGAGAGGTGCAGCCCCGCGGTCGTCGGTGCCGGCGACGTGGTGCTGTTACACGAAGGCCAACCGTGGACGCTCGAAGCGTTGCCACGGATCGTCGCCGCGCTCCACGCCTCGGGCCTCGAGTGCGTGACGATGCAAGACCTGTTCGCGCGCTAAGGCTCATCATAGCGCCGCGAGCACTTCGCTCGCTGCTCGCTCACCGGCGTCGATCGCTCCTTCCATGTAGCCGGGCCATCTCGCCGCGCTTTCGGTGCCCGCGATGTGCAAGCGGCCATGTGGGTCCCGCCAGCGTGCGCCAGCGCTCAGTGCCCCCGGCGGTAGCGCCGGCACGCAACCGGAGCTCCACGGATCGCTGCCCCAATCGACCTCGAGGTAGTCGAGCGGCGGGTCGCCGCACAGTGGTGCGAACGCGGCGAGCACTTCGGCGCGACGCTCGGCCGGCTCGCGCGCAGACCACCGCGCCGCGTCGGTTCCGACGATGAACGCGAGTAGCACCGGCGGATCACTGCTGACCTCGACGGTCGCGCGCACGGCTCCGCGTGGGTGATAGCTCTCGCCCGAGAGGCCGCGCTCGCGCCAGCTCGGCTGCGCGAACGCGGCGAAGCATTTGACGACCGCACCGCTGAACGCTTTGTCGATGTAGAGGCGCGACGCCGCCGGTAGGTGGACGATGATGCCGCGCGCGAGCGCGGGCGGGATCGCGAGGACGGCGTGCTTCGCCTCGTATGCGCTGCGCCCTCGCACCGTGATCGACGCGTCGGTCTGCTCGATCGCAGTGACGGGCTCGCCGATCCGTACGCGATCACCGAGCTGCTCGGCGAGCCGCAGCGCGAGCAATTGCGCGCCGCCCGCGAAGCGAAACTCGTCGCGGCCGTCGGGACGAAAACCGCTCGTCGCATTCATCATCCGCAAGTAATGAAGCAGCGAAAGGCTCGCGGGATCGGCGGCGAACATGAGGTCGGCATGTAGCCCGATGCGCTCGCGCGCCACGGGATGTAGAACCTGGTGCTCGAGCCAATCGTCGACTGATCGAACGTCGTATCTGACCACATCGTCAGACATCCCATCGGGAACATCCGATATCTGTCTCATCGCACGCTCGATCCGCCGCATCGCGCGCCACTGTGCGAACGCCGCGAGCAAGCCGCCACGATCGGCGACGAGCGCACGACCACTTCGGTCGTGTTTCTCGATCGCGATATTCAATTCGCGAGCGAGCGCGGCAAGCCGTGGTTGGCCCGGTGTCATCCATTGGCCGCCGAGATCGATGAGAACGTCCCCCGCAGTGCCGCTGTGCAGCCGACCGCTGTGAAGACGCCCGCCCACCCGATCCCGCGCTTCGAGCACGACAACCTTCGCCCCACCCGCTACGAGCCGCGTCGCGCAGACCAGCCCCGACAAGCCGGCGCCGACGACGATCACATCCGCATGCGGAGCTCCGGCCTGCGTGGTCACGACGACTCCGATTCTACGGTTGACTGGGCCGCGAGGCTCTGTTAAATGAGCGCTTGTTTAATATGCCTCGGCTCAAGCAAGAGACGACCAAATCGATCCAGGAGAGCGTCGAGGCGATCGCGCTCGACCTGTTCGTGCGCCGAGGCTTTGCCGCAACGACGACTCGCGAGATCGCGAGCGCCGCCGGCTACACCGCAGGCGCACTCTACGCGCACTACCCGAGCAAAGAGGCACTGTTCGCCGCGGTGGTCGCGCGCTACCGCCGTCAGCTCTCGCACGACAACGTGCTCAAGGATGCGCTGCGCCGCACCAACTTCCCGCACGACATCCGCGAGCTCGCGCGCGCGATCAAGGTGCTGGTCCGCGACAACCGCTCGTACTGGATGCTCTGGTACATCGACGTGCTCGAGTTCGACGGCAAGCACTTCAAGTCCCAGCTCGCACCCAAAGCGCTGATCGCGCAGCCCGAGCTCCGCGCACGTCTACTCCAGCTGCGCGCCAAGCGCGTGCTGCGCCTCGAACCGGAGCTCGCATTCACGATGGTCTACATGCATCTGTTCAACTACTTCTTGATCGAGACGGTGTTCGGCGGCGACGAGCACTACGGCGTCTCGGAGGCGAAGGCCGTCGACGCGATCGCCGACGTGTTCCTGCACGGCGTGCTCGCGAAGGGGAGCCCATGAGCGTCGTCGACTTACTCGATCGTCAAGAGGAGCTGCTCGCAGCTCGATTCAACGACGCGCTCGCGAACGACGCCGTTCTCCATGCCGGCGCCCAGCTGTGGCGGATCGGGCTCGCGAGCATGGCCGCGCTGCCGCCGGCGCTGCGCAACTTCACGCCGCCTCCCCTGCCCCGCGATGCGCTGTTCACCGTGCTGCGCGGCAGCTGGAGCATGGCCGCGCGTGCCTTCGCGCTGCACCCGCTCGCGCAGCACATCGATCGCACGCCGCTGCCGGCATTCGAACCGACCCCTTCGCGGATCACGCATGTCACGAGCGACTACCAACTCCGCTGCATCGGCGACGACAGTCGTGGCGAGCCCATCCTGCTGGTGTCATCGCTGATCAACCGCGCCTACATCCTCGACCTGCAGGTCGACCACTCGTACCTCGCAATGCTGCGCGGGCTCGGCCGGCCGATCTACGTGCTCGAGTGGCTCGCGGCCAAGCCCGGCGACGACCGCACGTTCGGCGACTTCTGCGCCGATCCAATTCGCTCCGCGGTCGAGCACATCTGCACGACCCGTCGCGTACCCGCGCTCAGCATCATGGGCTACTCGATGGGCGGCACGCTCGCGGCCTGCTTCGCGGCACGGTTTCCCGAACGAGTCGCGCGACTCGCGACGATCTGCGGGCCGGTTCGCTTCGACAACGCGGGCGCATTCACCCGTTGGCTGTCCGCCGACCTCGTCGACGTTAACCTCGTCGCCGCCGCGTGGGACCGCGTGCCGTCGCAGCTCATTCATGTGCCGTTCTGGTACCTCCACCCGACCGTCAAGTTGCGCAAGCTCGTCCAGCTCGCGAAGTCGTTCGATCGCTCGGGCTATCTCGATCACTTCTTCGCGGCCGAAACCTGGAACCACGACAACGTCGACATGCCGCGCGGCCTGTTCCGCTCGTGGATCGGCGAGCTCTACCAGCGCAACGCGCTCGTCTCGGGCGAGCTCGTCGTCGGCGGCCGGGCGATCGACCTGGATGACCTGCGCGCGCAGCGCTGCCCGATGCTCGTGATCTCGGGTGCCTCCGACACGATCACACCACCCGACGCTGCCGAGGCGCTGCCCGGTGCGCGCATCTTGCGGCTCGACGCCGGCCACGTCGGCGTGGTCACCTCGAGGCGTGCGCTCGCGGCGCAAGCAGCGGCGCTCACGACCTGGCTAGGAGAATGTGCATGAAGACCGTCGATCAATATCTGGACAGCCTCAAAGCTCGCAACGTGCGCCTGTTCGTGCGCGGCCAGCTCGTCAAAGATCCGGTCGAGCATCCGCTCGTCGCGCCGAGCGTGCGCACCGTCGCCGAGACCTATCGGCTCGCGCACGAGCCCGACACGCGCGACCTGTTCACCGCGCACTCCCGCTTCATCGACGGGCGCATCAATCGCTTCACGCACATCTTCGAATCGCCCGAAGACCTCACGAACAAAGTGCTGATGCAGCGCACGCTCGGCCGTCACACCGGCACGTGCTTTCAGCGCTGCGTCGGCATGGACGCGCTCAACGCGCTCTACACCACCACGCACGCGATGGACGCACGCGACGGTACCCAGTTCCACGCGCGCTTCGTCGAGTTCTTGAAGCACGTGCAACGCGAGGACCTCGTGTTGTGCGGCGCGATGACCGATCCCAAGGGCGATCGCCGCAAAGCGCCGCTCGAGCAACCCGACATGTACCTGCGCATCGTCGAGCGCAAGCCGCACTCGATCGTCGTGCGCGGCGCGAAGATGCACCAGACCGGCGTCGTCAACTCGCACATGATCGTCGCGATGCCGGGCCGCTCGCTCACGCCCGACGAGGCCGACTTCGCAGTCGCGTTTGCGATTCCGGTCGACGCCAAGGGCATCACGCTCGTCTATGGCCGCCAACCGAGCGACGACCGCCGCATGGGCTGCGACATCGATCAAGGCAACGCGCGTTACGGCGGCCAAGAAGCGATCGTGCTGTTCGAGGACGTCGAGGTCCCGCTCGATCACGTGTTCATGGCAGGCCAAACCGGTTGGGCCGCGCCGCTCGTCGACATGTTCGCGGGCTACCACCGCCAGAGCTACGGCGGCTGCAAGCCGGGCAACGGCGACGTGCTGATCGGCGCCGCCGCATTGCTCGCGAAGCTGAGCGGCGTCGAGAAGGTGCCGCACGTACGCGACAAGCTGATCGAGATGACGCACCTCAACGAGACGATGCACGCCGGCGGCCTCGCTTGCTCGAGCAAGTGCACGAAGACGCCCGCCGGCACGTACATGGTCGATCCATTGCTCGCGAACGTGACGAAGCAAAACGTCACCCGCATGCCGTACGAGATGGCACGCCTCGCCGAGGACATCGCGGGCGGCCTGCTCGTCACGCTGCCCGGCGCCGAAGACTTCGATCACCCCGAGATCGGGCCGCTGCTGCGCAAGTACGTGCAAGGCGCGAACGGCAGCGACGAAGAACGCCGCCGCGTGCTTCGCCTCGTCGAGACGATGACGATCGGCGCGACCGCCGTCGCGTTCCGCACCGAATCGATGCACGGCGCCGGCTCGCCGCAAGCGCAGCGCATGCGGATCGAGCAACAAGGCGACTTCGAGGCGAAGATGCTCGACGCCAAGCGCATCGCCGGCGTGCGGAGCGACAGCTAGCGGCTAATCCTGCTTCGTCGCGTCATCGAGCAACGCGTCGGCACCGAGCCCGAGCTTCTTGAGCAGCTCGATCAGTTGCCCGCGCTCGGCCTTCGTCAGCACTTCTGCGGCGTGATCCAGCCGCCGCTTGTGCTCGTCGAACACTTTCTTGATCAGCGAGCGACCCGACGGCGTCAGCGTCACGACTCGAGCGCGCCGATCGTTCGCATCGGCCTCGCGCTTGACCAGCCCTCGCTCCTGGAGCCGGTCGACCGCGGTCGTGATCGCCCCACTCGTGAGCTGGATGCGGCGACCGATGTCGTTCACCTGCAGCGGGCCTTTGTGCAGCAAGGCTTCCAGGATGGTGAAGTCCGAGAAGCCGAGGTCGGCGTTGTCGAAGCCCAGCGCCGCGTGGCGGTGCATCGACCGGAACGCCTTCATCAGCACCAGCCAGACGTGCGTCCCCGAGGTGTCGGAGCTAGCTGGCAAGAAACGCGCTCCAGTCGAACCCCCGTGCCCACGTCTCGTAGTCGGTCAGTTTCACGTCGGGAAATTCGCGAGCAAGCGCCGCGCGGTCGACCGTGTAGCCGACCCGCTCGAACCACTCGTACATGAGCGCCGCATCCTCGCCCATCGCGCCGCGCACCATCTCCATCGGCAGCTGGAAGAAGTTGAAGGGCCGCTTCGCGACGTCCGAGAGGATCTTGACCGTCTCCAGCCCCGTCACCTCGTCACCACCGAGATCGAACCGCTTGCCGGTGTAGCGTGCACGGTTCTCGAGCACGGTCACCGCGACAGCCGCGATATCCGCGATCGCGACCTGTGCGAGCTTGCGATTCGCCGTCAGCGGCAATGGGTACACGCCTTCGCGCATCTGCTTCTGCACGAAGTTGACGTTCTCCATGAAGTAGACCGGCGCGATGATCGTGGCATCGATGTGCTCCGCGCGAATGTGCTGTTCGACGGCGTACTTGCTGTCGAAGTGCGGGATCCCCGTCGCACCGTCCGCATTCGCCACCGACGTGTAGAGCAGAAACGCGCCGGCCGCCTTTGCGGCGTCGGCAACCGTGATGCCCTGTTGCGTCTCGGCGCCCATCCCAGCCTCGAACGGTGTCGACATCGAGAACACCGCGTCGGTTCCCGCCGCTGCACGCAGCATCGCGTCGCGATCGGTCAGGTCGCCGACCACGATTTCTGCGCCGCGTGCTGCAAGCGCCTTCGCCGCGGGCGAATCGGCCTTGCGCGTCACGGCGCGAATCTTGTGTCCGTTGTCGAGGAGTCGACGCGCGACCGCGCCGCCCTGCTTTCCCGTTGCACCCGTAACCAGAATTGTCTGCTTCGCCATAGCAATACTCTTAGCATCAAGTATCTTCATGTCAAGATACTTTACGAGAAGAGACTTCCTCAGTGTTAACCCGCGAGACCAGCCGCCGCTTCATCACTAGCGCTTCGATCGCGACATCAGCCGCGCGGTTTTCGCACATCCGCGTGCTGACGGACAGCCCGTCATTGCTCGCGTGAGCACACCGTGCTGACCGTGTGCTGACCGGATCGGCGAAGCAGCACGACGTAAGCGCGGTGTGCTGACCGGCCCGCGTGTGGACACAGGCGAGCGGCTTACGACCGCTCGGCCCAGAACGTCGACATGATCGGCCACAGGCGCTCGGAGGCCTTGCGCGATACGACCGCGCCGACGTGGCCGCCGGACTGCACCACGAGCTGCTTGTCTGTGCTCGCGACTCGATCGATCAGCGGCGCGGCGCTCGGCAGCGGCACGATGTGATCGTCGCCGAACGCGAGCGCGAGCACCGGGCACTTGATGTTGTGCAGCTCGGCGGGTCGCCCCGCGACCGTGAAGCCGCCGCGCACCAGCATGTTGCGGCGATATAGCTCCTCGATGTAGCGCACGTAGCACGCGCCCGGGAACGACACGTTGTCGTGGCCCCAGCGCTCGGTCGCGAGGAACGACTCGAGGAACTCGTCATCCCACGCGCGGTCGAGCAGCGAGACCGTCTTCGCGAGCCGCAGCGTCGGCCGCAGCATGTTGAAGCTCATCTGCATCAGCGGCCACGGGACGTTGCCGAACGCTTCGAAGATCGCGGCGACGTCGAACGTCGGCGTGCGGGTCCACGTCGCCATGATGCCGGCGTGCTCGAAGTCGATCGGTGCGGCAAGCGCGAGGAACGACCGCACGTACTCCGGGAATGCAGCGACGTAGCTCGCTGCGAGCGTGCCGCCGAGGCAGTAGCCGAGCACGTGCGCGTCACCCGACCGGCCGTAGCGCGAGGCGATGCGCACCGCGCGGCCGACGTAGCGGCCCGCGAAGTCATCCCACGTGAGGTAGCGATCCTCGTCGCCGGGCGTACCCCAGTCGATGCAGAACACGTCGTGGCCTTGCGCGACGAGCCACTCGATCAGCGAGCGACCGGTACCGAGGTCGAGCACGTACCAGCGATTGATCAGCGACGGCACGAGCACGACCGGCGTCTTGAACCGCGAGTGGGCCGGCGCGAACCGCAACAGACGCCACTTGTTTTCGGTCCACACCACGGAGTGCGGCGTCATGCCGACTTCGGGTTGACGCTTCGGGGCGCGCTTGACCAGCGCGATGATCGAGTCGAGCGGTGATTTCTTTGGGGCCTTCATGTCCATTACGCGTAGAGCGCCTCGAAGCGATCGCGCAGCCGATCGTAGACAATCTTGCGACGCAGCTTGAGCGACGAAGTGAGCGTGCCGTCCTCGACCGTGAGCGGAAGCTCGGCGACGAAGTGGCGCTTGATCGTCTCGTAGCGCGCGAGCTCGCCGTTGATCTCCTCGATGCGCTTGGCGGCGAGCCGCGGGCGCTCGTCGCTAGGCACGTCGGGGCGCATCCACACCGCGGCGACCAGGTACGGCCGCGCATCGCCGTAGACCACGACACGCTCGATCACCGGATCGTCGACGAACTTCGCCTCGATGTTCGCGGGCGGAATGTTCTTGCCGCCGGCGGTGACGAGGATGTCCTTCTTGCGATCGATGATCTGGAGGAAGCCGTCGTCGGTCCAGCGGCCGACATCGCCGGTGCGGAACCAACCGTCCTCGGTGAATGCAGCCGCGGTCGCCTCCGGATCCTTGAAGTAGCCGGAGAACACGTTCGGGCCGCGCGCGAGGATCTCGCCGTCGGTGTCGAGCTTGAGCTCGAGCGACGGCAGCGGCTTGCCGACGGTGTCGAACCTGAACGAGTCGGGCCGGTTGAGCGTGAGCGTCGGCGACGTTTCCGTGAGGCCGTAGCCTTCGATGATGAGCAGGCCGAGCGCGTGCAGCTGCTCTTTGATCTCGACCTTGAGGCCGGCGCCGCCGGAGAGGCAGAACCGCAGTCGCCCACCGGTGACCCGGCGCAGCGCCTCGTCGCGCCGAGACGATCGATCGTCGTGGACGGCGACCGCGCGCGCGATCTTCTCCCAATACGCGGGCACGCTCATGAA
>Ga0070706_100007127_pt1 | contig 10511 bp, 7 predicted proteins | sample KBSK5501metaG_FD_65476 | JGI IMG/M metagenome (GOLD analysis project Ga0070706, IMG submission 65476) | Corn, switchgrass and miscanthus rhizosphere microbial communities from Kellogg Biological Station, Michigan, USA - KBS K5-50-1 metaG | ecosystem: Host-associated > Plants > Roots >...
GGTTCGGCTACGCAGCGCTCGGTCCTTGACGCGCTCGAGACCCAGTATCCAATGCTGCGCGGCACAATCCGCGACCACGTTACGCTACAACGCCGGCCGTACCTGAGGTTCTTCGCCTGCGAGGAGGATCTCTCCCATGAGCCGCCGGACGCCCCGCTGCCTGACGCGGTCGCGTCGGGGGCGGAGCCCTTTTTTATCATCGGGGCCATTGCCGGCGGTTAGGGGCAGGCACCGTTCGCGGTTGACACGACGGGGCAGGAGGGCCAGGCTTCCGGGCCAAGGGGAAGCCCAAAAGGCAAATTCCGGCTTAGTACTGGCTAGGCGGCGGTGCGGCCGAAGATTCCGCAGTACTAAGGCTTTTGAACCTTGACTTTGGAATGCCTCCTGCAACAGGATTGCGCCGCTGGGCAGCAGCCGTTCCCCTGCCGGCTCAGGTTTGCAAATAAGTACTCCCACATCTTGAACTCGGTGCGGACCTTGCGCCCTGCTTTTAGTTGCGCGTAAGCGCAACGGTGGTTGGGTCTCGAACCAAAATTGAACGAACGGAGGGAAAACATGCGCCCGAATGAAAGACTGCTTTGGAAGCGATTTACGGTTTTTGCGATAGCCGCGGCGTTTGTACTGATTATTTCTGCGCTGCCCGTTGCCGCGCAGAAGCCGGAGGAAACGGAATTCAAACTGTTTCCATTCCCGAGATTCCTGCCGTGCATCACCAACCCGAACGACCAGGATCCGCCGGAGGCCAGAGTCGAAGTCGAACGAGGCGAGCTGAACGACCAGCTTCATCTCAAGCTGAAGCATTTCAAGCCCGGTTTGGCGTTCGACCTTTTCACCGTGGAACGGAGCAGGCTACTCTCCAATGGCGCCGTTAACACCGACCCGACCTTCACGTTCGGCTTGGCTTGGTATCAATCCGATGTACAGGTGAACGAAAAAGGGGAAGCCCACGTCAAGATCCGCACGATTCTGCTGGACCAGATCTTCGGCTTCGACGATGAAGTCGCCAGCAAGCTGATCCACAATACTTTCCACGTCGGCTTTTGGTTCAATGACCCGGCCGACGCAGCCGCCTGTGGCTTCGCCGGCTTCACGCCGTTCAACGGCGAGCACCACGCCGGCCCGCTGGCGATGATTAGCGTGCCCGATCCGGTCACGAACCTCGGGCCGCTCTGCACCAACCCGGATACTTCGACGACTCCCGCTACTTGCCATCCGTAGCCGGGAGGCAAGCGAACTGAGTAGGCGTGAGGGCGGGCCCCGTGCCTGCCCCTCGCGCCGCGGGGTCACGTGCCGCCGCCCTGCGCGCCTTCCCCGCACCTTGCGCATCGCGCCTCGCGCGCGCGTCGCCGCCGCCCACTCAGCTGTATAACGGGCTCAGCGGAAAGCGACTCACTAGCCTCAAACCCTTTCCCATGGAGAGTCTGCGCGGCGCCTGTCGCTTTTCCATCAGGGTAGGCCCTCCGCCTGTCGGACCCTTCAGCGGTGGGGAAGGGCGAGGGACGCCCGGGATTGGCGGCGGGCATCGCCGGCCGGGCCGGCCATCGCGTTCTGTGGAACCTAGTTCTGTTTCTCTCAGCGACAGCGTTTCAGGCGCTTCGGAAAGCGCAGCACCAAGATAATGTACGAGAACCCGACTACACGTCCAGTGTGCGCGGATGGGGCTTAAGGGAGGTGGCCCCGGTCGCCTGTGCAATCACTGCGGCAGGCCGATGCGGCGGAGCAGGTCTTTAAAGCGCGGGTCGGAGCGCAGGGGGTCGAGCCGGGCGTCCACTTTCAGTTCGACTAGCCTGGCGTCGCGCTGCGCGTAGGCCCTTTCCAAGCAGGCGAAGGCCTGATCTTTGTCCCCCAGTCCCGCATAGATGGCTGCGAAGTCGCACCAGGAGACATACCTTCGTTTTGACTGCTCCTTCAGTTCGTCGAGCAGCCTGCGCGCTTCGGCGCTCTTGCCTGCACGCGCGTAGGCGTGTCCCAGCCCAGCTTGGTACTGGGTGAAGTTTGGAGAGAGCGTTATAGCCCTCTGAAATTCGGCAATCGCTTCCGCAAGCGCTCCCTTCCGCACATACGCCATTCCCAGGAACCAGTGCGCGTGGGCAAAACTGGGATCCATCTCGAGCGTCTTCCGCAGCTGTTCGATCGCCAAATCGTCCCGTCCCGCATACAGGAGAATCCTTCCACCGACCGCGTTGATGATGAGCGAAAGAGGGTCGAGCTCCTGGGCCCGCTTGATCTCGGCCAGGGCTTCCTCGTGCCGGCCCAGTTCGGACAGCAGTCGGCCATACCACTGGTGGGCGGTCGCATAGCCTGGGTTCAGCTCGATCGCACGCCGGAACTCACGCTCAGCACCCGGCCAGTCCCAGTCATAATCCGCTTTCGCCGTCGCGAGCGCGTTGTGTGCCTCGGCAAGCGTATCATCCAGTGCCAGAGCCCTCGTGGCCGCTTCCCGTGCTTTGGCGTATGCCTCCCTGGCGGGAAGCAGACTGAAGTACCCCAGTATGATGTAGCAATCGGCCAAGCCTGCGTGGGCGAGCGCATAGTTGGGGTCTTTTTCGGTGGCTTCGCTAAAGTATTCGATCGATCTGCGGAGCCCCTCCTCGGTTCGCTTGTTCCAGTAGTAGCGACCTTTCAGATAGAGCTGGTAGGCTTCAATGTTTTCCGTGGGCCGCTTGGCCATGCGCGTCTTTTCCTCGCCGGTCAAACGCAGCCGAAGCTTCTCGGAAATTTCACGTGAGATTTCTTCTTGCACCGCCAAGATGTCGGCGAGCTTGCGGTTGTACTGTGCGCCCCAGAGCTGCGTGCCTTTGGAGACGTCCACCAGTTCAGCCTGAATGACCAGCGTATCGCCACGCTCTTGCAGCCGCCCGGTCAGCACCGCACCGACGTGCAGGTCTTGCCCCACCTTTTGCGGGTCGGCCTCCTTGCCCTTGTAGCGAAAGACGGTGCTGCGCGCCATCACCCGCAGGCTGCGAAGCTGTGAGAGGTTGTTGATGACACTTTCCGTGATGCCGTCGCTCAAGTACTCGGTCTGGGGATCAGCGCTGACGTTGACAAACGGCAGCACGGCCACCGAATCAATCGCCTCGCCCCGCCCGCGGAACACAGCGAACCACGCCAGCAGCGTCAGCAGTGCTGCCAGCACCAGTCCGCCAGCCAGAGCCGTCTTTGTGCGCCACCACGATCGAGCTCGGGCCGCAGGCGCCAGTTCGGTCGCCGCGCCCACGCGGGCTGATTCGGTATCGCGCTTCAGGCGCTGCAGGTCGGCGCGGAGCTCGGCGGCACTCTGGTAACGCAGCTTGCGGTCTTTCTCCAGCGCCTTGTTGATTGTCTGTTCCAAGCTGCCGGGCAGGTCGGGATTTGAACGCAGCAACGGAGCTGGCGGGCGGTTCAGGATCGCATCAAAGATGACCCCCGAAGTGTTGCCGGGGAACGCCTGCCGCCCAGTGACCATCTCATAGAGCACCGCGCCAAAGGAAAACAGGTCGGTGCGGACGTCGAGATCTTCTCCCCGCACTTGCTCCGGCGACATGTAAGCCACAGTACCCAAAACGGCGCCGGGGGTGGTGAGCTGTTCCGGTTCGTCGGTAGTAAGCGTGGGCAGCGCGGAGGCTGTGGCAACCTCCGCGGCCATCTGCCGCGGGGCAGCCAGTTTCGCCAAGCCAAAGTCGAGCACCTTGGCTTGCCCTCGCTTGGTGACGAAAATATTCGCGGGTTTGATGTCCCGATGAACGATGCCTTGAGCATGGGCCGCCTCCAGGGCATCCGCAATCTGAATCCCCAAGTCCAGAACCTGCCCCAAGGGGAGCCCTTTGCTGCCGATGCGGTGCTTGAGGGTTTGGCCGTCCAGCAACTCCATGACGATGAAATACCGCCCGTCTTGTTGCCCGATCTCGTGGATCGTGCAGATGTTGGGATGGTTCAGTGCGGAAGCGGCACGAGCTTCGCGCCGGAAGCGCTCCAATGCTTGGGGATCGCTGGCAAGCCGGTCGGGCAGGAATTTCAAAGCGACGTAGCGGCCCAGGTTCACGTCCTCGGCCTTATAGACAACGCCCATGCCGCCGCCACCGAGCTTCTCGATGATGCGGTAGTGCGAGATAGTTTCGCCGATCATGGAGAGGCAACTTGCCGTTGGGCTGCGATCTTAGGTCGCCCCTCTGGCCAAGTCAACGCGGAACGGGGGGACAGGAGACAGCGCGTTTTGAAACTGCCCTCCCTCCCCACATATTGTGGTCGCCACGCAGTCGGCTACTTGATCGATCACAATCTGATCGAATACCAGGAACGTGCGATGCCCGGGCCGCGACCGGACAACAGTATCTAGGGCTCCGATCAAGTCCAGGGAAGCCGCTGCGCAAGGGTATCTAAACCGCACCGGGGGTCGCGAGCCTATCAGCATCTCCGGCCGGGACCGCCGGCGTGGCTGCCTCACGGGGAATCAGAGTGACGTGAAAGTCTGCTATGTCTTCGTCGAGGATCTTGTACCAGAGAACGTAGGTCGAAACAACCATCCAGATCACCGCCCAGACCAGCACGCTGAAAATCTTGAGAAAGACCGGACTCGGCCGGAACAACCCCACAAAGGTGCTGAGGGGGAGAACAACGACCACGAACGCGATCACGAGAAGAAAGATCGCGCGCCAGAAGTACGCCCACCAGACGCGCAAAGCCCGCCCGAGCGTGGGGTCAAAGGTATTGAGGCCCCCCTGAGGGGCTGGCGTGAGAAACAAGGCCGATCCGGAATCGCTGGAAGTTTTTCCGCAGGACCCGCTGCATCACGAAAAGTGCGACGATGAAGGTGACCACAAGCCCTTCCACGCGCGCCGCGAGTAGGATCAGCGGCTGTGGAAGGCCAGCGGCTGGCCCGGTAATCCCCAGGAGCAGGGATATAACGAAAGCGATCACAGACCCGAAGAGCATAACACGCCAGTAAAATGCCCACCATACCCGCAGCGCGTGGCCGAGGGTCGGCTGGATGTAGGAGGAGCTTGGCGAAGCAGAAATCATTTTCACCCTCCCGTAGTGTGGCACTAAGATGATTGGCGATAGCTTGCAGCCCCCAGTATCTGCTCCGCCCGCTCTAAGGAAGGACGCCCCTTGCAGCGGGTCTCCACTACCTTTTCACCGGGAACAACAGCCCCACCCAAAGCACCCACCGCATCGGCTACTCTTTCAGCAATCCCCTAGGGCTACTGTTTGGGAGTGGGTACAGCACTCGCATTGGTATTGTTAATCTGACTGATCATTACCCAGAATGCGTATATCAGACTTTCAGCCCAAAAAGAAGCTCGGGCTCCTGGCGCAACGAGTCTTGACCCTGCTGCCTACGACCTCCCAGCAGACAAGAACGCCGTTCTGGTGTTCTATTGTTCTAACCCGCTGTGCAGGAAAGCTCCCAATGCGGCTCGTCGAGCCGAGAAGATGGGTTATAGCAATGTAAAGGTAATGTCAGCGGGCATCTATGGCTGGCTTGTCGCTAACCTACCAACAGAAAGTGGAGAGTGAGCTTGCGCCTAGCACCCATGAGGCCCCGCCCTGCGAATAGGCGGCGGGTGGCTCACTGAAACAGTCCGTTTCCGGATTAATATCCCTACTAGTGCGAGGGCTAAGCGCGATCGCGGCCGGGGAAGGGGCCGGCCAGATGCCGCCGCGGGTTGATGCGATCAGTTGCCGGTCAAGGCCTTGTGCTGGGCTTTGGTCAAAGGGACGACGGAGAGCCTTCCTTGACGCACCAGAGGTGAATCCGCGAACAGTGGGTTGGCTTTGATTTGCGCGAGCGAAATCGGCTTCGCCAGCGCTTTTCCAACCTTAATTTTAACCGCCGGATTTTTGGGATCGGAGATGTCCACGGAAACGACCGATGCTGTCCCCACCGCGCTCTTGCGAGTCCCGGTTTCGTAGATAACCAACCTTGCGCCCGGCTTCATTTCCCGAAGGTGTTTCACCGCGGTTGGGTTCGACACCCCGTCCCACAGCGTAACCGCGTCGCGCTCGAGATCGGCGAAAGAATATTCGGAAGGTTCGGTCTTCAGTAGATAGTCCAAAGCCATGCCATCCTCGTCTCTGCTATTTGGCAGTTTGTTGAAAAAGTGTCTTTGGTTGTCATTCTGAGTGAGGCCCGGCTCGCGCGGGCCGACCGAAGAATCTCTCTGGAAACAATCTTCAGAGAGATCCTTCGCTTTGCTCAGGATGACACCCGCGGGGCCCGTTGTCATTCTGAGTCCGCTGGAATTTATCAAGCTAGACGAGATGTGGCAAGCGTTTCGCCCAAATGGACAGAACCTTTCACATTGGGGCCGTTACTCGGAGGCTTCATCCGTAATGCTCTGGATTATGAGCCAGTTATAGATGTCCCGAGTGGCCCTCAGTCTGCCTTATACTCTTGCGTGGGGGTCCGTATGAAAGGCATTTGTCTGCCACGGAGAGCTTTCCATGAAGATAAAGACTGTGAGTAAGACCTCAACGCTCGGGGCTGCACGGCGTGCGCCGGTGGTCAGTATCGTGGCCACACTCATTGTTCTCGTTTTTCTGTCTCCGTGGTCTTCAGCGTCAGGGCAAACAATCCAGGGTCCACCAGAGGTGTCTCCCGCAATTCAGCACGATGTTTCTCCCCCCTTGCGACACATCCCACCTGGGATTGATAGGCGCCCCGCGCACATAAAATTCTTGGGGGCTATTCCCCCTGCGGCTTCCGTCGCCTTTACGTCTGACCCGGCGCTCCAGACGTCAGTGAGCACTGCGGTATCCACGTCCACTACAGCAGGTCTTAACTTTGACGGTGTGGGTGTTGGCCTCGGGAGCTTTGCCCCTAACTCAGCCCCGGCCGACACGAACGGCGCAGTGGGGGCCACTCAGTATGTCCAGTGGGTCAACGAGTCATTCGCCGTGTTTGATAAGACAGGTGTGCTGCAGTATGGGCCAGCCGCTGGTAACACCCTCTGGACAGGCTTTGGCGGCTCTTGCGAGGTCACCAACGACGGCGACCCCATCGCGCAGTACGACAAGGCGGCTAATCGCTGGGTCATGGCGCAGTTGTCTTATTCGCTCGCCCCGCCCTATTACCTCTGTGTGGCTGTCTCGACCACCAGCGACGCTACGGGTAGTTACAACCGGTATGCGTTTTCGTATTCCAACCTGAACGATTATCCCAAACTCGGAATTTGGCCGGATGGCTACTACGCCTCCTACAATATGTTCAAGCAGGTCAACTTCTTCTCTTTTAAATTTGTCGGGGCGAAAGTCTGTGCCTTCGACCGCAGCGCAATGCTGAATGGCGCCAGCGCTACCCAGCAATGCTTTCAGCTCAGTTCCAGCTTTGGCGGGCTGTTGCCCTCCGACCTCGATGGAACCACAGCCCCGCCGGCCGGCTCGCCCAACCACTTCGTCAATTTTGGTAGTAACTCACTGAATCTTTGGCAATTTCACGTCAATTGGAGCACCCCCACCAACACGACTCTTACGGGGCCGACCAACATTCCGGTCGCCGCCTTTAGCCCGGCATGCAACGGGGGAACCTGCATTCCGCAAGCCGGAACCACTCAGCAGCTCGATTCGCTCGGTGATCGCTTGATGTACCGTTTAGCCTACCGCAATCTTGGTGACCACGAGTCGCTCGTCGTGAACCACTCAGTTGCTGCCGGCAGCAGCGTGGCCGTGCGCTGGTACGAGGTACGGAGTCCGGCCACCCCAACTCTCTATCAACAGGGGACATATGCACCCGACTCCAACTTCCGCTGGATGGGCAGCATGGCGATGGACCATGTCGGGAATATCGCACTTGGCTACAGCGTCTCGAGCAGCAGCATGAATCCAGCTATCCGCTACACGGGCCGCGTGCCGTCGGACCCCCTGGGGACTCTGGAGGGGGAGACAAGCATCATCGAAGGCACTGGCTCGCAAACAGCGGGTCTGAGCCGTTGGGGAGACTACAGCGGCATGAGCGTCGACCCGGTGGATGACTGCACTTTTTGGTACACAACCGAATACCTGAAAACTGACGGAACTTTCAACTGGAGCACCAGGATTGCCTCCTTCAAGTTTCCGTCGTGTGGCACCCCGACCGCACCTCCCGCTGCGCCGACAAATCTGATGGCAACAGCCGGCAATGCGCAGGTGTCGTTGAGTTGGACTGCATCCTCTGGGGCTACCAGCTATAACGTCAAGCGCAGCAACGTCAGCGGGGGCCCCTATACGACAGTTGCCACAGGGGTGACCACGACGAGCTCCACCGATACCGGGCTGACCAACGGCACGACCTACTATTACGTGGTCACAGCCATCAACGCAGCAGGGGAGAGCCCCACCTCGAATGAGGTGAGTGCCACGCCAATTTGTTCGATACCCGCTGCGCCAACGGGGCCCGCGGCCACGCCAGGCGACGCGCAGGTCTCCCTGTCGTGGAACGCAAGCTCCGGTGCTGGCAGCTATAACGTGAAGCGCTCCACCACCAGCGGTGGGCCTTATACGACGATAGCCAGCGGGGTCACGAGCACAAGCTACACGGACCCCGGGTTGACCAACGGCACCACCTACTATTATGTGGTCTCGGCGTCTAGCGCCTGTGGTGAGAGCGCCAATTCGGTCGAGGTCAGCGCCACGCCTGCAGCAGCCCCTGTACCGGCAGCACCAACCGGGCTAACGGCCACGGCTGGACCCGGAGTGAAGAAAGTCAGCCTCTCGTGGACAGCTTCAGGCGGCGCTACTAGCTACAACGTCAAGCGCAGCACCATCAGTGGAGGTCCCTACGCGACTGTCGCCACAGGGGTGACCGCGACGAGTTATTCGGATATGTTCCTGACCAGCGGGACTACATATTACTACGTCGTGTCAGCCGTGAATTCAGCAGGCGAGAGCCCCAACTCCAATCAAGCGAGCGCGACGCCAAGATAGGTCTTCGGCAACCATTCTGTAGTAGGGTCTGAGCCGCACCTGGTTCCGCCCGTTGGCCAGCTAGCGAATTTTTCTTACCTCTTCCGGGTGTGTGCGTCCAACCGGCCCCTGACGAGAGCGGGGCCCCAACCCCTTTCCGGATCACCCTTGCTGGTCGGAGAATCCTTGCAAGACCGTGTTGTTTTGGCGGTATTCGGGTCTTTAAGTCGGAGAGCCCGCCGGCCTTGTAGCCCGCCCGCCGAAGGCGGGCGAGGGTTTTCTACGATGTCATACGGGCGCCCTGGGTGATCAGACCGCAGCCTGGCTGCCGTCTGCGGCGGGCAGCGACGCCGCGGCTCTTGTAATCCCGCGGCAATAGGACTATCTTCAGCCCAGCCGAATCGTCTCCCAGGCCAATCGCCCGGGGGCCGCTCAACCGCCACCGGGCCGCAGCAGGAGGTTTTGATGGGACTTGCAACCACCACCCGGAAGATCAACGAAGTCACCGTCGTGGACTGCAGCGGAAAGATCACCCTCGGCGAGGAGTCTGCGACGCTGCGGCTGCACCTAAAGGATCTGATGAACACCTCGCGCCAGATCGTGCTCGACCTCGGCCACGTCACCTACATTGATAGCAGCGGCCTGGGCGCGCTGGTGGCGCTGTACACCTCGGCGCGCAACGCCGGCGGGAACATCAAGCTGGCCAACCTCAATTCGCGCAGCAGAGAGCTCCTCCAGGTCACCAGGCTCTACACGGTCTTCGAGACATACGACTCCGCCGAGGAGGCCGCCCGAAGCTTCACCGCGCCAGCGGCACGCTCCGGCGCCGCCGGCCGCTTGCTGTAGTCGCCGCGCCGGCCGTGCCCGCCGTCGGGCCGATTGTGTCGCGGCGAGCCGGCGTAAAGCCGGCCCTCTACATCGAATCCGCCTAGCGGCCGACCAGAACGAAGGCGCCCCAGAGGCGCGGGCGGTCTTCCTTATTGACTCGCTCGCGCATCTCGAGGCGATCAGGCCCTTCTCCCAGAGCAGAAGGTCGCCCGCCGTCTAAATGGCAGAGTCTGCTTGACGCTTGATTCTAGAAACTGCTGATTCCGAAGTCGAACGACTTTTCAATTGTCCGTCCAGGTCTCAGGGTCAGCTTGAAGGTCACAATTCTTCCGCTGTAATCCCTTCTTGACGTTCTCTCCCTCCCGGAGTCCATCGGTCCTCTCGTGTGCTTGGATTGGAATCAGCGTGTACTGTCCGGTGGGAAACTAGATATCCCGGATGGCCAGGGAGCGCCGGTAGAGCCGCTCGGCCTCGGCATACTTGCCCTGTGCCTTGAACACCAGCGCCAGGTTGTTCAGCGAGGTGGTCGTGCGAGCGTCCTCCGGTTCAAACGTTCCCGCGGCGTCCCGAAAGGGAACTGCTGTTCGTCTTCACGCCAGAGGTTTCTCCCTGCGTTCGCACCGCCGCAACGGACGGAGCTTTGCCCTGAGCACAGCCGGAGGGCTCAAAACGACGAGACAACACTGGGTGGGCATGCGTGCGGAAGAATCAATAGCTGTTTCAACATGGCACACAAGATCGGTGCTGCGAAGTGGGTGCGGTTATCGGAAAATGGTGGGACCATGAAAAACGCAAAATTCGTCTTAATCACCATTGTCTTGCTA
>Ga0070706_100007128_pt1 | contig 10511 bp, 10 predicted proteins | sample KBSK5501metaG_FD_65476 | JGI IMG/M metagenome (GOLD analysis project Ga0070706, IMG submission 65476) | Corn, switchgrass and miscanthus rhizosphere microbial communities from Kellogg Biological Station, Michigan, USA - KBS K5-50-1 metaG | ecosystem: Host-associated > Plants > Roots >...
CCCGCGAACTCGTTCAGCCCGAGGGCGAGGCCGCGGCGCTTCGGGCCGACGAGGTCGATCTTCATGATGACGGTCATCGACCAGGCCATCGCCTGATTGGCGCCGAGGAGCACGTTGGCGAGATCGATCCACCACCACGCCGGGGCGTAGATGATGAGGAACGGCACGGGGAGGGCGAAGAGCCAACCGACGACCAGGATGGGCTTGCGGCCGATGCGGTCGGATAGACGGGCGGCGATGAGATTGATGATCGCTTTCGTCACGCCGAAGCTGACGATGAAGGATGTGATCGCGGTCTTCGAGCTGAGCCCGAACTCCTGCTCCCCGAGGAGCGGGAGCACGGTCCGCTCCAGCCCGACCATCGCGCCCACGAAGGCGTTGAGGCCGACGAGGAGCGCGAACTGCGGAAGGTTCTCCCGCAGCCCGAGCCGCGGCTCGCTCATTCGCCGGTCAGGTTGCGTCGCCGGTTCTCGGCGAAGACCTCCGGCTGCGGCGGCAGATCCGCCAGGACGAACCGCACGAACTCCGACTTCGACGTGAAGCGCAGCGCTGGATTGAACCGGCGCTCGAACCCGATCGTCGACCCCGGCTTACCACTGAGGCCCTTTCCGCAGGCCGCCCCACCGAAGTGTGCCGGGAAGACCTCGATATGGTCTGGAAGCTTCAGGAGCGCACCGTAGATGCTGTCGTAGAGCTGCTCCGCGAGGGCCGTTTCGGCGCCCTGGCCCAGGAGGTCAGGTCGGCCGACACCACCGGCAAACAGCGTGTCCCCGGTGAGAACGAACCAGGGCTCCGGGCCGCGTGTCCGGTCAGTCACGACGATGCACATGCCATCCGGCGTATGCCCCGGCGTATGCAGGAAGGTCATGTGGACGTTTCCCATGTCGTGTTCTTCGCCATCCTCGACACCGACGTGCGGAAACCCGACCGGTGCGGATCGATGGAAGAAGATCGGCACGCGTGCCACTTCGGCCAGTCGGCGGGCGCCGGACAGATGGTCGGCCTGCACGTGGGTTTCGATGATATGGGTGATCCGCATCGACTTCTGGGCCGCGGCCTCGAGATACGGCTGGATCTCCAGCTGTGGATCCACCACAGCGCAGCTGGCTGCCCCTCCTCAGCCGAACAGGTAACTCGCGCACCCGGTCTTCGGCGACAGGAACTGACGAAAGATCATGACGAGCCCTCCTTCTGCCCCTGTGTTACGCTGCACGTGCTATAGGGTCCAATACTTATTTAGGATTGTTTCGATAGGTAATCCCGAATGACGTTACGTCAGTTCGAGGCCTTTCTCGCCGTCGCCCGCGAGAAGAACTTCAGCCGGGCAGCCAAGAAGATCCATCTATCCCAGCCCACACTGTCCGAACACATCGCCGAGCTTGAGCGCGAACTGGGGAAGCAGTTGTTTCTCCGAGGCCGTGAGGTGGCGCTGACGGAAGCCGGCCGGGTTTTCGAGCCGTACGCCGCGCGCAGCGTCTCCGCGGTCGAGGGCGCACGTCAAGCGATGGCCGAGCTCGACGGCCTGGGCCACGGGTCGCTGCTCATCGGGGCCAGTACGACGCCCGGACTCTACGTGATGCCCGGCGTCATCGGGCAGTTCCGTGCCCAATATCCCGGCGTCGACCTCAAGCTTCAGATCGCAAACTCTCGGGTCATCGAGGAGCGGGTGAAGGAGCGAGAGCTCGATCTGGGTATCGTCGGAGGCCACACGATCGGGCCCGGCGAAGAGTGTTTGGCGGCCGGACTGCTCGATGAGCTGGTGCTCATCGTCCCACCCGGCCACCCCTGGGCGGCGCGCCGTGAGATTGCGCCCGCACAGCTTGCGGATCAGCCCCTGCTCTTCCGTGAGGAGGGGTCCGCCACGCGGCGCGTCACCGAGCGGGCGCTCCAGCGGGCCGGCGTGAAGTTTCGGGTGGGGATGGAGCTGGACCACACGGAGGCGATCAAGCAGGGCGTGATGGCCGGGCTCGGCGTCGCGCTCGTCTCGATCTTCGCGGTCCGGGGGGAACTGGAGACGGGACGTCTGTGCTCCGTGCGGCTCCGCGGTCTCCGCGTAGGGCGGCATTTCCACGTCCTCCACCACGAGGCCCGGCGCGTCACGGCGAGCGCGCGGGCGTTCATGGCCGTGCTTGAGCACGCGCGACGGCCCACCGTGGCCGGGTTGTCACGCTCGCGGAGAGGGCGTGTCCAATAGAGCGAAAGAAGCTCCTGGCCGCCGCAGCAGGGGGCTGGGCCGGTGGAGGCTGGAGATGACGGCGACCCATCCGCTCGCGGAGAACGAGCCGGCTGAGCAGGAAGACCGAGACCTCGTGGCACGCGCGAGGACGGTGCGCGGACGGCGCTCGACGAGCTCGTCCGTCGACACCAGGCCTGGATCTACAACATCGCCGTCCGCATGCTGTATCACCCCCAAGACGCGGAGGACGCGACCCAGGAGATCCTCATCAAGGCGCTCACCCGCCTCTCGTCGTTCGAGGGGAGGAGCCGCTTCCGGACGTGGCTGTACCGGATCGTCGTCAATCACGTTCTCAACATGAAGCGGGGCCGGCGGGAGCCGGCGACACTGAGCTTCGGCTGCTACGCCCATGGGCTGGATAGCACCCCCGATCTCGATCTTCCAGACCCGAGCACCGTGCCGGCGGACGTCCGCGTGCTGGTGAACGAAGCGCGGATCGGGTGCACGTCCGGCATGCTGCTCTGTCTCGATCGCGAGCAGCGCCTCATCTACATCCTCGGCGAGATCTTCGAGGTCACCGACGCCGTCGGAGCCGAGCTCCTCGAGATCAGCCGCGAGAATTTCCGGCAACGGCTGGCCCGCGCGCGGCGAGAGCTGCACAACTTCATGAGCGACAAGTGCGGGCTCGTGAACGCGGCGAACCCCTGTCGGTGCGCCAAGAAGACGCGGGGATTCATCGAGGCGGGCTACGTCGATTCGGCAAATCTCCTGTTCGCAGGCGCACGAGTCCGGGAGGTCCGCGACGTTGTGCAGACGAAGGCCGCGGCCCTCACGACGCTCGATCAGCAGTGCGGGGATATTTTCCGACGCCACCCGTTCTACGACTCGGCAGATCTGGTGCCGGCGCTCCGGCGCTTCGTCGAGAGCCCCGCTTTCAGGAACGCGACCGAATTGGCCTGACGCCGCTCGCCTCGCCGGCGTGAAAAGCGTTGTGATACCTCTCCTTCCTCTCGTGTACCTGCTGACGTTTCTCCACCACGCCGCCGCGCAGATGCGCGGGCCGGTGCTTCCCCTCTATGCTGCCGCGCACGGCGCCTCGGCGACGGGCGTCGGTCTCATCATCGGCGCGCACATGATGCTGGCGGCGGTCGGCTCGATCCTGCTCGGTCGTGCCTCGGATCTCTGGGGCCGTCGCCCTCTCCTGCTGGGTGGGATGGCCGTGGGCGTCGTGACGTCATTGCTGCTGCCGTTCGTCGAAGGCGAGCTCGCGCTCATGACGATTTTTGGGCTCGCGGGCCTCGGCATCGCGGCGTTCACGCCGAGCGCGCTCTCGCTGGTGGGCGACGCGGTGGCGCCGGGCGGGGCCGGCCGAGCCTTCGCATGGTATTCGACGGCGCACTACGGTGCGATCGCGATTGGGCCGTTCCTCGGTGGCCTCACGGCTGACTGGTGGGGGTATCGCGCGGCTTTCTTCGGAAGCGCTATCGGCATCGCGATCGCCCTGGTGGTCGGTCTTGTCGTGCCGCTGCGCATCCCCGGCCACGTGAGTCCGGGAACCGGGGCTACGTTCGCCGACATCAGAGGCAACGCGAGCGTCTGGGCCGGGTGGATCGCATCGGTCAGCGGCCTCCTGATCCAGGGCGTGGTGTTCACGTTCTTTCCTCTGCTCGCCCATGAGCGGGGCCTGATGCCCGCGGCGATCGGTCTCGTGTTCCTTGTCCTCGGGGTCGCGAACACGCTGGCGCGCTTCCCGGCCGGGTGGTTGGTGGATCGTACCGGGAGGTGCTCGGCGTATGCGATTGGTGGGGTGCTTGTGGCATCGGTGGCGACCGCGTTGGTACCTCATGTCAGCGATCAGGCGACCTTGCTCGCGTTGATCGCCCTCTTCGGTGCAGTCAGCGGCGTCGCCTTCGTGGCCATCAGCGTTGGCCTCGCCGCCTCTACGACGCCGGCGACCCGGGGACTGGTCATGGGCGGTTACAGCACCGCGTTGTATCTAGGGCTCGCGCTCGGGTCGTTCGGGCTGGGCCCCGTGATCACGCACCAGGGATACACCGTGGGATTCGCGGCAGGTGGAACCGCGGGGGTGATCGGCAGTCTCATCGCCGCTCTGTTGTGGTGGACCGTCCGTGCGCGCGAGTCGGGGGGCGAGGTCGCGAAGTCATCGCAGACCGAGAATGTCTAGGGTGTCCAGACTCGAAACAGTGTTGTCCTCCCACAGTGGTTCCCCTGCCAGGGGTGGTTCACTCTGGGAACGATAGGCCGGATGGACCTCTTTTTCCTCGCACCTGCAGTGTCAACACTATTACGACTCGGGACGGCGACATCAATAGGGCGTCTCCGCTCCTTGACCTTCCAGCCACTGGCAGGTCTATCGTGGCCTTGCGCTCGGAAGAGGAGATGAGTCGATGGCGCACACCCTCACCATCGGCCAGGTCGCCAAAGCGACCGGCGTGGCCGCAAAGACGATTCGCTACTACGAAGAGATCGGCGTGCTGCCGGCCCCGAGCCGGACGGTATCGGGCTATCGACAGTACGATGAGCCGGGCGTGCAGCGGCTACGCTTCATCCGCCGGGCACGCTCGCTGGGGCTGCCGCTTCAGCAGCTCAAGACGCTGATCACCACGATGGATGGCGAGCCACGTCCGGCTCTCCGTCCTCGCCTGCTCACGCTGGCTCGCGACCAGCTCTCTGCGGTGAAACAGCACATCGCGGAGCTCCAACTGCTCCAACGGGAACTTGAACAGGTGCTGCAACGCCCCCTCGCTTCGCTGCGCGAGCGCCGCGCCAAGGGATGCCAATGTCTGGAGGTCCAGAGCGCTCGCGGTCGGCGGCAACGCACATCCGCACCTTCGTGACCGCTGGCGAAGGCAACGAGTGACGGCACCCGTCGCAGCTGGGCAGCGAGTGCCGGTCGCCGTCCTTGTGGCGGCATTCTTGTTCAATCTCGGTCAAGGCGTCCTCCGTCCTTCAATGCCGCTGTACCTCCAGCGCGCGTTTGCCGCGAACTACCGGATGGTGACGTTGATCCCCGTTGTCTTCGGCGCAGGGAAATGGGTCGTCAGCTTGCCCGCCGGTTACCTGCTCGATCGTGCTGGGCGACAGCTGATGGTTTGCGGGCTGCTGTTGATTGCGCTCATCGATGTTGCCAGCGTCATGACATCGAGCTACGGCGCATTCCTCGGCCTGCGCGGGCTGGGCGGGGTGGGCTGGGCCATGTTCGCGACCGTCGCGACGACAGCCATGGTCAGTCTGCCGGCCGCGCAGCGGCGCGGGCGTGCCATCAGTTTGTTATTGATGAGCGAGACGTCAGGGTTGCTGCTCGGGAGCGCCGCAGGTGGATGGCTTTACCAGGGAGTTGGCGTGGCAAGCCCATTCCTGTTCGAGGCGGGTTGCATGGTCGTCGCGGCCGTTGCAGTCGGACGCTGGGCGTCTCTCACAGCTGACCGGGCGACGGCGCCGCAACGATCAGAGAGCCGGCACCTCCTCGCAGCAGTCCTGCGCACACACGGTGTGGTTCTCATGGGTGTGACGAACGCGGTGTTGATCGCCATCCAAACGGGTGTTCTGGTCTTCTTATTCCCTCTCTACCTCTTCAAGCGGGGAGGCATGAGTCCGGAGACGGTCGGCTTCGTTGTCAGTCTGAGCGTCTTCGGTCGACTCGTGGCGCTGTGGTTAGGAGGTAGCGTCTCGGATCGGTGGGATCGTATGCGCGTTCTGACTCCTGGCCTGCTCGTCTACGCTGTGTTGCTCGGCATCATCTCGCTCTTGACTCATCCCATGATCCTCGGCGTCTGGAGCCTGGCGATTGGCGCTGCCGCAGGTTTTGTGGCTGCTGTTCCGACGGCGCTCATGAGCGACCAGATTCCGCGCCCGCTGCAGGGCGTCGCAGTCGGTTGGCTGCGTACGATGACCGACACCGGCCAGATCCTGGGCCCGCTGGTGATGGGCTTTCTCGCTGATGCCGTCGATCTCTCCACGCCATTTCTGTTTGGGGCGGTATTCCTTGTGGCGACGGCGTGGCGGTGCCACCGCCACGCCAGCGCCATGTCGGCTGCCCTCACCGCGAGAGGGGGCCCATGACGACAGCGAATGGGCGGGTGTTGGTGGTCGCCGCGCATCCGGATGACCCCGAATTCTTAGCGGGCGGCACTGTCGCGCGGCTGGCCAAGGAGGGCCGGGAGATCACGTACGTCATTGTGACCAATGGCAACAAGGGCTCAGGCGACCGCGGCATCACGTCGGAGAAGCTGAGGCCCATTCGAGAAGAAGAACAGCGGCGAGCCGCAAGGGTCCTCGGCGTCGAGCGCGTGGAGTTTCTCGGCCACGAGGATGGAGAGGTCGAGGACACACGCGATCTCCGGCGTGACCTGACTCGTGAGATCCGTCGGTGGCGACCCGACCTCATCATCACCCTGAACCCCCATCGTACGTACAACAACTTCCCCGGCTGGCATCGGGACCACCGCACCACCGCCCGCGTCGTGCTCGATTGTGTCTACCCGCTCGCGCGAGACCATCTGTCGTTTCCCGAGTTGCTTCCGGAGTACGAGCCGCACAAGGCGCACGAGGTATATCTCATCCAGTGGGAGCACCCGCGGCTCGTCATCGATATCACGGAGACCATGGAGTTGAAGCTGGCGGCGATTCGCTGTCACGCGAGTCAAGTCGACGACTTCAAGACCCTCGAGGCTCGTATGCGGACTCGCGCGGCTACGATCGGGAAGGAAAAGGGCTACGCCTACGCAGAGGGCTTCGACCAGATCATCGTGCCGGGATAGAATGCCGTCTTCAGGAGGTGCCGATGACCTTCGACGTGTCCGATCCCGATTTCGAGCGGCGGATCCGCACGAGCTTCGCGCGCCAGGGTCTCACCGAGACGCTCGGCGCGACGCTGGGACGAGTGACTGCCGGAATGGTCGAGATCGAGGTCCCGTTCAGCCGGGGCGTGAGTCAGCAGCACGGGTTCTTCCACGGCGGGGTGATGGGCGCAATCGGCGATTCCGCCTGTGGCTATGCCGCGATGACGCTAACACCACCGACCGCGGAGGTACTGACGATCGAGTACAAGGTGAACTTCCTCTCGCCGGGGCAGGGTGACCGGCTCCTGGCACGAGGGCGCGTGACGAAGCCCGGACGCACGGTGACGGTATGCACCGGCGACGTGTTTGCCGTGAGTGAAGGGCAAGAAAAGCTCGTTGCTACGATGTTGGTGACGATCATGACGGTTGGCGGGCCGCGCGACGTATCGCCGACCTCCCGGGCAGCCGGCATAGCTGAGACCGCGACGCATCGGCACGCGAGCTCGTCGCGGTGGTGTCCCTGCCGTCGACTGCGCACGATCAGGCACAGACTCGGCAGCGTCCTGTCGCAGGTAGCTCACAAGCGGCCTGACACTATGTCCTGAACGGTCGCGACCTCAGGGCATCGGATGGCCCGTCCATGCTGATTCGTGTCAAAACCCGAACGAGAACCCGCTTGTTAAAAAGAATGACGACCGGCTCGCCGGCCCCGCGAACTCCGTGCCTGTGCCCACATCCCAGACGATTCTCGGTGTGAGTTGATAGCGGAGTCCTACCTCGGTACCGACCACCGTAGATTCGCCGCGGCGAAGCGGCTGCTCGGCGAAGACGTCGGCGATAAGGGTTGCCCGCGTGAATTGCGGTGCACCAACCGGGTAACTTCCTCCGATCGCGAGCTTGTACCGCCCGGCGCGCTCTTCGGTCCGGCTTGCCGTGAAGAACTCGTACGCCGCGTTCAGGTGGAGGCTCAGGCGGTCAAAGGACTTCGTGATGATGCCCTTGGCTTCGATCCCGAAGCCTCGCGCGCCGATTCCCGTCGGGGCGTCGACGCCGACCTTCACCGCGAAAGCCGGTAGGGCGAGCGTCTCCTGATTGAAGTTGTACAGCGCGCTCACACGAAGATCGCCTGACTTCGGCGGATCCTCGATCTCACGCGGATTGGTGGAGAGCACCGTGCCGATGCCGAGCTGCAGATTCGGCAGGGCCCCGTACAGGACTTCGACGGGGGAAAACCCTCGGTTCGGCCCACGCCGCTGAAGCGCGAGGCCGGCGCCGGCCTCGATGGCGATCTCACCGCTCGCAATCGGATAAGCGTCTTCGAGCCGGAGCGGTCGGCCCTCATCGAGATTCTTGTGATCGATGGCGAAGACCACCCGGGGGGGGCACTGAGGACGACGAGGAGCGTGATGGCGAGCATCGTTTTCATGGCCCGCCCCCTCAATGCTTGTGTGGCGGGATAGAGGTTGGATGCGAATCCCCACTCGGCGGCGCCGTACCGGCGAGGACTTCATGCACCGATGGCGGCCGCGGCCCCATCTCGGTCATCGACATGCCGTGGCCATGCGCCGCTGTGCCGGGCGCTTCGTGGAAGTCGGGGTAGAGGTCCTGTCCCGCGTGACCACGGTTCAGGTAGATCGGCAGGAGCTTGAGGATCGCCGCGCGCTTGGCCTCGAGCGTCGGGTAGAGATCGGGCCGCGCCAGGATGTCGTCGAAGTTGTCGTGCAGCATGTGGAGGTTGTCGAAGATCGCCGCGGCCTCGGGGAAGCCCTTTGCGAAGTTCGGAGCGGCCTCCGGCATCATCGGCATGAACTCCCACTCGACGGGCGGACGGCGGAGGTAGCCGTGGTAGAAGGCGATGACCTTCGGCATGAGCGCCTGCTGCTTCGAGAGATCACCGAGGAGCTGAACGTCGTAGACCGCGGCCTGAAGCCAGTGATAGGCCCAGATCTGCGTATTGAACTTCCTGAACCGATCGCGGAAGGATTTCGATTCAGGGAAACCCCAGAGCGCGCTGTGATGGTCGAGGCGATGCGAGGTGAGCGCCTCGGGCTTCTCGAGATAGTCCGCGAGGAGCTTGCGATACGCCGCCTCCTTGTCCTTTACCTTGTCGCTCGCGAAGAGGTCGTAGAGGCTGCGGTGGAAGATATGGGCCCAGTCGAAGGTCTTCACGACCTCCCAGGCCATACGGTTCAGCGTCGGGGCAATCTGCTCCTCGTCGGGTGGGACGGCGGGCGAGCTGAAGATGAAGTCGAGGACCTCGAGACGCGCTTTTTCCACGCGTTGCGCGTCCTGGGTCTCGAGCAGGGTCTCCCCGAGATGGGCGTAGCCGAAATCGATGCCATTGAACTCACGGTAGAGTTGTGGCAGGTCCCGCATCACGGCGTATTTCCACGGGCCCCGAGGCTGCCAGCGATGGTCCCGCCGCACCCATTGGCTCGTAAAAGTGACTCCACGGGCTTCGGGGTGCGATCGAGATGCGCCCTGCATCTCGGGATGCTCGGAGGCGACGTGCGGACCTCCGTGGCCGGAGAACGAGTGCTGGTAGGCGATCACCGCCCAGCGATCGTCGACCGAGAGCTGATCTTTCCACGCGGGCATGACCGATCCGAGAGAGCGGAAGGGCTCGGCGAGCGCTCCCTCGCTGAGGCGCCAGAACCAATAGACCGGGCTCATCTCGGCCACCATCCGGGCGTCCCCGAAGGAGGCAGGCTTCAGTGCGAGTCCTGCCGCGGCCGGGCCGTCGCCCGCGCCCTGCGAGCCGTGGCAGACCGCGCATCTCACATCATGGATCGCCCGCCCATGGGCGAGTACGGCGGAGTCGGTCCAAATCCCCGCCGGTACGGCGATGGATTGATACTCCTTCGGGACTGGTGCATGGATGTGGGGCGGCGACGGCGCCTTATGCTCGTCGTGGGCCCCGAGGCGAACGGGCAACGTCACGGCGAGCACCGTGACGAGCACCGCGAGAACGCGAAGCGCGGTCTTCATTACGTCCTCCGCATGTCATGACGTGACAGAGAGCTGCCGACCGCTTCAAAGGCCGGCGACAGGTCAAGCGCGGACCGAGCTGCGGAGGACGACTAGATCAGCAGTGCGGCGTGGAGGAGAAAGAGCGGTGGTGATCCAGATACTGTTGCGGGTTCACCGGCGGTCGGCCGGTCGGCTCGCCGCTCGATGAGCATCGTCGCGGGACCGACTGGCACCAAGATCACAGCGTCAAGCGCAGTGCCCGCCGATTTCAGTGCTTCGCACGACCCCGCATGAATGGCGTCGTGATCGGCATCGTCACTGCCGTGATGCGAGTCATGCTCTTCATGCGTCGTGATGGTGCCGGCATGGGCGTGGAACGGTGAGGCGCAGACATGCCCGACGACCATGATCGCCATGATGACGATGAGGAACCAGCAGGACGGGGTCGCTGCCTTCATGTGCCGCCGAGTTTAGCCATCGCAAATCGAGACTGTCAATCTCTCCACTTCTTGACGAGTGTGTCGATGTTTCTCGCCTCGTGGTCTAATTGGCCGGTGCCGCTG
>Ga0070706_100007129_pt1 | contig 10511 bp, 10 predicted proteins | sample KBSK5501metaG_FD_65476 | JGI IMG/M metagenome (GOLD analysis project Ga0070706, IMG submission 65476) | Corn, switchgrass and miscanthus rhizosphere microbial communities from Kellogg Biological Station, Michigan, USA - KBS K5-50-1 metaG | ecosystem: Host-associated > Plants > Roots >...
GCCCAGCGCGCTCTCAATCGCCGCAATTAAATCGCTGAGCTGGATGGTTTCGCTTTCTCCCAGATTAAACACATCAAAGAGGCCCCCCTCGTACTCTAGAGCCGCCATCGTTCCCTGGATAATATCGTCAATGTAAGTGTAATCGCGGCGCGTGGTCCCATCGCCGAATTGATCGATCGGCTTTCCAGTATGGATTCGCCGCGTGAATCTATGAATGGCCAGATCGGGGCGTTGCCGTGGCCCGTAAACCGTAAAATAACGCAGCGCCAGAACGCGGAGTTGATACAGATGTGAGTAAGTCGAGCAAAGAAATTCGGCTGCAATCTTGCTGGCGGCATACGGACTGATTGTCTGCGTCAGATGGAGGTCCTCCGAAAACGGGACGGTCTTCCCGATTCCGTAAACGGATGAACTCGAGGCCAAGACGAAACGTTGAACCCCGGTGACGCGCGCGGCCTCGAGAAGATGTAATGTGCCAAAGACATTTGTGTCGTAATAGAGCTGAGGCTGCTGAATGGAGGGGCGAACTCCCGCGCGCGCCGCCAGATGGGCGATAGCGTCAAATTTTTCGCTGCGAAATAAAGAGCGGACGGCCGCGCTGTCACGGAGATCGATCTGATGAATGGCAACGTCTCTCGAAACAGAGGCAATATTTTCACGTTTGATCTCCGGGTCGTAAAAATCGTTGAAATCATCAAGGATGACAACGCCGTGACCATCGCGGAGTAATTTTTCGACAAGATGCGATCCGATGAAACCGGCACCTCCAGTGACGAGAACTCGCACGGCGTTAGATTAGGCACAGACGCCGTGGTGAGCGCCAGCCGAATCCATACCCACAGATCGACACAGATTTCCGATCAGCGCCGCCTTTATGCTTATCTCTGTTTCAGCGGTGTTAATCTGAGGCTCGAATGAAATCGGGAGCACGTAGGCTTAAATTAGCTTCATCGATCTTATTTGTCTTCCTCGTCTCCCTGCTCGGGACAGTCGCCATTAAACTTTGGCCCGAACTTACCCGGCCAAAAAGCGTGGCGCCGGCCTTTCAACTTATCTCCCCGCTTGAACTTGCTTCAATTCCAACAGCCGGCCGCTTCGATTTTCCGTTAGGCAGCGAACACGGTGCCCTCGCTTACAATGCGCAGCGCTTTACCGATAATCAGCATCTGGGGGACGATTTGAATGGTATTGGCGGTGAAAACAGCGATCTGGGCGATCCCATTTACGCCATTGCGGATGGCCGCGTTTTGCTGGCGCGCGAAGGCGGAGCGGGATGGGGTAATATAATCATCCTGCTGCATGCCTATCTTGAACATGGCGAGCGCAAATACGTGCAATCGTATTATGCCCATGTCGAAAAGATGCTGGTGTATCCGGGCGAAGATGTTCAGCGCGGCCAGCAGATCGCCGCTGTGGGGACAGCCAACGGGCGCTACTTCGCGCACTTGCACTTTGAGATGCGCGAATTCGCAACTCCATTCATCGGGCCCGGTTATCGTGAGGACACGCGTGGTTGGCTTGATCCAAGCTCATTCATTCAGCAGCATCGCGGTGCGCCGGATGATGACGTGGGCCGCAAACCAGTGATTGGTGATCAGTGATTAGTGATTAGTTTTTGTCGCGGCGGGCGCCTTTACGAGAAATTGCGCGAGTGGCCGAGCAAGTAGATCCAGTTCAATAGCAGCGCCGCAATAACAAGGACGCGCACGAAATTCCTTTCCTTGTCTGTTAATTGCGAAATTCGGAGGCGTGGCGCGCGCGTCCCAAGGACAAGTGCGGCATAGATATCGAATAGCGAAATCGCACTAAGACCGACAAAGATGAGCGGGTTCCATTTCCAGGCGCGCCCGAAATTTCCATGGAAGAATTGAATGGCCGCGCGCGTAGCGCCGCAGGTAAGGCAGGGCAAACCGGTGAGGTCATGAAAAATACAGCGCGGCCATGGCAAACGGAGCGCAAACCAAAGCGCCGCGACGGCAAAAGAGCCCAATGAGACACTCAGCCAAACGAGCTCGTGATCAATCTCGCCCGGAAGAAGAGAGCGGCGCGATAACTGCACGTGTTCGATCAATGAGCGCCGTGCTGACTCAAGACACCGATCCCGCCAGCCAGGACCGCTAACAAAATTCCGCCGCCGCAACAAATGATTACTGGGAGCAAAACGGCTAGCACCGCCCGCCCCGTTTCGATTTCATGCGCCTTTGCCAGTCCGATGCAGTTCACGACCAGACCCCAAACGGCCGCGATCACTCCGCCACAAAGTGGAATCATCTGCAATGGGCCGGTCGAGCCCTGGGTAAAGGCGAGAACACGGAAGGTCGTTTCAAATGATTGCCTTGCGCCACCCACAATCATCAAACAGAGATGAACAATGGCCGCGCCAATAAATAATCCCAGAACGATGAACACGGGAATGAGAACAATGAATGCAGCGGAGCCGATGCCAAGCCAGGGAAGCGCAGCAAAACCGTTCCGGTGATCGGCGAAAACACCGACCGAACGCAAGCCAAGCGAAAAAAGAAATGATACGAGGGCGCCGACACCCGCGCCAATGATGGCATAGATTAGTGGGTCGCCCACCCCACCTTCTCTTTTCATGACCGTAAAGGCCTCCGCCGGTCTGCTCAAGACCATCTGTAGAGTCTCGATGAATGCATTTAAAAAACCTCGCTCTTCCCGATGCTCCCAAGGCAACCCTTCACGGGCGGCAGTGGTTTGGGTCGTCGGTTGGATGGGCGGCGAGATTGCCGCCGGCGGCGTCGCTCCTACGGGCGGTGGTGGCTCGGGAGCCGGTGCCGCCGCGCCGAATTCCATAAATTGCGACAGCGGCTGCCAGCTAGGCATTCCTTCGCGCCAACCGAGATCAGTGCCGATAAACCGTCCCGTCCGCAGGCCTTCACGCACATCTTCTTCCGAAAAGGTCCCAAGGCTCGCGCCAGAGCGATTGATGTGGATCATTGCCATAATGACCGGGTTTTAGTGGGAGCATGCGGCAAAGTCAATTGCGCCTATCGGCGCGGTTAAAGAGTTGATGGGTTGAAGCGTTACAAAAACGCTCCTCCGCTTCAACGCTTCAACGCTTCAACGTTCCTCAAACCGATTCGCGATCTCTGGTTTATCCAGCGCACGCCAAAAATACCACGCCGCTATCGAGCGGTAAGGTCGCCATTTCTCTCCAAACTTCGTGAGCTGCTTGGGTGTGGGAAGCTTCCTCCGGCCAAAAGTCTTGGCGAAACCCTTGCGCACTCCGTAATCAGCTACCGGCCAAACGTCGAGGCGGCCAAGATCGAAAAGCAAAAGCATCTCGGCAGTCCAGCGCCCGATGCCCCGGACCGAGGCCAGACGAGCGATAATCTCCTCATCAGTCATTCGCGCGAGAGCCCGGCTCGACGGCACGGTGCCGTCGATGGTTTTGGCGGCGAGATCTTTTAGCGCCGCGATTTTGCTGCGCGATAAGCCAGCGGCGCGGAATTTTTCGTCCGGCGTGGCCAGAACAAGTTTTGGGTCGAGATGCTTTCGGCGGGGAAACAAAGCACGCACTCTTTTCCAAATTGTTGCCGCAGCTTTTCCGCTCAATTGCTGGTAAGCAATAGACTCAGCCAAGGCATCAAACGGATTGATCGCTGGAAGAATTTTGATTTCGTAGCGACGGGAGCGCGCGATGAGTTCGGCAAAGCGCGGATCAGTACCCGCGAGATGACGGTGCGCTTCGTCGTGGTCCATACTGAGGTGTTAATCATACACGGCACGAGCATCGCAGAAAATGCCGAAGTCCGAATGAAGAAAAGGGATAAGCGCGCGTCGAGGCTTTTCATTTGGGCCTCGTCATTCCTTCGAGCTTCGTCATTCGTCATTTTAACAGCCATCGCTCTTGCTTGGTGACGTGTTTTCGGTTTCGTCTCAAACATGACCACGCAAACCCACCTGACCTGGTACGGACATTCTGCCTTTAAGATCACAACACCGGGAGGCAATGTTCTGCTGCTCGATCCGTGGCTGACAAACCCGGTTTTCGAAAAAGGCAAAGACGAACTCGCAGCCTTGAAACGCGTCGATCTGATTTTACTCACGCATGGCCACTCAGATCACGTGGGCAACGCGGTCGAAATTGGAAAGCGCACCGGCGCGAAACTGGTTTCCACATACGATCTGTCGGAAGCGATGAAATTGGCGCTTGGTTATCCAGCCGAGCAGGCCGACAACGACACGACCGGTGCCTTCGGAGGCCAGCTTCGATTGCTCAATGGCGAGGTGACGGTGTGTTTTGTGCCGGCGTGGCACGGTTCAGGAGTTGCCAAGGACGAAAACTCGCCGCCGGTTTACGCGGGGAACCCTAGCGGATTAGTCATCTCCATTCGCGGCGGCCCAACGATCTATGACACCGGGGACACCGCATTTTTTTCGGATATGGCGCGCGTGGCTGATTACAACACCATCGATATCATGCTGGTTTGCATCGGCGATCATTTCACTATGGGACCGATACGGGCGGCCGACGCCGTGAAGCTGGTGAACCCGAGGATCGCCATTCCGATGCACTACGGCACGTTCCCGGTATTGACCGGCACACCGGAGGAATTCGAGCGCGAGTTAAAAAAGCGCGAGGTCAGAGCTGAACTGCGCGTCCCCAAGGTCGGCGAAGCAATCGCGCTGGCGGGAGTATAAATTAGAACCATTCGCGCACGAGGCGCGTTATTTATCGAAGGCTGACAAGACAAAAACAGGAGAAAAACATGCCCACTGGAAAAAATGGGAACGGGCTGACGCTGTTGGAACGCTTTATTCCCGATGGTCTCTCGCATGCAGCCACGGCGTTTGTTGAATCGCTAAAGATCAATTCAATTACAGAGAAGTGCCGGCACAGCCGGTGCGTCGTAATTAAGCGCCGCAATATTTACGGTGAACGCGGCGCCGATCTGATAAATTTCTATCTTCGCCTGGCGAACATACCCATTTCTTACGTAAGCGAAGTGAGTGACTGGCGGCGTTGGGAAGCGGGCTGCTTCCAGATGCTAAACGGCGATCGGTTTTGTGCGAAGGTCATAGACGCGCGGACAGTTCGTCTGGACAAGCTACCGGGCCAAAGCCTGTGGGACCACATGAACGAGGGCACGTTGAATAAGCGCATGCTCGAAGCGGCGGGCCGTGAGTATTACCGTGCTCATCAATTTTGGCGTGACGAATTTGACGGCCCGTGGTCGCACGGCGATGCCTCGATGCCGAACGTCATTTATGACGAAAAGACAAGGCGCGCGCGTTTGATCGACTTCGAAATCATGCACGTGAAATCGTTGCCGGCCACGCAGCGGCATGCTGATGATCTGCTGGTTTTCTTACTCGACATGGTGGACAGAGTTCCCGCCCGGCAGTGGCTTCCTTTTACGACTTGCTTTATCAAGGCCTATGCCGATCGCGATGTGGTCGAAAAACTCAGAGGGCGACTGGTTGTTCCGAATGGTCTCGCCTTGGTTTGGTGGAATGTTCGAACGAATTTCGCCAAGACGACGAAAGTGAAACGACGACTAGGAGCGCTGCGCAACGCCATCGGCAAACTGAGACTTCATCGGCTGACTCCCAAGGAGCGCGCCCGCCAAAGGCGGCGTGCTTCGATGACTTGCCACGTTACGAGAGCGGGAATACCGACCGCCAAATCGCGCATGCGCGTGATGATGGAAACCGCGAAAGCAGTTTCGCCAGGAATGCCAAGAAGATTGCCCACGCCCAGGTAGCCCCCTTCTTGTATACCTAGAGCGCCGGGGACGACAAAAAACGCCGAGCGAATAGTCAATGCCAAGCTCTGCAAGATAATTGCGTTAATGACGGATGCGTGCACCCCAATGGCGCGAAGGGCGATCCAAATTTCGCCCGAACTGCCGATAAGCGAAACAACAGTCCAGGCACAACATGCGATTACGCCGCGTCGCCGCGCATAAAGCATGCGCACAGCCTGATCCAAGGTATCGCCGCTTTGGACGAGAGACTGCCAATCCGGCGAGTTAACCAGGCGCGAGATGATCATGCCGACGACGCGGAACATCCCGCGCCGCTGGACAAAATAGAACCCCGCAACCGCGGCAATTGCGATCAACGCCCCAAGCAAAGCTGGGCCGACGAAACTCGTTCGCCCTGTCACGCCGACAAGCAGACCGAATCCGAGCAACGTAAAGCCAATCTGCGTAAAAACTCCGAGAGTGATGTCCACGATCACGCTCGCGGCCGCAATGGGCAACGGGACGCCACTAATGGTGGCCAGTCGCGCCCGCACAATATCGCCACCCACAGCGGCCGAAGGCACAAGGTTGCTGACCGATTCGCCGATCCAGCGCATCCAAATCAGGCTCTGCCAACGGGGGCGATCGGTTTCCGGAAAAAGAACCCACCAAGCCATGGCATCGAGAGAAAGCGGCACGAAATGAAAAGCCGCCACGGCCGCAATCCCCCACCCGGCTGTGGCAATCGCAGTCCCGACCGCCCCGGCCCCCTGCCGAATGAGCAGGACGGTAAAAAGCGCCGCCCCGACGAGCCCGAGTACGTAAATGGTGAGTTGAGCTTTTCCCGGTGCTTTCATCCGCTTGCTGCGAAACAATTCGCTTGAGCGCGAGACAGCGCGCCCATGACATTAGCACGAATACGGATTTGCGCGGCCCAGCCGCGTGGCGCTTCTCGGGCTTAGCTCAGGAGATTCTGAGCAGGCGCCTTCGTTTGCTCAACCGGCACAGCAACAACTTCGTCGCCTTCTGGCAAAGTCACGATTTCCGTAACCTGATATTGCTCGTTAACGCGATGCATCGGTTTACCTGCGACTAAACAGAATGCCAACCAAAGAATACCGAAAACGATCGCGGCGAGCACATCTGTCAGATAATGCGCGCCCAAGGCAATGCGACTGAACCCGACCAGCAACACGGTCACTATCACCGTGAAACTGGTCAGCGCGCGCCAGTGCCGCGCTTTCATTGCCGGCACGATGAAAAGAGCGAGTTGTCCGTAAAGCAGAGTCGCCCCAATGGTGTGGCCGCTGGCAAAGCTGTAGCCGGACCAGTCGACAAACGGCCCCTGAAGAAAAGGACGTGGCCGATGGACTAAAATCTTAAGCAGTTCGTTCATCAACATGCCGCCCGGGACAGCCACGATGAGAGTGACGATTGCAGGCCAGGATCTTTTCCAAAGAAAAAACAAGACGAGGAAAAATAAAACGATTCCTATCCAAGTACCTGAGCCAGGCTCACTTAGCGCCCGCAACACTGTCACAAATGTCTGGGTCAAATGCGCGTGAAACCATGCCGCGACTTGCTTATCGGCTCCCCCTAAGGGGTTTGCTATCGCAAGGATCGCGCCGTTCTGGGGGAGAGTAAGGGCGTTCACAAAAAAGAAGCGTGGGAGCTTAATCCTTGCCAGCCGCCAGTCAAGTCATTTGGCATGCATTTTACCGGCTCAATTGCCTCCTCCGCGGGCAGGACGTGCTCGCCGCGAGACTGCAGCCTGGCAGCCCGCGCCCCCCACTTGGTGCCTCCCGCAACGCTTCGGAACCGCATGTTTTGCGCGTTCAAAAATGGATACGAAAGCGGACAAACCTTAGATCGCTTACCGGAAACTATCAGCTTGTAAGCCCGCATCTGACACGAAACTTGCTTCTTAAATTCTTTTTCCAATCACTACTTGCCCCGAAGCTATTGCTCCGATACATCGATCTCGACGCGTTTGTTCGATTTACTGATATCCGTTCGCCTTAGCCTATTATGAAAAAAAATCGAGTATCGCTTTTAGCTCTTTTTCTTGGCGCCAGTTCAGTCGTTTTCGCGGGCACCGAGCCCCAGGTCGAAGTTCCCACCCAGCAAAAAGACGAGAACTCGCGCGATCTTTTCTCGACGGAAACAACCTATACGTTCAGCAGTGATTTCAAAGATTCACGTTTCGGTGATGGCGATTCGTTCCATAACGATTTCAGTTACGACCATCGTTTCCCTATTACGGGCAAATGGTTTTTCCGCGCCGGCATCGAATATGAGCGCTACGATTTCGACGGCACGAACAACGGACTGCCCGATCATTTGCAGGCACTCTACGGGCACTTCGCGGTTGAGTATGTGGTGCATGATTTCCCCGGCGCCGGCATCGAGATCGATCCGGGCGAATATTTTCAAAACGAGATGAGCGGCGATGCCTTTGACATTCCGTGGAAGATTTTCGTTAGCTTTCCGCTCAAGAAGGATAAAATCTTTGGCGTGATCGGCCTCGGTGGCGCGTTGTATCAGGATCCGGTCGTTGCGCCTGGCGGTGGTCTCATCGTGCTTTTCAGCGACACATTGCGTTTGCAAGGCGTGTTCCCGAAGCCGGCTTTGGTTTGGGAGCCAAACGATGACTGGCAATTCAAGTTGTTAGGCGAGCTTTACTACACCAGTTTCCGCACGGAGGACGTCAACACGCCAGCGCACAATATGCAGCTGCACAATGCGGTCGTGCAATATAGCGAGGATCGCGCCGGCGCTTACGTGGCTTACAGGGGCTTTAAGCCATTCAAAATAATTGCCGAGGGTGGTTACACTCTCAAGCGCGACTTCGATTTCTTCCGCTCGACTCAGAGCGTCAAAGCCGATCCCGCGCCCTACGTTAGATTTTCGATCGAAGCGAAATTCTAGAAGCCGCCAGGGCATTCCGCTCCAGGTTGAGAAGAGCCCAGCGTTTTAACGCTGGGTGAACTATGCAAATCAGAATCCGCAAGTCCCGACAGGGACAGCAGGACTACTATTGCCAGGCTACCCTCCTCGTGCGCGGTTTTTCTTTTGCCACAGACGCCGTGGTGAGCGCAGTCGAATCCATGCACACAGATTGGCACAGATTTAAGTCGACGAGATTGCCGCTCCAGGGGGTCCTCACAGCTTATCTGTGTTTATCCGTGTTAATCTGTGGCGGAAAAAAATTCGTACAAACGCCGAAGGAAGGCAGAACCTCCACCGCCGAACTCAGAGGTTGAATTGCGAACTTTGTGGCCGTTGTGTCCTCTGTGCGAGATGGCCACAGATTAAAACCCAGCGTTAAAACGCTAGGCTATTATGGATAGAAATGCACCACCGCCAGGTTGTGCCGTGCAACGCTGCCTGGAGGCGGTTAGTCCAAAGAAGGTCGCCTTTGGCACGTGGCGAAATGGTCGCTAAGGGAAGATCTCGTCCAGCTTGCGGGCCAGGCTTTGCGGCCCACGAATCTTCAAGCGACCGGTAAAAAAAGCCCACTTGCCACTGAGCGTCCCGTTCGAGAGCGCGACCCAGTCCTTATCACTTGTGATAAATGTGACGTCTGGGTTGTCGATCTTCCCCTTGCCCATCTGAAACTTCCCGTCGTTTACATCAATCCACCATTCGCCCCCGTTTGGTCCGCTGAGCTGCCATTGGTAGCGCGCATGAACGCCCTTGGCTTTTTCAGCGCGGAAACTTTTGCGCATCCCATCAAACACCTCCTGCGGGGTTGAATTGGCAGGCTCGTTCGAGGCCGCGCGGATCACCTGCACGCAGAGGGCAACTATTGCAGCCGCAGTGAGATAATAGGGCGCAGTTTTCGTTCTCATCAAAAGTTTGCTCAATATCGCCATTGCTGGCCCGGCTTGAACGGGCTGTCTAATCGGCAAACAGCAGCTGTCAATTTTTATTGCTCGATCCGTTTCAGAAGAAAGGCCGCGCCTAAAAAAGTGATGATTGCGCCAGCGAAGAGTACAATCAAGTCGGCCAGGTAAAACGGGGGCGCCGCGTGATACATGTTCACCAGGCGAAAGGCGCGACAGAAGTGCGTCAGGGGGAATAGCTCTGAGATGTAACGAATCGTTTGCGGCAATTGCTCGAGCGGAGCGAAGGCGCCCGAGAGCACAAACACTGGGAGAAGGAAGAAAACCGAGAACTGTATGGCCTGGGTTTGGGTCCGTGAAAATGCCGAGATAAGCAAACCGAGCCCAAGCGAACAGAGAAGAAAGAGCAAGCAGATCAAGGCCAGCACCGGTGGTTGATAAAACGGCACGTGAAAGTGCAGCCAGGTCACCAAATTGATCACCACGATCAAGCAGATCGACACTGCCAGGTAGGGCAGAATTTTCCCGATCACGATTTCGCCGCGTTGCAGTGAGGTCACCATGAGCTGATAAAGCGTTCCGGACTCGCGCTCGCGCGCAATCGTGCATGCCATCAACGTGACCGTGAGCAATTGCAGAATCAGCCCGATGATTCCCGGCACCACGTAGTCGATGAAGCGCGACTTGGGATTGTAGAGAAGTTTGCTATCGGCCGACCAGGCGGTCATGAGCGAGACAAATTGTTTGCGAATATCGACCGGAAGCTTCTTGCCAAGCTCTATGACTTCCTCCGGCAGCGTCTCGACGATAAGGTCACGTTCCTTCGACTGAAATTCAGCCAGGCTCAGCTGCACGCTGCCCTCAAGCGCACTGGCCGTGTTGGTGTCGCTGCCATCGAGGTAAAAGGGCAATGGCTTCGGATCACCACTGTTGATGCTCTCGCTCCATCCAGCCG
>Ga0070706_100007132_pt1 | contig 10510 bp, 9 predicted proteins | sample KBSK5501metaG_FD_65476 | JGI IMG/M metagenome (GOLD analysis project Ga0070706, IMG submission 65476) | Corn, switchgrass and miscanthus rhizosphere microbial communities from Kellogg Biological Station, Michigan, USA - KBS K5-50-1 metaG | ecosystem: Host-associated > Plants > Roots >...
TGACACAGTTCCATCGCGGACCCGAGATCGTGGGCCTGTTGTTCTCGGCTGTGGCGGTCGGGGCAGTCATCGGTGCATCCACCGCCGGCTGGGTGAGCCGCATCCGGCGCCAGGGACTCGCCGTGTTGATCGCCGTCGCGATCTGGGGAGCGTGCATCGCTGTCTTCGGTGTCGTGCACGCGCTGCCACTCGCTCTGGCGCTCTTGGCGGCCGCGGGAGCCGCCGATGTGATCTCGGCCGTCTTCCGCGGGACGATCTTGCAGGCCACCGTCACCGACTCAGTCCGGGGAAGGCTCACGGCGATCCACATCCTCGTCGTCACCGGGGGTCCACGCCTTGGCGACTTCGAGGCCGGCCTGGTGGCCAGCGCTTTCACCCCAACGATCTCGGTGGTGAGCGGCGGCGTTGCGTGCATCGCCGGGGTGGTCGTGATCGCGGCGCTGATGCCCCAATTCGCGCGCTACACAGTCCCAGATTCTCCAGTTTAACGTTGAGTCGAATCGGCAATCCTTTCGCGACTATCGCTCGTACTCCTCGTGATGACCGGCGCGCGACGTCGCTTGAGTGTCGCCCTCCCCGCTTTGGCGGCTGCGGGCGCATTGGTCCTCCTCATCGCTACCGCGGCCTTTGCAGACACGAAGTTCATCTCGATGAAGAACATCGCCTATAACCCCGACTCCTTGACTATTCACATCGGCGACAAGGTCACATGGAAGAACAACGAGACGGGTCTGTACGCGCCGCAGCACACGGCGACTTCGGATGACGGGCACACCTTCGACTCGGGATTCCTGAACCCAGGTCAGAGCTTTACCTTCACGTTCACCAAGGCCGGCACGTTCAAGTTCCACTGCAACGTTCATAACAGCATGCACGGAACCATTACGGTTCTCGGCGCGACGACTTCACCGACCCCGACTCCGACGCACACTCGACCGAAGCCGACCGCGACGGTGACGGCCAAACCGACGGTCGTGCCCGTGTCGCCAACTCCCACGTCCTCGGTGAAGCCGTCGCCTCGCGTGTCGAAGACGGTGAAGGTTTCGCCATCGCCGACGCCGTCGTCATCTCCCTCGAGAGTGGTCGCTGCGGGGACATCGTCCTCTGGAGCGGGTAGCACCCTCGCGATCATCGCGGCCGTAGTGATCTTTCTGGTGGTCGGCGCAGCGTTCTTCATTCGGCGTCGCAAAACCATCGTGTAACGCGCGCGGCCCTGATGCGGCAGTTCGCGCCCTATCAGCTCGTCTCGAACGCGAGGACGTCAACTGCTGACCAGAGCCTGCGTTTCGAAACATACGGCCGAATCGAATCCGTCGTCTGATGCCGCCACGTATCCTTGTCGAGATGGAGCGGGGAAACGACAGACGGATTCGCTGGGGCCTGCGCGCCGCGGGACTCGGCGGACTGCTCGCGGGGTTGATCGTCGTGAACAGCAGCCCCGCGTTGGCCATGTGTCACCACTTCACGGTCACCGCCATCCCGGCGTCGGTTGCCGAGGGCGGCAAGGTTCTCATAACTGTGAGCCGAGACGGCAACATAGCTGCGTCAAGCATCCACCTATCCACTGTCGACGAGACTGCGAAGGCCGCGACGGACTACGTAGCGATCAATCAAACGGTCTCATTTGCTCTAGGCGGTGCTGTGCAGAAGCAATTCACCCTCTCGACCATCGATGATCATGTCGCCGAGCCCTCCGAGACACTCCGGTTGCATCTGAGCAATCCGGCAGGGTGCCCTGTAAACACGAAATACGTAGTCGACCCTGATGTTCGCGTCACGATCCAAGACAATGATGCGAGTCCGACACCGACGGCAACGAACGCAACTGCGACGGCCACCCCGACAGTTCGGTTTCCATCGCCAACTCCCACGCCGTCGGTGACGCCGTCGCCTAGCGTGTCGCAGACCGCAGCTCTCTCCGCGCCTCCAACCTCGTCGCCGTCGTCGTCCGAATCTGATGTTGCAGCGGGGGCACCGTCCAACCCTGGAAGTGGCAGCGTGTTCACATGGGTCGGCGCCGCATTCCTCATCCTTGCTGCGATCGGGACATTCGTCCTTCGCCGACACAGAAACTAACCTTTAACACGCGCTTCATACGATCAGACTGGGTTCATGAGCGCGTGCATTAGTACCTCGCTACCATCCGCCTCACGATGGTAAAGAGAACGAAGAACGCGAAGCGCGCGCGGCGTGTGAGCGCACCGTTCTTGCTTGCGGCGCGGCTGCTCGACATAAGGGCGACGCATCGCGCGATGTTGGAACGATTCGCGAAGCGAGGCGCGATCGCCATCATGTTCACGGACGTCGTCGACTTCACGAAGGCCACAGAGGAAGGCGGCGACAAGACGGCGACCAGGCTCTTGGACGCCCACGACGCCGTCGTCGAGACACACGTTCGGCGAAACAAGGGCCGAATCGTGAAGTCGCTCGGCGATGGATCGATGGCGGCCTTCAATGACCCGGCCAGTGCCGTCAAAGCGGCGATCGGGATCCTCGAGTCGGTCCATGATCTGCCGGCCGTCCGCGGGTGGCGCATCCGCCTTCGAATCGGCATCGACGTCGGCAAACCGAGCAAGCGTGGCGACGACTACATCGGCCACACCGTGAATCTCGCGGCGCGCTTGACGCGGCGCGCGCGCGCCGGCGAGGCGCTGGTGACCGACGCCGTCAGGAACGGCGCCCGAAACCTCGACGGCGAGGCGCGGTGGGAGGAGCTGGGGCAGGTGAACCTCAAGGGCCTGGCGAACCCGCCGAAAACGTGGCGCCTGCGGCTTGGGCGCGCGCGGCGAGCGCCGGCGGAGGGGACGAAGGTCAGTGCTCCGCGAAAAAAGTCAGCACGGTCTCGTTGAACAGGGCCGATTCTTCAAACTGGATCGCGTGTGCCGTCTCGAGCATGACGAGCTCGGCGCCGGGGATAAGCGAAGCGACTTCCATAGACAGCTCGGGCGGCACCAAGATGTCGCGCCTTCCGGTTAAGACCAATGTAGGTGCCCTGACTTCGCCGAGGCGCGCGCGCGCGTCATGCGCTTCGGCCGCGTCCAGTTGGTGCAGATAACCTTCGAGTGAAGTTTCAGCCATCGTCTTCTCGATCAGATCCATGATCTGAGCCGCCTTCTCGAACATCGGTGGCGAGAAGATGAAGAGAGAGCGCGCGCGCACTAATGCTTCGACGCCCTGCGTCTCCAAGATGTCGAGCTGCATCCTCCGAAGGCGTGAGCGCCAACCGCTCGGACCGGCCCACGTCGACCCAAGCGCAAGAGAACGGACACGATCCGGGGCCGCAAGGACCAGCTCCTGCGCGATCGTTCCGCCCAGCGAAACGCCGAGGACGTGCGCACGCTCGATCTCCTCTGCGTCCAGCACCGCCAGCGCGTCGCGCGCCATCTGCCCCGTCGAGTAGGGCGGCGGCGGCACAGACGACTTCCCGACGCCGCGGTTGTCGAATGAGACGACGCGATACTTCTCGGCGAACGCGTGCATCTGCATGGTCCACCCGCGCGAATCCGCGCCGAGGCCCATGATCAGAAGCAGCGGGTCGCCGTCGCCGGCGGTCTCGTAGTAGATCTCCGCGCCTTCGGCGCCGACGCTCGGCACTAGCTTGCGCGCGCCTGCTCGGCAGCTTTGCGTAGCTCGACGAGCGAGTCGCGCAGTGCGTCTACCAGGTTCCAGATGTCGGGCATATGCTCACGGCAGGCAACGATGCCGAAGTTCATCGCGCCGACGTAGCTCCAGACGGTGATATTGAGGCCGATGCCTTCCAGGATCGGTCCGACCGAAGACAACGTTTCGAGGCGCGCGCCCACGATCTCGAGCGGTGCAGGCGGACCAGGGACGTTCGACACGACGAGGTTGATCGGCGGACGGTGACGCGACGCCCACCCTTTTCGTGAATAAAGCCGCATGAACCATGCGAAGGGACGTGGAGGCGTTCGCTGCGACCAGTCGGCAAGCATCTCGGTTCCAAGGATGTTGTGCACGACCTTGGCAGCCTTCGTCGTTTCTTGCACTGCCTTCAAGCGTGCGACTGGATCGTCTAGATCAGTGCGAAGGCTGACGAACATGTTCGACACGCGGTTCCCGCCGAGACGCGTCTCTGTGCTCGTCGACACGGGAACGCCGGCGATGAGCGGCTTCGAGGGCAGCTCGCCCCGGTCAGACAGATAACGCCGCAGCGCGCCCGCGCAAACGGCGAGCACAACGTCGTTGACCGTCGAGCCGAACGCGGATCGCACTGCCTTCACATCGGCGAGCGAAAGCGTCGTCATGGCGAAGATCCGGTGCGACGTGAGGGCACCGTTGAACGATGTGCTGACGGTGGAGAACGGCATCGGGGATTTGATCTCGGTGGAGCTCCGGTGCTTTCGCAGCGCAGTGAGCGCCTCGAAGGTGCGCTTCAACAGATCCGGCAGCCCGCGAAGGTCGCGGCCAAGATCCGCGACGGCATCGAACAGAAGCCTGCGATCGGACGGGATACGCTCCGACCTCCACTTCGGAGCGGGCGCGAGCGTTTCTCCTGCAGGGATCGCTTGCATGACATTGGCGAGCAACGCCGCGGCGGCCAAACCGTCGGCGATCGTGTGATGCATCTTCGCGACGAAGCCGATGCGTCCGTCCTCCAGGCCTTCGACTACCCAGATCTCCCAGAGGGGATGTTCTCTGTCGAGCGGCCTGCTGGCGACGTCCGAGATCATCTCGCAGAACTCGCGCGGCCCACCCGGCGCCGGACAGCCGACGCGACGGACGTGATAGTCGATGTCGAAATCCGGATCTTCGATCCACACCGGATGGTGCAAGCGGAACGGAACTTCCACGATGCGGCGACGGAACGGCGGGAGAAGGTGGATCCGAGACGCAAGCACGTCCTTCACCGCTTGGAACGAGTAGGACGGCGTCGCTTCCGTCGGATCAACCACCGCGATCTTCAACGTATGCATGTGAGCGGTCGGCGTCTCCATGTACAGGAAACCGGCATCGAGACCGCTTAATCGCTCCACGACCGCATCCTTGCACGATGCGCGCCGCGCGCGCCAGGCCCTACAGCAGACCTGAGGTCGTCAGTGTTTCGCGCACGAAGCCGCCGACCTCGCCGCGCCACATGAACGCGACGTGGTTCGAGTTGAACCATTGGATGCGCGGCATGCCCCAGTGAAGCCAGAGCTTGTGCGCCTGCGCCGGCGTGGCCATCCGGTCGGCAAGTCCCGCGCAGATGAACAGCTGCTCGGGCGAAAGGCGCGCCGGGAACCCGAGGGGCGAAACCAGTCGGTTGACCGCCACCGTTTCTTCGCTGATCAGCCCGTATTGCAAGGCTTGCTTCCGGAGGCGGCGCGGGCCGTGCTCGATGAACAGGTCGGTGAGGTTGCAGGTCGGGAACGCAGACAGGACGAAGGCAAGATCGGGATCGATTCCTGCGAGCAGCCCGGCAAGGTGCGCGCCCATCGACACGCCGTAGAGCCCGACCGTTTGTCCGCCTTGCGCGCGGATCCATCCGAGCACCCTTCGCACATCCCATACGGCCTGGGTGAACCCGTGAACGATGTCGACGAGGTTGTACGTCATGAACTGCGCACCCGACAGACGGCCGATGCGGCGCGGCCCGTGCAACGGTGCGATCGGGAAAACGACGTTCAAGCCGAGCACGCGATGCAACCACATCGCACGGAATCCCCAGAGATCGACGTACGGATAACCCATGCCGAACGCGTGCAAGCACACGATCCACGGGCGGTCTTCTCCGCCGGGATGGCGAAGCACCCACGCGTGCGCGGTTCGGTTCGCTTCGTACGACAACCACCGAGCGCGTCCAGGGTCTTGCGCATCGGGCTCGTACTCGCTGTCGAACGAGACGTGCTCGAAGCCGATGCCGGGTAAGCGCGAGCGAGAAATGCTCGGCGACTCGAGCGGTGGTGGCGACGCGTGGAAGCTCGCGGGATCGTCGATCCACCCTCGGCGCTTGTACAAGTCGTGCGCCGAGCCGATCTCCTCGGCGACACGTTCTAAGCCTTCAGTGGTCGGCATGCGACCGGGCGTCTTCATCACGGCGACGGTCCACTCGTCGAGCGCCGCCAGCGCGAGCAGGCTTGGCGTCAGGCGCAGCGGTGGTATCTCCGCGCTATCCTGACCCGTCGACCCGTTGGCGATGCGCGCGCGCCGGCCTTCCGAGATGGCGAACCCCAGCAACCGGGGAGCCGGAGTGATCAAACCGCCGACGTACGAAAGGATCGCGGCCGCGCCAAGCCTTGGAGCGGGAGGCGTCCGACCAACATCGGCCATGCGCGGATATTAGTACTCAGGGGGCGGCGAAGTGGTGACGTTCAACCTCGCGGATCTATTTGAGATGGTCTGTGATGCCGTCCCCGACCGCGAGGCTGTGGTCGCAGGCGAGCGGCGTTTCACATATCGAACACTCGATGAGCGAGCAAACCGCCTGGCGCATCACTTGGGATCGGTCGGGGTCAAGCAAGGAGACCACGTCGGGCTGCAGCTGCTCAACGGGACCGAGTACATCGAGGGGATGCTCGCGTGTTTCAAGATCCGCGCCGTTCCCATCAACGTCAACTATCGCTACGTCGAGGATGAGCTCCGGTATCTATTCGACGACGCCGACCTCGTCTCGCTGATCGTCCACCGTCAGTTCGCGGAGCGTGTAGCCAAGATCCAGCCTTCACTCGGTCTGCTTCGGCACGTCCTCATCGTGGAGGACGGAAGCGACGTGCCGGCGTCGGATCAGTCAGCAGAGTACGAAGCGGCCTTGAGTAGCCAGAGCGACGCGCGCGACTTCGGCCCACGCTCGCCGGACGACATCTATTGCGCGTACACAGGCGGAACGACCGGGATGCCCAAAGGCGTTCTGTGGCGCCAAGAGGACATCTTCTTCGCCGGCATCGGCGGCGGCGACCCTTTGCATTCGGGAAACGTCGTCGAGCGGCCCGAAGGGTTGCTCGAACGGATCTACGACGTTGGGCTGTGCGCGCTGCCGACGCCGCCGTTCATGCACGTGAGCGCGCACTGGCTGGTTTTCTCGATGCTGCTCGGGGCCGGGAAGATCGTGATCGCACCGGGCGGCCGCTTCGAACCGAAGACGATCTGGCGCCTCGTCGGAGACGAGGGTGTCAATGTTCTCGTCATCGTCGGCGACGCGATGGCGCGGCCACTTGCGGACGAGCTTGAAGCGAGTGAAGGTGCGTACGACACGTCGGCGTTGATGGTCGTCGGCTCGGGCGGCGCGGTTCTATCGCCGGACACGAAGAACCGGCTGACCGGAGTCCTGCCGAACGCGTTCATCGTCGACGGGTTCGGCTCGTCGGAAACGGGGACGATGGGTGCGCAGCCGTCGAGCGCGGCAACCGGACCTGCGCAAGCGTTGCGCTTCGCGCCGAGCGACTCCATCGCCGTCTTCGACGAAAAGCTGCAGCGGGTGAGGCCCGGATCCGGCATCGTCGGCCGGCTCGCGCGCCGCGGTCACATCCCGCTCGGCTACTACAAGGATCCGCAGAAGACGGCGGAGACGTTCATCGAGGTCGACGGGGTCCGCTGGGTAACCCCCGGAGACTTCGCGATCGTGGACGACGACGGCACGATCGTTCTCCGCGGGCGCGGCTCGATCAGCATCAACACCGGCGGTGAGAAGGTCTACCCCGAAGAGGTCGAGGGCGCGATCAAGGAGCACCCCGATGTGGTCGACGCCGTCGTCGTCGGCGTCCCCGACGAACGGTGGGGTGAGCGCGTTGTCGCCGTGGTGCAGGGGCGCGATGCGCGCGCGCCGACGCTCGATAACCTCCAAGCTTTTCTGCGCGCGCGCCTCGCCGGGTACAAGGTTCCGCGCGAGCTCGTGATCGTCGAGAAGGTCGAGCGGCAGCCGAGCGCGAAGCCCGACTACCGTTGGGCGCGCGAGCGCGCGCTGGAAGCGCTCGCCGGAGTGCCCGAGACCAGGGACAAGGCATGAGCAACCAGATGAGCTTGGATCTGCCCGGCGCAGGGCGCGACCCGGCGACGATCGAGCGGTACCAGCGGCTGCTCGAGCTGTACGCCAGCTACTACCGACCCGAGGTGCGCGGGTTCGAGTCGCTGCCGAAGTCGGGACCTTTCCTCGTCGTGGGCAACCACTCGGGCGGTGCAACGCCTCCCGACATGCCGATCCTGCTGACGGCGTGGTGGCGCCAGCGCGGGGTCGAAGAGCCCGTCTACGGGCTATTCCATTCGTTCCTGCTCGGGCTTCCCGGCGTGCGCGCCCCGCTCACGAAGTTCGGTGCGATCGAAGCCGGCTGGGAGGCCGCGGAAGCCGTCTTGCGAAGCGGCGGCATCGTCGTCGTGTACCCGGGCGGCGATCACGAAGCGTTCCGTCCATGGAACCGGCGAAATCAGATCGACTTCGACGGCCGGACCGGTTTCATCAAGCTCGCGCTCCGCACCGGTGTTCCGATCGTGCCGGCCGTGACGCACGGCGTCCAGGATTCGATCATGGTGCTGTCACGGGGTGAAGGCCTCGTGCGGTACATGCCCCATCTAAAGCGCTGGCGACTCAAGGTCATGCCGGTCATGATCGGGGCGCCGTGGGGTCTGTCGTTCGGACTACCGACGCTCCCCTTACCTTCGAAAGCGACGGTGCAGCTTGGCCCGCCGATCGACCTGACCGTCGAGAACGGACCGGACGCAGCGAACGACGAGCCGTTCGTGCGCGCAGCCTATGAGCGCATCACGCGCGGGATGCAGGCCACACTTGATCGGCTTGCGCACGAGCGCGGCAGTGCGCCGTGGCCGGTGTCGCTCTTGAAGCACTAGCGCTTCGCGCGCCGCGCACTTTTTTGGCTCAGCGCGCGGATGTCCGCAAGCGCGAAGGCAGCCGGTGGCTTGAACTGGTCGTAATCGCAGTCCTTCGGATCCTTATCCGTTCGCCATCTCCGAAATGTGGTGCCGTGACGGAAGCGGTAGCCCTGCAGGTGGTCGAACGCGACCTCAGCGACGAGAACCGGCTTCAGCGGGATCCATGAGACGTCCTTCCCTTGGTTCCAGCGGCTGCCGCCGCCGGGCGCGCGCTCGAGGCCGAAGCTCTCTCCCGGCGTCGTCTCCAACGGGCGCAGCATCTCGAGCAGCTTCACCCGTTCGGGCGCGCGGAACGACGACGTGAACCCGACATAGTTGAGGTGGCCGTCGCCGTGCAGCCCGAGGAGAAGCGACCCGACGCCTTTCTTGTCTTTGGCAAGCCGGTAGCCGCCGACAACGCAGTCCGCGGTGCGCTCGTGCTTGACCTTGATCATCACTCGCTGTCCGGGGACATATGACATCTCCGCGCGCTTCGCGACGACGCCGTCGAGGCCGGCGCCCTCGAACTGCTCGAACCATTGTTCTGCGACGTCGGCGTCATCGGTCTGCGGCGTGACGAAACATCGGTCGCTCGGCTTCAGCACTTCGACCAGTCGGCGGCGGCGTTGGGCGAAAGGCTGCTCGCGCAGATCGTCGTCGGTGGCGAGGAGGTCGAACGGCACGAACGTTGCCGGCATCTCCGCGGCGAGCTTCCTCACGCGCGACTCTGCTGGGTGAAGACGAAGCTGTAGCAGGTCGAACTCGAGACCGTTTTCGCCGGGCATGATGATCTCGCCGTCGGCGACCGCGCGCGCAGGAAACGCTTCCTTTACGACATCGACGATCTCGGGGAAATATCGCTCAAGCGGAAGCTCATTACGGCTGCCGATGTGGACGTGGTCACCGTCGCGGAAGACGATCGCTCTGAACCCGTCCCACTTGGGCTCGTACAGCCAGCCGTCACCGCGAGGGATCTCGCGCTTGAGCGCGGCAAGCATCGGTTCGATCGGGGGTTCTATCGGATACGCCACTGCTCGATGGTACCGAGCAGCCGCGCGCGGCCGCTCAGCCGACGAGCGAACGACCGTTGCAGGGGTCGATCTTCGTGTTCCAGATGTCGGCGCCCGCGTATTGAATGCCGAGCGGCATGGTCGAGATGGCGTTGAACAAGGTTGTGTCGGCCGCCTGGATAACGGGGGTCAGCGCCGCAAGTACGGATGCAGAGGTGATGGGCAATGCTCCGGCAGAGACATTGATACTGAGTCCATTCGCCAAGGAATCGGTTGTGATCCCGGAGGCTCCGATCGGAGCGTGGCCCCCAAGGTTCATGGTGACGCTCTGGTCGGCCCCAGGGATCGTCATCTGACCCGACGCCGTGATCGTGACCGGGATCCCGAGAATAGTGGCTTGAGTCACCTTGTCGGGAAGCACGCTTGGGTCCACAGCTGAATTGGTGAGCGCACTGGCAGACACCTCGCCAACGGATAGCGTCACCGCGTTCGTGACGCCGTGCACCGTTATCGTGCTGTTGGTGTTTGGCTGGGCGCAGTTGATGGCCGTCAACGTCCCGGTGCCCTGCGCAGCTGCTGCGTACATCTTCAGGGTAAGCGGAACGGTCGCACAACCGAGCAGGGGCAGGCAGACGCTGATGCCGTTCGTCAACTGGAGATCGAACTCGGTGCGAACCTGGGCCGAGGATGCGGATCCACCG
>Ga0070706_100007133_pt1 | contig 10510 bp, 7 predicted proteins | sample KBSK5501metaG_FD_65476 | JGI IMG/M metagenome (GOLD analysis project Ga0070706, IMG submission 65476) | Corn, switchgrass and miscanthus rhizosphere microbial communities from Kellogg Biological Station, Michigan, USA - KBS K5-50-1 metaG | ecosystem: Host-associated > Plants > Roots >...
CCGCATGGACGAGCGAGGTGCCGAACCTGCACCCCTGTCGCAGGATGGTCGCGTGCTGGCGTTTCGCGCGGCGCCGGGGGCCGCCGTCACGCATCTCGTCGACTGACCGGCCGGAGTGGCCGGCGCGGACGCCGGCGCTGCCGCGGCGTCCCGGGCCTCGCTAGACTTGGCGCATGCTCGCGTTCGCCGCCGTTCTCGCCGCCGCGGGGCTCGCCGTCGCCCCCACGCCCGTCGCTCCCCGCCCGCGTCTCGTCGTCCTGATCGCCGTCGATCAGCTGCGCGGCGACTACATCCCTCGCTTCGCTCCGCAGCTCACCGGCGGCCTCGCGCGCTTCTGGCGCGAGGGGGCGTTCTTCGAGCAGGGGCGCCAGGATCACGCGATCACCGAGACGGCTCCTGGCCATTCGACGATGCTCTCCGGCCGGTGGCCGAACCACACCGGCATCGTCACGAACCTGCTCGGCGTGGACGACCAGACCGCGCCCCTCCTCGAGGTGAAGGAGGCCGGCCACGGAGCGTCTCCCCGCCGGTTCCGCGGCACGACGCTCTACGACTGGCTCCGGGCCGCCGACTCGGGGACCCGCGTGCTCTCGGTGTCGCGCAAGGATCGGGGCGCGATCCTCCCGGTCGGCCGGAGCAAGGGCGACGTCTACTGGTTCGACAGCGGCATCTTCACCACCAGTACCTGGTACCGCGGCTAGGACACGCTGCCGGGCTGGGTCCGCGAGTTCAATGCGGCTTCGCCGGTGCGCACACTGGCGGGCTGGACCTGGTCCCTGTTGCTGCCCGACTCGGCCTACCCCGAGCGCGACTCGGTCCGCTTCGAGGCAGGGGGCACGGACATCGCGTTTCCCCACCGGCTCACCGCCAACCCCGAGGCCGCGGTGCTCCAGCTGGCCGCCTTCCCGGTCATGGACTCGCTCACGCTCGCCTTCGCGCTGCGCGGCGTGGAGCGCCTGCGGCTCGGGCGTGGCTCGGCGCCTGATCTGCTCGTCATCTCGCTCTCGACCACCGACGCAGTGGGCCACGTCTACGGTCCCGACTCGCGCGAGCTGCACGACCAGGTGCTCCGGGTGGACCGGTGGCTCGGGCGCTTCATGGACTCGCTGGCAGCGCTCGTGCCCCGGGACGCCACCGTTTGGGCGCTCACTGGCGACCATGGCATGACGTCCCTCCCCGAGCTGGCCGCCGAGCGGGGCCAACGGGCAGGGCGGGTCTGGCTCGGCGACCAGGTGCGCGAGGCAGAGCAGCTGCCTGGCGGCAGCGGCGCCTTTGCGTTCGAGACTGGCCTACTTTTCGGCAACATCCCTCGCCTGCGCTCGGCCGGCGTCAACGTGGACAGCGTCGCGGCGGCCCTCGCCGCCCAGGCTGCGACCGTGCCGGGCGTCGCACGCGTCTTTACGCCGAAGAGCCTCCGCGCCGCGCCGCCGACCGACACGGCGGCGGTGCTCTGGCGCCGCACGCTGCCCGACGAGTTCCCCTGGCTGCTTTGTGCCACGCTCGAGACCGGCTACGTCTGGTCACCGGGCCGGGTGATCGCGGAGCACGGCACCACCAGCCTCAACGACCAATGGGTCCCGGTCGCGTTCCTCGGGCCCGGGATTCCGGCGCGGCATTTTAGGGAGCCCGTGAGCACCACCGACATCGGGCCTACTCTAGCGAGGCTCGTCGGCGTCCGGCCGACGGAGCGAATCGACGGCCACGAGCTCACTCCGCTGCTGCAGCAGAAGCCGTGAGCCCGCCCGACCACCCGTCGCTTCCCTGCTTCCCCTGTCCGCATGGATCCGCCTGCTGTGCCTACGGTGTCACCCTGAGCGACGACGAGGCCGCGGCGATCGGCCGCGCCCATGGCGAGCAGCTCGTCTATCGGACGCGCTGGGGCGAGTGGCGGACCCGCGTGCGCGATGGCCGCTGCGTGTTCCTGGTGGACAATCGCTGCACGATTCACGGGCGGAGCTACTATCCCGCCGTGTGCCGGGGGTTTCCCTGGACCGACGCAGAGACCGGCGGCCCGTATGAGTTCGACCGGACGATCTGTCCGGAGTTCGTCTCGCGGCCCGAGCTGGTGCAGCTGGGAAGGTGAACAGTAAACAGTGAACAGTGAACAGGGGGTGCGAGCTACATGCATCTCGGCTCTGGGCGACCGTTTTTCCTGTTTACTGTTCACTGTTCACTGTTCACTTCGTTCGTGACCGCCCAAACCCGCCCTCCCGACGACGCTCTCGCTCGGGTCCACCGGTTGCTCCGTTCCACCCCCCTGATCGACGGTCACAACGACCTCCCCTGGCGCATTCGCACCGAGGTCACGCCTGCCCGCGACGTGCCGGCGTACGATCTGCGTGGGCGCACCTCGGGCCACACGGATCTCGCGCGGCTTGCCCAGGGGCAGGTCGGGGCGCAGTTCTGGTCGGTCTTTCTCCCCGGGGATATCAAAGACAGCGGATTCGCGCGCGTGCAGCTCGAGCAGATCGACCTCGCGCGCCAGGTGATCGCCCGCTATCCCGAGCGGCTGGCGCTGGCCCTCTCCGCCGACGACATCGAACGGGAGTTCAAGCGGGGCCGGATCGCCTCTCTCATCGGGATGGAGGGCGGTCACGCGATCGAGAATTCCCTGGGGGTTCTGCGCGCCTGTTACGCGTTGGGTGCGCGCTACATGACGCTCACGCACAACGTGACGACCGACTGGGCCGACGCCGCGCTCGACTCGGCCCGTCACGGCGGACTCACGCCCTTCGGCCGCGAGGTCGTGCGCGAGATGAACCGGCTGGGCATGCTGGTGGACCTCTCGCACGTCTCGCCGGCGGTGATGAGCGCCGCGCTCGACGTGACGGAGGCCCCGGTGATCTTCTCCCATTCCGGCGCCCGCGCGCTGGTGGACCATCGGCGGAATGTCCCGGACTCGATCCTGGCCCGCGTCCGCGCCAACGGCGGCCTCGTCATGGTCACCTTCGTGCCTGCCTTCGTCTCGACCGAGGTGGCGGCCTTCGAGGAGCGCCGCGAGGCGGAGGACAAGCGTCTGACCGCCGCCGTGTCCGACACCGCCGAGCGGCGACGGGCGCTGGAAGCGTGGGACGCCGCCAACCCCCGGCCCCGCGCCACGCTCGCGCAGGTGGCCGACCACATCGAGCACGTGCGGGCGGTGGCCGGGGTGGATCATGTGGGAATCGGCAGCGACTTCGACGGGATCGATACGGTTCCGGTGGGCTTGGAGGACGTATCCAAGTTTCCGGACCTCCTGGCGGAGCTGGCCCGCCGGGGCTGGAGCGACGTCGACCTCGGCAAGCTCGCCGGTCGCAACCTGCTGCGCGCGTTCCACGAAGCGGAGGCCGTCGCCCGCCGGCTGCAGGTGGAGCGGGGACCCTCCACCGGCACGATCGAGGAGCTCGACCGAACGCCGAGCTAGCCCGCCACGGGGGGCTACTAGCCGTTAGCCGTTAGCCCTTGGCCTTTAGCTAACGGCCAATAGCTAACGGCTAATCGCTCTTTCTCCAGAATATCCCCCCGAACACCACCGCGATCGCCGCGAAGGCGAACCATTGAATCGCGTAGCTCAGGTGTGGCCCCTCGTCGTCCAGCGCGGGAGCATCGCGACGCCGGGGGTGCCGCGGCAGCGCGCTGTCCGGCGTCTCCTGGATGTAGACGTCGAGGATGGGGTAGGGAAGGCGCTGCCGGAGGGCGGCGAGATCAAGGCTGCGCCAGGTCATGCGACCCGCGTGCTCGAGGGGCGCGCCTCCGTCCGTGGCGGTCCCGATGGCCCGGGCCACACCGCGCACCGTGCGGGTCCCGGGCTCGTCCAGGGCGCCACTGTCGGGCGGCAGCGTCACGGCGTCGGGCACGGACAGGAAGCCCCGCTCCACCAGCACCGCCGTGTCCCCGAGGGCCGGCACGCGGAGCGGGGTCACCACCGCCACGCCGGGGACCTCGCTCAAGGCGCGGCCGCGTAACACCAGCTCCTGCGTCCGGTCGTATACACCGGTCGCGCGCACCCGCCGCTGGGCGGCGGCGGCACCCGCCCGCACGGCCAGATCGAGCTCCGGCGCCGAACGGGCCCGCGCGGCGGCGGCATTGGCGGCCCGGCGCTCGCCCAGCCGATGGAGCTGCCACACGCCGAGTCGCACGGCCACCGCGGCGAACAGGAGCAACCCGGCGATCAGCGGGTAGCGGGCTCTGGGAGACATGCGTGTCTGTGCGAGAGGACAGACCGGGCGTGCAAGTCGCACGCAGGAGGTGTGAGATGGTGGTCCACGCTTTGCTCGGTGACGAGCGTCATCGCGCCATTATGTTCGACGTCGGCAAATGTAATCGAGGGAGGAGCCCGGCCATGCGGTTCGTGCGGCGGCTTGCGGCGTTGCTCATCGGGACGGGGGCAGCCGCGTCGGTGGCGGCGGCCCAAACGCCCCGCGGGCTCACGGTGGTGAACGAAGGCGAGCGACAGGGGTTCTGGGCCGCGCTGGGGCTGGGCGCCGGAGCGGAGTCATACGACCTTCGCGATGGTTTCGGTTACAGCAGTACGCTCACCGAGCCCACCGTCTCCATCCGCCTCGGCGGGACGATCAACCAGCACTGGCGCCTCGGCGGCGAGGCGCTCGTCTGGTTTCACGATGTGCCCGGGGGCACGGAGTCGATGTCCAGCTTTCTGGTGATCGGGCAGTGGTACCCCATGACGCGCGCCGGCTTCTATCTCAAGGGTGGCGCGGGGCTCGCACGCAACGGCGTAGATTTCAGCGACGGATTCGGCAGCGCCGATGTGGGCTTCGCGGCGCTGGGCGGGGCGGGGTGGGAGCTCCCGCTGTCGCGTCGGTTCGCGCTGGTGCCGGAAGTCAACCTGGCCCAGCATTTTTACGGCGGCGACCGCTTCAACCCGGGCTACCGGGAGCGGCTCGTCCAGTTCGGCCTCGGTGTGCTGGTCCAAACGGGGCGGTGACCCTGCCGCGTCGGGTGGGGTCAATCGGGTGTCACCAACGCATGGTCAAACGTTCGGGTGAACGATAGATCGCTGATTCGGAGTCCGATCCACCTGCTTCCGCTTGCCGCCCTGGCGCTCGCCGCCGCGTGCGGCGGTGGGGGGTTGGTGCTGCCCGCCGAAGGCGCGGCGGCGAAGATGGTCATCGTGCGCGGTGACGGGCAGGGGGCGGCGGTCGGCGCCGTGCTGCCCGAGAGCCTCGTCGTCCGGGTCACCGACTCGAACGGGCGTCCGGTTCAGAACCAGGGCGTCACCTTCGCCGTCACGGCCGGCGGCGGCAGCGTGGCACCCACCTCGACCACGACCACGGCGGATGGGGTGGCGGCGACGCGGTGGACGCTCGGACCGACGGCCGGGCCGCAGGGCGCCACCGCGACTGCCACGGGCAGCGGTGCCTCGGCGAGCGTCAGCATCGTCTTCACCGCCACCGCCGGGATCGCGAGCACGTCGATCGGCGTGACCTCGGGGAAGAACCCGTCGAATGCCGGAGAGGCTGTGCAGTTCTCCGCCGCCGTCGTTTGGCCCGCCGGCACCGGCACGCCGACCGGCACCGTCGCCTTCCGCGACGGCGCCACCACCTTCGCGACGGCTCCGCTCCAGCCGAACGGCACCGCGAGCGCCTCGACGACCTTCGCGGCCGCGGGCCAGCATCCCATTACCGCCCAGTACTCCGGCGACGCCAACTTCGGCGGCAGCACGTCTCCGACGCTGGCGCAGAATGTCCAGGCTGTGAATCATCCGCCGGTGGCCGCAAACGACGCCTACGCGGTGAACGAGGACACGCCGCTGACCGTCCCCGCGCCCGGGGTCCTCGGGAACGACAGCGACCCGGATGGGAAGCCGATCACCGCGGTGAAGGTAGGCGACCCGGCGCACGGGACGGTCACGCTTAATGCCGACGGCTCGTTCACCTACACGCCGGCGGCGAACTACAACGGCCCCGATGCGTTTACGTATCATGCGAGCGACGGCACCCTCACCTCGGCCACGGCGACTGTCTCGATCACCGTGAACCCGGTGAACGATCCGCCCAGCTTTACGGCCGGGCCGGACCAGACCGTGAGTCAATGCGCCGGGCCGATGACGGTGACCGGCTGGGCGACGAACATCAGCGCCGGGCCGGCGAACGAGAGCGCGCAGACCGTGACGTTCACAGTGACCAACGACAACCCGGGCGCGTTCGCCTTCGGACAGCAGCCCGCGGTCGATTCCAACGGCACTTTGACTTTCCAGCCCGCGTGTTTCCTGCTGACACCGAGCCTAGCGCACGTTACGGTGACGGCCCACGACGACGGCGGCACAGCCAACGGCGGCCAGGACACGAGCGCTCCGCAGACGTTCACCATCACCATTACGCTTTGACGACGGGGATTCGGACAGCGAGACTCGACTTTCGCCCTCCCGGATCGTGACCCGGCAGGGACGTGGCGCAGTCATGCGGTGACCGCGAGGCCGGAAGCGGTTCTGGTGTGGCACCGGCTCAACGTCCCGCGTCTGATGGCAGGCTAACTGGTTGTCACATAATAAATTGAACGCGATGAGCGGGGGCACGGAACCTGCCCTTGGGGCGAGGCATGTCTACCACCCTCAAGCACTTCGGCGCTCTGCTACCCGGTCTGGCGGCGTTAGCCCTCGGCTGCGGGGGGAGCGATCTTGTTCTTCCGAGCGAGGGGACCGCAGCCAAGATCGTCGTGGTCTCGGGGAACGGTCAGGCCGGCGTGGTGGGTGCCGCGCTCGTCGACAGCCTGATCGTGCGGGTGACCGATTCGAAGGACCGGCCGGTCCAGAACCAGCAGGTCACGTTCGCGCCAGGCGATGCCAACAGCGGGCAGCCGGTGCCGGCGAGTGCCACCACCAACGCGGACGGCCGGGCGGGGGCGAAGTGGGTGCTCGGCAACGTAGCCGGGTCCCAGACGATGGTGGCGAAGCCGGTGGGGAACGGCGCGCCGGCCAATCTCTCGGTGACGTTCACGGCGACCGCGTCGTCGTCGCTGCCGGCCAAGCTGGCGAAGACCGCCGGCGACGGGCAGCAGGCTCAGGCGGGCACGGCCGTGGCGACCCCGCCGGCGGTCAAAGTGACCGACGCCAACGGCAATCCCGTCGCGGGCGTGGGCGTCACGTTCCAGGTGACCGGCGGAGGCGGGACGGTCACGCCGACGACGCCGGTGGCGACCAGCGCGAGCGGCATCGCCGCAGCGACGTCGTGGACTCTCGGTGCCGCGGCCGGTCCCAATCAGCTGACAGCGAGCGTGACGGCGAGCGGCGTGACCGGAAATCCCGCAGTCTTCAGCGCCACCGGCGTCGTGGGCGGCGCGAACAAGCTGGTGTTCACGGTGCAGCCGGTGAATGCGGCTGTGGGGGCACCGATCACACCTGCGGTCCAAGTGCAGGTGCAGGACGCTTCTGGAAACCCGGTCACGACCGCGACGAATCCCATCACGGTCGCTCTCGGCACCAACCCGACCGGTGCTGCCCTGGGCGGCACCACCACCGTGAATGCTGTCAATGGGACGGCCACGTTCTCCACGCTCACAGTGGATCGGCCGGGCACCGGGTACACTCTGACGGCGCTGTCGTCCGGGCTCAGCACCGCCACGAGCGCGGCATTCAGCGTGGTCGCGGCCAGCTCCACCACGACGATTATGGGCATCAGCCCGGGCTCGACCGTCGTAGGGCAGTCCTATACCGTGAGCTTTGCCGTGGCGGCGGCGCCCCCCGCGAGTGGCACGCCCACGGGCACCGTCACCGTCAGCGACGGCACCGGTACTGCTCCCTGCACTGGCTCCGCGCCGAACGGCAACTGCTCGCTTACTTCGACCACGGCGGGGACGAAGTCCATCGTCGCGACTTATGCCGGCGACGCCAACTTCGCCGGCAGCGCCTCCGCGCCGCAAACGCACCCTGTGAACAAGGCGAACACGACGACGACCGTCGTGTCCTCGAATAGCCAGTCGAACGCCGGGGACCCGGTCTTCTTCACCGCGACAGTGACGGCCGTTTTGCCGGGCGATGGTACACCCGGCGGGACCGTGCAGTTCAAGATCGACGGCAGCGATTTCGGTGGGCCGATACCGCTCTCGGGCGGCTCGGCGCAGTCGCAGAGCACGTCGTTGCTGACTCCGGGGTCACACAACGTCGGAGCGCGCTACAGCGGCAGCACCGATTTCCAGAATAGCAACGGTCAGATCACACAGACCGTCAACGGCGTCTTCTCGACGAGCACGGCTCTCGGTTCCTCGGCGCCCACGTCGGTCTTCGGACAATCGGTGACGCTCACGGCCACCGTGACGAGCCTGCTCACGCCGAATGGGAACGTCGCCTTCTTCACGGGCAGCACCTGCGGCAGTGGGACCTCCCTGGGTACCCAATCCTTGTCGTCAGCCGGTGCTGGCACGGCGACAGCGAGCGTCAACGTCAGCTCGCTCACCGTGGGAGTTAGCCAGCCGCTGGTTGCCTGCTATCAGGGCAATGGCACATTCGGGGCGAGCCAGGGCGGGACCACGCAGACGGTGAATCAGGCGGCCACGACCACGCAGATCACCAACGACCTGTCCGCGCCAACGACGTCGGCCACGCCGATCACCGTCAATTACTCCGTGACGGTCAACGCGCCCGGCTCAGGCACGCCGACCGGCAGCGTGACGGTTGCTCTGGACGCGGTCGGGGGCGGTGAGAACTGCACAGGATCCGTGGCGGGGGACGGGACTGGCAGCTGCACCATTCCCGCACCCATCAATCCGGGCTCCCGCACGGTCACGGCTACGTACAGTGGAGATTCGAGCTTTGCGGCCTCCACATCCAGCTCGGTGCCCCACACAGTGACGCCGTGAGTCACCTGCGGGTGTCCATGGCAGTTGCGTTCCGACCGCTCGAGGAGCGACGCCGCGCCTTACTGCAACCTCTTGCAGTGAGAACCGTCACGGCAAACCTGAAGGTCGGATCGCAACGTTCAAGCGATCCAAGCAGGTCGACACCGCGAGAGCCAACGCGCTGTGGGACATTCGCTTAGGGCGCTGCCGCCGACGCCCTCTTACGCCTTCCCGCACCGCCGGTATCTTAGCGCCGGACTCCCCCGGCGGTCGTGGCCGCAACATGGCTCCTTCGTCTTCCCTGGCGCGCTTCCGTCTCGGCGCCGCGGCTGCGCTCACTCTCGCGCTCGGCTGCGGCGGCAGCGACCTCGTCCTCCCCGGCGCCAGCCAGCCCGCCGCGATCACGATCCTCAAGGGCAACGGTCAAAGCGGGGTGGGCGGGGGCATCCTGCTCGACTCCCTCACCGTCCGGATCACCGACGCCACCAACCGGCCGGTCACCCAGATTCGCGTGGCGTTCAAGGTGCTCGACGCCGGCGGCGGCCGGACCCAGCCTGACACCGCCGTCACCGACAACGACGGCCGAGCGGCGGCCCTCTGGGTGCTGGGCACGCAGTCGGGGAGCCACCAAGCGCAAGCCAACGTCGTGGGCTCTACCCAGCTGGTCGCCAGCTTCACGGCGACGGTGACCGCGGGTGCGCCCGCCAAGTTCCAGCTCCTGTCCGGCGACGCGCAGACCGCACCGGCGGGCACGACGCTCGCCGCTCCACTGGTGGTGAAGGCCACCGACGCCCAGGGGAACGCCGTCACCGGGCTCGCGGTGGCGTGGTCGGCGACCGGCGGCGGCATGGTGAATCCCGCTACCGGTACGACCGGCCCGGACGGCACGGCCTCGACCCAACGCACCCTCGGCCCGACCGCCGGGCTGCAGGGGACGGTCGCCAACGCCGGGGACATCCCGGGCTCGCCGATCACGTTCTCCGCGACCGCGACCACCGGCAGCGCCGGTCGGCTCTCGATCACCACCCAACCCCCCGCGACCGCGGTGGTCGGACAGGTGCTGGCGCAGCAACCGCAGATCCAGCTCCGCGACAATCTCGGCAACGCCGTCGCTCAGGCCGGCGTCGCCGTCATCGTCACGATCGCGAGCGGGCCGGCTGGCGGGACTATCAGCGGGCAGCTCACTCAGGCGACCGACGCCAACGGCCTCGCCAGCTTCACAGGTCTGTCGCTCGGGGGTGCCGTCGGCAGCTTCACGCTCGGGTTCGCGGGCGCTCCGGGTGCCAATCTCGCAGGCGTGACCTCGACGCCGGTGGCGGTCAACGGCGGCGCGCCGAGCGCTTCGCGGTCTACGGTGGTCGCGGCGCCCGGCACCATCCCGCTCGGCGCGACCAGCACCGTGACGGTGACGGTCCGCGACGCCCAGGGGAATGTCATGGGCGGGATCAACGTCGTGCCCGCCGCCGACGACCCGGCCGGCAGCTTCACGCCGCAGCAGGCGACGACACACGTGGACGGCGTGGCGACGTTCGCCTTCAGCGCGACCAAGCCGCGGACGTACAAGATTTCCGCGCAGGCGGGCGGGGTCACCATCGCGCAGACCGCCGCGATCCAGGTCACCAAGGTTCCGACCACGGCGACGATCACGAGCGACGTACCGGATCCTTCCGTCGTGGGGCAGGCGGTAACGGTGTCGTTCACCGTCACGGCCGCGACGGGAACCCCCACGGGCAACGTG
>Ga0070706_100007134_pt1 | contig 10510 bp, 9 predicted proteins | sample KBSK5501metaG_FD_65476 | JGI IMG/M metagenome (GOLD analysis project Ga0070706, IMG submission 65476) | Corn, switchgrass and miscanthus rhizosphere microbial communities from Kellogg Biological Station, Michigan, USA - KBS K5-50-1 metaG | ecosystem: Host-associated > Plants > Roots >...
CAGTCCCCGGTCTGACACGACCGAAGAGGACCTTGACCTTGTGTACCGATCTGGGTCGGGCCAAGCCATAGACGTGATCTGGGAGTACCCACCGCTCGCCGACTTCCTCCGGCGACTGGCCTCCTCACATCGGGTCATCACCTTTGACCAGCGCGGTATGGGCGCATCGGATGCCGCTCCGGCCGCGTCCGGTAGGACTCTTCTCTCGGGAGGCTAAGGGCCAAGGCCGCTGGGAGACAGAGGGCAAAGATCGGCCGGAAACCGGGGAAATACCGCAGCTGCATCGAGCCTTCGAGGGCCCACTCTCTATACCCGGCGCTCACCCCGTTGGCGGCGAACTCCAGATTGCATCGTCCTTGCTGGCTTCCCACGTCCTCGCCTGGAGCCCCTTGATCCATTCTGCTGTCTCGTCCGGCACGACGTTCCGGAACTTCGACCCATCTTCCTCCGCGATCTTCACGAACGCATCGATCATCGACTGCGGGTCGAGCTGCTTCTGCAGGCCGCCTGCCGCCGCCATCAGCACCTCCGGCTTCGTCAGCGACTTCGACATGTCGAACCAGCGCATCATCGTCTCCGCGCCGCGATCGTTGAACCCCGTGCCGTATACACCCGGGTTCGCCGTGCACACCTCCACACCGGTGCCCGCGAGCTCCGCCTTCAGTGCTTCTGCCAGTGCCTCGAGTGCGTGCTTCGTCGCGCAGTACACGCCGGCGAAAGGCACCGTGATCAACCCGCCCATCGACGTCACCATCACGATCTTCCCGGACCCGCGCTTCACCATCTGACGAGCGAACCCTTGCGTCAACGCGAGCGTCCCGTACACATTCGTCTCGAAGTTCCGGCGCACGTTCTCCATCGGGATCTCCGCGACCGGCCCGGTCTGCATCACCCCGGCGTTGTTGATCAACACGTCCACTTCGTTCGCGAAGGCCGCGTGCCGGTCCCCCTCGTCCGTGATGTCTAGTACCTGGATCTTCAGCTGTACTCCGGCATCGGCCGCAGTCTTCATCAACTCCGTCACCTGCGGCGCAATCTGGACGCCCGCAATCACCGTATGCCCGCGCTTCGCCAGCGCCAGCGCTGTCCCCCTCCCAAACCCCGTCGCCGCACCGGTAACCAAAATCCGCTTTGCCATCTCTTATCTCCTAGCCTATGTTGCGTTTCCGCTCATTCTGAGCCTGTCAAAGGGCCCTGCACCGCCATCGCGCAGCTTGTCACGACTAACCGCGAATCTGGTTCCCAACACAGAGCTTGCTGCACAGCGCGCCGCTCTCGTGGCAGTCTCGCCGATCATAGCAGGCGTGCCTCTTCCAGGAGCAGCGTCCTGGCGCGGCTGTCGCCGTGCAGCACGGCTCCGGCAGCTCTTGCACGGTTCGAGGTGTCGCGGGTAAGCGACGGCGGGAGCAGTGTATCACGCCGGAAACTGCTCGCCCGGTGCTATACTGGCCCTATCCCGACAGGAGGACCCGCCGTGCGCGGCCGTGACTTCATCTCTATCACCGATGTAACACCGCAGGAGCTGGACGACGTCCTGCAGACCGCGATGGGCCTCAAGGACACAGGCCGGCAGACGCTATTGGCGGGGAAGACGCTGGCCCTCGTGTTCGAGAAACCTTCCCTCCGTACCCGCGTTTCCTTTCACGTGGCGATGCGACATTTGGGAGGCGATTGCATTTACCTGTCGCCCCCCGAAGTTGGCCTCGGCGAGCGCGAGACTCCCGCCGACGTGGCCCGCGTCCTTAGCCGGTATGTCGATGGCGTGGCGGCCCGCACATTCAAGACCGAGACGCTTTCGGAACTGGCCACGCACGCCAGTGTGCCGGTAATCAACGCTCTTTCGGATACTGAGCACCCGTGCCAGGCGCTGGCGGACGTACTGACGGTTCGGGAGAAGAAGGGTCGGCTGCGCGGAGTGACGCTGGCGTTTATCGGCGACGGCAACAACGTGGCCAACTCGCTTAGCCTTGCGGCAGCAATGTCCGGTATGCATTTCCGCATCGCCTCTCCCGAGGACTATGGGTTACCCGCTGATGTACGAGCGAGGGCATCGGTGCTGGCGGAATTATCGGGAGGTAGCGTCAAGCTGATGCGCGATCCGGCCGAGGCGGCTGCGGGCGCCGACGTCGTCTATACAGACGTATGGACCAGCATGGGCCAGGAGCACGAGGCATCTGAACGCAAGGAGTACTTCGCCGGGTACAAGGTCGATGCTAGGCTGATGGCCGAAGCGAAGCGGGACGCAATCTTCATGCACGACCTCCCCGCGCACCGCGGTGAGGAAGTCGCGGATGAAGTCATTGACGGTCCACAGTCTGTAGTGTTCGATCAAGCGGAGAACCGGCTCCACGCCCAGAAGGCGCTGCTTGCCCTGATTCTGGGCGATGAGACTGCATCCTGATGGCCATCTGGCATTCAATTCGCGACGCACTCGATACCTTTAGGCCCGCGAGCATAATCGATATCCTCGTCATCGCGGTGCTGATCTACCTGGCGCTTCTGCTTCTGAAGGGCACGACGGCGATGTCACTGCTGCGCGGCATTGTAATGGTGGTCGTTGGCGTGGTAATTCTCGCGCAGGTACTCAACCTCACGGTCCTCGACTGGCTGATCCGCTACTCGCTGCCGGCGATACTGATCGCGATTCCGATCATCTTTCAGTCCGAGATCCGGCGATTCCTCGAGCGGCTGGGGCGGACGAGCCGATGGCCCTGGCCCGGGCGCGCGCTCTACGAAGGAGTAGTGGACACGATCGCCGACGCGAGTCTGAACCTTGCGGAGAAGCGACACGGAGCGATCGTCGTTATTGAGCGCGAGACGGGGCTGGAAGACTATATCGACAGCGGACTAAAGCTCGACGCCCAGTGTTCGGCGCAGTTGCTAATGAGCATCTTCTATCCGAATTCGGCGCTGCACGACGGGGCGCTTGTCGTGCGAGAAGACCGCGTAGTGGCGGCGAGTTGCACGCTGCCGCTTTCGGACCGGACGGACGCGGGCTTTCACGGCACGCGCCACCGGGCGGCGCTCGGCGTCACGGAACGAACCGATGCCATTGCCGTCGTCGTATCTGAAGAGACGGGGCAGATCTCGATCGCCGCGAATGCCCGAATGATTTCGAACCTGGACGGGCCGAGGCTGCGAGGCATCTTGCGCAGCCTGCTGCTCCCGTCGGCAGACCTGGATAGGCCGGCCGGTCGGCGCCTGCCTCGGCTTACACATTAGGACGCTATGGAACAAATCCGCATGCTGATCTGGGAGGCCGCTGTTGTAATCGGCGCCCTGCTGCGGCCCGCCGCAAAGTCAGTACGCGAGAACAGCGGGCTCGCGGTTATCTCGTTGGTTCTAGCCTTTGGGCTGTGGATTTTCGTCACTGATGCTGAAAATCCGGAACAAACCAGTGTGCTGCCAATAGACATCCCGGTACGGCCCGTTAACCGTCCGTCGGATGTTGCCGTCGCCGATAATCTGGGGACGGTGCGGCTTCGCATCCGAGTTGAGGAGAATGTTTTTAATAGCCTGACGAAGGATGACTTCCAGGCGACAGCAGACCTAAAAGGGTTGACAGTTGGAGCGTGGGATGTGCTGGTGGAGGCGAGGGCGCTGACCGGCCGGGGCAATCTGCGCATTGTGGAAGTGCTAACGGGCACGGGCACCCCAAACATCAAGGTGAAGCTCGCCCAACTGGTCAGCAAACCAGTGCCAATTGAGCTGGAAACGCGCGGTGCACCGCCGTCGGACTTCGAATTAAGCCATACGAAGCTAGATACCGATACGGCTGTGGTCGCTGGTCCACAAGACCGCGTCGCGGCTGTCACGAAGGCGGTGGCGTCCGTCGATATTGACGGGAGGACCGAGTCTTTCGATACGGCCGTGCATCTAGAACCTCGAGACCAAAGTAATCTGCTTGTGCAGGACGTCGATGCCAACCCGGCAGTGATTGACGTAAAAATCAGCATAGAACAGAAATCCTTTAGCCGCGCGCTCGCCGTGAGCCCGCAGCTCAAGGGCACGCCCCGGCAGGGTTATAACGTCCTCGGCGTTTCAGTCGAGCCGGCGGTAGTCACGGTATTCGGGTCGCAAACATTCGTCGAGCAGGCGGTAGCGATACTCACTCAACCGGTGGACATAGACGATGCGACGAGCGACGTCTCGCGGACGGTGTCGCTGAATCTGCCGAACGGCACAAGCGTCAAAGGTGGCGTGAATGTGACGGTGAAGGTCAACATTATCGCTGCGACCGGCCAGCTGGCGTTCGACGTACCGATTACCGTCAATCGCCTGGCGGACAATCTGAAGATAACTGGAACTCTTCCAGCCGTGCAGGTGTTTCTGTTTGGCCCTCTCCCGCAGCTTCTAAAGGTCGACCCCAATGACATTAAGGCGAGCATCGACCTGGATGGAAAAGACGTCGGCACTCACAAGGTGAGTGTGAATGTGACTGCGCCGAACGGCCTCGAGGTCCGTTCTTACTCGCCTCAAGAGATTGACGTTAGCCTAGAGCACAAATAAGGCGTGCACGGCCGGGATACCAATCCGCCAACGGGCGACCGCCCTGCCCGTCGACCGGTCGTCGTCATCGTCGGGCGTCCCAATGTCGGCAAGTCGACCCTGTTCAATCGATTGTTGGGTCAACGTAGCGCAATCGTCGAAGACGTGCCGGGTACGACCCGAGACAGGCTGCAAGCCCAGATGGCTTATGCAAATCGTCGTTTCGAACTAATCGACACCGGTGGATTGGAACCGGACGCCGACGAGGGCTACTCCGCACTCATTCGGGAACAAGTGACGGGCGCGGTGACCAGCGCAGACGTAATCCTGTTAGTCGTGGACGCTGCGGCGGGAGTTACGCGAATCGACACGGAGATCGCCGAAATGCTGCGGCGGGTTCAAACGCCGATATTGCTGCTGGCGAACAAAGTGGACAACGATACGCGCCGCGATGCCGCCGTGGAGTTCTTCGAGCTCGGGCTCGGAGAGCCAATGCCAATCAGTGCTTATCATGATCTCGGCCTCCGGGAAGCCTTGGAACGCCTAACTGACTTACTTCCTGAGTCGCCTCCGCAGGAAGCGGTCGCTGAACTGCGCCTCGCCGTTGTGGGAAGACCGAACGTCGGGAAGTCCGCGTTGGTCAACGCGATTCTCGGCGAGGACAGGGTGATCGTCTCTGAGCAGTCGGGCACGACGCGGGACGCGGTGGACACAGGTTTTCTCTACCGGGATCGGCCGTTGATTCTGATTGACACCGCTGGGATCAGGCGACGCGGGCGAATAGAGCGTGGCGTCGAAAAGTACAGCGTAATGCGTGCTCGGCAGGCGATTGAGCGTTGCGATGTCGCGGTTCTGGTGTTAGACGCCACGGAGAAGGTGGCGGCGCAAGACCTGCACGTGGCCGGATTCGTGGCGGATGCCTATAAAGGGATGATCATCGCTGTCAACAAATGGGACCTGGTGGAAGATAGCGAAGAGAGCCGAGAGGCGTTCGCGAGCAATGTGCTCCGCCGGCTTCAGTTCACTCCCTGGGCTCCTCTCGCCTTTGTTTCCGCCAAGACGGGCCTGAACATCAACGGCCTGCTTGACCTTTCGCTCGAGATCGGTGAAACGAGATCGCTGCGAGTCCCGACTTCCGAGGTCAACTCTGTGCTGCGCGAGGCGGTTGCCGCCAACCCGCCGCCTTCGCCCGGACGCCGGCCGCTTCGCATCAAATACGGCACGCAGGCAGAGGTTCGGCCGCCGACATTTGTGTTCTTCGCTAACGACGCAAGCCTGATACACTTCTCCTACCGGCGGTATCTCGAGAATTTCTTTCGCAGGCGGTTCGGGTTCGAAGGCACGGCGATAAAGTTCGAGTTTCGGAGCAGGGAATGAGTCTGATGCGGGCAGTTGGTGGACCGACGGCGCGCGAATGAACCTCTGGGAACTCATCGCTGTGGTGGTCGCCTCGTATTTGATCGGGGCGATACCGACCGGCTACATAGTCGCGCGCGTCTGGCGCGGCATCGACATCCGCGAATACGGCAGCGGCGTAACCGGTGCGACAAATGTGCTGCGCACTATGGGCCGCGGGCCCTTCCTAGTCGTTCTCATCAGCGACGCCCTTAAGGGCTACATTCCAACGCTTGCCACCTGGTACATCTTCGGCACGCACGATCTTCAGGTCGCCGCCGGGATCTCAGCCGTCCTCGGACATACGTTTCCGGTATACATCGGCTTTCGCGGCGGCAGGGGCGTCGCGACCTCGTTTGGTGTTTACGCTGCGCTAGCAATGCCGCTCGCGGTTGGACTCGTGGCAGTCGGAATCTTCATCGTGTTGGCGCTGCGCTACATGTCGGTAATGTCGATGGTGACGGTGCCTCTCGGCGCCCTCGTATTGGTTGTTCTCGCGATTCTTCCAGGCGGTCATGTCTTCACTTGGTCGAAGACGATATTCGGCGCGTTCGCGACCGCCATCGTCTTTCTAACCCACATTCCGAACATTCGGCGGTTGGTCCGCGGCACCGAGCCGAAGATCGGCGAGGGAGGCGAAGGGCGGGCCGAAGCCGTTCGCCAGAAGGCGACATAATATGGAAGGCGCACCGGACCGCGAAGAGATCGAGGCAGCGATTCGGGGCCACCAGGCCGATTACGTAGAAGTCCGCTTGGACGACACCGCCACGAACAGGATTGTCTATCGCGGTCGCGAGCTCGAGCAAATAGGGCGAACGCGAAGCTTCGGCGGCAACGCGCGGGCGCTGGTACGCGGAGGATGGGGCTTCGTGAGCTTCAATGAGCCGACCTGGCTGAGACAACGGGTGGAGGAGGCAGTGAGTGCGGCACGGCATGTCGGGAAGGAACAGAGCACGCTGGCGGAAGTCCAGCCCGTCGTCGATAGCGTCCCTCTTGAGATCAAGAAGGACCCGCGGACGATTCCGGTGGCCACCAAGAAAGGTCTCCTCGACCGTTACAACGAGACGATGCTTTCGGTTGACGGCGTAACGAGCACGAACATCACGTACTCCGACAGCCACAAACGAGTAGTGTTCGCCAGCAGCGAAGGATCGTACATCGGGCAAGAGCGGATTGATGTCGTTTCACGGCTATCGGCAACGGCGCGCAAGGACGGGGATATGCAGCAGGCGAGCATGAGCCTCGGCGCGCTGAACGACTTCTCGTACATCGAGACGCTAGATGAGACAGCGCGCCATCTGGGTGAGCGGGCGGTCGAGTTGCTTTCGGCGCCGTACGTCAAAGCCGGGACTTATCCAGTCGTGCTTGACCCTATCCTGGCCGGCGTCTTCTGCCACGAGGCGTTCGGCCACCTCTCGGAGTCGGACTTTGTGTACGAGAACGACCGGATGAAGGAGATCATGGTGCTCGGGAAGCGGTTCGGGCAGCCGCACCTGAATATCGTGGACGCCGCTGCGGTGCCCGGCCTGCGCGGCAGTTTCAAGTACGACGATGAGGGAGTCCCGGCCCAAAAGACCGACCTTATCCGACGGGGCACTCTCGTCGGACGCCTCCATTCGCGGGAGACGGCCGGGAAAATGGGCGAGAAGGTGACGGGCAACGCGAGGGCGCTGGACTATCGCTTCCCGCCAATTGTGCGCATGACGAATACCTACATCGAGCCGGGGCAGATGAGTTTCGAGGACCTGATCTCGGGAATCGACGAGGGGGTTTACGCCCGGAACTGGTTCGGGGGGACGACGAGCATGGAGATGTTCACGTTCTCGGCGGGTGAGGCGTACATGATCCGCAATGGGGAAGTCGCGGAGCTCGTGCGGCCGGTGAAGTTGACCGGGAACTTGTTCACGACGCTGATGAACATCGATGCGCTGGGGAATGACGTGGACTTCAATCAGGGCGGCGGCTGCGGGAAGGCAGGGCAGATGCCTCTGCCCGTCTCCAACGGGAGCCCCCATATTCGCATACAGGACTGCGTGGTGGGGGAGAGGTGAGTCCAGCGACGCGGTTGAGATTCGTGCGATGACGGGGACCATGACGGACCCCGAGCCCATCCTTCAGGCAGCGCATCGCCTCGGCGCCCAGCAGGCGGAGGTCTTCGCCGTGCAGTCGGAGGAGACGCCCGTGCGGTTCGAGGCGAACCGGCTGAAGGAGATCAATGCTCGGCAGACGAACGGCGTGGCTCTGCGGGTGATTGTGGACAGCCGGATCGGGTTCGCCTCGAGCACGAAGCCGGGTGATGTGCAGGCGCTAGTCGAGGCTGCAGTCGAGACAGCGCCATTTGGACCCGAAGCCCATCTCGACCTCCCGAGGGATGGTCAGGCCCCAGATGTCGACGTCTACGACCCTGGCGTTGAGGCGCTCCCGGTCGACCAGATGATCGAGGTTGGGCAAGCGTTGATCGATGCCGTCCGCGCCGTGGAGCCAGAGCTACTTTGCGATGGGTACGTCCGCCGAGGCGACTCATCGGTAACCATCGCGAACACAAACGGCGGGATGTTTACGTATCGCGGAACGGGGTATTCCGCGTGGATCAACGGCACGCTCATTCGCGGAACCGATATGCTGTTCGTCGGCGATGGTGACGCCTCCTGCCGGGCAGATCTTGACTTGAAAGCGGTCGAAGGGAGTGTCGTCAGCCAGTTAGAGAACTCGCGGCGAACTGCGCATATCCGGACCGCGGATCTGCCCGTAATCTTCACGTCGCTGGGCGTTGCCTCGGCGCTGATAGGCCCGCTGTCCATCGCCTTTTCCGGCAGGATGGTGCACCAGGGGCAGTCACCGCTGGTCGGCTGTCTAGGCAAAGAGATGTATGACTCGCGGCTGTCAGTCTGTGACGACGCCACGCTGCCTTACCGGCCGGCGTCGCGGCCGTTTGACGATGAAGGCGTGGCGAGTAGGCGCAACCCGCTGATCGACAAAGGGATCGTCCGCAGTTTCCTGTACGATCTGCAGACGGCCGGCCTTGCGAAGGCGAAGTCAACCGGCAGCGCGGAACGCTCTCTGGCGGCACAGCCTTCAATTTCTACATCATCCTTGCTGATCGATGAGGGGGAAATGAGCTTCAAAGAGATGGTCGGAAGAGTGAAAGATGGTCTCATCGTGGAGGAGTTAATGGGTGCGGGCCAGGGAAACGTGATGGGCGGCGACTTCTCAGGGAACGTGCTCCTCGGTTATAAGATAGAGGGCGGAGAGATTGTGGGGAGGGTGAAGGATACGATGGTCGCCGGGAACGTGCACGAGGCACTCAGGCGGCTCGTTGCGATCGGTAGTAAATCGCGCTGGGTGGGAGGCTCGGTGAAGACGCCCCCGCTGCTGTTCGAATCGCTCACCGTCTCCGCCAAGTAGTTATGGACGAACCCACGCATTCCTTAGGCTCGGAGCACACCGACTCACCGCAATCTTTCGAAGAGTACCTGCGAGAACTGAGCGATCCGTCCATTAGCTTGAGGGTGGCCGGTCTTGCGACATTGTCGGCGCTGAACACAGACCAAAAGGCGGAGCTGACCGAGGCGTGGCCACGAATAGACGTGGGACGCCGCCGGGAAGTCGTGCAAGAGCTGCTGGATCTCGGCGAGGACAACGTCGAGTTCGATTTCGATCAGTTTTTCCTTCAGGGGCTTGGCGATGAGGACGCGGAAGTACGGCTTCATTCCGTGCGCGGCCTGTGGGAGCACGAGGGCGTCGAACTTATACCCATTCTGCTTGAACTCATGAAAAGCGACGATGATGCGGCTGTGCGGTCGGAGGCGGCGTTAGCGCTGGGGCGTTTTGTGCTCCGTTCAGAGGAAGGCTATCTGCGAGAGCGTCATTTCAAGGCCGTGGAGTCAGGGCTGCGAGAGCTAATCGCCAATTCGCATGAGATCGACGAAGTAAGGGCGCGTGCCATCGAGGCCATCGGTCCGCACGACGCGGCCTGGGTGCGCCAGGCGATCAGCGAGGCATACGAGAGCGGCGTACGCCGCTTAAAGGTTGCGGCTGTCCACGCGATGGGTCGCAGTTGCGAGCCGCGCTGGTTGCCTCTTCTGCTGCGAGAGCTGGGCAATGAGGAGGCAGAGGTCCGCTACGAGGCAGCCACGGCGCTCGGGTCGCTTGGCGACGAAGGCGCCGTTCCGAACCTGGTCAATGCCCTCGCCGACCCTGACGAGGAGGTCCGGGAGGCGAGTATTTCGGCCTTGGGCGAAATCGGCGGGCGGGATGCGCGCGAGGCGCTCCTCGAGCTTTCGCGCGAAGGTTCGCCGGCGGCGAAAGAGGCGGCACTCGCTGCACTGGCCGAGATCGACTTCGAAGACGACCCGCTCTCGTTCAGGTACCGGTTCTAAATGCCAACTCGGAAGCGCGGGCGTGCATCAGTCCACCATCCCTCAAAATCGCGAACACAGCCCGTCCAGCGCGCCGTTTCGGCTGGGGGAATCGTTTACCGAATACTCGGCGGCCGCATCGAGTTCGTAATCTGCGGGCGCGACTCGGACGGCGTGTGGGGACTTCCGAAAGGAACCCCCAACCCGGGCGAGTCACTCGAGCAGACGGCACTGCGAGAGGTATCGGAGGAGACCGGGCTCGAGGTTCG
>Ga0070706_100007136_pt1 | contig 10509 bp, 9 predicted proteins | sample KBSK5501metaG_FD_65476 | JGI IMG/M metagenome (GOLD analysis project Ga0070706, IMG submission 65476) | Corn, switchgrass and miscanthus rhizosphere microbial communities from Kellogg Biological Station, Michigan, USA - KBS K5-50-1 metaG | ecosystem: Host-associated > Plants > Roots >...
AGCTCTTCCTCGAGCGAGTGTCTCTGTTCTTCTGTCGCAGTCCGCTGCGCGCGCGCGTCTTCAACCCACTGTGCCGCGCGCTCCGACAGCATCCGAGCCGCATCGACAACCGATCGGGCGCGCGATGCGCCGCTGGTCCACGCGGTCCGGCCGGTCTCCCACTGCGCACGCATCTCGCTGACGCGCTCTTCCCGCTCTTTCAGCGCAGCCAGCCCAGCGCTGGCAGCGCGCTCGCGCTCTGTTGCCTCACCCAGATGAAGCGCGCGCTGAGCGGCAAGCCGCTCGATCTGAACAAGGGTCTGCAGGTCGACCTCCGGCTCGGCGGCGACGGCGCGGCCGAGATGAGATTCAACTGCGCGCAACCGTTCGGTGTCCTCGCCCAAGCGCTCTTGGACTTCCGAGAGCCGTCCCGCAAGCACGCCGTCCTCGCGAGACGTCGCATGCGCTTCGCGCTCGAGCTGAGCGAGACGTTCCGTCGCACCGGCGACTTGTGCGTCGAGTGCGTTCATGCGCTCGGAAACATCCGCGACTTCGGCTTCGACCACGGCCAGTTCTGCGCGCGCATGTTCGTCTTCGCGCCGCAGTGCGTCGCGCGCATCGGTTGCCGTCGCCATCTCTTCATCGAGGCGCCGAAGGGCGTCGCGGGCGTCGCGCACTTCTTCGGGCGCGCCGCCCGTCACGACGTTGGCGCCCAGCCGGTCCCCTTCCGGGGTCACGACGACGATGCCCGGATGCGCGCGGCTCAACTCCGCCGCTTCGGCGAGGGACTCCGCAAGTGCGATGCCTGAAAGCAACCCGCGAACGAGATCTGCGTGTGGACCAACGGAGGACACAACCTGCAACAGAGCGCGCACGCCGACCGGGACCGGAGCGTAGATAGACGCCCCGGGAACCGCGATAGCCGCACGGCCGCCGTCTCGCTTGAGGCGCTCGAGCGCAGCCATCGCGTCCGCGCGCGATGTCGCGAGCACCGCGTCGGCCAGTGGACCGAGCGCCGCGCGCAACGCACGCTCGTATCCGCCGGCTGCTCGAACTTGATCGATCACACGTCCTGCGATGCCGTGTGCACCAGACAACAATGCGGCAGGGTCGCTCGCGCGCGACACTTCCTGCACGAGCATCTCCCTGCGTGCCGTCAGCGATTCGATCTTCCGCTCGGCTGCGGCGATGCGTGTTTCGATCTCCTCGGCGGCCGCGCGCTGTTCTGCCGCGCGTGCTTCCGTCTCGTCGAGCCGAGCGCCAAGGGCCGTTTCCTCACCGTCGAGCCGCTCCAGATCCGCTCGCACCTCGGACAAGCCGCCTTGCGAACGGTCTGCAGCGTTCTGCGCAAGACCGCGATGTTCGAGCAGCCTCGTGCGCTCTTCCTCTGCTGCTTCTACCGCTGCTCGCAACGCCGCGCGCTCGCCGTGCAGGTGCACCATTTCTTCGCGAGCACGCGATGCTTCCTCGCGCGCCGATTGAACCGCCGAACGTTCGGTCTCCGCGTGCCGAGCCTCTTCCTCTGCGCGCTCGCGCGCCGCGTGTGCGTCGGCGAGCGACGCTTCCGCGGCGGCGATCTCTGAACCCGAGGGTGCTTCGTCTCTCGGTTCGCGCGCGGCGAGGTCCTCGAGGTGCGTTGCGCGCTCCGATGCAAGACCTGCCAAGGCTTCGAGCCGATCCCTGATCGCCGCAAGGCGGTACTCCGTCGACAGCATCGTCTCGGCGGTACGCGCGGCCGCACCCAGATCCATCTCGCATCGCTCGCCGTGCTCGACCAGCCCGGTTACTTTGCGCGCGATCTCTCCGACCTGCTCGATCGCGCGTCGCTCGGCCTCGGCGTCTTCTTCGCTCGTAACGCCGATGTACTCGAGCACCCACAGCTTCAGCTTCACTTCGCGAAGCTCTGCCTCGATCTCCGACGCGCGCTTCGCGACCTCCGCCTGCCGCTCGAGCGGCCGGATCTGACGGCGAAGCTCCGCGATCACATCGCCAAGGCGCTCGATATCTGCATCGACGCGTTCGAGCTTGCGGACAGCGCGCTCTTTGCGCTTCCGATGCTTCAACAAGCCGGACGCCTCTTCGATCACAGCGCGGCGATCTTCCGGCCGACCGGCAAGGATCTCATCGAGCTGCCCTTGCCCAACGATCGTGTGCAGCTCGCGGCCGATGCCGGAGTCGGACAGAAGCTCTTGAACGTCGAGCAGCCTGCAGGGAACATCGTTGATCGCGTACTCGCTCTCGCCGGTGCGGAAGAGCGTGCGGCGGACGCTAACCTCCGTGAAATCGATGGGAAGAACGCCCGAGGAGTTGTCGATCGTCAGCTCGACCTCGGCGCGACCCAGCGCAGGCCGTTTCGGCGTGCCGGCGAAGATGACGTCTTCCATCTTGCCGCCGCGGAGGGTCTTCGCCCCCTGCTCGCCGAGAACCCACGCGATCGCGTCCACGAGGTTGGACTTGCCGGAGCCGTTCGGCCCGACGATGACCGCGACCCCGGGCGTGAAGTCGAAAACGGTCTTGTCGGCGAACGACTTAAAGCCTCTTATGACGAGGCGGCGCAGAAACACGCGGAAATGCTAACACGCAGGTCGGAGCGTTCTTGGGAGCATCGCACGGTGCCGGAACGCGCTGAAAGCAAAAATGAAACGGCCACCCCAACGCCGGGGTGACCGCCTATCTGGATCTAGATCCGCCGGGCCTTAGGCCAGAGCACGGACCTCTTCGAGCTTGGTGGTCTCGATCTTCGACTCTGCGATCGCGCGGAGTGCGATCACTTCCGCTTCCGCAGCTTCGAGAGCCTTCTCGAGATCCCGTACTCGAGCGTTCAGTTCAGCAACTTGCTTGAGGAGCATCGACGCACGTGGTTCACCGAGGAACCCGTACAACGCCTTGGCCATCTATACGTCCCCCTTGAGGGTCGGAGGGCAGACATGCGGGAGCGGGGTCGCCGTTCCCGGATTCACGAGAGAACTATAACTGAGGGGCTTTCGTCTTGGGAAGGGGGCAGGGGCGTTTTTATCTGGCATTTTCTACCTATCTTCGGCCCTCGAACACACGATTTGCCCTGCATTTCGCCGGTGAAACGGGGTTTGTCCCGCCTACCCGAAAGGGTCAGGTTTAGAAGGGCGCGAGATCCTCTGCAGGCTCTTCCCATGAGATTTCCACGCCGGCGACGCGCGCGGCCGGAGGACCGGTGCGGCACCAATCGATGAGCCGCTCGACCGCCGACTTCGGACCTTGAAAGACGGCCTCGACGCGCCCGTCGGGAAGATTGCGCACCGTTCCGCGGAGGCCTTCGGCGGCCGCTTCGCGCGCGCACGAGTATCGGAAGAAAACTCCTTGGACCCGTCCGCTCACGCAGACGCGCGCGCGACAGTCCTCTATTCCCTTGGCGCCTAGTACCTCGGCATGCTTTGGTCGATCTGGTTGGCCCATGCGTCGATCCCACCGGCGAGATGCTTCGTGTTCGTCAGACCCACGCTGTGCAGCCAGCGAAGCACCTCCGCCGAGCGCGATCCGACCTTGCAGTACACGATCACGTTACCCGACTGCGGGATCTCGCTCGCGCGCTCGATAACTTCGCCGAGCGGGATCAGCTTTGCGTCGTCGAAGTGCACGATCTCCCACTCGTGGGGCTCGCGGACGTCGATCATCGTCACGTCTTCGCCGGTATCAATCAGCTCTTGAAGCTCGCGCGGGGTGAGTGACAGTTGCGAAGCGAACTCTGCGATATCGGGCGTGACTCCGCAGAATGCGTCGTAGTCGATCAGCTCCGTCACGGTCGGGTTCTTGCCGCAGACCGGGCACTCAGGATCCTTCCGCACCTTCAGCTCGCGGAACTTCAGCTCTAGTGCGTCGTAGATCAGCATGCGCCCGATCATCGGGTCGCCGGTACCGGTGATGAGCTTCACCGCTTCCGTCGTTTGCAGCGAACCGATCGTGCCGCACAACATGCCGAGCACGCCGCCCTCGGCGCACGACGGAACCATGCCGGGCGGGGGTGGCTCGGGGAACAAGCAGCGGTAGCACGGACCCTGCTCTGCCCAGAACACCGAGAGCTGGCCGTCGAAGCGGTAGATCGATCCCCAGACGTAGGGCTTGCCCAGGAGAACGCACGCATCGTTGACGAGGTACCTCGTTGGGAAGTTGTCCGACCCATCGATGATTAGGTCGTAGTCTCGGAAGAGATCGAGCGCGTTGTCCGACGTGACGAACGTTTCGTGCTTGACGACGTTCACGAAGGGGTTGATCTCTTTGATCGCATCTTCGGCGCTATCCAGCTTCTTGCGTCCGATGTCGGACTGTCCGTGCATGATCTGCCGCTGGAGGTTCGTCTCATCGACGACGTCGTAGTCCACGAGACCAAGTGTCCCAACTCCGGCAGCCGCGAGGTACATCGCTACAGGAGAGCCGAGCCCACCGGCGCCGATGCAGAGCACCTTCGCGTTCTTCATGCGGCGCTGCCCCTCCATCGCGATGTCTGGGATGATCAGATGCCGCGAATAGCGCCTTATCTCTTGGTTGCTCAGGCCCTCAGCAGGCTCGACCAGCGGCGGCGGCCGGTGGTCCTGGGTGTTCGCTCCGTTGGGCGATGATGTCATCGTTTCCTCTGTCGGTCCGGCTATCTCGACCATGGTAACGCCCGGCTATTCCGCTTTCGAACCCTTCCCAACGTGCACACCAGCTCACGGGTGGCGCGGTCACACTTGGCATTGCGGGCAGTAATACGTGGAGCGGTTTCCCCACCGGTCACGCACGATCGGGGTGCGGCAACGGCGGCAGGGCTTGCCCTCCTGCCCGTACACCTTCAGGTGGTCCTGGAACTCCCCCTGCTTCCCGTACAGGTTCCGGTAGGTCTCGTCTTCCAGCGTGACCCCGCCGTGGCGGATCCCGTCTTGGAGGACTTCTTGCATCGCGCGATACAAACGGCGCATCTCCTGCGACGTCAGCTGGTCAGAGGGCCGCTCGTACCGGAGTCCTGCCGCCCAGAGGATCTCATCTGAGTAGATATTGCCGATGCCTGAGATGAACTTCTGATCCATGAGCAACGTCTTCAACTTCATCTTGCGGGAGCTGACGATCTCGCTGAAGACCTGCCACGTGAACGAGTCGGCCAGCGGGTCCAGCGCGATGTGCGCCAGCTCTTTCACCCCGTCCATCTCGCCCGCGGTCACGAAAAGCTCGCCGAACTGACGCATGTCGATGAAGCGGAGCTCGCCGCCGGTCTGCAGCTTCAGTACAACGTGCGTGTGCTTCTCTGCCGCTTTGCGGCCGGTCGAACGCTCGATGCGTCCACTCATGCCGAGGTGCATCACCAGCACGTTGCCGTTGTCCAAGTGACAGAGGATGTACTTGCCGCGACGGTCGATACGCGTGATCTTCGCGCCGATCAGCGCGTCGGCGAACTCTTTCTTCGTCTTGTGCCTGCGGATGATGCGCGGAAGCTTGACCTGCACCTCTTTGATGCGGCGGCCGACCGCGTCCCGCTCGAGGTCGCGACGGATAACTTCGACTTCGGGAAGCTCGGGCATCTTCTAACTTTCCTCTTGGTGTTCGGCGGCACGGTTTTCGGCGACTTTGCGCTCGGCCCCGACGGGTTTCTGGAGTGCGCCGCTTCGCAAACGCTCCACGGCAACGCGCGCCGCAGCTTGCTCGGCTTCTTTCTTCGAGCGGCCTGCACCGCTGCCGTATGACGTCCCCGACAACGACACGATGGCTTTGAAACGCTTCGCGTGGTCCGGGCCCGACTCGGAAAGGCTGTACTCGGGCAGCGTGCTGAGCTGAGCCGCAGCGAGCTCCTGGAGCGTCGTCTTGTAGTCGTGGACGACGCCACCTTCCACCTGACCGCGGATCCGCGGGATGAAGAGGTTAAGGATCACGTGCCGCGCTTTGCGGATACCGCGGTCCAGATAGATGGCGCCGAAGACCGCTTCGAGCGTGTCGGCGAGGATCGAGCTCTTGTCCTTCCCGCCGGTCATCTCTTCGCCTCGCCCGAGCTTCACAGCGTCGCCCAGCCCGATCTCGCGACCAACGTCGGCGAGCACGGTCATGTTCACGAGGGCCGCGCGCATCTTGGCGAGATCTCCTTCCGGTTGGTTCGGGAATTCCTTGTAGAGCTGATCCGTGACGACGATGCCGAGCACCGCGTCGCCGAGGAACTCAAGCCGCTCGTTGGTCGGCAAACCGCCGCGCTCGTATGCGTAGGAGCGATGCGTTAAGGCCTGCTCCCAGAGGTCCCGGTCGCGGAGCACCGCGCCCAGACGACGTTCGAGTGCAGACCCGCGACGAGCGAGACGCGGGCGAGCCATACGACTACTCGACGTTCAGAACCTGCCGTCCGTCATACGTGCCGCAGTTCGCACACGCATGGTGGGGCAACTTGGCCTTCTTGCACTGCGGGCACGTCGCATACGCAGGAGCGCGCGCGCTGCTGAACCACTGCGCCTTCCGCGAGCGAGTTCGGGTCCGTGGCTTCTTCCTCTTTGGTACCGGCATCTATTCCTCCAACGTTCTGCGAAGCTGTTCCAACCCGGTCCACCTGATGTCGACCGGCTCCTGCGAATGGCCGCAGTCGGCTTCGTTCAGGTCCGTGCCACACGTCGCGCACAACCCCTTGCAGCCGTCGGTGCACAGGGGGTTGAGGGGAAGCGCGAGCATGACGGCATCCCTGACGACCGGCTCGAGATCGATCGACTCGCCTTCGACGCTGTATCCCTCGTCGTCGACTCCTTCGCCCGGGTACGCGAAGACGTCGTCCAGCTCGACACGGAGCGGCCGGACGAACAGCTTCAGGCACCGGCGGCACTCGATCGTGACGTCCCCCTCCACCGGCCCCGAGACATGGATCCCGTCTACCAGTGCGTCGAGCCGGAGGTCGAGGTGCAAGGCAGAGTCCTCCCGAACACGCGCCAAAGGGACCTCGATCCCGTTGAGGACCTGGTCCGTCTCGAGCCGTTCGGATGCGCCGGGACGACGCAACAGCTCCGAGACATCTACGGAGAGTAGCGGGAGATTACGCACGGCAATCAGGGCACCTTGAACCATTCGGCCGACAAGATAGCACAGGGCGGGAAAACCTGCTGTGACCAGGGGAAACGAGGCCTTTTGACCAGCCCAGCGTTACCGATTATCGCTCGATCGGACTCGCGTGTGCCTCGTCCAGCTCTTCGCTCGAGAGCTCGTCCTGCTCCAGCCGTCCCCCGAGGCGCGCGCGCCCCCGCTCCACGGCCGCAAGCGTTTTCTGGAGGACGACCTCGAAGGTTGCGAGCTTGCCCTCGACGTACGATTCGGCCTCCGCCTTGATCCGACGGGAAACGGCTTCGGCTTCGGCGACCATCCGGTCGGCTTCTCTGGAGGCGGCCTGGACGATCTCGGTCTTGGAAAGCTGCTGCTCACGTTCGGTTTGCGCGCGCTCGAGGACTCGTTCGGCCTGCGTACGCGCGCGATCGACAACGTCGTCGCGATCGCGGATGACCGCGCGGGCACGAGCGATCTCCTCGGGGATGGAGCGCTTCAGCAGTTCGATGAGGTCCAGGACCTCTTTCCGGTCAACGAGGGCCGAAGACGATAAGGGCATGTTGCGCGCGGATCGAACGCTTTCCTCGAGCTGACGGACCAAGTCCTCGAGCACCGACATCTGGCCGATCGGGATCGCAGGCGGGCCGGCACTGTCCTGTTTCCTGACCGCGGTTTTCGTCGGATTGACGGGGATGGGACCGGTCTCGGTCTTTGTCTGCTGTTCACGCTTCGCCACGGAACCGCTCCTTCATCCTGCGCGCGACTTCGGCCGGAACGAACGAGCTAACGTCGCCGCCGAACCGGGCAATCTCTTTGACCAAGCTCGACGAAAGGAAGCTGTGTGATGGCGTTGCAACCATGAACAGCGTCTCAACCTCCGCAAGCCTGTGATTCATCTGAGCCATCTGAAGCTCGTACTCGAAGTCCGTCACGGCTCGCAGCCCCTTCACGAGGATCCCGATACCGCGTCGCTTCGCATAGTCGACGAGCAGCCCGTCGAATGAGTCGACTTCGACTCCCTTGCGCCCCGCAACGACTTCTTTCACCATGCCGATCCGCTCTTCGAGGTTGAAGAGCGGAGTTTTCCCGGGATTCTGAGACACAGCGACGACGACGGACTCGAAGCGACGGTGGGCGCGCTCGATGATATCGATGTGGCCGTTGGTAACGGGATCAAACGTCCCCGGGTAGATCGCCTTCATTTCCATCTGTGACCGCCATGCTCACGAGCGTCCGTCCGAACTTTCGGGTTCGAGTTTCGTGGAAACGAGGAGGCCAGTCGACTTCGCCCTCCTGCGCTTCCACGACGATCGTCGTGCCCCTGTGAACCCACGCGCCGGTAGCAAGCTTTTCAAGCACGCGAGCAACGAATCCTAGGCCACGGCTGTAAGGGGGGTCAAGAAAGACCAGGTCAAACGGGGTTCGCGGCGTTCGAGAGAGGAATCGCCGCACGTCCGTGCGGCGGATGTGAGCAGCCCCTCGCAGTCCCGTCGCTTCGAGGTTCTGAAGGATCGCCGCGCATGCTTCACGATCCTGCTCGACGAAGACGGCTTCGCGCGCGCCACGCGAGAGCGCCTCGATACCGAGCGTCCCCGCGCCGGCGCAGAGGTCGAGAACTCGCGCGCCCTCCACCGCCGTACCCAGCATGTCGAAGATGGTTTGTCGCGCCATATCGGTCGTCGGTCGCATCTCCGGCGACTTGGTTGCACGCAAACGCCTGCCTTTCGCGATGCCGCTGATGACACGCATCTACGACGCGAACAGCCAATCGAGGCGATCGGCGAAACGGCGCCTGACTTCGCCGAGCAGCGTCGCGCTTGTCGGTTCGCTCAAGTCCGGATCGCCGTCCACGAAAGCGAACGCATCCCGTCGCGCCTCGACCAGGACGTCGAGATCCCGCGTCAGGTTCGCGAACCGCAGGTCGCCGCGACCGACCTGCGCGGGCGCGCCCTTGCCTTCGTCCACGGTTCCGCGTCCGAACAGCTGGCCCCCGCCGCGAAGCTCCAGATCCAGCTCGGCCAGCCGGAACCCGTCGGACGTCGATGCCATCGCGTTGAGTCGCGCCATCGCCTCCGGGCGCGACTCTTCGGCGAGCGCGTCGATCGTGGTGAACAGGAAGCACTGCGCCTGGTGGCCGCTCCGTCCGACTCTGCCCCGCAGCTGATGCAGCTGCGAAAGGCCGAACCGATCGGCGTCTTCGATCACCATGACCGTCGCATTCGGTATGTCGACTCCGACCTCGATCACGGTGGTGGCTACCAGGACGTCTACCTCTCCCGCCCGCAGTGCGCTCATGACCTCCTCTTTGGCCTGAGACTTCATCCGGCCGTGGATGAGACCGACGCGGAGGTCTCCGAAAACGTCCGAACGGATGCGCTCGAACTCGGACTCGGCCGCTTTCGCTTCCAACGAAGCGGAGTCTTCCACCAGCGGGCAGACGATGAACGCTTGACGGCCGCGAGCCGCCTCGGAACGGATCTCGCGGTACGCGCGCGCACGTGAAAACTCGTCGCGCGCGACCGTGGTCGTTACGGGCAATCGCCCGGGTGGCATCTCATCGAGCACGCCGACATCGAGGTCTCCGTACAGCGTCAACGTGAGCGTCCGAGGGATCGGCGTCGCCGTCATGATCAGGGTGTCGGGCTGTGCGCCGCGCCGGCCTTTCGCCCGAAGAGCGACGCGCTGGTGAACGCCGAAGCGATGCTGCTCGTCGACGATCGCTAGACCGAGCCGCTTGAACTCAACGCCTTCTTGGATCAGCGCGTGCGTGCCGACAAGGATCATCGCCTCGCCCGACGCCGCTTTCTCCAGCGCTCGCTGTCGCTCCTTACCCGTCACCGACCCGGTCAGCAGAACCACCTCGAACCCGTCGCCGAACAGCCGGCCCGGTTCTGTCGGTGCGAGCGCACCCAGTGGTTCGAGCAGCCGCTTGACCGTCGCGTAGTGCTGCTCGGCGAGAACCTCCGTCGGCGCCATGAATGCGGTCTGCGATCCCGACTCGTGGGCGATAAGCGCGGCGGCGACGGCAACAACGGTCTTTCCACTTCCGACCTCTCCTTGCAACAGCCGGTTCATCGGCTGCGGCTCGGCCATGTCGGCCGCGATCTCACCGATCGCCCGACGTTGCGCGCGCGTCGGCTCGAAAGGCAGGGACGTCAGGAACGGTTCGACGGCGGAATCGTCGGCGTGTGCGATCCCGTCGGCCGCGTTTGCGAGGCGGCGCTTTCGTATCGCGAGGCCGGACGAGAGAACGAAGAGCTCTTCGAACACGAGCCGGTGTCGCGCGCGTCTCCGCTCGGCATCCGAGGTTGGGAAGTGAACCTCGCGTACGGCCGCTTCCCGCGCCATCAGCCCGTGCGCGGCAACGACGGATCGCGGCAGTGGATCTTCGACCTGCGCTCCATATTTTTGGAGCGCCGTGTGGACGAACCGCCGGATCTGCGTGGTGCTGACCCCCTGCGTGGTCGAGTGGATCGGGATGACGCGCCCCGTGTGGACCTGATCCTTGTCGGCCTT
>Ga0070706_100007137_pt1 | contig 10508 bp, 7 predicted proteins | sample KBSK5501metaG_FD_65476 | JGI IMG/M metagenome (GOLD analysis project Ga0070706, IMG submission 65476) | Corn, switchgrass and miscanthus rhizosphere microbial communities from Kellogg Biological Station, Michigan, USA - KBS K5-50-1 metaG | ecosystem: Host-associated > Plants > Roots >...
CACCGACGTCGAACTGTCGTTGAACAGCGCGCCGGGTTGACCGAGGGTCGGGTTGTAGGCGTAGGTGCCGTCGTGCTTGCTGAACTGGTCCGCAGCGACCGTGCCTGAGGCTTCACCCAACCGCCAGTAGCCGGCCGGTCCATCGGCCATGACCGCGCTGCGATACGCCGAAGCCGCCGGTGGTGGCGGAGGTGTCGGCGTGACGGCCACCGGAACGTTGGTAATAAAGCGGTTCAGCATGTTGGTGGCGGCCTGCTGGATCCCGCTGTTCACGTAGCCGGATCGCATCAGGCCCCAGGACCACGCCTGACTGCCCGTGGCGACCACCCAGCTGCCGCTCATGGCCTGGTAGACCGACGCATTGTGGACGTCAGCCACCCCCGCGGTATTGGTGTAGGGCGAATTGGCCAGCAACGTCGCCGTCGAGCCCTGGCTGACCGGTCGCGGGAATTGCTGCCACAGCCGGTCTGCTTCAAAGCCGGTCAGCCCCGTGACGCTGGAGCCATCGCTGAACCCCGAGTTGGCGTAGACCCAGCTGGCGCTGTTGGCCACCACGTACGGCACCGTGCTCTGCCAGCCGGAGCCGGTTTGTGAGGTGAACTGCACACCGATCAAACTCTGCTCTGGACGGTTGACCGGCGGCTGCCGCCACTGGGTGGTGGTCAGGCCGGGATTGGAGGCCGTGATCGGATCGACCGGGTTAGGCGCCTCTGACGTCTTGTAGGAGACCAAAACCCGGTTCGACGCCTCGTAGCGGGCCTGCCAGTAGATGGCGTTGGAACCCAGGAAACCGAGACTGACACCCGTATCGCGCGCGGCTAAAACCGCGTCGTACATGCCTTTCGACCAGTACTCGCTATGGCCGGGAATCAGCACGCCTTTGACGCTGCGCACGCGGGCCGGATTGAGCTCGGCGTCCACATCGGTGCTGTACGTGACGTCGTAGCCCTGTTGCTCCTGCCACCGCAACAGATAGACCTCCCAGCCGAAGTAGTCGCCTGAGCCATCGCCTGCGTACGGCCGGTCGAAGGACACTTTGTACGCGCGCACGTTACTGGTGGAGTTGAACGTGTACAGACTCTTGCCGCCCCAGTCGTTGTAGGCCTGGTAGGTGTTGACCGGCTGCTGATACAGCAGGCTTGCCTGGCGCGCGTCGTCGCGGATCACGAACGGCGTGTAGTTCTGATAACCCTGGGCGTTGGTCAGGATTGCGAGATACAGCCCATCGGTCCAGGTGGTGGGCACCGACAGCGTGTAGCTGGAGGTCCAGTTGCACGCCACCAGGAGCGTCGCGGTATCGACGACTGGACACGCCGGCTGCGCCACACCATTGAGGACCGGGGTCTGCAGCATCAGCCGGCCACCGGCGCCGCCGTACCAACCCATGCGGTAGAAGGCGATCGTGAACGTCTGCGCCGGGTTGACGGTGACGGCGAACGGCAGCGAGCTACCTTTATTAACACTCACTGCCAACGAGTAGCCCTTGATCTGATTGCTGGTGTCGTCTGCCAGGCGGGACCCAGCGGTCGGGATCTGCCACCCGGCAGTGCCAGGTTGCTGGTTTTCGAGGACGATCGGATTAGCGGCCGGGAGCGGCGTTTGCGTAGCCGTGGCGGTGGCCGTGGCCGTTGGCGTTGACGTGGCCGTCGGTATTGGCGTGGAGGTGGCAGTCGGCGTGGCTGCGGGCACCGGCGTTGACGTGGCCGTCGGTATTGGCGAAGAGGTGGCAGTCGGCGTGGCTGCGGGCACCGGCGTTGACGTGGCCGTCGGTATTGGCGTGGAGGTGGCTGTCGGCGTGGCTGTGGGCATCGGCGTAGGCGTCGCCGTGGGCGTGCCGGTTGTACCGACGCGATAGTGGTTGCGGACCTGGGTGGGGCTCAGAGCGGTGCCGTACACTGCCGCTTCCTCGAGCTGGCCGGGGAAGTAGAAATTGGTCCCCGGCTCGCTCTGGGCGATCTCCAGTGGGTTACCGTTTTGGGGTTGGTAGGCGGTGACCGCGCTGGCGGCCGTCGCCACACCGTCGACGTACAGGGTCGCCGTGGTGCCATCGAACGTGCCGACCAGGTGGTGCCAGGCATTCAGTGGAGCGGCACCACCATCCAGGGTGATCATCGTGGTGCCACTATTGACCCAGAACTCCCAGTCGCCGCTGTCGGCCACGTAGACTGACCAACCTTGCGGGTAGTTGCGGCTGGCTATCACCCCGTGATAGACACCGGCGCCGCCGGTTGGGCGGGCCCAGATTTCGACGGAGAATCGCGACGTGCTCAGGCTGGCGTCCGTGGCTATCTGGACGTACTGGGTGGTGCCGTTGAAGCCCACCGACGTGGCAGGGTCCCTGAACAGGGCGCCAGGTTGACTGAGGGCCGGGTTGTTGGCGAAGGTCCCGTTATGCGTCGTGAGCTGGTCCATGGCGACAGTGCCTGTGGCTTCACCCAGTCGCCAGTAGCCGAGCGGTGTGTCTGCCATGACGGTGTCGCGGTAGGCGGAAGACCCGGCTGAGGGCGTCGGCGTGGGCGAAGCCCCTGACGTGCTGGTCGGCGTCGCACCAGGCGTCGACGTGAAGCTGGCGGAGGGCGTGTTGGTTGGCGTTGCCGTCGGCGTTGGTGTCCACGTCGGCGTGCTCGTCCACGCCGGCGTGCTGGTCGGCGTTGGCGCGGGCGTTGGCGTTCGCGTCGGCGTTGGTGTCCACGTCGGCGTGCTCGTCCATGCCGGTGTGCTGGTCGGCACTGGCGTTGGTGTCGCCGTCGGCGTGTCCGTCGCCAGTAGTGGGGGTAGCGTAAGTGTGGGGAGAGGTAGAACGAGCGTGGGGGTAGGTAGAGGAAGAATCTGGGCTGCCGCGGGTCGAGTGGTTAGAGTTCCGCACCCCAGCGCTACTGCGACAAGCAGCGTCGTGCGGACCTTCATGCTCATCAGCTCAGTCCTCGCTTTCCATGAGGCGAGTCAGGCGTGCAGCGCCAGAGGTCTGCTGAGCTGGCCACAGCGTGCAGGGCGGCCGGTCTCGCTACCACCTTTCAGTGTGCGGTGCTCGACACCCGCCGTAATCCGCTGGCTTACGGACCCTCGTCTCGGCCACCTGACCGATGTCCGGATTCGTCCGCCTGTGGCGAATCCTGCGACTCAGCGCGCGGATCAGGCGAAGTGGAAGCGGATGCTATGCATGGCCTATGCCGCGCATCCCGTGGCGCGGTCCCGCCACCAGCGCGCAACGTCGCGCGGCAGAGCGTGCCAACCAGCGGCAGTCGGATCTGCCAGGCGCGCCGCCATCTGGTCGAGAAAGGCCTCGTATACGGTCAGGTGGGCCGGGTTGCGCAAGTAGTCCGGATGGACGTTGACCAGGGCCAGGCCACCCCACTCGGCCAGGAACTGGACTTTGTCGAGCCAAATGCGTGGCGTGCGCTCGCCGAGGATCACCAGCAGAGTGTGATCCTGAACGAGCGTGTACGGCAGCTCGACGAAGCGACCACACAGGAACGGCCAGATGCTCATCGTTCCGCCCGGCATCGGCTCGTACGGGTCCACGTCAAAACACGAGGCGTCGTACTCGATATCCAGGGCCTGCAACCACTCCGGATTGCGGTGCGTGTAGGGCGCTCGGAAGCCGACCGCGCCCCACTTATGCAGGTAGTGATTCAGACGTGGCACCGCGGCGTCGAAGTTTGCGCGCGAGGCGAACAAGCTGCCGTCGTGGCGCAGTCCGTGAAGGCCGATCTCGAACCCGCGCTGGCGCAGGTCGTCGAGCAACGACTGGGGGACAGAGTAGCCCTCCGCCACAAAGTTGAACGACGAACGGAAGCCATAGCGCTGGTCCAGGTCGGCCAGCGCCGGCACGAACGCCAGACCCGCGGGTCCTTCGACATCGTGGGTCAGCGCGAACGCATAGTGCGCGCCATGTGGCCAGAACGAGATCGGCCGGTCGAGGCTACTCAGGACGCGATGCAGAAAGCGCACGAAGCGATCCTCAACTGGCCAGCCGAGGGCGAACTCCGTTTCCTGACGACGCCGGTAGCGTCGTCGCAAGGGCGTCGTGGCGGCGCGCGGCAGGAACGGTTTGAAGCGGTAGTACAGTCGTCGACTCCAGCTCAGGTTGAAGCGGTCGGCGCCGAACTGGGCCTCCCCCAGCACGTGCTCCATCAGGCCGCCCCAGCCGTCCTTGGCCAGTGCGTCTGGTCCACCGGGCACGATGCTCGCGGCGCTGACCGCGGCGCGCGCCCACGTCTCGATCGGAACGTCATCGCCGAGGCCCGACCAACAACACACGGTGTTGCCGGCATACAGCGATGTCATGCCGCGTAGCGGTAGAGCACTTCGCCGAGCGCCCGACAGACCCACGTCGGCGATCGACGAATCACCGGCGCCATCGCCCGGTTGATCCGGCCGGAGGCCGGCAGCGGGGCGCGATCGGCGATAACCGAGTACGTGAGCGGGTCCTCGCGCGCGCCCCAACCGGACTTGAACTCACGCAGGCCCGCGTTGTCGAAGTCGGTGCGGCCCCAGTCGAGCACCCGCAAGCCGCGCGCGCACCCCCATCGAATGGCCTGCCAGAAGAGCATGTTGTTCGGTCGGTGCTCCCAGAAATCGGGATCCGACGCGCCGTATTTGTAGATCATGACGCCCTGCCAGGTCATAAACACCGCCGCCGCGATCGGCGCGTTGTCGAGGTAGGCGACGAGCACAAATCCGAGTTGCTCACGCTCGAGCATGCCGGCCAACGCTTCGAAAAAGTGCCACGCCTGGATCGGCACTCCGAGCCGCTGCCGGGTCACCAGGTGCAACCGGTAAAAGGCGCGCATATCGCTGACGCACGTACCGAACTGAAAGGTCAGGTCGGCTTGCTCCGCGCGGCGGATGTTGCGGCGGTGATGTTTGGAGATACCGCGGGCGACAACCTCCGGATCGTCGGCCAGCACGAGCGTGTGGCGGACAGCGTGCGCGGAGGTATGCACGCGTTCGCGCGGCGGCAATGCCGCGCGCACCTCGAGGGCATCCAATCGTAGCGTGGTCGTGGCGGTGACAAGTGACTGGGTGACGGCGGCTTCTCCGCCACTCGTCGATAGGAGCGGACAATAGTCCGTAAACGGCAGCGAGACGTATCGGTGACCGCCAAAGGGTCGCTGCACGTCGAGCGCCGGCAGGCCGCCAACGATGTCGCCGTTGGTGTCGACGACCGCCAGGGCCAGTGGGCGGTACCCATAGCAGTCGGCCAGCAGCCTGGTCCAGCCGGGATGGTGGAACGGCCCAGCCGCGGCGCAGCTGCGCACAAATGCGTTCCACGCCGGATCTGACAGCGGCAGCTGAACCGTCTCGAGCATTCCAGCTAGATCGTTGCGGAGGGTGCGGCTCGGCGTTTCTTGAAGCTCGCTAGCCCACGCGTGCGTCGGGCGATGGCGCGCGTCGCGCTGAGACACACCAGCAGCGGTACCTCCAACAGCGCTGGCAACGGGTCGTCCGGAGCCAAAGTCGCGTACTCGAGCGGGCCGCGCAGGGAGCGCAGGTACTCGCCCGGTGACAACTGCCCGCGCGCAGCTTCGCGTAGGGCAGTCGGCACATCGGTGGTCAAGCGCACCCAGCGAACGCCGGCTCGGGCGTGCACCGCCGGGGGCAGCTCCCCGTGGCTCCAGCGCCACTGGAGGTGGGCGAAGTCAGTACCGGCGCGCTGGCCAAGTGTGTGCCAGCCCCAGACGCGCGGATTCATGTCGAGCAGTTTGGCCCGACCATCGCGCGGGTCGCGCTTGAACTCAACCTCCACCAATCCGCTGTAGCGCATTGCGCCGAGCATACGGACGGCAGTTGCCTCGAGCTGCGCATCCTCGATCGTCTCGACGAACGTGCTCGCCCGACCGAAGTCCATCGGGTACTGACGGATGCGGCGGGCGACGATGCGCGCGAGCGGTTGTCCGGCGACGCACAATGCCGCAACGGACAACTGCTGTTCTCCGCCACCCGGGATCATCTCCTGGATCATGACCAGCTTCGGATCGAGCAGCTCGCAGGCCGCGTCGTAGCGGGCGAGCAGCTCCGCCTGGTTGTCGGCCCGCCAGGCTTTGGCAACCGTTAATGCGTTGGCCTGGGGCTTGATCGCTGGCTTGACCACCACCGGGAATGGACACGCCAGCTCGGCCACGGCGGCCCGGTCGCGCGGATAACGCGTCCATGGGCAATCGACCTCGAGCCGCGCGGCCAGGCGATACGTCAGCCGCTTGTCGTATGCCCAGCGCAGCACGTGCCATGGCGGCGTGGTCAGCCGGAAATGGTGGCTGAGTTGTTCGTGGTGACGTGCGATCAGCGCCGCGGTTTCGTCCCCGGTTGGAAACAGCGCCCAGCCATCCAGTTGATGCGTCGCGCCGAGATGGAGCAGGTACGCGATCTGGTCCATCTCCGTGGCGTCCGTTGGCCAGGCCAACGAGCGCTGCGCAAAACGTGACAAGCACGCGAGCCGGTGTTCGTCATACAGGACCCACACCGGGATCCCGCGCCGACCAAGACTGCGCACGACGCCCAGGCCGCGGTAGTCGCCGCCGATGACAATTGCACCTGGTTGGCTCACAACACCTCGGCCAGAGCAGCTGGCGCCTGGGCCCGCGCAAGCGGTGCCGCGCGGACCGTGCGCGCGACTCGTTGGGTCACCGCACGCGCCGCATACCGTGTGCCCGCGACGAAGCGCATCAGCGGACCGAAGCTTTCGGCCGCGGGCGCGCCGACAATGTGCAGGCCCGCTACTGACGATTCGAAACCGCGGTCCAGGACCGGGTAGCCGTCGGCATCCGGCACCATCCGCAGCGCCGCTACCAGACGCGGATCGAGAAATGGATACAGCCTGACGTCCACTCGATAGCCAGTGGCCAACAGCGCATGATCCACAAGTCGTTGGCTGCCGTCACCCAGCATCACCCGCAACTTGGCCTGCTGTGGCGCGACACTCGTGATGGTCTGCCCAATGGTCACCGGTACGTGCACCAGACGAGGTCGGAGCCAGCCTGCGCCAGCCGGGCGGATGGCCCGGTAGGCGACACGCGCCTGGATGTGACGCGGCAAGGCCTTGAACAATGCGGGGCTGCGCGTCAGCTGATTGATCCCCGGCGGGCCGACGTCGCTCGGTGGATACAGAAGCGGGCGGAGTGGACCAAGCACTGGCCGATCGAAGCGGCGTCTGATCCAGGTCAAGTTTCCAGCGCGCGCGACAATTTCGACATGCGCACCGATCTCGTGCAGCAGGGCCGCCGATTCGAGCGCACTCTGACCACTGCCGACGACCATCACTGATTGACCGGTGAAGCGGGCCAGGTCGCGGTGGTCGGCGGAGTGCGACGCCAGGTCCGCGGGCAGGCCGTCGAATTGTGGCGGCCGGCGCGTAAACATCGCCAGGCCCGTGGCGATCACCACTCGCTCGGCGTGCACATGCTCGCCGTCGTCGAGGGACAGCGTAAAGCCCGGGTTCGCCGGCTCCAGCCGCGCGACGTGGCGCGCGTCCAGATCGGGCGCCGCGTGTTGCTGAAACCACATCCCGTAGTCGATAAATCGCTCCAGCGGCACCGGCCGGTCGATTGGTGTCCCGAGCTTGGCCTGATAGGTATTCAGACTCAGCGCGTTCATCGGGTCACCTATGTGCGAGGCATCCCAGGCCGACCGCAACAGCATCCCCCGCGGCATCTGGGCTTTCCAGAAGGCCATCGGGCTGCCAAATACCTTTGGATTCACGCCCGCGGCGCGCAAGTGAGCGGCCACGGCCAGGCCGTATGGCCCGGCACCGATAATTGCTACGGAGCAAGCCGTCATACCTATGCTGGTTTCCCTCGATTTGTCGCAGTGCAGCACGAATTACCGAAGGCCGCGGTCAGCCACCGTTCGGCGCTGACCGCGTTATCGGCATTCTCTAGGCGTAAGGGGGTCGAGCAGGACCCCTGAGCAAGAAGCCGTCAGTTCTCCGACCACCTGGTCGCAGAACGCGTCGACGTAGTCACCGCTCAGGTCGTCACATACGACGAGGGCTACGTGATCGCACGCAAGCACATTGATGGTCCAGTTGCTGAAGTGGTTGTCTGCGAGCGTCGCGAGCAACACCACAGAGTTCGCGTTCCCGATGTTCGCGCCAGTTACCGAAATGACTGCACGCATCAACTCACGATCGGGCAACTCCACAACCATCTAGAACTCGCGCTCCGCAGCACTCAACATCTGGTGGGCACTATCTCCTTCGTCTGGTGGGGATTGGGTGCCCGGCAAGTGCACCGCGGTCGCACTTGCCAGCACACCTCAACTATGAGCCGCGCGTGCACCTTCGAGCGTCCCCTGGCAGGCCGAGAGTGGGCTCGGCCATCTGGCCGATTGTTTGCCCTGCCGTACAATGCTTGGGTGCTTCTCCCGCCCCAGGATGAATCCCGCTCGGCTCGTAATGCGTACGCCCGTGGGCGGGCTCCGAAAGGCACGCCAGGCCGTCCGCGGCGCGTATTGCTGATCGAAGACGACGCGTGGATCCGCACCTTTTTGCGGGACCTTCTGTCTGACGAGGGCTATGTGGTGATCGAGGCGGCCGACGGCCGAACAGGCCTACGCCTCGCGTTCGAGGAAAGCCCGGACGTTGTGCTGCTCGACCTGGCGATGCCCGAGTTCACGGGCATGGACGTGTTGCACGGCCTCAAGCATCTGCCGCGTACGCGCGCTATCCCTGTGCTCATCCTGAGCGCCTACGGTGCAGTTCTGGGCGCCGCGGATCTCGCCTCAGTGGCGGGCGTTCTCGCCAAACCGACCGACGTACCGACGCTGCTCACTGCGCTTCAAAATGCCGTTGGCTCTGCAAAAACGCGCACACCCCCTTTGTTACATATTCGTAAACCTTAGGACACAACTACCTCCATATTGATTTCTCAATAGGCGCGGTGCATCCTCATTAGAAAGGTTGGTTGGAGTTGGTAGCAGGCACCGCACGGCCTGTCTACGAGGCGCCGCAGCAAACCCCGGCGATGGGGTTGGTAAGCCGTGGACAGTGGGTCAAAACAGGGTCGGGATGCTTGGCGACAGGGTCTATTCGCCATGACTGAGCTGATCGGCGAGCGAAGCTTGCGGACCAGTGCGGCAGCAGTGCAAGCTCTCCTCGAGCACAGCCGCGAGGGGATCGCGCTCGTCGACGCGCATGGGGTGGTGCTGTACGCGAATCCGGCGATCGCGCACGTGCTCGGTGAATCAGCGAACGCAGCCCTCGATAGCCATTTCTTAATCCTCATTCACCCCGAAGATCAGCTCGCCGCGTCGCAGGTTTTTGCCGAGCTCGTTAGCCGCGGCGGCGGGAACGCGAGTGGGGTCTTTCGCTGGCGCTGCGGCGACGGGTCATGGCACACGCTCCAGGCGACGTGGACCAACCAGTTGGATGTGCCCGGTATTGAAGCGGTGGTCACGCGCTTCAGCGAGATCGGCCCGCTACCGCTACCCGCGCCGCCCTTCGATCTCGCGACGAGTCGTCAGTTCCAGGTGTTGATCGAGAATGCGGTCCACATCACCGCCATCCTGGAGCGCGCGGGCACCATTCGCTACGTGAGCCCGGCTGTGGAGCGAATGCTGGGGTACTCGGCCGCATCGCTCATCGGCATGAGCGCGTCCGACATCATTCATCCGGAGGACGAGCCAGGGGCCACGGAGTGCTTCGCCCACCCGGGCTCGCCGGCCGGGCCGAGCCAGCTGAGCCAGTTCCGCGCGCGCCACAAGGATGGCTCATGGCGGCTCCTGGAGGCGATCATCACCAACCGCCTGGACGACCCCCTGATCGCCGGCATCGTCGTCGACGCGCGCGACGTCACCGAACGTAAGTGGTCGGCGGAACGTCTCCAGCACAGCCTCGAGGCGCTGCTGGCCATCCACCAGGTCGGTCGCCTCCTCGGCTCGAATCCCGAGCAGCAGGCGATCGGGGCGGCACTCCTGGACAGCGCGCGACGCATCGCGCCAATTGACGAGGCGGTCCTGTTATTGCGCACCGCCGCGGGCCATCTGACCTGCACCGGTGCGTCCGGCGGAACGGGCAAGATCTGGCCGATCGTGCGCCGGACGCGCGCGGCGCGGGCGGCCCGCCAGCAGGTGCTCCAAACGGGTACACCACAGTTCTTTCGCACCCGGCCGTCCGAGCTCGGCTTCAGTCCGATCGAGGCGTGGGATCTGCCGCTGCGGGCACAGGAGCGGGTCATTGGCATTCTCGAGGTCTACGGGGCCAATCTGCTCGCGGGGCCGGGCATCGACGAGCTGAGCATCCTGGCTGACCAGGCCGCGAGTGCCCTCGAACGGGCTCGGCTGTACAAGGAGCTGGCGGAACGCGAACGGCGCCTCGAGGCGCTCGTGCGTCAGCTGCTGCTGGCCGAGGAGGAGGAGCGCCGCCGCGTCGCGTACGAGATCCACGATGGCCTGGCGCAGCTGGCCTGGGCCGCGCAGCAACACCTCGAAGCATTCGCCGCTCAGTACCGGGCGCACAATCGACAACGGCGGGATGAGCTAGGCCAGGCGCTGAGCCTGGCTAGCCGGACCGT
>Ga0070706_100007138_pt1 | contig 10508 bp, 11 predicted proteins | sample KBSK5501metaG_FD_65476 | JGI IMG/M metagenome (GOLD analysis project Ga0070706, IMG submission 65476) | Corn, switchgrass and miscanthus rhizosphere microbial communities from Kellogg Biological Station, Michigan, USA - KBS K5-50-1 metaG | ecosystem: Host-associated > Plants > Roots >...
GTCGAGGGAGACCGCATTCTGGAGGTCGGAGGGGCCGAAATGCAGGTCAGCGATGCGCAGAGCCTTGACCTGGCTGGCATGACCTTGCTGCCCGGCTTGATCGACGCCCATGTCCATGTGACCGCTGTCACGGCAGACCTGGGGCGGCTGGCCGAGTGGTCCCCTGCTTATGTTACGGCGCGAGCGGCCCGCGTGCTGGTGGGCATGCTGCGGCGCGGCTTCACGACGGTGCGCGATGTGGGCGGAGCCGATTACGGGCTGGCACAGGCCATTGAGGAGGGCTACCTGGAGGGGCCACGCCTCGTCTTTGGCGGCAAAGCGCTCTCGCAGACGGGAGGACATGGCGATGTTCGCGGCCCGGGCAGGCAGGCCTACGATCTCGGTCACTGCTGCCCCAGCCTGGGAGTCATCTGCGATGGAGTGGATGAAGTGCGCCGGGCAGCCCGCGAGGAGATCCGACGCGGCGCCCACCATCTCAAGCTCATGCTGAGTGGCGGGGTCGCTTCTCCCACCGACCGCATTGATTCCACCCAGTTCTCGCGCGAGGAGATCCGGGCCGCTGTTGAGGAGGCCGAGGCCGCCAACCTCTATGTGGCCGGACATGCCTATACCTCGCGGGCGATCAATCGGGGCCTGGAGTGCGGCGTGCGTAGTATCGAGCATGGCAATCTCATGGGAGAAAGCAGCCTGCCCCTCTTCCAAGAGAGCAGAGCCTTCTATGTGCCGACCCTGGTGACCTATTCCGCCCTGGCCGCTCGCGGGCGCGAGTTCGGGCTGCCGGAACACAGCCATCGCAAAGTGTTCGAGGTGCTGGATGCGGGCCTGCATGCCCTTGAGTTAGCGCACCGGGCGCAGATACCGATCGTGTATGGGACAGATTTGCTGGGCGGCATGCACGAGGAGCAACTCAGCGAGTTCGCGCTCCGCAGCCAGGTGCAGCCGCCCGCCGATCTCCTGCGCTCGGCGACGACGGTGGCAGCACGCTTGTTGCGCCTCGAAGGGCAGGTGGGCGTCGTGGCGCCTGGAGCCTCTGCCGATCTGCTCGTGGTTGATGGAGACCCCCTGCAAGATATTGGCGTCCTCACCGATCCGCCGCGCCGGCTCAAGCTGGTCATGGCCCGTGGTCGGATGGCGGTCAATCACCTCGGGTAGGCGCGCGAGCACGCCTCCTGCATACTCCACCAGGGCTGTCCCAGAAGGGAGATAAAAAGCCGGAGGTACTGTCTCTAGCAGTGGTGGATAATTCCTAACCTTCTCTCCTATTCGCTTGGCTGTCCTTAGCAATCTGGCTTATTCTTCCTTATAAGCTTCCCAAGATCCCCATTTCAAGCAGCGAGGACACGTATGACCTTTCATTCCTTCTTGCTCCTGCTCTCGTTCTTCTTCATACTTTGCCTAGCATGGTTTTGGCTCCTTGACCGGGCTCATCATGACCTCCCTCACCCGGGAGCGAAGACGGCACACCCCATAGTCCACCGTCTTCTCAAACCACGCTCCCCGCGCGATTGTCCAGCCTGTCGCCTCTCCCCCTATCTCGGCAGTTGTAGAACCAGCGCCTCTGCCTGTGCGCCCCTGGCGCGAGATCAAAAGCCGGCGGGGAGCCCCGAAACGGGTGAACACCCAGGACTTCGCCTGTCCTAATCACCAGTGTCCGTACTTCGGCATCATTGACGCACACATTCATGCGTCTTTTTGGGGATGGCAAGCATGGCCATGCCGAGCGAATCCAGACTTTTCGCTGTCAAGCCTGCCGTACTACTTTCACTGCCCGGCGCAACACTCCCTTGTACCGTCTGAAAACCCCCTCTCATCAGATCGCAATGGTGCGGATCTCGCGCTGGCCGAAGGGCTGGATCCTTCGGCTGCCGAGCGTGTCTTCGGCTTTCGACAAGCCACCATCACGAGCCTTTCTATCCCGTGCAGCCCGTGCACGCGCAAACCCTGCACGAGCGCTTCTTCTGCCATCTCCACCTCCCGCATCTCCAGTTGGACGAACTACGCACCAGGCTACGCTGCGCCAAACAGGTGCTGTGGCTCTGGCTGGCCATCGACCCTTGCACGAAGATTCTTCCCTTGCTCCATCTGGGTCCCCGCACACAAAACATGGCACACCTGCTCATCCACTCCCTGCGACGGTTCTTGGCCCATGACTGTCTGCCGCTCTCCACCAGTGATGGCCTAAATTTATACTTCTATGCGCCTCTCAGCTCATTTTGGGCAGTGGCGAGAAGTGGGACGTCGAGGGCGGAACGTGCGCCAGTGGCAGGTGGCGGCGGGCTTGATCAATGGCCAGGTGAAAAAAAGCTATTGGCGGCGCAAGCTGCTGCGGGTTACACACGTGATGCGCCTCGGGACACAAGCTGATCTCAAGGCTGCTGGGCCTCGGACTGGGCCTCTCGGGGCGGCTGAACACCGCTTTTATCGAGCGGGTGGATCTGACCGTCCGAGATGCGCGTGGCAGCATTGGCGCGTCGCACCTGGGCCACGGCCCACCAGGCTCCACAACTCTTAGTTCACCTGGAATGGTGGCGAGCAGACTCACACTTTGTGCGTCCCCATGCATCGCTACGAGCGGCGCTGGTGCAACCACGAGCGCGAGGTGGCAAGCTGATGGCGCAGCGAGACCTCCAGCGTACCCCAGCCATGGCAGCGGGAAGAACCAACCGACGATGGACAACGCGGGAAGTGCTCTGTTCTCCCTTGCCACCAGTGCCACACTTCACATGTTGAGCGTGAATGGAAGTGAGGAAACGCCGCTTGAAAGGGCGGTAAAAAGGAGGTACGTGCACAGAGATCCATAGGGTGAAACACCTCATCTATCTCTCCAGTCGAGTGAGGAGAAAACCGGCCTGAAATGAGTTCGCAGGGGCTGATCGAATTATCCACCATATCCAATAGCTGTACCGACGACTGTGGAAGTATGGTGAACACACCCTCACTACCAACCTACAGATGATGGTGTTGGCTTTTGTGGCGTTACTGCTGAGGAGGCTTTAAGTCGGTGGGAAGGACTCTACAGTCCTTTTCCACCCACTGGAGCTACTTCTCTCTGCTCTGGCATGCCTTCAAGCAACGGGAGGGCTTGGGCTACAAATGGTCGTACTTCCGGCTTGGCTAGAGCGGCGGTGTGCTCTTCTTTGCTTGTCCAGAGGTCTTCGACCCAGATGACGTTCGGGTCTTTTACGTCCTCGTACACCAGGTAGAGGATGCAGGCGGCATTCTCTTGGAACGGTTTGCCAGCTTCGAGCAGCACCTTTAGAACTTCGTTCCGTTTGCCGGGCTTGGTAGTGAGTCTATTGATCAGTGCATAGTAGTTATTCATGCAGTCAGTATAGCATGAGGTGGGAGATTTTGAACAGGTTCTAAACTCCCACTGGTTGACATGACTCCTTCTGCCAGAGGGGGAGATCTCCACAAAGCCCTGGCAAGTGCACAATCACATCGCATATAATCAAGGAGGGGACATGTTTGCGGAGGGGAAAGAAGGGCAAAAGCCAGAACCAAGGAGATGGAAACCATTGACAACCGGTAAAGATCGACCTGGTGCCTCATTGGCCGAGGTCCATATTCTCTTTCACGGATATGCAAAGGAAGGCGACGTTCCCTCCGTGAGCCGCGTTGCATCGACGGTGGCCCTCGTGCGCGAAGGGGACGTGCGCGTGATTATCGATCCAGGCATGCTCCCTGATCCAGCGTCACTGCTTGAAGCGCTCCGCGCTTTAGGGGAGTCACCCGCGAGCATTACCGATGTGATCTTCTCCCATCATCATCCCGATCATACGCTCAATGCGGCCCTGTTTCATTCTGCTCGTTTTCACGATCACTGGGCCATCTACCAGGGCGATATCTGGACGGATCGCCCGGCGGAAGCGTATGAGCTTGCTCCTTCGATTCGCTTGATCGAAACGCCCGGGCACACCCCGCAAGATATCACCACCCTGGTTGGCACACGGGAGGGGGTCGTGGCCTTTACTCACCTCTGGTGGTCTGCCCAAGGGCCGGCCGAGGACCCGCTCGCCAGTGATGTGGCGGCATTACACCGGAATCGTGCGCGGGTGCTCGAGGTGGCTGCGCTGATCGTGCCGGGGCACGGTGCCCCCTTTGCTCCGGGCGCATCCACCCCTCGCTAGCAGTCCCATCGCGGAACCCATTGTGCGCAGGGACCCTGTGCTGACTACATGGGACATTCGTTCGTGAAAATGACATGCTTGCATACCATTTGACATACCTTCTTGCTGAAGCATATGAGAAACAGGTAGCCCACATTTCGCAGTCTCAAGAAGAGGTTTTGTAGATTTTTTCGTAGGGAGGGGTACAGCCCCACTCGGTGGTGGATAATTCATCCTTCTCTCCCACTGGCTTGACAGCACAGGTGGCCCCCCTTATCCTTGCTTCTCAAGGAAGCTCTCCATGTTTCCCATTTTCAACAGCGAGGATTCTGATGGCGCATCATGTGTTCATGTTCGTGTTCCTGCTCGTTGTCTGCCTCTTCCTCTCTCTGGCGCTGCTGTGGCGTCTGGAGTGGCTCCCTCTTCAGCCTTCCTCCTCACGAGGAGGGGCCAAGCGCAGCACGCTTCACCGTCTGCTCAAGCCCCGATGCCCAGACGCTTGCCCCGCCTGTCGACTCGCCTCCACTCCCTCGTCGGCTGGAGGGCCAGCACCTGCACCTGTGCGCCCCTGGCGCGAGGTCAGAAGCCGGCGGGGAGCACCCAAGCGCATAGATACCCAAGGCTACGCCTGTTCCAACCAGCTGTGCCCGTACTTCGGAATCACCGATGCTCACATTCACGCGCTGGTTGGGGATGGCAAGCATGGCCATGCTGAGCAGATACAGACGTTTCGCTGCCAGGCATGCCGCACCACCTTCACTGCCCGGCGCCATACCCCTCTCTACCGATTGAAAACCCCCTCCCAGCAGGTCGCAGTGGTGCTCTCTGCCCTTGCCGAAGGGCTGGACCCATCCGCTGCTGAGCGTGTGTTCGGCTTTCGACAAACCACCATCGCCCCCTGGCTGTCCCGAGCTGGGGAGCACGCACACACACTGCACGAGCGCTCCTTCTGCCATCTCCGCCTCCCACACCTCCAACTGGACGAACTGCGAACCAGGCTGCGCTGCGCCAAACAGGTGCTCTGGCTCTGGCTGGCTATCGATCCCCTGACCAAGATTCTTCCTGTGCTTCAGCTCGGCCCCCGAACACAAAACATGGCCCATGGGTTCATCCACTCGCTCCGACAGGGACTGGCCCCTGGCTGTCTTCCGCTCTTTACCAGTGACGGGCTCAATCTCTACTTCTATGCGCTGACAGCTCACTTTGGTCAGTGGCTCGTGTTGAGTCGACGAGGGCGCTATGTGCGCCGATGGCAGGTGAAGGCCGGTCTGATCTACGGTCAAGTGAAGAAAAGCTGACCTTTGGCGCAAGCTGGTTCGCGTCACGCACGTGATGCGCCTTGGAACCGCGGACGCTCTCACAGTCGCCTTACAGAGGTTGGGCCTCTCAGGGCGGCTGAACACGGCTTATATCGAGAGAGTGAATCTGACCATCCGCCATGGGATAGCTGCGCTGGCTCGTCGCACCTGGGCGACGGCACAGCAGTCCCCACACCTGTTAGCTCACTTGGAGTGGTGGCGAGCCTACTATCATTTTGTGCGTCCACACCAATCACTGCGAGTAGCGCTCGTGCAGCCGCACGAGCGAGGGGGCAAATTGGTGGCGCAACGCTATCGCCAGTGTACCCCAGCCATGGCATCTGGCAGAACCACCCGACGATGGTCGGCGCGCGAGGTGCTCTCCTACCCCTTGCCACCGGTTTCCGCTTGAGAGGCTCACAAGCCAGAGGTGGGTGCAGGGGCATGTTGCGGGGAGAAGGGTGAAGGTGCCCGCAGAAGTCGTCGGATGGAGCCTTCCTCCAGGATACGGTGACCTGTCTGGACTGCATCATGATGAGAAATCGACCCCGAAATGCGTTTGCAGAGGCTGATTAAATTATCCACCACCAATTGCGGCTGTACCACAGCCCATGAGTGCCGTGGCCAAGCGTTTACATTATGACCACTCATTTCTCTGTAAACACCTCCCGGATCTCTGCCACGCAATTTCGGCCCGTTATCAGGCTTATCGGAAGAAACAGCGAGACGAGAGGAAGCAGAGGATTCTTGATGAGGTACGGCAGGTGACCTATCGAGTTCACAAGCAGGGATTATATCCCAGTCAGGAGCGTGTGAGGCTGCTTCTTGCAAAGCCTGGATCTATAAAGGAGCCCGGGGCGCTTGCTGTATGGCACGAGACGTTGAGGGAGCTGGGGCTGGAGGGTAGTGCGCCTTAAGGGCATTTTTGCCGTTAATTTTCGGAAGCATAAAATTGCAGAAAAAAATTGGAAGCATAACCTTGCAGTTACTGCAAATTTATGGTTCCAGTAACACTCACCTAGCTTGAGACATTGTAGAATGCCGAAGGGGGGACTCGAACCCCCATGCCCGTACGGGCACAACGCCCTGAACGTTGCGTGTCTACCAATTTCACCACTTCGGCTCGTCCATTTTTCTGGACAGGCTTATATTACTGTAACTTTTGCGACCTGTCAATAGCCATTGGAACAGCTTCTGATTTGCCTTGCCTCTTCCTCAAAGAAATGTTAAGAGCGTGTTATAATGATAGCGATATCCTAAACGGCGGTAAAACCCGGGCCTCTGCACGCTCTAGCCAGCGTTTATGGAATTGGCCCGCCTAGTTAAGAGTTTCTTTAGAGTAGGAGAACGGTACTAGCATGCGCGAGCAGCCTTCCCCCGTGCGCGCTGCAATTGATATTGGCAGCAATACCATTCATATCGTCATCGCGCGCTGTAGCCCTCATAACCTGGAAATTTTGGAAGACCAGGTCGACCTGGTGCGCATTGGCGAGAGTGTGACTGCGACAGGCGAAATCTCGCAGCAAAAATGTGACGCCGCTATTGCTGTATTGACCCGCTACAAGGCATTGGCCGAGCAATACGCCGCGAATCCTATATTTGTCGTAGCAACTGAAGCGATTCGCCAGGCTACTAACAGCGCCAGCTTTCTGGCACGGGTGCAGCACGAGACCGGGCTCACCGTGCAACTCATCAGCGGAATCGCTGAAGCCACGCTCACCTTCTATGGCGCAACCTACGAAGTCAGCAGTGGACCAAATCCCCCTGCGCAAATAGGGGTAATGGACCTGGGGGGTGGCAGCCTGGAATTGGTAACCGCAAAAAATATGCACATCACCTGGCGCACCTCTATACCCATTGGCTCCGGCTGGCTACATGACCGTTATCTTGCCTCGAATCCCCCCACTTACGACGAGCTGGCGGTTGCCGAATCTTTCCTGCAAACCTACTTCCAGGGTGTGCGGATCAAACGCCGTCCCCCCGTGCTGATTGTCACTGGCGGAAGCGCGAATTCGCTGTTGTATCTTGTCCATCATGCATTCAAACTGGAAGTGCATCAAAGCCAGCTGACACAGAGAGATCTGATCCGCTGCCAGGGTCTATTGAGTTCATTAACGGCAGAAGAAGTTTCTGAGCGTTTCCAGCAGCCACTTGAACGCGCGCGTATTCTGCTGGCAGGAGCGTTAATTATTGAGACGGTCATGTCGTATCTTCACCTGAACGAGATCCACATTAGCCCACATGGCATTCGCGAAGGTGTCCTGCTCGCCTATGAACGTTATGGTGAGAATTGGTTAGAGATCGTGAGTCAGAGCGCAGCATTTCCCAACGATGAACTGCATGCTGATGTGAAACCAGCAGTATCCAACGTCAAAGCAGAAGAACCGTTCGCCCATTCTGGTCGGCATATGCTCCAGGAACGTACCAAAAAATTTCTTGAGTGGCCGAAGGAGGTGCTGAAGCACGAGGATGTCGAAGCCGTCCATAAAATGCGTGTTGCATCACGCCGCCTGCGTGCCACACTTGATGCATATGAGTCGTGCTGCGATCCCAAAATCTTTAAAAAGGTTTATCGCCAGGTCAAACGGATCGCAGATGCTCTCGGAGCAGCACGCGATGCGGATGTCATGTTGCTCAATTTGCAGGGACAGCTCGAGCACGTGAAAAGCGAGGAACAAGCTGGCATGCAATGGATCACTGCACGACTGGAAATCTTTCGCCAGCAGAAGCAGAAGCAATTAGAAACAATACTCCTCGCACTGGATGAAGACAAGCTGGAGAAGCAGGTGGAATCGTGTATCCCAGAAAGAGTGGCCTCCCATGGCAAAAGCTAAACCTATCACGGGCCTTGATCCCCAGGCGCCAACGGGCAAGAATGCGCGTATTATCGCCAAAGTGCGGCTGGAGGAGTTGTATAGCTGGGATGCCTATGTAGACAACCCCTACTATATTCAGGAGTTGCACAACCTGCGGATTGCAGCCAAGCGACTACGCTATACGTTAGAAGTCTTTGAAGATGTATTACCTGAGGCGTGTAAGCCCATCGTCAAGGAGTTAGAGCAGATTCAAGAAGAACTTGGTGCGCTGCATGATAGTGATGTGATGATAGCGTTGTTGCGGCTTTGCCTGGGAGGCCAGGACAGCCCGATCCCTGAGCAACTTCATTCGGATGTAAAAACACAACGTGAGAAAGGTAAATCTCTTGTTGCGCCCGAACTGGTAGCTGTTGTGTTGGATCCAGCCGTTGCTCCCTCTGCCGGAGAACGCTACGGGCTGGAGCAGTTCTTACAGAGGCAGGAGCAGTTACGCGAAAAGCAGTACACCTCTTTTCGCCAGCACTGGTACACGCTGCAGGCGCGGGACTTCAGGCGCGAGATTCTGGATATATTGGACACGTGACTTGTGAAAACCATCGAAGTGCAAAGGCGGGATTACACATGACAAAGCTGTTTTCAACCGAGGAGTTAGCCTGGTGGCAGCGTTCGGAACCGACGTCCGAAGAACTCTACTTGAGTGGTGGATTGCTTGTAGAGGACTGGCCGCATGCCCGCCAGGTATTACGTCTCTCCGCGCAGCTGTTTGCGGCGACGCAGGCGCTACACCAGTTGGATGAGCGCGCCTTGCAAATCCTTGAACGTGCAGCATTTCTCCACAATGCCGGCATGTTGGTCGAGGCGCGGCGCCATCACAAGCATTCCTATCGCCTGATTAAAGAAACAGAGCTGCCAGATTTTACCGGTGAAGAGCGCCATGAAATTGCCTGCATCGCCCGCTACCACCGGCGAGCGCTGCCCAGTACGTCGCACGAGGAATTCGCGGCATTGAGTCGCGCTGCTCGTAAGCGAGTTTCGGCCCTCGCAGCCCTGGTTCGCATTGCAGATGCTCTCGACTATAGCCATGATGGGCGCGTGCTGCGCCTTGTCGCAGAAACAGAGCTATGTAATGACCATGCCTGGACAATCGCACTATGGGTACGCCCTTTAGCTGATCTTGACGATGAGCTGGAACATGCTTACGAAAAATCCGATCTCTTTGAGAAAGTATTCAAGAGAAAACTGCAATTCTTGATCCAGGATTAGTTCATTGTGGTTGCTCGTGCAGCACAATCGATGCTCCGCATGCATAATCGGGGTGGATCCACAACACTGGATGTACCCCCTCCCGCAGCGTATACGTTACCTCGTGCTCGTCAAGATAGCGCCGTGAAGCTTCCAAACTCTCAACCGCAAGAGTCATCCGGCACAAACTCTCCCCGAATTGTTGCAGGTGCCTGGCAAGCGCTCCCGAACCCGGTAAATGCTCGATATCGACATCCTGGTCCACGGAAAGAGGCAGGGGAACCGCCAGTTCGAAGTGCTGCCCGCTCTGGCTTAGCGCGAATGAAACCAGCATCGCGTCCCATCCATCGGCCTCGCCAGTGAACGGTTCCGAGGGGTGCAAGCCATAAATGTGTTGGAAGCGCCGCGCGGCCTCCCCCAGGTCTGCAACCGCGATCGTAGCACTGAGCACCTTTGTCGCCCCGAGGGGATGCTCTGGCGGTGTTGACCAGCCTGCAAGGCGGTAGCGGCGTTCTTCTCCCGCGCTGTCGTGCTGGATAATGAATGGGTACTGCTGGGCCAGAACTGGACGCTCGATATTGGTGCGCGACCAGCCGCGTGTACGGCCATCGGCTGCCCTCAATGCTCCTGGCGTTGGTCCGATGATAGAAACGCCCCGCCTGGCCATCGCCATGCTGTCTGCCTCGATATTGTTGGAGGCAAGTACAAAATTCAGGTACCCCTCCCCTTTTGCCAGCCGTTCCAACATACCCGGTTCAGCTTCCGAGGACGCGCGCACCGTAATCAGTTCCAGGTAGGTATCACCGATCACGATGATGCGATTGGCGGTACCGCCAGCAGGGTGAATCCCTCCCCCGCTGACCGCCAGGCCAAGCTGCTGGCTAAAAACTGTTGTCGCTCGCTCTAAATCGTTTACACCGATAATGATATGGTCGATTGCTGTCAGCATATTCTATGCTCCTTGCCACTGACGACTCCCCCGTCTAAAGAACGAGGGGTTCTGGGCGGTGCTTCCACGCTTCCACCTTTCCTCTCTTGGAGAG
>Ga0070706_100007139_pt1 | contig 10508 bp, 9 predicted proteins | sample KBSK5501metaG_FD_65476 | JGI IMG/M metagenome (GOLD analysis project Ga0070706, IMG submission 65476) | Corn, switchgrass and miscanthus rhizosphere microbial communities from Kellogg Biological Station, Michigan, USA - KBS K5-50-1 metaG | ecosystem: Host-associated > Plants > Roots >...
GCGCCGCAGAGTTATTTACAATCTGCCGCGGTGAGGATAAGGAGCCAGATCGAGGCTCCTCCCCGGCCGATTGATCAATAACTCTGGAGCACCTGTAAGCGGCGGTTTTCAACCGCCGACCAAAAAAACGGCGCTCTGGAGAGCGCCGTTCGTTGTTTTTGCCGCAAAAAGAAATCGCTCCGATGGCTTAAACCACCGGAGCGACTTCGAAAGTCGTTTGTTGATTCTAGCTTAGCAAACTTTGGCGCGAAGGAATTTGCCGTTGTTTTCTACGCGGACGCGTCCACTGGCCAAGAGGTCGGCCACTGTCGCAACCGTTTCTTTGGTGTTCTTGGTGCAAGAGCTGACGGCAAGAATAAGGTCTCCGAGCGAGAGTTTGGGACGCGGTTTGAGGATTTGTTTGGTCGTTTTCATGATCAATCGTAATCAGTTAGAGCAGATGCGGTGCCATTTTGTTCAATCTCATCTATAGATCGTATTGTCATGCCCGTTCGGCTGTATGTCGTCCCTTCAGCGACACAGATCTGACAGCTGTGTAATTTTTATTTACACTATAGGTACCAGGTTTGAGCCTTTAAGGTCCTATCTGTGAGATTTTTGCATCAGCCGCATGGCTAAGAAGTACAAGGCCCCGAACGCCAGGGCCAGGATTACAATCCAATGCGACTGCGATTTGATGAAATGTACCAATGCGTCCGGATTAGACAGCAAATCCGGCTGGCGCCGATATGCCTGGTCGCCCAGATACGCCAATATTGCACAAGCGATGGCTGAACCGGCAATACTGACGAGACTAAACGTCGCAAAGTTCATTCGAACCATGCCTGCTGGGATCGAAATAAAGTGGCGGATAACAGGCAGAAGTCGCGCGAAGAAAACCCCGCCCGATTCGTAGCGTTCCAGCCACGCCTCAGCTTTTTCGAGCTTTTCCGGCTTCAACAAAAAGTAACGGCCGTATCGAAGAAGAAGGGGTCTTCCTACGACTAACGAGAGCCAATAAATTACTACGGCACCTAAATAGGAACCAACTGTGCCCGCGATAATGACACCTGTGAAACTAAGCCTTCCCTGGGCTGCCAAGAATGCAGCCGGTGGGATGACAGCTTCGGCCGGCACCGGCAGGGGCGAGCTGCCCATCGCCATTAGCGCTATGATCCCGACGTAACCTCCGGTGAGGACCCAATTGAACCAAGTTTCAAGAAGATGATGCACAACGAAGAATTTCGGATTTCGGATTTTGAATTTCGGATTTAGCCTGACCGGCAATCGAAAGTCGCGGTGTAGTTCAATCCAAAATCGCAGATCCGCAATTCAAATTTGTATGTCGATTTATCGACGGGTTCTCCGCTATTACCGTCCCTTCTGGGCGCAGACGATTTTTGGGTTGCTGCTTTCGCTGGTCGCGATCGGTTTGAATCTGCTCAAACCGTGGCCTTTTAAGATCATTGTCGATCACATCATTCCTAACTTTCCTGGAGACAGTCGATCTTCGCATTTTTTCCAACTAGGTTTCTTGCTCGGAGACCATCGGACGGCAGTGTCGCCGGTTCTTTCCGTCCCAGGGTTGGTCGCCGTTCTCTGTCTCGCGCTCATATTCATCCAGCTCCTCTGGGGAATCATCAATTGGATAACGAATTACATTTTCGTGAAGATCGGCCTGCAAGCGCTTCTAAAGTTACGCACCGACCTTTATTCTTATCTGCAGTCGCTCTCGTTGAAATACCACGACGCGCGGCGGTCAACCGATTCAAGTTTTCGCGTCGCCTACGATTCGCAGTCCATTCAGACCATCTATAACAAGGGTTTCACAAATATTTTTGGATCGATCATTACCTTGATCGGAACCTTCGCCGTGATGGTACGAATAGATTGGCAGTTGGCGTTGCTATCACTAGCGATCGTTCCCCTGCTCCTTGGCGCCATTTACTTTTTCGCGCATCGGATTCGGCGCGAATCGACATTTATTCAGGAGCAGGAAAGCGCGGTGCTCGGGCAAGCTCAGGAAGGTCTTAGCTCGATTCGCATGGTCCACGCTTTCGGCCGCGAGGAATGGGAAGTGCATCAATTCCGCACGCAGGCACAGCAAAGCTTGCAGGCAAACCTGCGGTTGACCCTCACCAATGTAAACAGCGCGCTTGTCATTAGCACGCTCATGGTCATTGGAACGGCGGCGATGTATTACGTGGGCACCATGCATGTTCTTGCCGGAATACTCACACTCGGATCGCTGCTCGTTTTCAGCGCATATCTGTTAATGCTTTACCAACCGCTCGAGTCGCTGACCTACACTGCATGGGCCATGGAAGGCGCAACGGCCGGCGCCAAACGCTGTTTTGAGGTGCTCGATCGGCAGGACGACGTGATCGATTCACCGAATGCGATCGCAATTACGCAAACAGAAGGCGCGTTGCAATTCGATAACGTTTTTTTCGGATATGCACCGGGGCGGCCAGTCTTGCGCGATATCAACCTTGGGATCACCCCGAGTCAAATCATTGCCCTGGTTGGCGGAACGGGCGCAGGGAAGAGCACGCTCTTAAGCTTGGTCCCGCGATTCTACGATCCCACTTCGGGATCGGTCACCCTCGACGGGCGTAACCTGCGTGAAATTACAAAAAAATCGCTGCGCGCCCAGATCGGAATGGTCTTGCAAGACACGCTGCTCTTCTCCACGACCGTGCGCGAAAATATAGCTTATGGCCGACCTGGTGCGACTGAAGAAGAAATCGTCGCAGCCGCCCAACGTGCCCAAGCCGATGAATTCATTCGCCAGTTGCCGAACGGATATCTAAGTCTGGTGGGCGAACGGGGCGCACACCTTAGCGTTGGACAGCGACAGCGCATTGGAATTGCCCGTGCCTTCTTAAAAAACGCGCCGATCCTTCTTCTCGACGAGCCGACCTCAGCATTGGACCCAACAACCGAGGCGGCCATCCTGGAAACGATCAAAGAACTGATGCGGGGACGCACCACGCTGATCGTGACCCATCGCCTCGCCACCATCCACAACGTGGACCAAATCGTCGTCCTGGAAGGGGGCCGTATAGCTGAGCAGGGCCGTGGTCCCGAACTCGTCACGCGCGGCGGAGTCTATGCGAAACTCTACGCCTCTGGAAAGTATTCAACATGAGCAACGTCAAATCGGATAGGCATGTCGATGGCGATTGGTGGACCGAGCCGATCCCTTCGGCTGTGCAATTCGGCGAAGGATTCTATTGCGAGACGGCCCAAGTCTTCCGCTTCCTCCGCAATAAAACGCCGGGCTCGGTCATAATTGGCAACCACGTCTCCTGCTACGCCGGCTGCTCGTTTTCGGTGGGAAAAGATGGTCAGTGCACGGTAGGTGACTTCACTTTGCTGAACGGTGCGCTTATCATGGTTGAAGAGAGGATAGAGATCGGCTCGCACTGTCTCATTTCCTGGAACGTGGGAATTGCCGATTCGGATTTCCATCCCCTGGAACCCGCGCAACGTCTGATCGATGCACAAGCCCTCGCCCCATTTTTCAAAGGTCGCCCGCCGCGTCCCAAGCTTAAAACGGCGCCGGTGATCATTTCCAACAACGTCTGGATCGGAATGAATGCGGTCATTCTGAAAGGCGTGACTATCGGCGAAAACTCCGTAGTGGCGGCGGGATCAGTGGTGACGAAGAGCGTACCGCCGAATACCGTCGTCGCCGGAAATCCAGCCGTCGTGGTTAAGAGATTTCAATGACCGCAGCAAACACCCAAGGTCGAACATCCAACTCCGAACACCGAATTCAGAGAAACGCCTTCTGCGTTCGACATTGGGGGTTCCGTGTTCGACGTTCGGCGTTTTCTTCATAATGACCCGCAAAAAAATTGTGGTCATGGGCTTCATGGGCTCGTGCCCGATCGCGGGCGTGATCTGGCAGCACATTCACTACATCGTCGGGCTGCAGCAGCTGGGGCATGCTGTTTATTACATCGAAGATTCGGCGCGCCTGCCCTACAATCCGGAAACATTCGAAGTAAACAACGAGTTTGATTATGCCGCCCAGCTGCTCAATCGACTGTCGCAAGAATTTGGCTTCGAAAAGCGCTGGGCATTTTGTGCCCGTTATTTAGCGCGCAATCCTACCGCAGGGCTGTCCTTAAAGGAAATCCGTCGCCTTTATCGCGCCGCCGACGCCATCTTAAACATTTGCGGCGCACAAGAGTTCAACGAAGACCTGCTTGAGAGCGATCGAATTCTTTATATCGAGAGCGACCCAGGGGTGGAACAGATCAAGATCGACCAGGGCGAAAAATCCACCATCGAATATCTAAAACGCCATCACGCGCTTTTTACTTTTGGCGAAAATGTAGGCACGGGAAACTTCCCCGTGCCTACCCACGGCTTCAACTGGCTGCCAACACGACAGCCGATTGTGACCGAGCTATGGAAAACGCACCGCTCGCCACCGCGTTCCGCCGTTCTAACCTCGGTTGCAAATTGGTCGACGAGTGGACTAAAAGATATCACCTGGCGCGGGGAAAAATATCTTTGGAGCAAATCGCGCGAATTCGTTCGGTTCGCGGCAGCGCCGAAACGGTCCGGCCAAACGTTTGAGCTGGCAACAGATATCCGTGATCAAAAAACGCGCGAAAAATTTGCGCGTAACGGGTGGCGATTCACGTCGCCACTACAGCTGAGCGTCGATTATTGGTCGTATCGGGACTACATCCGCCGGTCCAAGGGGGAATTCACCGTGGCTAAAGACCAGTACGTGCGCCTCAACACCGGATGGTTCAGCGATCGCAGCGGTTGTTATCTCGCTGCCGGTCGTCCTGTAATCACGCAGGAAACTGGATTTACCAGAAATTACGGTGGCAAAGCCGGGCTACTTTCCTTCAAGTCGCTCGCCGAGATTGCCGATGCCGTCAAAATGATCGATGCAGACTATGCAAAACATTCGCGTGCGGCGCAGCAAATCGCGCGCGATATTTTTGAAGCCAGGACCGTTCTCGAATCGCTGCTGGAACGCGCAGGAATCTAACCTGCTACTTGTCGTTAATGTAGCCGTGTCATGTCGACCGAAAGCCTGCCCTGAGACCTCCAGAAGCTGGGCTTCCTCGGGACCGCCAATGAACTCGCCCAGGGCTTTGTCTGCGCGGAGACGGCTGGTTTCGGCCACAGACGCCGTGGTGAGCGAAGTCGAATGGGTGTCCCGCCATTGCGGGATCACTATTCTCCGAACCCCTGATTGCCGATATCGATCCAGCTCGGATTCAGTCGAATTAATTAATTCGATCTTTTCGCGCGTAACCCATTCCTTGAGCTGGATTTCTCGCGCGATAGCGTCGCGAACGCCGGAATAATGTTGGTTGAAAATCAATTTGGTGCAGTGGTATGCAGAAGGAAATGCGGCACCGGTGCCTTCGCGGGCTGCCGGGTTCTACGCGACAACGAATTAATCGCCCCGATGTAAAGGCCGAATTGATTACGGTTCGTCACCATGTAAACCCAGAAACTGTAATCGCGTGCCACAATCGGAAATGTTAAGAGATTTCTCGACTCCGCTCGAAATGACAAGATGCCCTGCCGCCCCGCAACTGCGGACTGGCAGTGAAGCCCGAACCGTTCAACGCTGGGAACGAAGCATTCACAATGAGATGAGTCCGGTAAGGGACGAAAGACTCCAGCTCAGCTCCGGGAGCACGCGAGCGAAGCTTTTCATCACATTGAATGTCTCGAAAACGTCGCGCTGGCCCAAACGAAATGCGGGAATGTAATTTGCATTTCGAATACTTCGTTTCATCTTCTCGGACTTTGTGATGAAACGGGGCGGATTTTGGGTTTGTGCGTTGTGGTTCGCGAGTGCGCCCCTTTGGGCACAAGACCAAACTCCATCCCCGCCTCCCCCAGGCCCGCACAAGCCACCGGGTGCTTCAGTTGCTCCGACGGCGGCCCCCCCCGCAGTTATCGCCATCCCCGTGGCGCCGACTCGGCCCAACGGACCGGTTCAGAAAAGTTTGGTCCGAATTACGACGACAGCGGTTGAGCCCGATTATAAGGCACCTTGGAACGCCGGCGCTATTGCGCGTGGTATCGGTGCCGGGTTTGTCATTGATGGTTCGCGGATCATGACAAACGCGCACGTCGTCAGCAACAGCCGCTACATTACGGTCGAGCGCGACGGCGATCCGAACAAATATCCGGCCACCGTCCAATTCATTGCCCACGATTGTGACTTGGCTGTCCTCAATGTAGCGTTGCCGAGTTTCTTCAAGAACATGATTCCGCTGAAGTTTGGCGGAATTCCCGAGCTTGAATCGGTCGTTTCTGCCTACGGCTATCCGCTTGGAGGCGAAAGGATGTCGGTTACCACCGGCATTGTTTCGCGAATTGACTTTCAGCTTTACACACACTCGTCAATCGATTCGCACCTCACCGTCCAGATTAGCGCGCAGATCAACCCGGGAAACAGCGGCGGCCCGGTCATGCAAAACGCCAAAGTCGTCGGGGTAGCCTTTCAAGGCTATACCGGTGATGTAGCCCAGGGCGTCGCCTACATGATTCCTACCCCGGTGATCCAACGTTTTCTCAAAGATATCGAGGACGGGCACTACGATAAATACGTTGACCTGGGCCTGACATATTCAAAATTGTTAAACTCGGCCCAGCGTCACTTTCTCGGTTTGAAGGACGACGATCGCGGCGTCCTCATTCCAACTGTGGTCGCGGCCGGACCCTGTGCCAAAGATGTGAAGTCCGGGGACGTGCTTTTGACAATCGATGACCATCCTATTGCGAGTGACGCTACAGTGGAGTTGGAAGGCGAGCGGGTGGAAATGCCCGAAGTGGTGGAGCGAAAATTCAAAGGCAACAAGGTCAAGCTCGAGATGTTGCGTGACAAACAAGTGGTTACCGCAAATGTCGAACTCGATACTGTCCCGCCCTACCTAATTCAGAGTCATAGCTACGATGTCCGTCCGCGCTACGTCGTCTACGGCGGGCTACTCTTTCAACCATTGAACTTGGAATTGATCGATGCCTATCAGCCGAGTGACCTCCGGCTTCGCCACTTCTTCGATTTTTTCGTCCTCGACCAGATTTATTTAGAGCACCCGGAGGTGATCGTTCTGACAAGCATATTGCCGGACCCGATCAACACGTATTTGGCTCCATATCGTGGCGGCATTGTCGATCAGATCAATGGCAAAAAAATCCGTACACTTGAAGATTTGGCCAAAGCCTTCGCTGAGGCACCGGACCGTTTTGTCATTAACCTGATCGGCGATGGGCCACCACTGGTGCTCGATCCAAAACAGGTTGAGGCGGCACGCGATCGAATCAGAAGGCGGTATAACGTGGTCAAGGAACAAAATCTGGAGGAGCAGCCGCTAGCTCGGCCAGCCGAGGAGCCCAAAAAGATCTGACATGTACGGGAAAGTTGTAATCATTTTTGCTCTTGTGGTCGCGGCCGGGTCAGCCAGTGCGAAAAAAGAGCCGGCTATCCCGGGCGGAAAACCAAAGCAGCTCTCGCTCGTCCGAGTAAACGTCACCGGTCAACCCTACGATTACTTTCGACCGTGGCAGAAGAAGGCCTCGTTCTCCAAGCGTGGACTTGGGGCAGTGCTGCCGCAGGGTCGCGTGCTCGTAACCGCCGATTTGGTTGCGAATCAAAACTATGTCGAACTCGAACGCGCTGAGTCGGGGGAAAAAACGGCAGCCAACGTTCAGGTTATTGACTACGAGGCCAATCTGGCGTTGCTGGAACCAAACGAGAAAAAATTCCTGGATGGCCTCGCTCCGCTGGAGATCGCGCTTGACACTGTCGTGGGCGATCGATTAGCCGCCTGGCAACTGGAGCCGACCGGCGCTTTGGCAGTGACCGAAGGATTGGTTACGACGGTGCAAATGATGCATTACCCGGTCGATGTTGGACAATTTCTTGCCTACCGAGTGAGCATCTCGATGCAATACCGCGAAAACAGTTACACGGTACCGCTCGTCAAAAATAATAAGCTCGCCGGGCTGTTATTGCGTTACGATCCGCGGTCCCAGGTTCTCGACGCAATCCCGGCGCCGATCATTACGCATTTCTTAAAGGAGGCTAACACCCAACACTATCGCGGTTTCCCGTCTGGCGGCTTTTCCTTTTTCCCCACCCGCGACCCGCAGTTGCGAAATTACGCTGGCCAAGCCGGAAAACCGGCGGGCGTTTATATCACAAGTGTTGAGCCGAATTCGCCGGCTATGAAGTCCGGCTTGCAGGTTGGTGATATTCTCACCGGAATTGGAAACGACGAAATCGATCAGAACGGGAACTATGTCGATGCCCTCTATGGCAAGATCGAATTTACAAATCTGCTCAGCGTTCGCGCTTTTGCCGGCGATTCGGTTCCATTTCAAATCCAGCGTCAGGGTAAGCCGATGCAATTGAAGGTCACGCTTGATCACCGGTCGGCCAAAGACTACGTCATCCCACCTTACAATCTTGATCAGGCTCCTCCCTACTACGTGCTTGGAGGACTCATTTTTCAGGAATTATCGCGGCAATATTTGAAGGAATGGGGAGGCAATTGGCAAAAAGAAGCGCCGCCAAGATTTGTCTATATGGATCGCTTTCAATCGGAGCTTTTTCCGGAAGGCAATCGTCGCGTTGTCATTCTCAGTCAGGTCCTGCCCTCAACCAACACGATTGGCTACGATGATTTCGCTTACCTCACCGTCACCAAGGTTAATGGGAAAGAGGTTCATTCGTTAGGCGAACTCAGCGAAGCGGTAACTCAGCCGATCAACGGATTTATCACGGTCGAGACGGAGGAAGATCCCAAGCAGTTCGAGCTCGAGGCAGCGCAGGTCGCGGCGGAAGCTCCGGCGCTACAGCAAAATTACGGCATTACGCAATTGCAACGGTTGCAGTAATTCTGACACAAGCTCTATCGTAGATTCTGCAAGCCAACGGGAAGCACGCTCATACTGCTCTTCAGCCCACTCGACGGCGGTCACCACAACTGATGTCGCTCGCGTGCAGTCTGGGGAGCGCGCCCGTCTCGGGCGTTGGTTTCGGCGTCTCGCCGAAACGGACTTTGTTCTGCAGAAGTTTACGAACGCGAGACGCTTTCACCCACGCCCGAGACAGGCGTGCTCCCCAGATTTTCATCCGTTCCTCTTCACGTATCATGCGTGATCCCCTCACCCTTTATCCTCTCGGAAGGCTGAGCAGCGCATCTCGCTCCCAAATAAAAATTCCGGGACCTGCTGCCGCCGGAAACTCAGTCTCCAGTTGGTTCGATAAAGTTACGCGTATCGTCAGGCGTTTCCGGTGGACGGCTCGCGCGCTTTGCCGACAAAAAGTTACCCACTTCGGCGATGTAAGTCTGAAACGGATCCCCCATCACCAGGAAATCGCGGCTGTCGTAGGCAATCGAATCCCAGTTAATCACATAAGGTCTTTCGCTTTTTTGAAATTGAGCGACGGCGCGGGCGCGCCCGGCCGCTCGTGTGTTCGTCGGAGACCGCCGGGTCGCATCGGCATTGCGCACACCATTATTCCACTCGCCAATGCGTTTGCCCGGCGTGACGCCGAAGAACAGTCCCCTGGCTGGATCGATATTGTGGTATTCGAGATCGATGCTCTGCAACCACGGATCGTCCCACGCCACTTTTTCCGATTCGATGAACGTCTCGAGCAACCATTTCTTCGTAATCCAGTCGACCCCGCCGATCAATGCATGAGGATTCTGTTCTAGCGCCTCAAGAGTAAAGCTCCAGTTCTCGAGCAACCAGTCGGTTTCCGCGCTGGAATTCCGCAGATGTTTTTGCGCGAGTTCATGGAATTGCCATTGGATCTCGAGCGCGCCCATCGACCGTCCATTTTCGAGATCGACCATCCATCGGCCGGTCGGGTCGCGCGAAATATCGCGTGTGCTTTGCACGGCATCGTTTAGAACAAGATTGCGCGGCAGTCGTCCGTCTTCCAGGAGCGAAAGCACGCACGCTGTCGTTCCGACCTTCAGCGCCGTCGCAAACGGACTCATGTTCGAATCGCCAATCAGCAGGTGGAGACGCCTGTATTTGCGATAATCTGCCAGGGGCTCGTCGCGCGCGTTGATGATAGCGCGATTGAATTGCACCCACTGGTAGATGTCATTGACGATGTGATCAGCTCGCTGGCTGAGTTGAAAATCGACCCGCGCTTCCGCTCGCGGCGGTTCAAAGTCGAAAGCAAGTGGGTTCGCCTGACCAACGCGGCCGGCGCCAGTGAAAATTTGCCGTGTCGCCAGGAAGCTGAGCAGCGTTCCTAAAATCGGCGGCGTGAACTGCGCTTCTCGTTTCATGAGATAATTCTCATGACAACCAAACGTGGCGCCGGTGTGATGATCGACGTTGTTCTTAATAAATGAAACGCGGCCGGCAACTCCCAAGGCTGCCAGTGACGATTGCAGCAACTGATCGCCCGCCAGGTCATACGTAACCAGGTCGCGCAAATGCAAACACTCCGGCGAGGCATACTCAATATGGCCCATATCGAGGTAGAGCCGTCCGCCATTAAGCAA